>Ga0307479_10005659_pt1 | contig 11443 bp, 8 predicted proteins | sample atmos_gasesECM4C_FD_203743 | JGI IMG/M metagenome (GOLD analysis project Ga0307479, IMG submission 203743) | Hardwood forest soil microbial communities from Morgan-Monroe State Forest, Indiana, United States - atmos_gasesECM4C_515 | ecosystem: Environmental > Terrestrial > Soil > Temperate... | reverse complement strand
CAGTTTTGTCGATGATCGCAGGATCGATCAGCGGGCAGTCCGACGTGATTCGCACGACGGCTTGGGCATCGTGCTGGCGAGCAGCTTGGTAGTAGCGATCAAGAACGTCGTCCTCGCTGCCACGGAAGCAAGGCACGTCGTGGTCGCCACAAAAAGCAACAATCGCCTCGTCAGCGCGCTCGATCGTGGTCGCCACTACTACTTCGTTCAGGCTCTTTGCCTCCCGTGTTCGCTGCACCACATACCAAAGCATTGCGTGGCCGTGAATATCGGCAAGTGCTTTGCCCGGCAAGCGCGTACTGCCCATTCGGGCTTGAATGATGGCAACTACTTTCAACAATCCCCCCGGCTGATGGACGCGCGCCGCTGGCTAGATGGGACGCTGCTTCTTCTTGAGAAGAAACACGGTATCCTCGTTTGAACCCTCGACGTAAGGAAGACGTTGCTCACGGACCAGTTCCAGATCGTCGAACCGTTGCAGGTAGCATTCCGCGAAATCACGCTTCCACAGAAGATCGCTGTGACTGCGATAATTCACTCTGGTCAGCTTTGGAGCGTAATATTCCATCCCCCATATGAAAGTCCGGGCACAGCGGTGGATTTCATCCATTGCCCGGGGAAGATCCGAGGGTGCGATGTGGATTAACACTCCCGACGTAAACACCACATCAAAAAGAGCGTCCCCGTATGGAATAGAAAGTACAGATCCTTGCGCCAATGAGATATTTCGGGTGCGGGCCCGCGCGATCTCCAATGCGTAGGGCTGAAGCTCAATACCCGACAGATTCGGATAGCCCATCTGCCGTAGAAGGATCAATTGATTCCCGGTATTGCAGCCCACCTCCAGAAAGCTGGATTCTTTCGAAATCGGGCCCAGGAATTTCTGGTTGATCAAAGTCCTTGTGATCCCATAATTCTTCTGGTAAAGCGAGTCGAGCGCAGCAACGTCAAATGTGTTGCGGTCTGTATACTCACGGCCAAACTCGCCCTTCCAGACTTCTGTCTGCGGGGTTTCTGAAGGCCCGGCGACGCGGACGTTAGTTGGCGATTCGCTGTTGCTGGAGCTGTGCATTCCTAACCTGCTTATCGAGCGTAATAACCCGCTATTTTGTTCACCGCACTGACTACGTCTTCCACATCCTGATCGCTCATTCCGTGAAACATGGGCAAACTGATCAGCCGCTCGTACGCATCTTCGGCAACGGGATATTCGCCTCCGCGATAGCCGAATCGGTCCCGATAATAGGGATGGCGATGCACCGGAATGTAGTGCACGTTCACGCCGATATTCTCGGCTCGCAAAGCCCGGAAAATCTGGGCGCGGTCCGCGCTTAACTTTTCGAGATTCAGCCGGATAGGATAAAGATGCCAAGCCGGGTTCACGTCGGTTCGCACCACCGGCTGCATGATCGCCGCTTGTTCGCGGAACCCGGCCGCATATCGAGCGGCGATTTCCCGCCTCCGCAGTAGATTTGCGTCGAGGTTTTTCAGTTGTGATAGTCCCAGGGCGCAGGCGATATCCGTGAGCCGGTAATTGAAGCCCAGCAGTACCATCTCGTAAAGCCATTGCCCCTCGGCCTGGCGCTGCCGCGCGTCGCTCGAAATTCCGTGATTGCGAAATCGCTGCAGCGCCTGCGCGTAATCGGCATGATCGGTCGTCACCATGCCGCCTTCGCCGGTCGTGAGGTGCTTCACCGGATGGAAGCTGAAAACGCTCATGTCAACGATCCCGCCCACACGATGATCTCGGTATTCCGCACCCAAAGCATGCGAGGCGTCTTCGATCACAACCATCTTGTGGCGGCCAGCAAAGTCCAGAAAAGCATCCATGTCCGCGGGATGCCCCGCGTAATCAACCGGAAGTATCGCTCGCGTGTGAGCGGTGATTTTCGCCGCGGCTTTCTCCGGATCCAAATTCAGGGTGTCGGCGCTGACGTCGGCGAAGATGGGAGTCGCTCCCTGATACAGCACGCAGTTCGCCGTGGCCGCGAACGTCAAGGGCGTGGTAATCGCTTCATCGCCCGGCTTAAGCCCTGCCGCGAAAATGCACCCGTGCAAGGCCGCCGTGCCCGAGCTGAAGCTTACCGCATGCTTCGCTCCCACGACCGCCGCAAATGCTTCCTCGAACTCTCCAACTTTCGGCCCAGTGGTCAGCCAATCGGAGCGCAGCACATTCACAACCGCTTGGATGTCATCTTCTGCAATGGACTGGTGTCCGTAAGGCAGAAGCGTCTTTCGAACCGGAGTTCCCCCATCGACGGCGAGCAGTTCCTGTTTGCTGGATAGCATCGGCATAGTGCGTCTGAAAGCGCGAGGTTCTTAGGTGCCTGGTCTCAGGTCTACGCCGGCACCCGCGCCTTTATATTGGCTCCGGGCTCAACCAATTCCTGAAGTTGATCGTGGCTGAGCCACTGTTCGTTGCTGTCGCTGGTGTACCGGAAGCCCGACGGCAGTTCCCTGCCGTCAATCCAGTTTCCCTTGTTCCACCAGGGATGCGAAGGCTGAATAACGTACATCTCGTCCATTTCCACGGCATTGCGCGCTTCATCTTCGGAAAGCAGCACCTCATGCAGTTTCTCGCCAGGCCGGATGCCGATAGTCTCAACCGCGCATCCCGGCGCAACTGCCGCAGCCAGATCTACCAGCCTCATGCTGGGGATCTTGGGCACGAAAATTTCGCCGCCGTGCATCTGCTCGATCGCGCGAATCACAAATCGTACGCCGTGCTCCAGCGTCAGCCAGAAGCGCGTCATGCGAGGATCGGTGATCGTGATGCGCCCGTGCTTGCGCTGCTCCTGGAACACGGGGATCACGCTGCCGCGACTCCCCACTACATTTCCATACCGCGCGCAACTGAAACGCGTATCGCGCGCGCCCGCGTAGGCATTAGCCTGCACAAACATCTTTTCCGCGCACAGCTTCGTCGCCCCGTAAAGATTAATGGGATTGACCGCTTTGTCGGTGCTAAGAGCAAGGATGCGATGTACGCCCTGGTCAATGGCCGCATCAATTACGTTGCGACCGCCCATAATGTTGGTTTGGATGGCCTCGAACGGGTTGTACTCGCAAGCCGGAACCTGCTTTAATGCCGCCGCATGCACCACCACAGTCACGCCAGCCAAGGCCCGCTGCAACCGGCCCGGGTCGCGCACATCCCCAATAAAATAGCGCAGGCTTGCGTGATCGAAGCCGGAGGCGCGCATGTCGTGCTGCTTGAGTTCGTCGCGGCTGAAAATCACCAGCCGCTTGGGATGATATTCCCGCAGCATGATCTCAACGAATTTCTTCCCGAACGAGCCCGTGCCGCCCGTCACCAGAACAACTTGTTCCGACCAATCCATCAAACCCGCATCAATCATTTATTTACGCTTCTCCACGGACGCCTGCCCCGAGCACGCGCTTGATGTTGGGTAGATCTCCAAGCCAGCGGCCAACCACTAACTCAGGATCGGCACAGTCCAATCCGATGACCATGACTTTTCGCTTGGGTGAGGTACGAAAAAACAATACGCGGCTCGCTTTCCACCTGGGATGGACGATTGCAAGGTAGTATAGCGGAGATTTTTTGCATTCGCGAACTGTGCTTGATTCACAAAAATCGATTGCACAAAACTTGCGGCAATCCCAGATTCGCAAATAGTTCTTGCCGGGCAATGCTAGAATATCGGCGAACCGCTACATACTTGTGGAAAACGTTCCGCGCGATGAGCCGCCATTCAGTCGCCGGACTTTCGTCGAAGCGTAAGGCCGCACTGGTCTGTCCGGTCCGGTAAAGACTTCCAAACCTGTTGAGGAGAATACATGGATTCCGGACCGCTGGTGCAGGCCAATAACCCAACCATCCGCGAGATGCAACCGGCAGCGGTCGCGGATTTTGGGAGACCCGGAGGCTTGCGCACTTACCCAGAACTGATTTCGCAAGAGTCGGCTCTCGGGGAATATGTTCGCGTTCTAGTGAAACGCAAGTGGACCGTTCTTGCCTGTCTGTTGACGATTTTCTCCGTGGTTGCCATCGCCAGCCTCAAGATGACTCCAGTTTATGAGGCGAGCGGCAGCATTGCCATCAACAAACCGGATTCCGGCCTGGTCAATTTCAATAACTCTCCCACTTTCAATCTTGACTCTTACGATCCCACCGAACTTGAAACCGAAGTGAAGATTCTGCAAAGCGATTTGCTGGCCCTGCAGGTTGTGAAAGAGCTGGCCCTTGATCGCCGCCCGGAATTTGGTGGAAAAACATCAACTCTGCCCTCGTCTCTCGATCTTGCGCCTGATCCGTTGCAGGCCGATTCCGGCCGGACCTCGGCTCTGCTTTCCGGTTTTCGGGGAAGTCTGAAGGTTACTCTGTCGCCCGGCACTCACATCGTCGAAGTGCACTTCCGCAGTCCCGACAAGGATCTAGCCGCCAACGTGGTCAACACCTTGATGAGCACGTACACAGAGAACAACTTCAAGTCGCGCTTCGATTCCACCATGCAGGCCTCCGATTGGCTTTCCAAACAACTGGTGGACCTGCAGATGAAGGTGGAGACCTCCCAGGAAAAATTGGTCCGCTACCAGAAAGAACATGAGATTCTCGGCATCGACGAGAAGCAGAACATTACCACGGCGAAACTTGACGAACTGAACAAAGCATTGACCGCGGCAGAATCCCAGCGCATGGACAAGGAATCCGTTTACCGCCTGGTTCAATCGGGAGATGCCGATACCATTGCATCCGCGGCCGCGGCTCTGGACGCGGCTGGAGCCGGGGGACAGTCGGCTTCCAGTTTGCTGGAGGGTCTGCGCACCAAGGAAGCCGACGTGAAGATCCAGGCGGCGGAACTGAGCACGCAGTTTGGCCCTTCTTACCCGAAAGTTGCGCAACTGAATGGTCAACTGAAGGAAATTGACGCGCAGATTTTTTTGGAGACACACAAGGTCGCGGGCAAGATCCGGGGCCAATACATGGCCGCGTTGCAGAGGGAGAATATGCTGCATGACGCTCTCGACAAACAAAAGCAGGAGGCCAACAAGCTGAACGAGAGCGCCATTCAGTACAGCATTCTGAAACGCGACCTCGAAAGCTACCGCACTCTGTATGAAGGATTGATGGAGAAAATGAAAGAGGCTGGGGTTTCCGCCGGGATCAAATCCAACAACTTCCGCATTGTGGACGTCGCCCGCGTCCCGACTTCGCCCATCGAACCTAATATTCCGCGAAATCTCGCATTCGCCTTCATGCTGGGCTTGACCTCAGGGGTCGGACTCGCCTTTCTGCTGGAAGGCTTGGACAATACGGTGCGCACCACCGAGCAGGCGCAACTGATCTCTGGTTTCGCACCGCTGGGCATGATCCCACTGGGATCAAGGACAGCCCGCGACGGCGCAAGCTCGAAGCGCCTCGTGATCGCCGCTTCCAAGGAAGCGGTGGAATTGGTCACCCAGGTAAGGCCGCAATCTCAGATGGCGGAATCCTATCGAGCGTTGCGCACCTCGTTGCTGCTTTCCAACCTCGGAGCGCCGCCCAAAGTCATCATGGTGACCAGCGCTCTTCCCCAGGAGGGCAAGACGACTACCAGCATCAACTGCGCGGTTGTCCTCGCTCAGAAGGGGATCCGAGTGCTGTTGATCGACGCTGACCTGAGACGGCCGAGCATCCATAAGACGCTGGGAATGGGCCCGCGCAGCGGTCTCAGCAATGTCCTGACGGGCAGCGCCACCTTGCAGCAGGCGATCTCGCGCTCTCCCATACTGCCCAACCTGGCTGTACTGCCCGCGGGGACGCCGCCACCGAATCCGGCAGAACTGCTCGCCTCCAGCAATATGCGCGATGTGCTGGAGGAACTGCGCGGTCAGTACGATCACATCGTGGTGGATACTCCTCCCACTTTGTCTGTCACCGATGCAGTGGTTCTTTCGCCACGGGCCGACGCCATTGTGCTGGTCATCCGCTCCGGACAGACCACCAAGCAGGCGCTGCGCCGCTCCCGCGACATTCTCATGCAGGTCAATGCCAAGGTCTCGGGCGTACTGTTGAATGCCGTCGATCTAAGCTCGCCAGACTATTACTACTATTACGAATATCAAGGCAAATATTCGCAGTACTATCGCGACGGTGGATCCCACAGCGTTGACGATGACGATGTGGAAGAGACCGCCGAGGCGTCGCCTAATAGCGCTTAGTGAACGCATTGGTAATTTCGTCCGCTGTTCCAACTAACCAGCATGGAAATTTTTCTTAACTCGGCCTCCGGGAAAAGACTCGTTATTGGCGCTACAGCCATCCTGTGCCTGCTTTATGTATTCCTGGCGGCGCGGCTTTTTGTCGCCTCCGTATTTGCTGAGAAACCGGAATTGTCGAGTCTGCAGCGGGCCGCCCGTCTCGATCCCGCCAACGCGGAGTACCGCGATCATCTCGGGCGCTACTACGCGCTGGTGGAGAGCAATCCGAGCGCAGCCATTGAACCTTTTCGTGCCGCCGTGGAACGCAACCCGCATTCGGCACGCTACTGGTTTGATCTGGCTTCTGCCTACCAGGTGTTGGGAGATATATCAGATCAAACTCAGGCTTTGGGACACGCCATCGCAGCCGATCCCACTACACCCGATGTGGCCTGGGAAGCCGCCAACTTCTATCTGGTTCAAGGTGATAGCGAGGAAGCTCTGCGTGAGTTCCGTGTGGTACTGCAGAACGACCCTAACTTGGCGAATCTCGCGATTCAACTCTGCTGGCGGGTCAACCCGGATGTAGACTCGCTTTTGCGTGACGTGGTTCCCCCACGATCCACGGCCTATCTCGCATTCCTCGATCTGCTCATGGCCAAACAGGAGACGGCGGCAACTGCGAAGGTTTGGGCCGCGCTGATGGCGTCTCCGGAAACTTTTGAACAACGCCACGTCTACGACTACTTCCAGTACCTGCTCAATCACAAAGATGTGGACGAAGCCCGCGTGGTGTGGCAGCAGGCGGCTCCCCGTTTCGGGCTCTCCTCTTACCTTGCTACCCGGCGCAATCTGATCGTTAACGGCGACTTCGGCCTGGACATTCTCAACGGCGGCTTCGACTGGCAATATCAGAAACAGCGCAGCGTAACCTTAACCCTGGATCCCAGCGATTTTCATGGCGGGCATCGTTCGCTGCTGGTGGCTTTTGACGGGCCGGGCGTGACCGATGCCGGAATTCGTCAATTCATCGCGGTCCAGCCCAACACTTCCTACCAGTTCTCTGCCTACTACAAGAACGGAGAGCTTGAGGGCGCGGGCGGCCCGCATTTTACGATTCAGGATGCCTACGGCCAGGCCGTGCTGTATGACAGCGACGAACTGAAAGAGGCAGGATTCTGGAAATCCGCAACTGGAGAATTCACCACCGGCGATGATTGCAGACTGCTGCTGTTGCATATCCGCCGTCTGCCTGAAGGCAGTCCGATCCGTGGTAAGCTCTGGGTCGACGATTTCCGCCTCGTAGCCAAGCAGCAGTAATTGTTTGAACCGGGTAGATCAATTTCATGAGCGCAAACAATGTGCATGTAAGCCAGCCCCGTCCTGCTGCGGACCAGTTTGGCGACTTCCTCCTGTACGGAATCTTCGGTCTGCTGCTGTTTGGCCCGCTGGCCTTCGGCGCGGTCGAGCCCTGGTCGATCCTCCTGCTGGAGGCAGGCTCCGCCGGGTTATTTCTGTTGTGGGTCGGCAAGCAAGTGCTGGAAGGCAAGATGGAGATCAGGTGGAATCCCCTGTTCCTGCCCATGGGAATGTTCGGCCTACTCATTCTTTCGCAACTCGCATTCCGGGTGAGTGCATATCAACACGACACACTTTCACTCGCGCTCGAGTACGTCGCATACGCCTTGCTGTGCTTCCTGGCCGGCCAAACCTTGATTCGTGGCATTCAAGCCCGCAAGCTGGCATTTATTTTTTCGCTGTACGGCGCCGCTCTGGCCGCCTTTGCTTTGATTCAAGGCATCTCCTCGAACGGAAAGTTGTACTGGATTCGCCAACCTCGCCTGGGCGGCTGGATCTATGGGCCCTACGTCAACCACAACCACTACGCCGGCCTGATGGAGATGCTGGTTCCCATTCCCCTGGTGTTGTCGCTGACACGCCTCGCTTCCACCAAGACACGCAATGCCGCGGCAGTCGCAGCCGCCGTCATGGTAGGCACCATCTTTATTTCGGGGTCGCGCGGCGGCATGCTTGCCATTGTGGCTGAACTGGTAATTCTGGCCGCATTGCTTGTTAAGCAAAAGCGCGGCTTGCGTACAGCCGTCGGCCTTGGCCTGTTTCTCGCGATTGTGGTCGGGTTGTTGACCTGGATCGGCGGCGGTGAGCTCAGCCGACGTATCGCCACCGTTGGGCCCTCAGGATTCGAGCTCTCCAGTGACATGCGCTCCTACATCAATCGCGACGGCCTTCGGATGTTCCTCAAGAAACCCGTGCTCGGCTGGGGCCTGGGAGCGTTCCCAGTCGTCTATCCGCAATTCCGCACCTTCTACACAAACTTCTTTGTCAACGAAGCTCACAACGACTATCTGCAGCTTCTCGTCGAGATGGGACTGCTCGGATTCGCAACCATGATCTGGTTTGTCGTCACGGTCTACACCCGCGCGGTCAAGAAAATGGGAGACTGGACCGGCGACATCAGCGGCGCGGTGGCCCTCGCTTCCGCACTCGGATTGAGTGGAATCCTGGTCCACAGCATGGTTGACTTCAACCTGCAGGTTCCCGCCAATGCCGCACTGTTCTACGTTCTGTGCACTATCGCAGCCTCGGAGCCTTTCGCGCAGCCCGCCCGCAAACGCCGGGCGGTCCGAACCAACCCGGCCGAAGAAGTTCCAGCGTCTCAGGAAGCCGTACATCAGAACGCTACAAATTTCTGAAGCTTCTCAGCATTTCTGCCACGAACTAACTAGGTAGCCAATCGGAATTTCAGGGCAACCGATTCGGGAAGAGTCTCCTCCAGCCTCCGCGCCAACCACTCCTTCAACTCAAACATCTGTGCAGGGGAAGACTCAAGAAATCGTAGCCCGGCACGGCCCTTTTCGTCGTACCAGCAGACCTCACCCTGAGTCACAAATTCTGTGGGTTGGCCGGGAATTGTGAATTGGATTGTTACCCTCGTCCCGGGTTTCAGGGGCGTAGAAGTCATCACGGCCACGCCTCCCTCGCTGATGTTCACGGCCTGACAACGAATCTCGTCTGCGTCTTGCTTTCGGATAGCGGCGGGGATTGAAATCGGACATCGGAAGTAGCGCAGGCGCTCGCGCACGATTATTGAATACGCAGCCTTCAAGGTTCGGCCAACACTTATCGACGAAAGCGGCCTTTCGAATACGAAGTTGCTGCCCGCACCAAACGCTATCGCCGATTGTTTGGAGCTATCTGTTATCGCAAATGCTACCGTGGTGTGGTTGGACGGAGAAAGACGCACTCGCTCGAGAATTCTTCCGCTCTGCTCTCCGAGTCTGAGGTCTACCACGACGGCCTCGAACTTTCGAACATTCACGAGGCGGGTGGCATGCGGGATGTTGGCACATACCTCGGTTGAGGCTGCCAGTTCCCGCAGCGGCTCCGAAACCTGCTTGATAATTACTGGGTCATTTGATACAAGAAGCGCGCGCACGACCGGCTCGGCGAAAGGGGAATTCATGCGATGACCTTCTCTCGTTCTTGGCGGGAGTTTATGTTATCGAGGGCCACAGTGTGTTGGAGCTCCCTTGGCCAGCAATTGTGACACAGCCCACAGTGCCACAAACACAAACAGCAAGCCTAGCTAATTTCATCTGGACATCCTTCTGTATCTCCGCACTGCGATTCCTGCTCTAATAGCTGCAATGCAGATAATACCGAGTAACAACCGCGTGGACTAGATTACATGCGATTGTAGGCAGACTATGGTTACGCTAAGCATCCTGACACCAGTAAGTTGTGTCAGGTTTCATCTGACAGGCAGATAAGACGAGCCACTGGAGTCAGCTTTATCGTGCACTCAATCCACTCTTAATCAGACATGCGTCAGCAATCGATGGGCTAATGCGTATTGCACAATCTCTGCTCGATTGTGCAACTCGAGTTTTCTATAGATTCGCAAGCGATAGGTCTCGACGGTCTTAACACTAACCTTCAACAGATCCGCGGCTTGAGTATTCGTATAGCCCTGCACCAAGGCGCGAAACACCTCCATTTCACGCCGACTGAACGCCGGGCGCGCCTTCTTGGCTTTCCTACCGCTCGTAGGCCATATGAGATCATTGCTCAGGGCGGGGTCGATGAATTTGCCTCCGAGCTTCAAGGTTCGTAGTGCGCTGAACAGCTGTGAGCTGTCCGAGCTCTTAAGAAGATAGCCGGACACACCCCCCGCCAGCATCGAGCGTACATAGGGAAGGTCACTATTGTTCGTGAGCACCAGCGTATGAGTTTCGGGCGACTGATCTGCAATGGTGGCAGCAGCCTGAAGTCCTTGCGTTCTGCTCGGAACTCCGATCTCAATGAGCACCACATCTGGGGCTAGCTCCCGGACCTTCTCCGGGGTCGCCTTGATGGTATCAGCCTCACCAACGATCTCTATTTCTGGAGCCTGACCGACAAGTAGCCGAAGCCCTTCACGAGTGATCGCGTCATCGGAAGACAGCACCGTGCGTGTCGGCATCTCAGAAGCCCCCTCCAGAAACCATATTTGTGAAAAGCGCTAACCAGTTCATTCACATTCCTCCCCATAACGCTTGCAACCAAAGAATTCAAATAACCGGCATTGTGCAATTTACAAAACTCGACATGCCTCACCGCCTCCACTTATGTTTCATCTCCCGCATGCGCTTCTGTGGAGTACTAGCGTCTATAACTAACCCAGGAGGGATGGTGTTTGATCTCCCAGTGTGTGAGTCTACAGCCTTGGTAAGCCTTTTCCTCTACAGCAATCACCTGAGAGAGTCACTCTTGAGAGCAGGTAAAGCATTACATAAGTCGATAATGTCAGGGTTCAGCGCATAACCGTCGTCTGCTTATAACTGTGCGTAACCTATCTGCTGGGTAGCGTGCCGACATAGTATCTGGCTTGCAGTTATCACAACCCGTCTTGCGACGTGAAATACACGAGGATACCCAGATGCAGTTCGGCAAGCGTGTTCTTTGTTGTGCAGCGCTCACCCTGGCGGTGCTCTCTGCCAAATCTATGCTCTTCGCTCAACAGGTTTCATCCCAGAAGCCTGCGGCTGAGGAGGCTGACCAGCGGTTTCCCGACCTTGTCCCCCGGCCGTTTTTGTATGCCGGAGCGGGACTAATGGGGGCCGGTTACGCACCGTTAGCCGCGGAAGCGGGCGTTGGCCTGCGGATTGACTCTCGGCATTTTCTGGCGTCGGCAGAGGGTACCTACGATAATGGACATAAGACGAACGACAATACAGAACCCAACCCTAAGGGGCACGATCGTGGATTAGACGGCGCAGCGTACTTCCGGTTCTCGTCG
>Ga0307479_10005658_pt1 | contig 11443 bp, 12 predicted proteins | sample atmos_gasesECM4C_FD_203743 | JGI IMG/M metagenome (GOLD analysis project Ga0307479, IMG submission 203743) | Hardwood forest soil microbial communities from Morgan-Monroe State Forest, Indiana, United States - atmos_gasesECM4C_515 | ecosystem: Environmental > Terrestrial > Soil > Temperate... | reverse complement strand
TTTCCTGTACGAGTTCATCGTCGGCGACGATTGGACCGTGGCGGTGGCGGTGTTGGCTGGCCTCGTCGTCACCGCGGTGCTAAACGCCAACCACATCGTTGCCTGGTGGTTGATGCCAATCGTCGCGATCGTCATGACCGGGATCAGCATCCGGCGCCTTCACCCGCGCGGATGAGCGTCATTGCCGTCGTCGGGCTGGCAACGATGGGCATGAACCTTGCCCGCAACCTCGCCCGGAATGGCTTTGCTGTCTCCGTTTACAACCGGACGACGTCGCGCGTCGACGACTTCATGAAGCAATACGGCTCAGAGGGCGCCTTCACACCGGCGCACACGCCGCAGGAGCTGGTGGCCCAGTTGGACAAGCCGCGGCGGATCCTGATGATGGTCAAAGCCGGGGCGCCGGTCGACGAGACCATCGAGCACCTCGCACCATACCTGGAGGCCGACGACATCCTGATCGACGGCGGCAACTCCTACTTCCTCGACACCGTGCGCCGGGGAGAGGCGCTGGAGGCTCGCGGTCTGCGTTTCATCGGGACAGGCGTCTCCGGCGGGGAAGAGGGAGCACTCCTTGGTCCGAGCATCATGCCCGGCGGCGCGCGCGAAGCGTACCAGGCCGTTGAGCCAATGTTGACGACGATCAGCGCCCACGTGGACGGCGAACCGTGCTGCACCTACATCGGCCCCGGTGGCGCGGGTCATTACGTGAAGATGGTCCACAACGGCATCGAGTACGCGGACATCCAGCTGATCGCCGAGGCCTACGACCTGCTGAGTCACGCGCTCAACCTGGGCGCCGACGAGCTGTCACGGATTTTTGCCGAGTGGAACAAGGGCGAGCTCGAGTCCTACCTGATCCAGATCACGTCCGAGGTCCTCGGCAAGCGCGATCGCGCGACCGGCCGACCGCTGGTGGACGTTATCCTCGACGAGGCGGCGCAGAAGGGTACCGGCAAATGGGCCTCGCAATCCGCGCTCGACCTCGGCATCCCAGTCACGGCCATCACCGAGGCCGTCTTTGCGCGATTCCTGTCGGCGCTCAAGGCCGACCGCGAGCTCGCATCGCGGACGCTGGCCGGCCCCAACGGCGCGATGCGCGCGGCCGCACCACCATCGCTTGTCGATGACGTGCGCAGCGCGCTCTACGCCTCGAAGATGGTGGCCTATGCCCAGGGTTTCGAACAGATGCAAGCGGCATCCAACGAGTACGCGTGGGACCTGGAACTGGGGTCGATCGCTCGAATCTGGCGTGGCGGCTGCATCATCCGCGCCCGTTTCCTCAATCGGATCACGGACGCCTACGCCGCTGAGCCCGGCTTGAAGAACCTGTTGCTGGCCCCCTATTTCCGCGATGCGATGGCATCGGCGCAAAGTGCCTGGCGCCGCGTCGTCGGGGTCGCCGTCGACCGCGGCATCCCGGTGCCGGCCTTCAGCTCGTCGCTCGCCTATTACGATGCCTATCGTCGCGAGCGCCTGCCGGCGAACCTGGTGCAGGGCTTACGCGACTACTTTGGGGCGCACAGCTACAAGCGGGTCGACCGGGAGGGCTCGTTCCATACGCGCTGGGCCCAGGACGGCGAGGAGGTCCCGGTTCGGTAATCTTCGCGGGCTCAAGCTCAATCTTGGAGCGCGCTCTGGAGCCGGGAGTCAGGCGACCGACGGGTCGTCGTCGGGCACAAGAGGTCCAAGCCGACGCGCAAACCGTGGGATAGCAGGCTGACGCTGCGCCTGCAGGAGGCTCCGTATACCGTTCTCGACGATCTCATCCTCGGTTTTCTTCGCGTCGCGGGCCATGCGAGCGAGCTCTATCCTGAGAGGCTCGCTGAGCGCGATTCTGACGTAGCTGGGGTGCTTATTGTCTGACATCTCGGGTTGATCCTCCAGTGCCGCGGGCGCCGGGGCGTCCTTGGTGCTCGACCGACCACCGAAAGTAGCGAGCGATCGAGCGGGCTTCATCGTAGTCTGCTTTCCACCCAGGTCGCGCCAGCTGTCAAGGCGGACAGGTGACGGAGAGCCCCAGCGCAGCAACCAGGCTGCGAGCCGGCCTCGGACGCTCATGTCGGCCTCCTCTCTTTATCTCGAGGTGCAGTAACCACCGTTCAGCTTACGCCGGTGCCCGTAACCTGTCAAGTGGTTTTGATGGTGTGCTAGGATACGGGGCGTGGCTGACCTGACCACCCAACGGCCTCCCGCTCCCCGTCCGCTTGATCTCGTGGAGGCCTTTATCAATTCCGCTGACCTGGAAACCGGATCGGACGAACTCGCCACGCCGAGCGGCCTGCGGGGATGGCTTCTGCATCGTCACCTGATCAAGAGAGCCGAGCTGGTGAGCGAGCAGGACCGCAGCGCCGCGATCCGACTTCGTGAGGCGCTGCGGCGAGCGGCGCTGGCCAACAACGGCGCAGCTGTCGAGCGGCGGACGATGCGAGAACTCAACCAGCTGGCCCGCGACGCCAAGATGATCATCGCATTCGAGGAAGACGGAACCGCGCGCCTCGACCCGTCCGTCAGGGGCGTTGAAGCCGGGCTCGCGCGGATCCTCGCCGCGGTGCTCGTCGCTAAGCTGACCGGTCAGTGGACGCGGCTGAAGAGTTGCGCCAATGAGACCTGTCACTGGGCCTTTTATGATGCCTCGAAAAACCGCTCGGGCCGCTGGTGCGACATGACCGCCTGCGGAAATGCGGCGAAGGGCCGAGCCTACCGCGCCCGGCGACGTTCTTCAGTTGGCTAACTAGCGGCGCGCAGCTCGACGAGACCAGTCCCGGGTCAGGTCCGATCCCTGGCCGCACGTTGCTGCGTGCCCTAGCGAATATGTTTCGAGCGGGTGTGGCTACTCCGAATGCGAGCGCAATCAATATGAACAGACCCCATTGCAGCTACGACGGCGCCCGAGATTCGAATGAACCGGATTGCCACGAGCACGATTGATCGCTAGCCAGCCAAGGTGACGCCGCCTTAGCCGCTCAGCGCAGTCGCGGTATCCCACGAGCAGCCGCAGCAGCTGCGCTAGCAAGCACTATGATGGAGCAGGTAATATTGGAGCGCTCTAATATGGACCCTTCCACTAGCCAGCGAGACGATACGGGCGAGCTCCGGGCGGAGATGGCATCCGATCAAGCGGGCTGCCTCTACGACACCCGGACGCGTCCCATGTTCGACTACCTGGCGGGACAGGCGGATGCCCGACGGTTGGAGGTCTTTCCGGCACTCCGCTGGTGCGCCTACCGGATCCAGCGCTTCATGCAAGTGGAGGCCGACCGCTACGGCCTCACGGATGGCGCGGCTCGGGTCCTGATGCAGCTGAAGCACGCCGGGGAAGAGCCACTCGGCGCTCTGGCGGCTGGGATGCATGTCAGCCCGAAGAACGTCACGCTCCTCATGGATCAGCTGGAGAAGGACGGGCTGGTCGTGCGCGTTCCGGACCCCGCGGATCGGCGCTCGGTCCGGGCACGACTGACCGATGAAGGTCAGCGCTTGGTCGGCGAGTTCTGGCGCGAGTTCATGACGCACTCGCTGGAACTGGTCGAAGACCTGCCCCAGGAGGACCTTGAGCGTGTCCGCCATGTCGCTCTGCTGCTGGTGCGGCGCATCGAAGCGCGGTTGGCGCCTGCAAGTCGCAATGATCCTTTGTCTGTCGCTCCGACGAGGTCGCGATGAGCGCCTTTACCGAGAAGGAGATCGCGTATCTGCACCGGCAGCGGCTTGGCCGCCTTGCGACGGTCGGCCGCGACGGCTCGCCCCACGTCGTGCCGGTCGGCTTTCACCTCGACGACGAGGGGCAGACCATCGAGATCGGCGGTCACGGGTTGAGCCGGTCGAAGAAGTGGCGCGACCTACGGGCCAATCCCCGCGTCGCTTTCGTGGTCGACGATCTTGTCAGCGTTCGGCCCTGGACCCCACGCGGGGTGGAAGTCCGGGGCCGTGCTGAATTGAACGAAGAGGGCGGCCTCGAACGGTTCGGCGGCGGAGGCTGGGACAGCGTTTGGATCCGCGTCGTGCCCGGACGAATCATCAGCTGGGGGATCGAGGGTCCGGCGTTCTCGGAGGCTGGACGGAGCGCTCGATCGGTCGGCAGCAATGAAATTGGGTAGTGGAACGGACGCGCCGTTGGCCGAGCCGGCCGTAAGCATCACCCTCGCGGCACCTGTGGCAGAAAACCGATCGTGAAATTCCGATCGTGCGGCTGAGCCGAGAACCATGACCATTCGTGTCAGCCCGCGCGGCACTCGTGGCGCGAGAATCCCGAGACCGTTGATGAAGATCTTCAAGCTCTTTGGCGCCCAACAGATCCGGATGTTCCGGCGTGACGGCGGGCAGCGTATGGGCTCGAGGATGGGGTTCCCCGTCGTCCTTCTCACGACGCGCGGAGCCAAGACCAGGCAGATGCGGACGACAGTGGTCGGCGGGTTCCCTGATGGAGAGAACTCTTGGCTGATCGTTGCCGCGCTCGCCGGGGCCGCCATCCATCCGGCGTGGTTTCACAACATCGCGAAGCATCCCGACGACATCTGGTTGGAGGTCGGGAAAGAGCGTTTCAAGGTTCACGCCGAGTCGTTGGAAGGCAGCGCGCGCACTGAGGCCCTGGCGGGTATCACAGCGATCGCCCCGCGCATCGGCGGCTACCAGGAAAAAACTGATCGCGAGATTCCCATCTTGCGGCTGACCCGAGCGATGTCGTGATCCGACTAGGACGCGGGGCGCTTCCGATGGCCGGCACTCGGACGGGCTTCGGAATGTTCCGCGCGCGCAACCTGTCAAGAAGGTAAGAGGGCAGGAAGCCCGCGAAGGCGGAGGCGCCCTCCTCTAGCCTTTCCATCACCGGTGCACGCCCTATCCTCGTCTCGTGGCCACAGGCGAGCTGATCGGACGCGACGAAGAGCGGGAGGTCGTCGACGCACTCGTCGGTCACATAGGGGACGGCGGCGGCTCGATCCTGATCCGGGGCGAGCCGGGCATCGGCAAGTCGGCTCTGTTGGAGCACGCGCGCCAGGAGGCCACCGCCATCGGGGCCCAAACCTTGACGGCGGTCGGCGTCGAGTCCGAAGCCGAGTTTGCATTCGCCGGCCTCCATCAGCTGCTCCGCCCGATCCTGGGGTTGGCGAGCACCCTGCCCGAACCGCAGCGGCAGGCGCTGCAAGCGGCGTTCGGCGTTAGTGCTGAAGGTAGGCCCGACCTGTTCCTCGTCGCGATGGCCTCCCTGCAGACCCTTAGCCGCGCGGCGGAATCGGCGCCGGTGGTCGCATGTACGGATGACGTTCACTGGCTCGATCGCGCGAGCGTACAGGTACTGGCCTTCATCGCTCGCCGGCTGCAGGACGAGCCTGTTGTTTTGCTGGCCGCAGTCAGGGCCGGCTATCAGACCCCGATCGAGAGTGCCGGGATCCGCGTCCTCGACCTTCAGCGGCTGAGTCCGCTGGCTTCGGGCCAACTTCTCGATCTACGCGCACCCGATTTGCACCCGATCATGCGGGCCCGTGTCCTGGCAGAGGCAGCCGGCAACCCGCTTGCGCTGGTCGAGCTGCCGCGAACGGTGCCGCGTAGCGGCTTATCGCTCGCACCGACGACGCTGACCGCCAGACTGGAACAGGCCTTCGCGACTCGGTTGCGCGACCTACTGCCGACGACACGCAGCGTCTTGCTCGCCGCGGCGCTCGACAGCCGAGCTTCGCTTGCTGAGGTCCTCGCGGCGGCGCATACAACGCTGTCCGTTATTGAGCCGGCCGAGCAGGCCGGCCTGGTCGACATCGGCGAAGGCGAGCTACGCTTCCGCCACCCACTCATCCGCTCGGCCGTGCGTCAGGCGGCCAGCTCGCGGGAAGTGCTCGAGATGTACGGTGCCCTGGCCGAAGTCGTTTCTGATGAGGAACGCCGGCTATGGCATCGCGCGATGGCAGCCGTGGGTAGCGATGAGCAAGTCGCGGCGGAGCTCGAGCGCTACGCATCTGCGGCGCTGCGTCGGGGAGCGGTCACCGCGGCGGCGGCGGCCCTCGAACGTGCGGCGAGTTTGACGCCACACCCGCGAAACAAAGGACACCGACTGGTGTCGGCGGCCGAGCTTGCGTACGAGCTTGGCCTTTCCGACACGGTGTCGCGGCTCGCCGAGGCGGCTAAGCAACTGGACATCGGTTCGTCGGATCACGCCCGGCTCGCGTGGCTTGGTGAGATGACCAGTGGCAACGTCTGGGTCGAGCCCGGCGCAGCGAAGACGTTCGTCACGATCGCACGCCAGATCGCCAACGACGGCGGCGATCCGGACATGGCGCTTCGCTCGCTGGTGCCCGTGGCGCACCGCGCCTGGTGGACGCGAACCAGGCCGACGACCCGGCGGTACCTCGTCGAAGCAGCGCAGAGTTTTTCTGTTCCCGCCGGGGATCCACGAGTGCTGGTGGTCACGGCCCTGGCAAACCCCGAGGAGACCGGTCCGACGGTGATGAGCCACGTGTCGCGTGTCAGGCTGCACGACGTGCCCGATGCGATGGCGGCGATGTACCTCGGAATCGCCGCCGAGAAGTCGGGAGACTTCGCGCTTGGCGCGCGGTTCCTTTCGGCTGCCGTCGATGGCTTGCGCGACCAGGTCAGGCTCGGTGTGCTAACCGAGGCGCTGGTGCACTACTCGTGGGCCGCGACCTTTGCCGGTGAATGGACGGCCGCGGCGGCAGCGGCGTCCGAAGGAGCCGCATTGGCGCACGAAACCAGCCAGCCTCAATTCGGCTTCACCGGAGAGCTGATCGAGGCGTTGGTTTTGGCGCTACGAGGAAACGATCCCGACATCGACGGTGTCCTGGCGCAGCCCCAGTGGTCAAGTTTCGCGATGAACGGCGGTCCGTTGCTGGCGACCGCGCACCTTGCTCGCGCCGCGGCCGCGCTCGGCGAGGGCCGTCACGAAGCGGCATTCGTCGCGTTGTGGCCCGTCTTCGATGAGAAGGATGTCGTCTTTCACCGCTTCATGCGCTGGCCGTCCGTCCTCGACCTGGTCGAGGCCGCGACCGGCAGCGGGCAGCTCGAACGCGCTAACGCCGTCGTGGCAGACCTCGAAGCAATCGCTGCGCGAAGCAAGCCGGCCATTCTGTCAGCCGGGCTGAGCTGCGCGCGGCCGCTCCTAGCGCCCGATGCCTCAGCAGGCGATCTCTACGAATCGGCGCTCAGCCAGAACTTGGACGGGACGCCATTCCTGCGCGCTCGAACGCTTTACTCCTACGGCCGATGGCTCCGTCATCAGAGGCGTACTGCCGAAGCGCGAACGCCGTTGCGGAGCAGCATCGCGTTATTCGACGCGCTCGGCGCCACTCGGTGGAGTGGGCGGGTTCGCGACGAGTTGCGCGCGACCGGCGAGTCCGTCGGCCGTCGACGACCGCCCGACGCGCGCGAGCGCCTGACGGCACAGGAGCTCCAGATCGCCGAGCTGGCAGCGCGTGGTCTCTCGAATCGCGAAATCGCAGAGCGGCTGTTCGTTTCGCACCGGACGATCGGCTCGCACCTGTACCACGTCTTTCCGAAGCTCGGGATCACGACGCGCACGCAGCTTCGGGACGCGCTCCGGACTCCTGACCTCGACTGAAGATCAGTCAGTCGACTGATGCGCGCGATTCCCGATCAGGGCCACCATCGGAGATGGACCAACAACCTGATTCAAGGAGAAGCGAATGAGCAAGAAACCAAACGTTGTCCTCGTTCACGGCGCCTGGGCCGACGGATCGAGCTGGAGCGGGGTCATTCAGCGGCTCCAGGCAAACGGCTTCAACGTCACAGCGCCGCAGTTTCCGGAGACCTCGCTGGCGGCCGACGTGGCCCGCCTGCGGCAGGTCCTCCGCCGTCAGGACGGCCCGACGGTTGTCGCCGGCCACTCCTATGGCGGCCAGATCATGACGGCGCTCGGATCCGACGCACCGAACGTCGTCGCGCTCGTATACGTCGCCGCCTTTGGGCTGGCTGAGGGCGAGTCGCTGGGCGCGCTTCTCGGCGGAGGGCCACCATCCCCCGCGCTGGCCCACCTCATCGTTGACGAACAGGGATTCGGCTGGCTCCCGGAAGACGACTTCGTCGGCCATTTCGCGGCGGACGTCGACCCGCTAAAAGCGCGCGTGCTGTTCGCCGTTCAGCAGGGCCTCTCAATGACTACGTTCGAAGACGTGATGGGCATACCTGCCTGGAAGTCGCATCCAACGTCATACCTCGTTGCCCAGAACGACGAGGCGCTCGCACCGGACGCGGAGCGGATGTTCGCCAGGCGCATGGGCGCGCACACGATCGAGGTTGCCGCGGGCCACCTGGCGATGATCACCCATCCCGACGAGGTCGTGAACCTAATCGAAGCAGCCGCATCAATTCCCGCCAACAGGAGTTAACTGCCATGCCAATGATCGACGTCTACGCCACAAGGGGAACCTTCAAGGATCCCAAGTCGCTCGCGCGCGAGCTCGCCGCCACGCTGATGAAGATTGAGAAGGTTCCTGACATTCCGATGTTCCGTCAGAACACCGCCGGATTCGTCCACGATCTTGCCAGCGGTGCGCTCTCGAACGTCAACGGAGACGGCAACTACGTCAGGGTCCAGGTCCTTACCAACGCAGGGGCGCTCGATCGTGACAAGCAGCTCGCCGTGGTCCGCCAGTTCACCGACCTGGTTGCCGCTGCCGCCGGTGATGCGTCGCTCGCCGACAGGACCTGGGTGCTGCTCACGGAGGCGGTCGAAGGCGGGTGGGGACTCGCTGGTCATGCCAACACCAACGCGGAGCTCATCGCTGCCGCGCGCGCCCAGATTGCGCAGCTTCAGAGCGCGAAGGGCGCAGCAGGCTGATCCGAAGCCGGATGGGCAACGACCTCATCGTTGGTTACGACGGGAGGGCGCGATGTTCCTGGGCTGGAGCGGGGGACACCCCTTTAGTCCGCTACCACGATGAGGTCTGGGGCACGCGTACCCATGACGAGTCGGCCATGTTCGAGGCGCTTACTCTGGGTGTCTTCGAGGTCGGGCTCAGTTGGTCGATCGTTTTCGGCAAGCTGAGTGCGTTCCGGAGGGCTTTCCGGGGGTTCGACGTTGCAAGGGTCGCGGCGATGACCGACCGGGATGTCGACCGGCTGGTCCAGGACCCGTCGATCATCCGTAACCGTGGCAAGATCCAGGCCACCATCGACAATGCGCGCGCGATGCGGTCCGCATCACCGAGCCTTGTCGCGCTAGCGAAATCCCACGAGAGCATTCGGCCACTGGCGCCGCGGTCCCTCGCAGGCCTGCCCAAGTCGACGCCGCAGGCGGACGCCTTCGCCAGGCAGTTGAAGTCGCAGGGGTACCGCTTCGTGGGGCCGACAAGTGTGTATGCATTCATGCAGAACGTCGGCGTGGTCAACGACCACATCCATGGGTGCTTTCGAGCGTCCGACTACCCTCCACGCCGGAAGCCCGCGAAGGGGGAGAAGGAGAGATGAGCACGAGACCGCTTTCGATTGAGGTCTACGTCGCCCCGATGCGGCCGTACACCTATCCCGGTCAGCTCGGGGAGGGTGAGGTCGCGACCTGGGCGCCGTCCAGCAGCACGCTGATCTCCGGGCCGACCGAAGGGATCCTCATCGATGCCCTCCTGACCTTCGAGAACGCGGACCAGATCGCCGCCTGGGCGAAGCGCTTCGGCAAGAAAATCACCGGTGTCTACATCACTCACGGCCACTCGGACCATTGGCTTGGCCTCGCGCGCCTTCTCCAGCACTTCCCCGAGGCTCGCGGCTACGCGGCTCCGGAGGTTGCACGTCGCGCCGCTTGGGAGGCGGAGTTCAACAAGACAAGCAAGTATTGGACGTCCCGTTTCCCGGGAGAACTTCCCGAGACGCCCGTGGTGCCCGAGGTGCTGAACACTGACGAGATCCGGGTGGACGGTCAGGTCGTCAACCTGATCCACGTTGGCCAGGGTGATGTTGAGGGTTCGACGATCTTCCACGTGCCGTCTGCCGACGCCGTTGCCTGCGGTGACGTCGTCTACAACAACGTGCACATGATGATGTATGAGGCCGATGAGGCGAAGCGGGCTGCCTGGATCGCCAGCATCGATGTGATCGCCGCGTTGAACGCGAAGATCGTCGTCGCCGGTCACAAGAGCGTGGGGGCGCCGGACCTGCCAGAGAACCTCGCGGCCAGCCAGCGGTATCTCCGTGACTTCACCATTCTCGCGAAGAAGGGCGGCACGGTGGAGGACCTGGTCCACGGCATGCTCCAGTTGCACGGCGAGCGCGACCAGCCGCACACCCTATGGATCTCGGCCCGAGCCGAAGTCGCCCGACGGGCACCAACCGCAGCGATCGGACAATTTCGCTGAACGACTGACCAGCCGGCGGCTACGCGTGCCACCCATGCCGCGATGCCCGACTTGTACGTCAGAAGCAGGATGCCGTCGCCCGCAGCCAGAACATCGCGGATTCGTAGCGCCGGCGATCAGCCATGACGGCTAAAGGTTAGGCGGTCGCAGATTCGGCCAACGCGCAGTCGAACACCGACCAGCAAATGTCGTTCCGCAACCGCTGGTCGTCGATTACCAGCTCGCGAATCGCCGCGGGGAGCTGGTCGCGCTGCCACCGACACTCGAGTCGCCCTGCGCTCTCACCCTGTCCTTTCGGCGCGGCAGCACGTACTGCCTTGATGGCATAGGCGGCCGCACCGAGCTCGTGCGCGGCGACGTGTGCGACGGCAGCGGCCTGGCCGGCAGCGTACGCGGCATGCCGTGCTGCCCCACTCAGGTCTCTGGCCGCGGCGTTTGCGTGGCCGGCCGCCGCGCGAGCCTGGGTCATCGCTGTCTCGCCGCGCACCCAGGCGCGGGCCTGCTCAATCGCCTGGCGCGGTCGCTGGTCCCCAACCTTCGCCGACTCGAACAGGTCAAGAACGTGCTCCGCGCACGATGCGGCCCACAGGGCGAGGAGCTGATGATCCGAATCGGTGAGGGTTCCACCGCGGCGGATCGTCACGAAACGAGGGTCGCGGTCTTTCGGGAGGATCACACCCAGGACCCCTTTTTCTTGCATCCCCGCGAGGAGGAGAGTCTTGTGCGGATAAAACAATAACGCGCTGAAACATGAACAGACATTGGGCTCCGTGTCGGTGAGAACGTCCGCGAGCGGACATCCTTAACGGACCGGGTCGCTTCCCCTGTCAGTGGCCGGTGGGTCATGCTCCACGATCGCCAGTGGCCCGAGCCTCCTTGCGAATCGTGGGGTTCCGGGGCCGCGGTGAGATTGCAGGATACGGTCGATCGCTTCGCGCACGACGTCGTTCTCACTCACCCCAGATTCGCGTGCCAGCTTGCCGAGCTCGACCATTTGGTCATCATCTAGCGAGATCGTGAGCTTCGCCACCAGTCAATTATGACCTCGGCATCGCATCAGATTTCAAACGGGCTAGCTGGCGGCGCGAAGCTCGGTGAGGAGCGGCGAGCCGATCAGCGCATCGGCGGTAGCG
>Ga0307479_10005657_pt1 | contig 11444 bp, 8 predicted proteins | sample atmos_gasesECM4C_FD_203743 | JGI IMG/M metagenome (GOLD analysis project Ga0307479, IMG submission 203743) | Hardwood forest soil microbial communities from Morgan-Monroe State Forest, Indiana, United States - atmos_gasesECM4C_515 | ecosystem: Environmental > Terrestrial > Soil > Temperate... | reverse complement strand
CATCAAGGAGTCACTTGAGCGCCGGCACTTTACGCGCGCCCGTTTTCATTGTAGCGAAGGGTGTGGGCTCCTGTTAGTAGCATAATTTGTACCCGAAAGTGCGAATGTCTCATCCAACCTAGTAAAATCTCAATGAGGAGAATTTCATGCAACAGCGTCAGCTTGGCAAGAATGGTCCACTCGTTTCCGCACTGGGACTTGGCTGCATGGGCATGTCCTTCGCCTACGGACCGGCCGATGAATCGGAATCGCTCCGCGTTCTGCGCCGTTATATGGAACTCGGTGGAAATTTTCTGGATACCGCCGAAATCTACGGGCCCTATACCAATGAAGAATTGCTTGGACGTTTTCTGCGCGAGGTTCCCCGCGATAGCGTGATTATCGCCACCAAGTTTGGTTTTCGTAGCAAGCCCGATGGGACCAGAGGCGTCGACAGTTCTCCTGAAAATGTGCGGCGCGCTTGTGACGCCAGCTTGAAGCGGTTGGGCATCGATACGATCGATCTCTTCTATCAGCACCGCGTCGACCCGAAAGTTCCGATTGAGGAGACTGTCGGGGCCATGGCCGGATTGCTTTCCGCCGGAAAAGTTCGCGCCCTCGGGCTTTCGGAAGCCGGACCAGAAACATTGCGGCGCGCCGCCAAGGTTCATCCGATCGCAGCGCTGCAAACCGAGTATTCGCTGTGGTCTCGCGACGTGGAAACGAATGGCGTTCTGGCCACTTGCCGCAAATTGGGGATTACCTTTGTGCCTTACAGCCCGCTGGGGCGCGGCTTTTTAACCGGTGCGATCCAAAAACTCGAGGATCTTGATCCCACCGACTGGCGCCGGACAAATCCGCGTTTCGGGGAGAAAGCATTGCAAGCCAACCTTAAACTGGTGGGGACCGTAAAAGAGCTTGCCAAAAAGAAAGGCGCGACACCAGCACAGTTGGCTCTTGCTTGGGTCCTCGCTCAGGGCCATGACCTCGTCCCCATCCCCGGCACGAAGCGCGTTGGCTATCTCGAGGAGAACATGGGAGCGCTCAACGTGAAGCTCACCGAAAGCGACTTACAAGAGATCAGCGCCCGCCTCGCACAAATTCAGGTGTTGGGCGAACGCTACGCACCCGATATGATGGCGCTTGTGCAGCACGCATAAAGCATTGCTGATCGAAATTATTGTAGCGGCGCACCTTGCTGCGCCCCAGATGAGCCCCCCTTTGCTTCCACTTCATGCAAAGAGGGGCAACCGCAAATTACAAGTGAGCCTCAGCGGCCGCCGGTGGCAAGTCCTGGCAACGTAAATTTTGGCGTGACTTCCTTCCGCCTCGACCAATCGTGATACGTATGGCACTCGAAGCAGCGCGACTCTGCATGCTCCGGCCCCGGCGCATGGCACGTTTTGCAAGTCGCCATCCCCGGCAGCAAGATGTCGCTCGACTCCGTGCTGGTCAGCGCTTGGGCGTGACAACTCACGCAAGTAAATCCTTCATGCGCCCCGTGATCAAATTTCGCATGCGGCATCCAACGCAATGTGGTGTTCGCTTGCGCAACGTTTGGCAATCCAGCCGAGGTGCCGGGGAGCTTGTCCGCGTCGCTCGCCCCGGCACTCAATAGTTCGGTTTTTCCGCGCCGGCTTTTTGCGGGAGATATCAGGGTGTGACACTGCTTGCAGGTTTTTCGCCAGAGCAGATCTTCTGCCTCCACCGTACGCTCCATCACCCATTGTGGGGGAGTAAGTGTGCGAACTTCCGGGGGCACCGGCTTACCCGTAAGGTCGCGGCTCGGCTCGCGCGGAACGCGCAATTCGCTGGCGTGCGCGGAAATGTATTCACGAAATGTTCTCGCCAGAAATTCGCGTATAACCTCCGGCTTGTCGTGCGGAACGCCAAAGTCGAAGCGCTTGTCAAACGTCAGCAAATGGCAGCCAGCGCAAGCATTCGCGAATTTCACGGGTGCCATCCACTCGCGCCCGGTTTCTGAACGCGGAGGCTTCAGACTTTCGGCGTGCCCAGCTAAATACTCGTCGCTATCTTTGTAGCTGACGGCTGCAGCGCGGTACTTCGCATCCGAGTAGGTCATGTCCATGGCCGCAGATGTCGGACGGTGGCAGTTGCCACACTCGAGCTGAACGTTGGGCCCATTCGGCCGACGTCGAATGGGCTTCATATGGATGGCATGATTCAGTTTGATCGTGCCGGGATCGCTCGGCGCGATGCCTGCAACGGTTCGCAAGGGGGTGAACTCCGGGTGGCCGTGTTCGAAACTATCAAAGCGGTCCCAGAGCGCCTTGTTACCGGATCTTGTGACCGGCCGCGCATGACACTGCCCGCAGCTTTCGTTGCTTGTGGCCACTAAACTGATTCTTCCACGATGTTCCATGTGGCAAGTCGTGCAGTTCGGGGCATAAGCCTGTTCCGCATGATGAAGGGGGCCGTCGTGACAGTCGAGGCAAGCGGCGTCGCCCGCTTTCGCGGAAAATGCTCCAGCGGTTCGCAAGTGGCAAGCACCACAATCCTTTTCCAGCACCGCATGTGCTTTGCTCATGCGGCCGCTTGAATAAACGCGAGGATCATCAGAAACGCTGCGCCAGGAAATCCAAATCACTGCGAGCAAAGGCAGCACGAGACTAAGCCAGAATTTCGCGCGCTTCAGCGGCGTCGGCTTCTTAAAATAGTTGAGGTCGATGCGCTGGGCCAGTTTTTTAGTCGTGCGGGTGCGAGCCACGTTTTTTTCTCGTGTTAATAGTGTAGAGCCATCACCGCGTGTACAGCGCCAAGCAAAACCAATGTCAGCGAAAGCGGGATGTGCAGCAGCAGCCACCCATGCAGCCAGTGGTGCAAACGTTCCTGACGTGCCAGCTGCCGCGCTTCGTCACAAATGTCTTCAAGGTCAAAAAGCGTAGCGTGCGCTGCGGCAGGCAATAGTGTGCGCAGCCCCGCGAACGCGCTGCCCGCTTTCCCGTTATCGCCCAGACGCTGGCCGCGTTTTCCCGGCTGCTCCAGAAACGGACGCATCTCCTTCAAGTAAAACCGTCCGAGCCGCGCACTCACTTCTTCACTCAGCAAACTAATTTCGGCAGCCGCAGCAACACCCGCACTCGCGCCCGCGCTAACCGCCCCAGAAGTGCGCAGCGGAACCGCTGAAGCGGCGATTGTCCGCAACGCCGTGAACCCACCCGCTCGAAGGCCTTCTTCGTTCGAATGTTTCGACAGCCCCAAATTCCCGCAGAGTGATTCCATCGCGCGATCGGCTTCCTCGCGTAGCAGCGTTCGGACGCGACCGATCTCGTCGTAAATCGTTTCGAGCGGCACGTCCACGGTCATCAGGCGCGGAATGTAATGTTGCAGCACCGCGCCAAATACGCCGCTGAACACCGTAATCATCAGCAGCCACATCAAGACGCTCGTAAGCGTCCCCCCGAAATGAAATCCGCCGTGAAAAAGAATCATCGGCAGGGCCAGAAAGCCGAGCCACAGGTGCCCACGCATCCACGCTTGCGCGCGTCCCACGCGCCACGTAGGAACGCGTTTCCGCGCGCCCAAAAGCGCCGCAAATAACATGAAGCCGAAGCCCATGATGCCGAAAGCGACTCCGATAGTACTGCCGCCACGCGGCCCCAGCGGAGATTCGAGCGCGTAAGCACCGTACACGACGCCACAAATCGTCAAGATTCCAAGCGAAGCGCAAGCCCAGCGGAGTTGCGTTTTGTCCATTCTCATTTCGATGGGGCCCGTTCCAGCATGGCGGCGAAAAATGTGCGTGGGTCAACACGATGCGCGGCGTCGTGCGGGCAAGCGTAAACGCAGCTCGGCTCTTGCAAGTGCGTGCAAAGATCGCAAGAGGTCGCCTTTTGCTTAATGACAGCTTTTTTTCGTCCAACGCGGTCGGGATCGTCCACCAGCACTTCAAACGGATGCAAATTGATATTGCCGTAAGGACAATTTTGCGCGCAAAGCCCGCAGCCAATGCACCAATCCTCAATGATGACTTCCAGCGAGTTTCTCCTGCGGATCGCGCCGACCGGGCAGCCCACCATGCACAGCGGATCGCGGCACTGCCGGCAACTGGTGGCCACCAGATATTGATCGAAGCGCAATCCATCGCGCACCAAGCGCGTGACCCCTTCGTGCGCGTCGGCGCAAGCATTCACGCAAGCGTCACAACGCGTGCAATTCTGCAAATCCAGAATCAGCAGACTCTGCGCTTCCATCAATCCTTGCGAGAGAAATTGATCGATGGGAACGTCGTGTAGCATCTGCAAGCGCTGCTGGTTTGCGGCGCGCCGCTCGGCGGCCGCGGCTTCCAGGCCGCTTCTCACGCTGGGAAACCGCGCAACCATGTCGCGGAAATCCTCGCCGGAGATTCGCACGAGCTCAACGTGATCGAGAGCCGTGCACGTCGCCGTGCGAACACCGCCGCCGAGAAGCCCTATTTCCCCGAAATAATCGCCGCGCGAAAGATAGGCCAGCACCAGTTCGCCACCTGGATAATTTTCCGAAACTTTCACGAAACCGATTCGCACCAGATAGAAACTGTCCGCCACCGCGCCCTGCTGAACGATCACCTGGCCGGGCCCGAAGCGCTGCAACTCCACGCTTTCCTTCAGGTGCGCGATGAATTCCTGCGAAAGATCCGCGAACATAGGCACGCCGCGAAGGTGATTCTCGAGAGCCCGGCGGCGATAAGTCTGGTCCAGTTGCGCTCTGAAAGTCTTGTTCTTCAACATGATGTCGAGAACATTGCGCAGCATCTCAAACGCCACAACCTCCGAGTCGGCGATGACCGTCGCCGAACGCGGATAAAAATTCATGCAAGTCATTTCGCCGAAGAGGTCGCCCGGTTCAAGTTCAGCGACAGGGTTGCCGTAAGCAAGATCCACCGGTGCATCGATCGGAATCGTCCTGTCGCGCGCTTCCTCTTCGCGCCTATCTTCTTCTCGCGCGACGAGTGTGCTGGTCAGCCGCTTGAAAAATCCTTTTGCGCCGCCCTGCGTCTTGACGTGCGCGATCGGAGTGGAAATCGAAACCTTGGCCCGGCCTTCGACAATGTAGAACGCTGTCGAACCGAATTGTCCTTCGCGGCAGATGATTTCGCCTTTGCTGAACCGCCGTTTGACGATCGCCCCGCGATTCAGCGCGAGAAATGTCCCGGATACCCCCTTGAAAACGGGAATCTGCAAAAGATCCTCGGCTTCTAATCCTTGCGCGTCCGGACCCGACGCAATCGCCGTGCCGACGACACTCTTGTTGGTGAGTGCGCCCGTCGGACAAGAAACCATGCACTCCCCGCACGAGATGCAAGTGGAATCGCCCATCGGCGAATTGAGATCGAACGCAATCCCCGCGGAATAACCTTTGCCCATGCGGCCGAGGACGAAATTGTCTTTGATCTCATCGCAGCCGCGGATGCACCTGTCACAGAGAATGCAAGCGTCGTGATCCACGGCGATAGCCAGGGAAGAATCATCTTTACCGCGCGCGACGGTGTGTTTTCTAAAGCGTGGCGGCAAAGCGCCCGCCGCCTTTGCGAGTGTCTCCAATTCGCAGTCGCCGGAATTCTGCTGGCGCGCGCAAGGGGAAGGATGATCGCTCATCATCAGTTCCAGCAAGGTTTTGCGCGCTGCCAGTACTTTTTCTGAATTGCTGACGACTTTCATGCCCGGCTCGACCGGGCGGACGCAGGATGCAGACAAAACGCGCGCCCCGGTGTCCACAACACACAAGCGGCAGACGCCCACGGGCGTCTGGCTCTGCAGGTGGCAAAGCGTAGGAATGTTGATCCCATTCATGCGCGCGGCGTCAAACACGCTCGTCCCCGCCGGCACTCGCACGGGTTTTCCGTCCAGTGTGATGTCCACGAACCCCGCAGGTGTGCCGGCAGTCGTCATACTAGGGGCGAATCCCAACTCGCTGGGCTTCCCCGGCGCGCGATGCCGCGGTAAAGCAAATGCCGCTGGGACACTGGCCCTTTAAAACGTGCGCATCGATTTCGGTGCGAAAATGCTTCAGCACCGACTGAATCGGCGCAGGCAGGATCTGGCCGAGGCCGCAAATGGAAGTGAGGCTCAGGGCTTGCGAAAGTTCGTCAAGCAGCCCGAGATCGGCACGATATTGCGATTCGGTCAAGCCGCCTTGCGTCCAGCGCGCCAGCAGGTCCGCCACTTTTTGTGACCCAACCCTGCACGGTACACATTTTCCGCAGGATTCGTTGCGGTAGAAGCGCACCGCGTTCAGTGCCATGTCCAGCATGCAAGTGGTGTCATCGCAGACGACAATGGCGCCGGAGCCCAGCATCGAGCCAGCTTCGGCCAGCGCCTTGAAATCCAAACGCACATCGACCATCGAAGCGGGAAGATAGCCGGACGATGGCCCGGAGGGCGCAAAAGCTTTCAGTTGACGGCCTCCACGAACCCCGCCCGCGTGATCGAAAATGACCTCACGCACGGGCACGCCCATGGCGACTTCGAAAATGCCCGGCCGTTCAACCTGCCCGCTCACCCCCACGAATTTCAATCCGTGCGAGCCGCCGGTGCCTTGGGCCACAAACCATTCGCTCCCGCGAGCGAGAATTTGCGGAACGTTAATAAACGTCTCCACGTTGTTAATGACCGTAGGCTTTTGCCACAGCCCGATTTGCCCGGGGAAAGGCGGCTTATTCCTCGGCTCCGCGCGATGTCCTTCAAGGGCTTCGATCAGCGCGCTTTCTTCTCCGCAGATGTAGCCGCCTGGACTCACAAAAACTTCCAGGTCGCAGTCGAAATCGCTGCCGAGGATTTTTTTTCCAAGAAGCCCCGAGCGATAACACCGCCGAATCTCTTCGCCAAGAATCTCTTCTTGAAGATGATATTCGTGCCGGATATAGAGGATGCCGCGTTTCGCCCCCGTAACCAGGCCCGCGATGATCATCCCTTCGACCACCAAGTGCGGCAAATTGGTCAGGATGAAGCGGTCCTTGATGGTCCCCGGCTCGCTTTCGTCGGCGTTGCACACGATGTATTTCACCGGATCGGGCTGTTTGCGGACGAGCTCCCACTTCACGCTCGTGGGAAATCCCGCGCCGCCCAGGCCTTTCAGTTCAGCGGCTTTGAGTTGTGCGAGAACGCCGCCCCAATTTTTGGATTGAACCAGCTTGCGCACCACGCCGTACTTTTCATCTTCCCCATAGGGATCAGCTTTGCAAACGATGCGTGCCTGCGCGGGATGTGGCTCGTGAATGTCATCTCCGCGCATGGCGCTGCGCGCGAGCTGCTCGGCATGCACCGCGGTCACGTCCGTGAAGATCTGGTCGTTGATGGAAATCGCCGGAGCGTGATCGCAACGGCCGAGGCAAGAGACATCACGAATCTGCACATCATCCGGCTGAGCACTCGCAAATCGTCGTTCAAGATCGGCACGCAATTCACAAGCGCCGTTCAGATGGCAGCTCATATCGGCGCAAACGCGAATCTCCACCTTGGACGGTGGCACGAGATGAAAATGTGGATAGAAACTTGCCACGCCGTGGATTTGATAGAGCGGGGTCTGGGTGCGTTGTGAAAGCCCTTGGAGTTCCGCTTTGGGCAGGAAGCCGTAGCGAAGCTGAATGGCCCGAAGGTCGTCGAAGATCACGGCGCCCCGTCTCGCGCGAAAGGCGCCGGGCAATTTCTCGGAAAGGATGCGCGGCGCAAAGTGGCGTGCTGAGTCCTCTGCATACTACTGGCAGCAGAGTCTGCTGTAAATAGAATGCGTTTGCCTTTTTGCGCCGCGACGCGAAAAAGACAACGCGGCCCGTTGACTTCCGCGCGCCGCACACGATATAAGCAAGCAGACTCACCGGCACACCGAATGCGCATCGCCTTAAACTCCTGTTTGCTCCGCGTGCTTGCTTGCGCATGGTTCATGACGTTTCCGGCGCTTCTTTCGGCGCAAAATGAACCCATCCAATACATCGGACCGGGTTCGTGTGCGGCGACGAGTTGTCACGGAAGCGTGAAGCCCATCGCCGACAGCCGTATTTTGCAGAATGAATATTCCACCTGGATCATCCAGGACAAACACAGCCGCGCTTACCAAGCGTTATTGGGCGATGTCGGCGAGCGCATGGCCCGGATCTTGAAGCTCGGAGCGAAAGCAGAAGAAGCGCCGAAGTGCTTGGCGTGCCACGCGCTGAATCCCCGAGTTGAGCAGCGCGGTCGGGCGTTCGAAATTTCCGAAGGCGTGTCCTGTGAAAACTGCCACGGTCCGGCATCGGCTTGGCTAGGACCGCACGCCACAAGAACCTGGGCGCATGAAAAATCCGTCGCCTTGGGAATGCACGACACTCGAGATGTGATTCACCGCACGGAAAAATGTCTCGAATGCCATCTCGGAACGAAAAATAAATTTGTGGATCACGAGATGCTCGCTGCCGGGCATCCGGATCTTTATTTTGAACTGGACTCGTTTTCTGCGGTAATGCCGCGTCACTGGAAATCGCCGCGCGAGTCAGATCCGGGCAAACCAGTCGAGGATGCCGCATGGGTCGGAGTGCGCGAGTGGAGCGCGGGCCAAGCCGTGCAATTGCGCGCGGCGATGGACCGCTTGACCTGGCGCGCGAGAAATGAGCGCTTCGACAAAAAAGATGTTTGGCCGGAATACTCCGAGCTTTCCTGTTTCGCGTGCCATCACGCGCTAGGCCCGGCCAAAGAGAGTTGGCGGCAAGAGCACGCCTACATCGACCGTCGCCCGGGCGATCCGGCCTGGAACAGCTCCCGCTATGTGGTTTTCCGTCTGCTCGCAAAACAGATTGACTCCGCGAGTGCCATGGATCTGGATCGTCAGTTGCTCTCCGTTTCCGACGAAATGAGCAAGCTGAATCCGGATCGCACCGTGGTGGCCGCCGCCGCCTCAGCCGCCGCACCTTTGGCTCAGCGAATTGCCGAGCGGTTGGCAACCATGCAATACGATCAGGCCGTAGCTCTGCGCTTGCTGCAACGCATCCCCGATGATGCCGAAAATATTGCCCTGGCCGACGAGCGCGCCGCCGAGCAAGCCGCCATGGCCATGGATTCGCTCTACATCGCCTACGGCAAAGACGCCAAGCCCGCCAACGCCTCCGAAGTCCGCGCCGCCATCAACGCTCTCTTCCAGCAACTCGAAAATCCCTCCTCCTATAACGCCGACCAATTCGCTTCCGCTCTCCGCCGCATCCGGACAATGCTTTAGCTATACTTGTCAGGGGACCGCATGGCAATTCACCAGAAAGCGTTTCCGCGGATCACCAGCAATCCGGGGCCGAGGGGAGGCGTCCCAGGTATCCGAGGCCTCCGTAGGCCTGTTGCCAGGGTCGCTTCGACTTGGCGAGTGGCCAACGGATGAAAATCGCCAAGATGATTAATTCTCGAAATCCAAACTTTGGACTATGAACGCGTATGAAACATGGTTTTGCGGGACGCAGCTTTGGCGATGGTTGACGTGGCGGCAAGTCTTGCCCTGGATTTCAAAGGGCTCCCAGCTAGGCGAGCACATTCTGGAGCTGGGTGCCGGATTGGGAGCCGCCACGGAGGAGTTGGGGCGCCTCGCTGGCCGCGTGACGAGTCTGGAGTACGACCACGCATTTGCGGCCAAGCTGGCTGTGCGCGTCCATTGCACGGGTGTGACGGTGATTCAGGGCGATGCCGCTACTCTGCCGTTTGCCGATGGGACTTTCTGCTCGGCCATTGCCATCTTGATGCTCCATCATTTGCGTTCGAGCGAACTGCAAGATCGCGCTTTTGCGGAAATTTGGCGCGTGCTTCGGCCTGGAGGCGTCTTCCTTGCGTTTGAAATTCCAGATGGATGGTTGCATCGAATCGGGCACATCAAGAGCACCTTTGTGCCGGTGATGCCGGCGTCCGCCTTGGCAAGATTGACGGCCGCGGGATTTTCAAAGGTGACGGTCGATCTCCGCCGCGGCGGCTTTCGGATCCGCGCGCTTCGCGCCCGCGAGACCTCCTGCGATTAAGAATTTACGCGCGTTGACGCCATCCGAACGCGGGCTTAGCATTGCTGTATGTGGAGCTCGAGCCACAGAAAATTCCCCGCCGGTCCTGCTGAAGGGCTCGGACGCTGGTCGCTGGGCCCGCTCAACAACAAACCGCTTGAATATTTCTCCAGAATCGCGCGCGACTATGGCGATATCGCCGGCTTGCGCGTTCTGAATTTCAAAACGATTTTCATTAATCATCCGGATCTGATCGAAGAGGTGCTGGTTATCAATGCGCGCCGCTACATCAAGGGCCGCGTGCTTCGCGCGAATCGCCACGTCTTCGGCGAAGGTTTGCTGACCAGCGAAGGCGATTTCTGGCTGCGCCAGCGGCGCCTCGCGCAACCCGCATTTCACCGCGCGCGCATCGCTTCCTACGCAGAGACGATGGTCGAGTATGCGGAACGCTTGCTGGAGGAATGGAAAAACGGAGAAGAACGCGACGCCCATCGGGAAATGATGCGCTTGACGCTGCAGATCGTGGGAAAAACGCTGTTCGATGCGGACGTCGAACGCGACGCGCAAGACGTGGGCAAATCTCTGGAGCTGCTCCTCGAAATCGGCGCGAATTTCCGCCGCACCATTTTTGTCCCGCATTGGCTGCCCACGCCGGCGAATTTGCGCGTAAAGCGCGAAGTGGCGCAAATCGAAAAAATCCTTTACCGCATTATTGCCGAGCGCCGCGCTTCCGGGCGCGATGCAGGCGATTTGCTGTCGATGCTTCTCCACGCGCAAGACGAAGACGGTTCGAAAATGACCGACCGCCAGCTTCGCGACGAGATGATAACTTTATTCTTGGCGGGACACGAAACAACTGCGAGCACGCTTTCCTGGACGTGGTGGCTACTCGGGCAGAATCCCGCTGCCGAAGCAAAGCTGCATGCGGAATTGCACGCCGTCCTCGGCGACCGCCCCCCCACTTTCGACGATTTGCCCAAACTTGTTTACACCGGGCACGTCATTTCGGAATCGCTGCGGCTTTATCCGCCGGCCTGGGGACTCGCGCGGCTGGTGGTTGAGGATCACGAAATTGCGGGGTACCCGGTTACCAAGGGCATGGGGGTCGCCATGGCGCAATGGGTGGTGCATCGCGACCCGCGCTGGTACGAAGCGCCGGAAGAATTCCTGCCGGAGCGTTGGGAGAATGATCTGATCAAACGGCTGCCGCGGTTTGCTTATTTTCCGTTTGGCGGCGGGCCGCGCCAGTGCATTGGAAATGCGTTCGCGCTGATGGAGGCCACGCTGGTTCTGGCGACGATCGCCCGTAAGTTTCGACTGCGGCTGGTGGCGGGTCATCCGGTGGTGCCGCTGGCATCGATTACGCTGCGGCCGCGGCACGGAGTGCGCGTCACGTTGGAGTCGCGTCGCCGCAACGAAGCGAAAAAGCTTTTCACCGCGGAACAATCAGCCGTTGCGGATTAAGTTCTTTATCCTCCCAAGAAGAAGCGGCTAGAAAAGTTCGGCGCTCACCGGCACAGCT
>Ga0307479_10005656_pt1 | contig 11445 bp, 12 predicted proteins | sample atmos_gasesECM4C_FD_203743 | JGI IMG/M metagenome (GOLD analysis project Ga0307479, IMG submission 203743) | Hardwood forest soil microbial communities from Morgan-Monroe State Forest, Indiana, United States - atmos_gasesECM4C_515 | ecosystem: Environmental > Terrestrial > Soil > Temperate... | reverse complement strand
ACCGAGTTTCATGTCCAGCGGCGGTTTACAAGATCGACATCCTCGGGAGATCGATTCGCTTTAGTTCGTGCGATTCCGAAAACTGGACGGACCCACCAGATCCGCGTCCATCTCTCGTCGCTCGGTCATCCGGTTGTCGGCGACAAAATTTACGGACCGGACGAAAAGCTTTACCTGGAATTCATCGAAACGGGTTGGACTCCAACAATAGAGCGTAAACTGCTTCTATCGCGTCACGCGCTGCACTCAGCGAAACTGGCGATTGCCGGTGACCACGAGTGGACAAGCCCCACGCCGCCGGACCTTCTGGAGTTTTAGAGATACTTCCAGTTCTGCGGTTTGCCCTGGGCAAGCCACTCGATGGCCGTTTTCAAGCGGCGTTGGCGGGTCTTGTCGCGTTTGGCGTCGGTAATCCACCGCACGTACTCTTTTCTGTGGCTGTGACTAAAATGGTCGAATGTTTTGCGCGCTTTCGAATTTTTCTGAAGCGCAGCCTTCAAATCGTTTGGCACTGTGAGCTTTTGCTCTCCACGAGATTGCGGACGCGATTTTTTGATACCGCGTTCATTCAATTCCGCCGCTCTGCGCACGAACCCGACCAATTCCTTCGCGCTTGGAAGATCTTCGATCGAGGAGATTCGTCCGAAGTGGCCCATCGCGCCATTGTTTTTCTTGCCGAAAAGCTTCGCGCCGTTCCAAAAACCGAACGCGCAGTGCTCTTTGAATGCGGCCATGAAACAAACGATCCCGTTGTGTTCGAAAAACGGCGATTGCCACTTGATCGTTTCTTCGACATCGGGACAGCCGGCATGGACGAGCTTGCGCAAATGTTTCAGGATCGGCTGCGCGAACGGCGCGGCCCGTTTTATATAAGTGTCAACACGCGGATCTTTTCTTGCCATGATCGCTAATCGGTCTCGCGTGGATGCTGCGACGGGGTCGCGGCAGTGTAAGCAAGCTTACGTTTCCGAATCAGCATCAGATTACGAATGTAGATGATCGAGTTCGGCAGATAAGCCAGAATGCCGACTGGATCGCGCCGAAAAAGAAAATATAGAAACATCAAAAGGCTGCCGCCGATGCTCCAATACCAGAACGAAATCGGGATGACACTTTCACCTCGTTTTTCCGATGCGTACCATTGCACCAGGAAGCGCATCGAAAACGTCGCGTTCCCAACCAGGCCGAGGATCACGAGATAATTCCAGTCCAGACCAAGGAAGCGATGCTCCTGACCGAACCAAGTCGTCGCGATTAATAATGGGTTCATAGGCAATTGAGGGATTCACCAACTTCGTAGCGCAACCTTCTCGATTTCATCCACCGAACCGCGAGCAAATCGCGAAACGACTTGAACAAGCGATTCCAAACCCCGTAATGACTTTTTCCAGCGTGCCGAGGATTGTTCGACACCGGAACTTCCGTGACACTGAAGCCTTCGAGCTTAATCAGCGTCGGAAGAAACCGGTGGGCGCCGTTGAAAAATTTAATACGCGAGATGCACTCGCGCTTGAACACCCGATAAGTGCAGCCGGTGTCCGAAATATTCTCGCCCGATAATTTATTGCGGACCCAATTCGCAATGCGCGAAGAAGCGATTCGGATCCAACTGTCGCCCTCACCTCGCGTCTCGACGCGCGTCCCGCAGACGCAGTCAAAATCCCGCAGCGCTTTCAACATCGCCGCCAGATCCTTCGGGTCGTTTTGCAGGTCGGCGTCGAGCGTCGCGATGTAACGGCCGCGCGCGATCTGCATTCCTGCCCAGCTCGCTGCCGATTCGCCGCAATTAAACTTGAAACGCTGGGCGCGCACACGCGCATCAGTCGCGCTCAACTCCTGCAACACGCGCCATGAATCGTCGCTGCTGCAATCATCAGTGATCACAACTTCGTAATCCAAACCCAGCGGATCGACCGCGGCATGAATCGCCGAAAGCAGCGAACGCAGGTTCTCCGCTTCATTGTGACACGGAATGACAACGCTCAACTCGGGCGTCGTCATTTTTTCCCAAAGAATTCCAGAATCGCGTCACAAACATAATCGACATCCTCCAGTGGCAAGTCGCCGTAAATCGGGAGCGAGAGAATTTGCGTTACTGCTTCTTCGGTTCTCGGTAATTGCGGCAGGTCTGAGTAAAGCTTCCTCATCGCGGGTTGTTGATGGTTCGCGATCGGATAATGAATTCCGGTTCCGATGCCTTTGCCTTTCAAAAACTCCGCCAGCGCATCGCGTTTTTCGGTGCGAATCACGTACATGTGATAAACGTGCCGCGCCCACGGGCGTTCGGGCGGCGTTCGCACGGTGTCTTCGAGGCGCTCGTTGTAGCGAGCGGCAATTTCGCGCCGGTGCTCATTCAGTTTGTCGATGTTGCGCAATTCGACTCGTCCGATCGCCGCCTGCACTTCATTGAATCGGAAATTGTAACCGACAAAATCGTGCACGTATTTGGAGCTCCGACCGTGATCGCGCAACATTCGGAGTTTTCCGGCGAGCGCGGCGTCATTCGTCGCGATGCAACCGCCATCGCCCATCACGGTGAGATTCTTCGAAGGGAAAAATGAAAATGCTCCGGCGCCGGCGATCGAGCCCACCGTTTTGCCTCGATGCTGCGCGCCGAAAGCCTGGGCGCAATCTTCCACGACCCAAAGACCGTGCTTTTTGGCGGCCAGAAAAATTCCGTCCATGTTCGCGGGATGTCCGTAAAGATGGACCGGAAGAATTCCGACAGTGTGCTCGCTCATCGCGGCTTCAAGTTGATCGACATCGATGCAGTAAGTTTCGTCAATGTCGATGAAAACCGGCCGTGCGCCGCGATGAATCATCGGCTCGATTGACGGAAACGCGGTGTGCGACGGGACGAGGATTTCGTCGCCCGGACAAACACCCATTGCGTGATGCAGCATTAACGCGCCCGTGGTCCACGATGAACAGAGAACGGCTTCTTTTGTCCCGACATATGCCGCGAGCTCGGTTTCGAACGCTTCGCACTCCTTGGCCAAAATGTACCAACCGGAATTCATCGCGCGGAGTCCGGCTTCGCGGACTTCCTCGTTCACGAAAACTTTGGATAACGGAATCTTTTTCATCGCGCTCATTCGCCGATGTCGATCCACTTTCCGGTGCGCGACGATTCCATCGCCGCTTCGACCACCCGCACCGCTTCCATTCCATCGGTGCCGTCGACCAACGGCCGCTGGCGGGTTTCAATCGACTCGATGAACGCGGCCAACTCCGCGCGCAGCGGCTCCTCCGGCGGAAACTCGAGCTGACACATTGCACCTTCTTTCGCCTTTATTTCGCCACCCTCAACCACGTGGCGGTTTTCGAAGGTTTTGATTTTATATTGGGCAACGTTGTAATCGCAGACCGCGGATGCGTCTTTGCCGACAATCATCAGCTCTCGCATTTTTCCCGGCACGTGGTAACCGGCCTCGATCGTCGCCAATATCGGAGTGCTGCGCCCGACGTCGTACTCCAAGGCGATGAATGATTCGTCGTCCATTTGGCCGTCGGGTCGCAGAAAATTGCGCATCACTGCATGAACCCGCCGTGGCGAATGCCCGAGTAAAAACTTAAACAAATCGATAAAATGAATGCCGTCCGCGAAGGTCACACCGGTGTCCTGGCGCGGCCGTTTGAAGCCGCTGAAATTGGCGCGCAACATTTTGATCTCGCCAAATCGGCCCTGCGCGATCACGTCCCGCATCCAGACCGACGCCGGGTCGAACCTAAGAATGTGGCCGACTTGGAGAACTAATCCGGAACTGTTCGCGAGTTCGATAAGCTCCTTTGCGTCGGCAGACTCCGACGTGATCGGTTTTTCGACGAAAACGTCTTTGCCCGCCGCGAGTAGATCGCGGCAGATCTCAAAGTGCGTCTGGGCCGGTGTGACTACAACGGCTGCGTCTATGATCGGGAAAAGAGAGGCGGCGTCCGCAGTTCGATGGCTCTGCGGCACACCGGACGAATTCAATCGCGCCGGATCGCTATCCGCGACGAAAAGCTCAACGGGCATGGATTGCAAAACGCGGAGGTGGTTTACACCCCAGCGGCCGAGGCCGATAAGAAGAATTCGTTTCGCTTGTTGCATCGTTTAAATGTGATCAGCAAAATCCGTCATTTAGCGCGCAGCATTAGTTGGCAGCAATGAGACTCTCACGCAAGCTTCAGAAGCTTTTTTCGCCCGAGCTGTTCACCAGCGCGTCGGAACATTTCAGCCGTTGGACGCATCCCGTCAACCGCAAGCGCATCCTTCAGACGCTTGATCGCTCGAAGTTCGACAAGCTGCGCGAGCAATATCCCTATCGGCCGGGATCTCCACGGATCAATCGCTTTGAAGACGTCGTCTACTGGATCGGTATCAACATCGAGCGCGCGCAAGATCTCTGGCTCGATCGGACCGCATCGCTGCGAATTCTCGATCTCGGCTGCGGCGCGGGCTATTTCCTTTACGTCTGCAAACTTTTTGGTCACGACGTTCTCGGATTCGATACCGATGCTGAGCCGTTATTCAACGCGACGATCGAGTTGCTTGACGTTCCGCGGATGATCGGCCGGATCGAACGACAAACTCTGCTTCCCGATCCCGGTGGAAAGTTCGATCTCATCACCGCTCATCGAATTTGTTTTCATCGGATCGGCCGGGTCCGCGACGGCGTTGAATGGTCGACCGCCGATTGGAAATTTTTCATCAACGACATTCGATCGCGGTTTCTTAATAAAAACGGCCGGTTGCTTCTCGATTTCAATCCCCGCCCGGACGGCTCGTCATTTTTCGTTCCGGAGCTGCGAACGTTCTTTTTGTCGCAGGGCGCTCGGATTTTTCGCTCGAAAGTATTGCTAGGGAAAAACCCAAACGAGCGGCCACGCTTTGGGCGGGTGTAGCCACGGCCCTGCGGGCTTCTGACGCGCCAAAGGCGCGTGGCTACAATTTCCAAGCCGACAAATCCCAGCCGAGCATTTGCTCGAGCTTGGCGATCTCTGACGAAAAAACTTCCGAAAGATATTTTCGCTCTTTGTGAGCCATCGCGCGCTCGTAGGGAACGACGTTACGATCTTTGTCTCGAATGGCGCGCAGCCGCGTCACACCTAGAAAATCGAAGATCGAATCGAGCGTTTCCTGCTTTCGATCGCGAAAATCTTCGAACCTCATGACCTTCACCTGCTTGCGCGGGAAAAATTTGAAGACGCGCTCGAGTTGAACGCTGTAAAAGCCTCGATCGACATAAGAGAAACGACGCGATTCGATCGACAACGGCTGGGCGATGCGCCGCGGTTCTGCTTTGAGAGCGTCTAAAAAATCGAGCGGCTCGCGGTCCTTGAAGCGCTGCATGTTCCAGTGCGCGAACGCGCGATCAATTGGACTTCGCAACAAGATGACAAGCTTAATTCGCGGATTGTAATTTCGAATCCGCTCCATCGCTGGTTTCCAATACAAGTAGCTGGGCGTGACTTCGCCCGCGAGTCCGAGCCGGATTGGCAATAATCGATCGCCGCCTTTTCGAAACTGTCCATGTAGCAGTTCATAATCGCCCGGTTGTCGTGAGAAAACTTCCTCATCGTCGAAGAAATGCAGCTCCTGCCGGTCCGGCAGCGCGATTTGCGGATGCTTCTTCAGAAAATAATGCAGAGCCGTCGTGCCCGATTTCTGCGCGCCCGGCACGATGAAATCGAGCCGCTCAACCTCTCGGCGTTTGCTTCCAAACATGAGATCAATCGTGCCTGGGCCGATCTGCGATGTCCACGTGGCAAATTACTGTAACCGATCAGCCCAGACCCCTGTCTTAAAGAGCAGTGCTGCACGGACTCGCCAGATTAGCCTTGTTTGCGTTCACGGCCGCCGAATTCTTGCTCGTTTTGGTCGCACTCCTTATTCTTGGTGCGACCACCATTCCGGCATTGGTTCGCATTCCAAAGCGGTAGCTTGTCGCGCTGCGCGTGGCGGTTATCCTGCGGAATGCGCAAATTTCTTTTCGCGATCTTCAGTTCGCTCCTGCTCGCCGCTGTTAGTGATCGAGCCTTTGGCGATGAGGGAATGTGGCTTTACGACACGCCGCCGTTGAAACAGCTCAAGGAGAAATACAATTTCGAACCGTCGAAACAGTGGCTCGATCATTTGCAGAAATCGAGCGTGCGGTTCAATTCCGGCGGCAGCGGTTCGTTTGTCGCACCCAGTGGACTTTGCATCACGAACCATCATGTCGGCGCGGATGCGCTGCAGAAAGCGTCGAGTGAACAGCACAACTATCTTAAGGACGGCTTTTACGCGAAATCCCAGGATGACGAGATAAAATGCGCCGATCTCGAATTGAACGTTTTGATGTCGATCGAAGATGTAACCGCGCGGGTAAACGGCGCCGTGAAACCTAGTATGTCTCCCGACGCCGCGAGCAAAGCGCGCGACGGGGCAATAGCGGCGATTGAAAAAGAAAGCAAAGACAAAACGGGGCTCCGCTCCGACGTGGTCACGCTGTATCAGGGCGGTGTTTATCATTTGTATCGCTACAAACGTTACGACGATGTGCGCATTGTTTTCGCCCCCGAACAGCAGATGGCGTTTTACGGCGGCGATCCGGATAATTTTGAATATCCGCGCTTCGACTTGGATATCTGCATCTTTCGCGCTTACGAAAATGGGCAGTCGGCCAAGATCGACAATTACCTGAAATGGAATCCACAGGGACCGAGCGACGGCGAATTGACATTTGTGAGCGGAAGCCCGGGACGCACTGACAGGCAGCTCACCGTCGATGAATTGACGTATCGTCGCGACATCGAGGTGCCCAAATGGCTGACAATGTTCAATCGCCGCGAAGTTCTCCTGACCTCGTGGGGACAACGTTCATTCGAAAACGCGCGACGCGTTCGTGAGGATTCCTTCGGAGATCAAAATAATCGAAAACGTTACGACGGTTATGTTGCCGCGTTGTTCGATCCTCAAATCTGGATGTTGATCGAAGCGCGCGAGAAAAAACTGCGCGACTTGATTTCCGCCAACGCAAATCTGAGATCGACACTCGGCGCTTACGATCGCATCAAGAAAGCGCAAGCGGAGGAAGAAAGAATTGCGCCGCGCTACGATTATCTCGAACAGGAACGTCCTATCACCGTCGGCTATCGCGGTCCGCGTGCCTTTTTCGGAACGTTGTTCAAGTACGCGCGCCTGCTCACTCGGACGATCGATGAACGAACAAAGCCGAACGGCGAACGCATTGCTGAGTTTCGTGACAGCGCGAAAGAATCCCTCGAGCTGGCTGTTTTCTCGACCGAGCCGGTCTACGACGATTACGAAATTCTTCGGCTAACGGATTCGTTGACTGACTTTGCCGAAAAGTTTGGCGCGAACGATCCGATCGTGAAACAAGTCCTCAACGGCAAATCGCCGCGCGCCCGGGCCGTCGAACTGGTGAGCGGAACTAAATTGAAAGATGTCGCTGTCAGGAAGAAGCTTTACGCCGGTGACGCGGCGGGATTACAAGCGGCGCACGATCCGATGCTCGACATCGCCCGTTTGATCGACAAGTCGGCGCGAGACGCGAGAAAAATTCATGAGACCCAGGAGGAGATTAAGAAGCAGGCTTACGCCGAAATCGCCAAGGCGCGCTTTGCCGTTGAAGGGACGAGCAATTATCCGGATGCGACGTTTACACTGCGATTATCCTACGGAACAGTTCGCGGCTACGAGGAAGATGGACGACAGATCCCGCCGTTTACGAACTTCGCTGGCTTGTATCAGCGGGCAGATGAACACGAGAACAAACCGCCCTTTGATTTACCGCAGCGCTGGATCGACAAGAAAGCCCAGCTCAATCTGGAGACAAAATTCAATTTCGTTTCGGACGCCGATATCATCGGCGGCAACAGCGGCAGTCCGGTAGTGAATAAAGCCGGCGAATTCGTAGGGATTATTTTCGACGGCAACATTCAATCGCTGGTCCTGGATTGCATTTACACCGATAAACAAGCGCGCGCCGTGTCCGTCGATTCGGCGGCGATCACTGAAGCGCTGCAAAAAACCTACGACGCGCAGCTGCTCGTGGATGAGCTGCTGGGCGAAAAATAATTTTCTTGTTAGATCGGCATTCGATTTGTACCGCTGCTCGGTATGAAATCGAACAATGCCATTGCCGCTTTTATCGCCGCCCTGCTCAGCGCGACTTCTGCGATTCTGATTTCCGCCGAGCCAACGGAAAAATCCCTCTCGCCGGACGCAGCGCTTACCAAACTCGCCGAAGGCAACAGTCGGTTTGCCAACAGCAAAATGAGTGCGCCCAAACCAATAGCGGAGCGGCGCGCGGCGACTGCGCAAGCGCAGCATCCGTACGCTATCATCGTTGGTTGCGCCGATTCGCGGACATCGCCGGAAATTATTTTCGATCAAAACATCGGCGATCTGTTTGTGGTGCGGACAGCCGGAAACATCGTGGACGATTACGCTCTCGGCAGCATCGAATACGCGGTCGAGCATCTCGGTTCGCGACTAGTTGTTGTGCTCGGACACGAGCGCTGCGGCGCGGTGAAGGCAGCGTTGGAAAGCGCGACCGCGCCCGGTCATGTGAACGCTATTGTGCGCGACATTCAGCCGGCGATTCAAGCGACCAAGGGCAAACCAGGCGACGCGCTCGCCAACGCTGTGCACGAAAACGCCGTCGAAGTCGCCGACAAGATCCGCAAGGACGCGCAACTTGGCGAGCTGGCTTCGCAAGTCAAAGTCGTTAGCGCGTACTACGATCTCGACACCGGCAAGGTCGAGTGGGACAAAAAGTGAGTGACCGCGATACGATTACTGAATCGCGGAGGTTCTAAAGTTCCTTTAACAAGACTTTCCACCTTGCCCAGGCTTCTTCGCGCGCCTTCACATCGCCTTCGCGCTTATTTGGATTGCTGGGCTCGCCTGAGCGCATGAATCCGTGACCCGCGCCTTTGTAGATCACCGGCTCGTATTTTTTACCGGCGGCTCTCATCAGCTCTTCAGCTTTCGAAATTGTCGCATTCACCCGGGCATCGTTCTCACCGTAAAAGCCATAAACGGGACACGGAATCTTCGTAATCTTGGCCGGATCATCCAGCGCCGTTCCATAAAATGAATAGACCGCTTTCAATTTCGGATTGCCGCTCGCGTAATCAAACGCCCACCCGCCGCCGCGACAGAATCCGCAGATTGCGATCGTGCCGTTCGCGGACGGAATTTTCGTCAGAGCGTAATCGGACGTGGCGTCGAGCACGGCTTTGATTTGTTCGGCGTTCAATGCTGAGACTGCCTTTACCGCCCCGTCGGCGTCTTCGAACTTTTCACCGTTGAGGAAATCGGGCGCGATCGCGATGACGCCGGCCTCAGCCAGTTCGTCACATAAACTGCGTAACCAATCCGTTAGGCCAAAAATTTCCTGTGTGACGATGACCACGGGCGCTTTGTCTTTGCGCTCCGGATAAGCGACGAACGCTTTAATCGCGCGTTCACCTGATTTGATGTCGACCCACTCCGCGTGGCGCGGCGAATTGTTCAGCCGGTCCTTGCCAAAGTCCTTGTACTCCTGCGCGGACAGCGATTGCGCCAGAAAAGCGAGCGCAAACGCAACGAGAATGCGTTTCATGGCGACGATCCCGATCTTAGCTAGGTCGCGGTCGCGGCGGATTTTCCTTTGCCGATCATCGCGTCGATACTCCAGCTGCCCGCGCCGCGCAGGAAAATATAGAAAAAGACAAAACAGTAAACCACCGCCAATTCGCCCTTGTTTACGTAGGGGATCAAACCCCTTGGGGCGTGCATCATGAAAAACGCGACGGCCATTTCACCAGACGCAACGAACGCGGCAAGCCGCGTCAGCAAACCGAACGCGATGAGAAAACCGCAAACGATCTCCACCCAACCGCCAAACACCATTAAGGGCGGAAGCGCTTCGGCTTTCGGGTTGAAAGTGCCGAATATCTTGTCGAGCCCATGACAGGCAAACATCAGCCCGACGACCAAACGCATGATGCAATAAAAAGGATCCGCGAAGCGATTGAGCGAGTTCATGGCCGCTCAGGCTGCACGATCTCGATCTTGTATGTCAAGATTGCAGGTGGAATTGCCGTCGCGCACCACGCTGCTTTGTTATGACGTTGCGGATGACTGCTCCCGCGCGCTTTTCTTCTGCTCTCGTTTCCGAGCGTCGATTTCAGGCAGCGAGTTCGAGCTGTTGCCGGGGAATTCCGCGAAGCTCAAACAATCGGATCAGCGTTTCTTCGATCAAATTATTCGGGCAAGACGCGCCGGCGGTGATGCCGACGACGGTTGGACCCGGAGGCAGCCAGAAATGGGAAACGACCTCGCGTTTCTCGTGCAGATTATAGTGCTTGATCTCGTTTTGCGAGACCAGCCGCGAAGCGTTAAGAACAAAGTAGGTCGGCAACTTTTCTTCGCCCATTTCCGCAAGGTGCGACGTGTTCGAGCTGTTGTAACCGCCGACCACCAGAAGCAAATCCATTTTCACATCGAGCAACTCACGCAAAGCGTCCTGACGTTCCTGGGTGGCGCCGCAAATCGTGTCGAAGAAGCGAAAATTCCTCGCCGCTTCATCCGCACCGTCGCGATCGACTATTGCCTTACGAACGCGGCGTTGCACTTCTTCGGTTTCACCGCGCAACATGGTCGTCTGATTGGCCACGCCCACGGTCTTCAAGTGCACGTCCGGATCGAAGCCCGGCGAATATGCGCCTTTGAATTTTTCGAGAAACTCCTGTTTGTCCCCGCCGTGGCGGATGAAGTTACAAACGTAATCGGTGTCGGCCAGCGTGAGCACTACCAGATAATGACCTTTGCCGTCGCCGAGCGCGCGTGAACTGGTCGCTTTCGTTTCCTCGTGTTCGGCTTTGCCGTGAATAATCGACGTCACGGATTCGCTCGCGTACTTACGAACGCGCTTCCAAACGCTCATCACGTCCCCGCATGTCGTATCGACAATCTGGCAACCGCGCTCCTTGATTTGTTGCAGGATCGACAATTCGGTGCCGAAGGCCGGCACGATCACGATGTCGTCCGGCTGAAGCTCTGAAATCTCGGCTTGTTTATTTCGGCCGGTGAGATTTTTGATCCCGAGCGACGCGATCTGGTGATTAACCTCGGGATTGTGAATGATCTCGCCGACAATGAAGAGCCGGCGGTCTTTGAAAACCTTTCGCGCGGCGTAAGCAAGGTCGATCGCGCGCTCGACGCCGTAACAAAAACCAAATTGCTTCGCGAGCCGAACCGTGGTGTCGCCGACTCTAATGATGCCGCCAGCGCGGCGCACTTTATCGACGATGTCACTACGGTAATGCTGCTCGACCTGTTCCTGCACTGCAGCCATCACGTCCGGCGTACGCAAGTTCACTTTCTCGCGCGCGGTCGTTCCGCTGGAAATCAAGTTCGTGCTCATGCGTTCGAACAGTTTAGCACGTCACGGCTGCGTTTCAGCCGGCAAT
>Ga0307479_10005655_pt1 | contig 11445 bp, 10 predicted proteins | sample atmos_gasesECM4C_FD_203743 | JGI IMG/M metagenome (GOLD analysis project Ga0307479, IMG submission 203743) | Hardwood forest soil microbial communities from Morgan-Monroe State Forest, Indiana, United States - atmos_gasesECM4C_515 | ecosystem: Environmental > Terrestrial > Soil > Temperate... | reverse complement strand
CTCGCGCGCGTGGATGGCCTTTCGCAGCCTCGTGTCCTGCAGAAAGTCCGCCTCCTCGATGTTAACTGCGAGGCGGGCGCGCGTCCCCTGTTCCCTGGCGGCGGAACGGCTCTCGATGCGATTCCGCCTCACGGCGCGAATTTCGCCGGGCAGCCGCACCTCGACGACGTGCCCGAGTTTGCTGCGTTGGACAATGCGCAAAGCGCCTTGGGCGACGAGGCGGCGCACGGCTTCGCGTACCGGCCCCGGGGATAGCCGGATATTGCGTCCCAGCCCTAGAATCGAAAAGCGGAGGCGGAGTTTCCCTTCCAGGCGGGTGTGCCGCAGGAGGTGCGAATAGACCGCGCGGTCGATGACCGACAGGCGCAGACGCGGCGCGACCAGGTCTTCCAATTGTTTCCAGACAAGTTCGGCGTTCGGTTTTTTGTTCTTCATGGTTAGATCCGGAGTGGGAATTAGAGGAAGTTGAAAGTTGAAAGTTCAAAGTTGAAAGAAAAAGAAAAAACTTAACACAGAGGCCGCAGAGAAAGAATTTATCGTAGAGAGCACCCCGACCGGGTCCCCTAGATGCTCGGGGCGGGGCGGGGCAGGGCAGGCGCCGAGCGCGGAGAGCACAGAGAAAAAATAGGGGCACGCCGCCGCGGCGGGTGCTCCTATTTAGGTTCGATCGTCCCAAGTCCTTGTAGGGGCGCGCTTAAGCGCGTCCGGTCGGGGAGAATCCACTGCAAAAGAAAAAGCGGGAGCAAGCTCCCGCAGTCCAAGCGTAGTTATCTACAAGAGTAAGTGTAGCACAAATTAGAGGATTGTCAAGAACAATTTTCTAATTTTCTTATTGGCACTTCAAGATGTCCGGTAAAGCACGCCCCTACAACAACTTTCCTACTCTATATTGACGCCAACAGCGGAACAAAGTTCCATGAATCATAATTAGTACGACTACAGGGTTGCCTAGAGGGCGTTCGTACCACTACACTGATTTTAGGCGATAGATTCCATGATCCCCGGTTCTTTTCAAATTCGCGATTTGACCATCCGCCCGGCCGCGGTGCTGGCGCCCATGGCGGGCGTCACGGACACGCTCTTCCGCCGCGTCATTCGCGGCCTCGGCGGCTGCGGCCTGCTGATGACGGAGTTCACCAGCTCCGAAGGCATCACGCGCAGCGCGCAGAAGACGCTGCGGTATCTCTTTTTCCAGGAAGACGAGCATCCCATCACCGCGCAGCTTTTTGGCGCGAATCCCGCGGTGATGGCCGACGCCGCCCGCATGGTCGAGGACCTGGGCTTCGACGCCGTGGACATCAACCTGGGCTGCCCCGCGAAAAAAGTGGTGAAGTGCGGCGGCTCGGGCCTCCTGCGTGACCTGCCTCTGCTTGAAAATATTTTCCGCTCCGTGCGTGCGGCGGTGAAGATTCCGCTCACGATCAAGCTGCGCGCCGGCTGGGACGAAAATTCCATCGTCGCCGTCGAAGTGGCCACGCTGGCCGAATCCGTCGGCTTCGAGGGCATCGCCGTTCATCCGCGCACGCGCACGCAGGGTTACAGCGGCGCGGCGGACTGGAGCATCATTGCCGCGGTAAAGCAAGCGGTGAAGATTCCCGTCATCGGCAACGGCGACATCAACATGCCCGAGGACGCGGCGCGCATGGTTCACGAGACGCGCTGCGACGCCGTGATGATCGGCCGCGCCGCCGCCACCAATCCCTGGATCTTCGCGCAAATGGCGCAATATGCCTCCACTGGCCGCTACGACACGCCGTCCGACGCCGACCGGCACCGTTTACTCTCCGGCTACTACCGGGAAATTAAAGCTGCGAATCAGCCCGACTCCATAGGCAAAATGAAGCAGTTCGCTTGCTGGTTTACCCATGGCGTGGGGAACGGCAGCGAACTTCGTCAAAAGGTTCACGCGGCGAAAACGCCCAGCGAGGTGCTCGAAAGCGTGGAACGCTTCTTCGAGAGCCGTGCCGCCGCGGGGGTCGACCGCTCTGCGGCCGCCGGTAACAATGCCCCCGAGGAGCTTCGCGCCGCCAGAAATGAGGACCTGGCCCATGGTCCCAGTCAGCACGCTCGCGTCGAGACAACGGTCGGAACGTAGAATCGCCGTCCGCCTGCCTCTCAAAGTCCGCGGCCGCGATAGCCGCGGCATCGCCTTCGAGGAAGAAACCTCCAGCGAAAATTTGTGCCGCAGCGGAGCGGCGTTCCTGACGCGTTTCAATGTCGCCCTCGGCTCCGATCTGGAGATTCGCATTCCTTTTTCGCGTTATGCCTCGCGCCGCGGCGAATCCGATTTCCAGACCCAGGGCCGCGTCGTGCATGTCGCCGACGAGCAGCCCGACGGCGAGCGCCTGGTCGGCGTGCAGTTCACCGGCCCGCGCTTCCAGCGCGTCTTCCGCCCCGAATCCGCCGCGTAATTATTTCCCCAGGATCTCTGTCGCTATCTGTGCTATTATCTCGCCGCTTAATCACATCGTCTGATAACCAGCGGTTAGTTCTAGGGGGCGCGCCATGCGAGCAATTCTGCGGCGTCTCGTCTTTTTTGCCCTGACGCTTTTTCTTGCTGCTTTCGCTATCGATGCCATCTCCTCCCCTCAGCAAAATTTGAATGAACTGCAACGCGGGCGTGCTCTCGATATGCTCCGGGATTTTGCGGCAGCTGTGCGGAAAAATTATTATGATTCCACTTACCATGGAGTGGACCTTGAGGCCCGCTTTCGCGAGGCCAAAGAGAAGATTGAAAAAGCCACCTCGCTCGGCCAAACATTCGCGGCGATTGCAGTTGCCGTCGATGCCCTCAATGATTCCCACACCCATTTCCTGCCACCAGAGCGGCCACTCCGGCTTGATTACGGCTACCGTTTACGGATGAACGGCGATGCGTGCTTTGTCAGCGAGATTCGGCCCAATACCGATGCTGCTGCGAAGCTTCATCTCGGCGACCAGTTCCTGAAAATTGAAGGTTTCGTGCCGACGCGCGACTCCATGGTAAAAATGAATTATTACTTCAACCAAATCTACCCGCGCGGTGTGATGCATCTGCTTGTGCGAGATCCGGCCGGCGCGGAGCATCAGATAGAAGTCCAAGCCGCAGTCCACCCCACCAAACGCCTTGTTGATCTGACCTTTACAGGCGCGAGCGGACCAGACATTTGGGACATTGTCCGCGACCAGGAAAATCGAGACCATTTGTTTCGCCAACGGCACGTCGAGGTGAGTGACTCGCTCATGATCTGGAAGATGCCGGCGTTCGATCTCAAAGAAGAGGAAATGGACCGTCTGTGGGGCATGGCTCGCAAACACACTACCTTGATCCTTGATTTGCGCGGTAACCCCGGAGGGTATGTCACTCTCCTCCAGCGCATGATCGGCAGTGTTATGGATCACGAGGTAAAAATTGGAGACCGTGTCGGCCGCAAAGACCCCAAGCCGCTGGTAGCCAAATCGCGGGGTTCGAATGTTTTCACAGGCAAGCTTATTGTGTTAATCGATAGTTCCTCGGCGTCGGCCGCAGAGATTTTCGCTCGAGTTGTACAGCTTGAGCATCGTGGCACTGTTTTGGGCGATCGGACCTCAGGCATGGTCATGGAGTCGAAGTACTACCCGCTTCAGGAAGGCATCGAGAAAGTTATCTTCTTCGGGGCGACCATCACGGATGCGGACCTGATCATGACCGACGGGAAAAGTTTGGAACATAACGGCGTCACGCCGGACGAAGTTGTGCTTCCAACTGCTGCGGATCTTGCTGCTGGACGTGACACGGTGCTCGCTCACGCAGCAGAACTCGCTGGCGTGAAACTCGATCCGGTCGAAGCCGGCAAGATGTTTCCCTTTGAGTGGCTACCGCTGTAGCCGCCAAGCATCCCTCCACCACAGTCGTTCGTGTCGCCCCTTTTTCCCGTGCGTTCCTTAGAACAATCGCACCCATCTTCCCCCAAAGCCTCTCCAGGTTAATTCTTTCTTTTCTTCTCCTTCCAGCCGCCAGCCGGGTGCTCCATTACGCCGGGTCTGCGTGTGGGGCTTTTGACTTTTTCCTCGATCATTGAATGCCGGTCTTGGGAACGGCCGCTGCGCTAACGACCCTTTTCGAAACTGGCTAGGCCAATACCAGCCGGCGGAGCTTGATGCGATCGGCGCGGACCCGGGCAAGGTCGTACTGCGCCTGCTGCGTAAGCCAGCTTTCCGCGCTGCCCCCGAAGACCTTGGACAAGCGCACGGCCATTTCAGGAGAAATCCCGCGCTTCTCGTTCACTAGCTCCGACAGGGCGGTGCGCGTGACTCCCAGCGCGGCGGCGGCGTCCGTGATGGTTAGACCCAAAGGCTCAATGCACTGGCGCAGCACAAAGCCGCCGGGGTGCGGTGGATTCTTCATCGGCATGGTTCAATCTCCCTCAGTGGTAATCGACATAATCAACGTCCACGGCGTCCCGGTCGGCAAAGCGGAAAATCACCCGCCAGTTCGCCCGAACGGTAACCGCCCAAAAGCCTTTCAACTGACCCTTGAGCGAATGTAGCCGGAATCCCGGCAGGTCCATATCGGCAGCCGTACTGGCAGCGTCAAGACGCGCAAGAATGTCACGCAGCTTCTCCGCGTGCTCGCCGATCACGCCGCGCGGGTCGTCGTCCTCGTAAAGGCGTTTCAGTCCTTTGTGGCGGATCGAGCGGGTCATTTTCCACCGTAACGCGTAACGTAACGCATGTCAACCCCGGCGTTTTCAGGTCGAGGCATCTCGGTTGCGGTTATCGGGACATCTCGATTCCTCCATCGAGAATTCTACCGGGCAAGTAGATTCATTCGAACGATCCGCACCGTTCTTCGCCTGCTGTGTCTCTCGATTAGTCCTTTCTTTTCTTCTGCTTGTGGGTGCCCCACCCTTGGTTTCTAAGGGTGGGTTCGTTCGAACGCACGTCGCATATTTTGCTGTCGAATTGCGCCGCAACCTCTTTCTAATCTCTAACTTCCATCCTCATAACCCCTGCCTTGCCTCTTTCGAACGATTAACTATGTCATAATAGTATTTGACAGGATATCATTTCCATGCTACGATGGGGTATGATAGGTCGATTCCAACACGCGGTAGCGGGCTTGGCCCGAGCCTCTATGGGTCACCTGCCACGAGCCACTTACTCTTTTAGAATCAACACTTGCAAAAGTGTATCAAAGCAAACGACTTTAACTCCCTTTAGAATGAACACTTATGAAAAATAGGGGGGAGGGGGGTATTCGTCTTTTTCGCTCAGCACGATCAACCGGGACTCGAACTCCGTCCTACAGCGGTCCGGGCAGGGGGGACGAAGGCGAGAGGACATTTCGACCACCTCTCAGGCGTGCGAGGGGCGTCTTGAGGTAGGCGATGACGAAGAGAGCGCCGAGGAGCAAGTCTGTGCAGGCGAAGAGCATGTCGGACGGGTGCATGCGGCCTTGCAGGACGAGGACAACGACAGCGGCGCCGTAACTGAGTTTTTCGAGGATGGAAGGGATCATCAGCGGGCGGTAGCGGGGCGGGTCCGTGGCGATGAAGAGAAAGGCGACCTGCCAGGCCAGCCCCAGTCCCACGAATCCATAAAAGAAGCCGGGATGCGTGATCGGCGGGGGATCTTTGCGGCTGATGAGATCAAACATGAAGTAAAGCGGGATGAAGATCAGCAGGCCCCAGAGGCCCGCAATCCAAAAGACGATTTTGGCGAATTTCATTGGTGCCTCCGGAGGGTGAGGAGCGGGAGGGATTATAACGATGTCGGGAAAGAAGTGCGAAGAGGAAGAGAGATTTCTCTCTGCGCAGGCCGACCCTTCGTCCCGCAAAACCATGCGGGACGCAAAAAACGCGCAGGAGCGAAGGGCAAGAATAGAGTTGGCCTGCTCCGCTCGAAATGACGGGCTGGGGTGGCGAAAAGCAGATCCCTCACTCCGTTCGGGATGACAGTGGAGGTGGTGTGGGTGGCATGTGGAAGCGCGAAGAGGAAGAGAGATTTCTCTCTGCGCAGGCCGACGCTTCGTCCCGCAAAACCATGCGGGACGCCCCGGTAGAGGCAACCGGGATGCAAAGAGCGCACAAAAGGCGCGCAGGAGCGAAGGGAAAGAAAGAGTCGGCCTGCTCCGTTCGAAATGACGGACTGGGGTGGGGGGTGACTATGTCGGAGCTCCCGACCCGGTCGGGACAAGTTCCGCTCCGACCCCCAAAGCGGAGGGGTGGGCGGCGAAAAGCAGATCCCTCGCTGCGCTCCCCGACAGGGTCGGGGCAGGCGGGATGACAACGGGGTGGGGCGAGCGGCAGGAGCAATTCCTCAGCGGCTAAAGCCGGGTTTATGGGCGTGGGTTACAGCACGGCTCCCGACAAGAGTCGGGACAGGTTCCGCCGTCGTGCCCTGACGAGGCGCTAACTGGCGCCGACTCCGGTTCCGAGACTTGGGTTGGTCGCAGGGGCAACAGGGCGGCCGTGCCAGGTAGCGAAACCTTCTCTGACAAGGCTGAAGATTGTCCGGCGATTTTGATAAATCAGTTTCAGCCAGGCCATGGGACCCATTTGCGGGAAGTAGATGCCGCGAAAACAGATGCGCGCGATGAAAATGTTGATCCGATAACCCAGGGGCTTAGCGCGAAGCGAATCCACGGCGTGTGCCAGGGCTGCCGGGCTATAGGAATTCGCCCAGCCGGATTTCACCTCGGCGTGAGCTTCTGCGATGGTCATCTTCAGCGGCGTGTGGGCCATTTCAAACGGTATGAACTCCCGCCAGTGCTTCGGCCGCGTGAGCCGCCCGGCGGCTTCAAGCCTCTTGTAAAGCGGCGTGGCGGGCAAAGGCGTGAGCAAACCAAAAATGGGCAGCCCTGGGGGCCAGGTACGAATAGCCTGGAGTGTGCGTTCCGCGACTCCGGGCGTGTCATTGTCCATGCCGAAAATGAAAGAGGTGATGGCATAAACGTTTCGCTGGGCGAGCCTCTCGAGCACGGCTGCATATTCACCCGGCTTGTTGAAGCCCTTGTTTACGCCGGCAAGGTTCGCGGGGTCGATGGACTCCATGCCGATGAAGACCCACTTGCCGCCTGAGGCGGCGATGAGGTCCACGAGCTCCTCGTCGCGCAAAAGATTGGCGCTAATCTGGGCGACCCAGTGCACCTGGGCGCCGGCGGCGATAATGTCGCGCAGGAGAGATTTCGTGCGTTTGATATTGATGGCGAAATTATCGTCGATGAAGAAGACGGCGATCTGACCGCCCTCGCTTCGCGCCCGAGCTTTTAAGAGGAGCAGCTCATCGACGACGCTCTTGTTGGTGCGAAAACGGATGGAGTCGCCAAAAAAGCCGGTTACCGTGCAGAACTCGCATCCATAGGGGCAGCCGCGCCCCGATTCGACGGGGATAATGCGAAATGTGCCCCAGCCTTCGCCGATGCGCCGGAGCGTCCGCTTCGCCATTTTGGGGACCAAATTAAACTGGGCGAGGTCAATTTTGTCCCACGGAATCGGCGGATATTGCTGGAGGGAGGGTTTGCGCTCCTGGCCAAACTCATCCACGGGAGCGTAGAGATCTTTGAGCTGGCCGCGTGCGGCATCCTCGACGATCTTCGGCCAGGTTTCATCGGCTTCACCGAGGGCCACAGCGTCGGCATGACGCGGGCCACCATTTCGACCGAGGGCTTCGTCGGCCTCTTCGGTAACGTGAGGTCCACCCATCACGACCGGGACACCAACGGCGCGAATCGCATCAGCCATGCGATAGGCCTTGGCGATCATGCGGGTCATCGCGCCGATCCCGACAAGTCCGATCTTGTGTTCGCGGACGTACTTGGCGATGCCGGCTTCATCCATGGGTTGCGCGTTGCCATCGATCAGCAATACTTCGTGGCCCGACGGAGTCAATGCCTGGAGGAGAAACATCCAAAGATGCGGCATGAAATTACGCGTGACGCCATTGTCGGGGTTGTAAAGCAAAATTCGCATGTACGCGTCTCCATTGCAGATGCCGCTTCGTTGATGCTGAAGAGGGTCGGCTACGATCGCAGGATTAGTTTAATCAGCAAGTAATGAGAGGACTGCAGAAAAAACATGGGCTTGTGTTGCTGAGGATACTGCATCACAAGGCGCTTTCAGGAAACTGTGCGGCTGTCAAGAAATCGGAAAGGGACTACTCTGGGGGCTCAAGCTGCTCCCTGCCACTGACGAGCTGATCGTAGGCGGCGCGGCGGGTCATGCCACGTTCTTTGGCGGCGAGCTTCAGCGCTTCTTTGCGGTCGAGCTTGGCCTGGTGCATCAATTCCTCGACGCGGGCGGCGAGGGATTGCGCGGAGTCGGCGTGGTTGCGAGCTTCCGCACAGTCGGCGGGGCCGATGAGCAGCGTAATTTCGCCGCGGGCGGGGCGCTCCACGAGCGATGCCAGGACCTCGGAGAGTTTGCCGCGCAGAAATTCTTCGTGGAGCTTGGTCACTTCGCGGGCCAGGCAGGCCGGGCGGTCGCCGAGAACTTCAACGGCGTCGGCGACGCATTCCTGCACGCGGTGGGGCGCTTCGTAAAGAATGATGGTGCGGTCCTCGATGCGAAGACGTTCGAGAGCGCGATGGCGTTCGCCGGAGCGCGCGGGGAGGAAGCCGACGAAGAGGAACTCTTGGTTGGGTAAACCGGAGGCGGCGAGCGCCGCGAGGAGCGCGGAGGGGCCGGGGACGGGAACCACAGAGATTTTGTGACGAAGGCAGAGAGTGACCAGGCGGTAGCCGGGGTCGGAAACCAGCGGCATGCCCGCATCGCTGACGAGAGCGATTTTTGCGCCTTGCTCGAGGGCGATGAGAAGTTCCGGCGCGCGCGTCATCTCGTTGTGTTCGTGATAGCTCACGAGCGGTTTCGAGATTTCGTAGTGAGTCAGGAGCTTCTGCGTGTGGCGGGTGTCTTCGCAGGCGATCTGGTCGGATTCGCGCAGGATGCGCAGGGCGCGCAGGGTGATGTCTTCGAGATTGCCGATGGGCGTGGCGACGAGATAAAGGCAGCCGCCTTCGGGCTGCCCGGAGGATTGCGTGGAGGCGGGCGCGGATTGCTCTCCGCCATTGGTTGAAGAACTCTTGCGGGACATGGTGAAGAGTCTAGCACGCGGGCCAGAGGAGAAAGTGACGCATGCTACAATTAAATTTTGGTTGCATGGAAAGAGGAGCATCGGTGCCACTGTACGAGTACAAGTGCCGCAAATGCGGGCGGCGAACGGAGAAGATCGAAAATGTTTCCGGGCCACACCTGAAGAAGTGCCCTCATTGCGGCGGCAAGGTCGAGGCAGTCATTACCGCCCCGTCGTTTCAGTTCAAGGGAGGGGGTTGGTACGTGACCGATTACGGGGGAAAATCCACCGACGGCGGAAGCAAGACCGAAAAGCCGGCCGGGGAAACCAAAGAGACGCCGGCCAAAGAGTCTTCCGCGAAGGAAAGCTCTGCGAAAGAGAGCTCGGCAAAGGAGAGTTCGGGCAAAGAGACGAGCGAGAAAAAAACGGCGAGGAAAAAATAAGTTTGGCCGAAGAAATTTTCGCGGCTAAAGCTTCAGCGTCTTCAAGTACTCGCGAAACTCCGGGCCCAGTTCGGGATTCAGCAGCGCGAGCTCCACGGTGGCTTTCAGAAAGCCGAGTTTGTCTCCCGCGTCGTAGGAAATTCCTTCGTAAATGTAGGCCCACAGCCCCTGCTCCTGCGCGAGGATGCGCAGCGCGTCGGTTAGCTGGATTTCATTTCCCGCGCCGGGCTTGGTGCGCGCGAGGCAATCGAAGATGGCCGGCGGCAGAACGTAGCGCCCGGTAACGGCGAGATTCGATGGAGCGTCTTTGGCTTGCGGTTTTTCGACGAGGTCGCGAATGCGCAGGAGGCGTGCGCCAAAAGGCGGCAACGGAGCGGGCTCGGCGGCAACGATTCCGTAGAGATGCGTTTTGTCTTTCGGGACTTCCTCGACGGCGATAGCGCCAACGCCGGTGGCTTGATAGACGTCAATTAATTGTTTGGTTGCGGGATTTTCTCCCGGGATGAGAACGTCTCCAAGGAGCACCGCGAAGGGTTCGTCACCAACGAGGTCGCGCGCGACCAACACGGCATGACCGAGGCCGAGCGGTTCTTTCTGGCGCGTGTAACTGACCTGCACCATATTGCTGATGCGGCGAACCATTTCGGCCTGGTCTTTTTTCCCGCGCTCTTCGAGAAAACGCTCGAGCATCGGAGCGTTGTCGAAATGATCTTCGATGGAATTCTTGCCTTTTCCGGTGACGATAATGATGTGCTCGATGCCGGAGGCGACGCATTCCTCCGCGACGTATTGAATTTGCGGCTTGTCCACGACCGCGAGCATTTCTTTCGGCTGGGCCTTGGTGGCGGGGAGAAAGCGCGTTCCGAGGCCGGCGGCGGGGAGGACGGCCTTGCGAACCTTGCGCACAGGGGCAGTATCCGATGGAGAGCTCAATGAATTGGGCGCCATTATTTTTGAGAAGCCGCAAAGAGGGGAGTGGGCAGCATTTCTTTTGCACAGTAGCTGTGGGTCAGTGAATTTGTCAATGCGCACGACCGCAGGAAAATCGTCCGTCCAAGCATGTGCTAGCATAATCTACGGTGAGGTTGTTTTTGCAATAGATCGTTTATGAGCCGGCGAATATTGGGTATTGAATCTTCGTGTGATGAGACAGCGGCAGCGGTGGTCGCCGACGGGCGGGAGATTCTGTCCAGCGTGGTGGCGTCGCAGATCGATGTTCACCGGAAATATGGCGGCGTGGTGCCGGAGCTGGCTTCGCGGGAGCACCTGCGGCAAATCGTGCCGGTGGTGCGAGAAGCCATGGCGCAGGCCGGGATGAAGCTTGGGGAGTTAGACGCAATCGGGGTTACGCAAGGGCCGGGGCTAGTGGGTGCGCTGCTCGTGGGAATTACGTATGGGAAAACGCTCGCCGCAGCATTGGGGAAGCCTTTGGTCGCGGTGAATCACCTTGAAGGACACGTGCATGCGGTTTTTCTGGAAGCGCACAAGACGGGGCGCACGCCGAATTTGCCTGCCGTGTGCTTGATTGTGTCCGGGGGACACACCGTTTTGTATGCAGTGAAGAGAGAGAGCGAGCCGGGACGAGAGGGGAATGGCCTGCTGAACTACAGGAAACTTGGGCAGACGCGCGACGATGCCGCGGGAGAAGCATACGACAAAGTCGCGAAGCTATTGGGGCTGGGTTACCCAGGCGGGCCTATCCTCGACCGGCTGGCAAGGGCGGCGAATGGCGCGCCGGCTCCGGTGAAGTTTGGGCCAACGAAAACCAGAGGGAATTCGCTTGATTTCAGTTTTAGCGGGCTGAAAACTGCGGTGCTCTATCACGTTCGCGAGCACGGCGGGTACGAGGCGGAGATCCGACGGCGCGAAGAAGCGATTGAACGCGGCGAGAGAAAGTTTGAAGGGTTGCTGCCGCTTTGCACGCCGCAAACGCTGGGGCTGGTGAGGGAATTTCAAAATGCCGTGGTCCGCG
>Ga0307479_10005654_pt1 | contig 11445 bp, 12 predicted proteins | sample atmos_gasesECM4C_FD_203743 | JGI IMG/M metagenome (GOLD analysis project Ga0307479, IMG submission 203743) | Hardwood forest soil microbial communities from Morgan-Monroe State Forest, Indiana, United States - atmos_gasesECM4C_515 | ecosystem: Environmental > Terrestrial > Soil > Temperate... | reverse complement strand
AGCTTCCGAAGGTCTCCGCTGCCGGTGGCCAGGACTTTGGCGACTCGCTCACGGATATGACCTCGGTGGGCAACGGCGTAATTGACTGGAAGCGCATCTTCGCGCAATCGGATAAGGCTGGCATTAAACACTACATCGTCGAGCACGACAAGCCGCAAGATCCGTTCGACAGCATTAAGATGAGCTACGCGTACCTCGAAAAGTTGCGCTTTTGAGAGCTCTCAGTATGTCGGTGTAATGCTGGTGCGCCCGAGATTCCTCACCTCCAATTCTCGGGTCAGGCTGAAAATCAGTTCCCAGGCTTCCACCGAAGCACGGGTTTTCGTGCAGCGGCTGTTTCGTCCAAGCGGGAAACCCGCGTTGAGTGCGGCGCATCCAGCACAAGTTGCGGATCTTCTTCTACCTCCTCCGCAATCGACTTCATGGCCTCAATGAATAGATCCATCTCTTCTTTGGACTCGCTCTCGGTGGGCTCGATCATCAGCGCCCCCGGCACAATCAGGGGAAACGCGGTCGTATACGGATGAAAACCGTAGTCGATGAGGCGCTTGGCTATATCCATGGTGCGCACGCCTTTTTTTGCCTGCAACTTGTCGCTGAAAACTACTTCATGCATGGTTGGCGTTGAATAGGGCAGATCGTAAATTCCTTCGAGTCCCTTGCGGATGTAGTTGGCGTTGAGCACCGCGTCTTCCGTGGTCTGCCGCAAGCCGTCCGGTCCGTTGGCCATGATGTAAGCCAGCGCACGGACGAACATCCCAAAGTTTCCATAGAAGGCGCGCACGCGCCCCACCGACTGCGGCCGGTTATATTCGAAACACAGAGTGCCATCACCTTTTGAAATGAGGACGGGCGTGGGCACAAATGGCTCGAGAATCTTCTTAATCGCCACCGGGCCCGACCCCGGCCCACCGCCGCCGTGCGGAGTCGAAAACGTCTTGTGCAAGTTCAGATGCATGACATCCACACCAAAGTCTCCAGGACGCACTTTGCCTACGAGCGCATTCATGTTCGCGCCGTCCATGTAGAGCAGGCCGCCTTTGGCATGGAGAATGTCGGCTATTTTGTGGATCTGTTGTTCGAAGACTCCCAACGTATTGGGATTCGTGAGCATCAGCGCGGCTACGTCTTCGGTCATCTGCGTTTCGAGAGCCGCAATGTCCACCATGCCGCGGGAATCTGATTTCAGATTTTCTACTGCGTAGTTCACCATCGCCGCCGTCGCTGGATTCGTCCCGTGAGCGGAGTCTGGAATCAAAACTTTCTTGCGCGCGTTACCTTTCGACTGGTGATACGCCCGCACCATGAGCAGGCCGGTCATCTCGCCATGCGCACCCGCGGCGGGTTGCAGCGTGATAGCGTCCATGCCAGTGATTTCGATCAGGCACTCGCTTAACACTTTGAGAATTCGCAACGCACCCTGAGACACTTTCTCCGGCTGGTAAGGATGTCCGTTCGCGAGTCCCTCCACGCGCGCGACATGTTCGTTCACGCGAGGGTTGTACTTCATCGTGCACGAACCCAGCGGATACATTCCCAGATCAATCGCGTAATTCCACGTGGAAAGCCGCGTGAAATGACGGATGATCTCGATCTCGCTCACCTCGGGCATATTGCCTAGATCTTTTCTCTCGGATGAACCCAGAAGTCTCGAAGTATCCACGTCTGGAACGTCGAGCGGCGCCAGTTTCCAAGCTGCCTTTCCGGCCGACGACTTCTCGAAGATGAGACCTTCGTTCTGATTGACGTGGCGCGTGGCTTTGCGCGTCATATGCTTCATCGCACTACCTCCGCCACTTCTTCTTTTGAGGAGCGCGCTGAACGCTCGCTCTCGGCCATCAGGCCCACGGCTGTATCGATTGCAGTTCGCGTGGTCAGCTCGGTGCAGCACCACAACGCCGCGTTGCCCAATTCGGGATAGAACTTTTTCAGCGGCAGCCCACCCACAATATGATGACCCAGCAAACGACTATTAATGGCGTAGGGATCCTCATTGCTCACGACTACGAATTCGTTAAAGCGCGGGGTCTTTGTAAATAACAATTTGCCGTGCTTGCTAAACTGTCCGGCCGCATACGCCGTTTTTGCCAGATTTTGTTTAGCCAACTCCTTCAGGCCGACCTTGCCATAGACCGTCATGAAGATGTTGACCATCAGCGCCACCAGCGCCTGATTGGTGCAAATATTCGACGTCGCCCTCTCCCGCCGTATGTGCTGCTCGCGCGTGGCCAGCGTCAAGACGAAGCCGCGTTTGCCGTGCTTGTCGGTGGTCTGGCCAACCAAACGGCCGGGCATTTGCCGCACGAACTTTTCCCGCGTGGCAATGACTCCGCAGTACGGACCGCCAAATCCCAACGGCACGCCGAACGATTGCGCCTCCATGGCGATGATGTCGGCCTGCCGCGGCGGCTCCACAATGCCTAGTGATACTGCCTCCGCAATCGAAACCACCAGCATCGCACCGTTCTTGTGAGCGACCTCCGCAATAGCGTCAACGTCCTCGATGGTTCCAAAGAAATTCGGCGACTGAATCAGCACGCATGCGCTCTCTGCCGAAACCGCTTTCTCCAGCTCTTTCAGATTCACCCGTCCATCTTCACCGAAGCCGGTGACGGAAAGTGGCATTCCCTGATGCGTGGCATACGTCGCCAGCACCTCGCGATACTCAGGATGCAAACTCTTTGCTACCACTACGGAACGCCTTCCGGTGAGCCGCACCGCCATCATCACGGCCTCAGCTGCGGCGGTTGAGCCGTCGTACATAGAGGCGTTAGCCACTTCCATGCCGGTCAGCTCACAGATCATCGTCTGAAATTCGAAGATGGATTGCAGCGTCCCCTGCGAAATCTCCGCCTGATAAGGCGTGTAGGCCGTGAGGAATTCGCCGCGCGAGATGAGGGAATCAATAATTACCGGGCGGTAGTGAAAGTAAGCCCCCGCGCCCAGAAAGCTGGTGTAACCTTCGCCATTTTCGTGTGAACACTGGCGGAAATAGTCCACGATTTCCGACTCCGCCATCTGGCGCGGAACCTTCAAGTCGCGGTTTAGCCGATATTCGCCAGGAATCGGCGCAAATAATTCATCCACTGAGCGCAGGCCAATCGCCTTCAACATAGCTTCGCGGTCAGCGGGAGATTTTGGTAAATAGCGCATAAGAAATTGATTAGATGTGTCTCAAGGTCAGTTGGATTGTGATAGTCATTCGCGGACTTAGGATCTGCTCAGAATCACATAAATTTCGATTGCCAATTGCCTACCGCCAATTTCCGATTGAAAAATCCGCGCCGCTCACCTTCGGCAACTGCAAATCGGCAATCGGCAATTCCTCAATGCCCACTTTCTTCCACCACGAACTTGTCATAGTCGGCCGCCGAAAGCAGCCCATCGAGTTCGGTAGGATTCTTCAATTTGATTTTCATCATCCAGGAACCATGCGCGTCTTTATTCACCTTCTCTGGCGACGTAGCCAAGTCTCCGTTAACTTCGGTCACGGTGCCACTGGCCGGAGCGTACAAGTCCGACACAGCCTTCACCGACTCAACTGTGCCGAAAGTCTTGCCAGCCGCGAGATCCGCCCCCACCTTGGGCAGTTCGACGAACACAATGTCGCCCAAGGATTGCTGGGCATAGTCAGTGATGCCGATAGTGCCGGAATCCCCACTGGCTTGAATCCACTCATGCTGTTTCGTGTACTTGCGATCTGTTGGATAGGCCATGATTAGCTTCTAGCTCCTAGCCGCTAGCTTCTAGAAAAACCCACTGTGCCTCTCTGCGTACCCTGTGTTTAAGCCTTTTTCTTAGGTCGTTTGTAAAACGGAGTCGGCACCACCACCGCACCCACGCCCTGCCCCCGGATCTCCGCCTTGACCACTGTACCCGACGCCGCAAACTCCGGAGGCACATAGGCCAGAGCGATATTCTTCTTCAGGAACGGCGCTGGCGATCCGCTAGTGACATATCCAATCTCACGTCCGGCGGCGTCTTGCACTTTGTATCCATCGCGCGCGATGCCACGCTCGGTCATCTCCAATCCGACCAAAGTTCGTTTCACGCCCGCGGCCTTCGCCTTCTCCAGAGCGGCGCGCCCGACAAAGTCCAGCTTGTCCATTTTGCAGAAGCGGTCCAAGCCGGCTTCCCACACATTGATCGTATCGGAAATCTCGTGCCCGTAGAGAGGCAGCTTGCCTTCGAGGCGGAGAGTGTTGCGTGCGCCCAGGCCACAGGGAACCACTCCGAATTCTTTGCCAGCTTCTAGAATTTCGTTCCACACGTCCGCGCTCGTGGCTTCATCGGCAGGAATGTAAATCTCGAATCCGTCTTCGGCTGTGTATCCCGTGCGCGCAATCAAGATATTGCGAAGCCCGCATACAGTCCCGCGCGTCACCCAGTAAAACTTCACGGCGCTCAAGTCTGCATCGGTCAGCCTCTGTAGGACGTCCACACCCTTTGGTCCCTGGATAGCAATCTGGGTAAAGTCATCCGATAGATTCTCCGCCTTGCAATCAAACTGCCGCGTGTTATCGCGCACCCACTTGAAATCTTTTTCACGCGTGCCGGCGTTGATTACCAGAAGATACTCATCCTCCCCGAGTCGATGAACAATCACGTCGTCGACAAACGTCCCTTGCGGATACAGCAGCGCGGAATACTGCGCCTGTCCTACGGCCAGCCGCGAACCATCGTTCATGGAAATGTGCTGCACGGCAGCCAGCGCCTCTGGCCCAGCGACCCGAATGTCGCCCATGTGGCTGACATCGAATATGCCCACCCCGGTGCGCACCGCCATATGCTCGTTGATGATTCCGCAGCCGATCGACGCGGGATATTCCACCGGCATGTCCCAGCCGTTGAATTCCACCATCTTCGCCCCCATCTGGCGATGGACGGCGTTCAGCGCGGTTTTGCGAATCGTGGGAGTAGCGGGATGTTCGTGCGTGGTCGCCTCAACGGCGGACAAGCGAGACCTCAATCAGCGCAGGAGCGGCCTGCAGGATGACAGTGACTGATTACCGTATCACGCGGTTTTTCTGCGGGTCAAACGGGAGGGTTTAACACAGAGAATGCGGTGAAGGATAAAATGCCTGGCTAATCGCGCTACGTGTCAGTCTCTTCCGATTTGGGCTTTTCGCCGAGACTGGCCTCGCGTGTCCGAGCCAACGCCCGAAGCCCAAAGAAACCGAAAACATACATCACCGCCTGCAAAATCGCGAAGGGGCCCATTTCCCGGTAATATCCCGTAAACAAACCCGCCACCGGCATAATCAACAAGAAGACGGCCACAACTCGCAACACAGTGGGGCTCAGTAGTCCCCCGCGCTTTTTGCGGCCAGTCACCAGTCGGAAACATTTCACAAGCACCCACACACAGGCAATCAGCAGGATTAGCCCAACGGCAACGGCGAGAATGGGGCTAGGGCTGCTCTTCTTGCCAGGGAGCAGCAGTATATCGACTGTGGCGAATGCGCAAAACAACGCAAACAATCCCAGGAGGATGCCTACGGGAATCTGAATCCATCGAGGCAATTCGGCCTCGCCGATCGCAAATGCTCGCTTGTTGTCATCATTTGGCATTATAATGTCTATGTTAATCCAAAGGTGATCCCGCATGAAGCTTAAATTGCGCGCCGTTGGGACTTCAACTGGTGTGCTGCTGCCGAAGGAAATGCTGGTGCGGTTGAAGGTCAAGAAGGACGACATGCTTTTCGCAACCGAAACTCCAGAAGGCTACCTGCTCACGCCCTACGACCCCGAGGTGGAACGGCAACTCACCAAGGGGCGCGAGTTTATGGCGCGGTACCGCGATACCTTCCGGGCGCTGGCCAAGTGAAAACTCCGAAGTGGGTGGATCGTCGTGCCCTGCTCCTGCTGCATGAGGAAACGCTGGCCGAGCACGGTGGCTTGCCGGGCTTGCGGGACGAAGCCGCTTTAGAAGCATCGCTCGGCCGGCCCCGCCATTTCTACGCCTACGAACCAGCGTCGGATCTGCCACGGCTGGCCGCTGCCTACGGTTTCGGCATCGTTCGCAATCATCCTTTTAATGATGGCAACAACAAGCGGGCAGGCTTCCTTGCCGTCGGACTGTTCCTAGCGCGCAACGGCCGGGAACTAACCGCGGATCCGGTAGAAGCCATCGCCGCCATCCTGCGCTTGGCCGAGGGTAAGATGACGGAACTGGAGCTGGCTTCATGGATCCGGCACAACCAGGGCCCGGCTCAGGAATAACCAGCAGATTTCTGCAGAAAAGACCTCTACCGTCCAAACTGCACGGTCACATGTGCCCCGGCAGCCACATGAGTTCCCGCCGCCGGAGATTGCTGCCGCGCTACGCCGCTGCCTACTGCCTCCAATTCCAGTCCAGTATCTTGGGCGGTCTCCACGGCAGCGCGCACGGTCTTCCCCACAAAAGATGGAACCTCAATGCCGCCTTGCTCGACATCTAGGACCACGGTGCCACTTGCAGGTAGTTTGGTTGGCGCTGGTGCGGCATCCACTCGGCGCGAGTCTGTAGGGTGGAGCGTTTGCCCCATGCTTCCAGCTGGGAACTCATGCTCCGGCTCACCCTCTCGCATTGCCGCCTGCAAGATGTGTCCATCGGCTCCAGCATTCGCGGTTGAGAGCGTCCCTTGAGCCTGCTGAAGGGGCGGCTGTGCTGCACCTGGCCTTGCAGACGCCGGCTCTGCTGAATTCCCGTTCACCTCTGCCGTCTCCAGAGGTTCGCCCGGATGATCCGGCGTGCCCTCTTCCAGATCCTTCTCTTTTGTCTTAGCGGCAGCCAGCAGCAACTGGTGACTGGGCGCCAGCGGCAAATCGTGCGGCGTGTGCAAATACTCCAACACTTGTTGCGTCACGCGGCGAAATACCGGAGCCGAAACCTGGCCGCCCTGGTGCGGTCCTACTGCGGAATCCAGAATTACTGCGACCACAATCTGCGGATTATTTACCGGCGCAAATCCCGCGAACGATCCCACATATTTTGTTTTCGAATAGGCGCCCGTCGCCGGATCGACTTTCTGCGCAGTCCCTGTCTTTCCCGCCGCCGAATATCCCTCCAGAATCGCCTTACGCCCCGTGCCCTCGAGCACAACTTTCTCCATCATGGACCGCATCTCTGCCGCCGTGAATGACGAAATCACCCGATGCTGATTGGCCGGATGAAACGTGACCGTCTGCGGTGCGGTCTTTGGATTAGCATGCGGCTGCACTGTTCCCGCAACAATGCGCGGCGCGACCCACACGCCATCGTTGGCAAAAGTCGAAACCAGACCAGCCAACTGCAAAGGCGAAATACCAATCTCCTGTCCCATCGAAATCGCAGCAATCGAAACCTTCGACCACCGGCTCACGGGTTTGGTAAGTCCGCGAGTCTCGCCCGGCAACTCGATCCCGGTTTGCTGGCCGAATCCATACGCGCGAATGTATTTATAGAATCGGTCTTCGCCCAGCCGCAGCGCAATCTTGATCGCGCCCACATCGCTCGATTCTGCCAGCACTCCCCACACGGGCAAGAGGCCGTGTGGCTTGGCGTCGCGAATGCGCATGCCGTTGTAGACGATCGATCCCATCTGGCAGTCGAAGACTTCATTCGGGTTCGTCAGCTTCTCTTCGAGCGCGGCCGAAATCGTTACCAACTTGAACGTCGACCCAGGTTCGTACACATCGCTGACCGCGCGATTCTTCAGCGCTTCATTCGTGATTTGCTTCCGCAGATTGGGATTGAACGTCGGCCGGTTGGCCAGCGCCAGAATTTCACCGGTGTGCGGATTCTCTACAATCACTGTACCGGCGATTGCCCGCGTATCGTGCATCGCCTGTTCCAGCTCACGCTCGGCGATGTACTGAATGTTCTCGTCAATGGTCAGCACCAGATTCTGACCCGACTCCGGCTGCTTCTCGATGTCGGCGAACCACTGTTTGCGCGCGTCCACCGAGATGAGCATCTTCCCTGGCTTGCCGTGCAGCTCGTCGTCAAACCCGCGCTCAATGCCGCTCAGGCCATTGTCATCCGTGCCCACATCGCCGATAACCTGCGCCGCCAACTCTCGCTTGGGATAAAACCTCTTTGACTCTTTTTCGAGGTGAATTCCCTTCAGATTCATCGCCTTGATGCGATCGATAATCTCTTGATCCGCCTTGCGCGCCACCCAGCAAAAAGTTCTGTGGCTGCGGCAATCCGCCAGCACCACGTGAGGGTCTTCTTTAGTAATGCGGCTAATCAAAGAGATCGTAGTGGGAAGGTCTGGAATTTCCGTGGGCACGGCGAATGCCGAATCCACCTGGATCGACATCGCCAGCTCGCGTCCCGCGCGGTCGTAGACCACACCACGCTTGGCTGAAACCTCAAACCCGCGCTGCTGCTGGTGCTCTGCCTGCTTGATGAAGCTGCCATAGCGGAAGATCTGCAGATATATCAGTCGCCCGCAGATCGCTCCGCACCATAGCAGAAGCATCGCGCTCAGCAGATACAGGCGGGAGTTCTTTCCGAGGTTGGAGTTATTCGCCAATGCGAAACCGTCGTTTGTCGTTCGTCGTTAGCCCACGAAGCTCTGTCATCTTGGGCGCACCATGTCGGTGAGCGCACCTCAGACAACATAGCGGTCCACGAGTCAGGCGGACCGCTAGATAAAATTCGTGTGGGAACAGCCGCTCCTTCTGCAAGCTCAGGGCAGGTTCTCAGCTGTCCGGCCGAGCGCAGCTCGGCTTGTATTCGTCTGCGAGCTCTACTGTCCCGCCAACACTCTCACCGGAGCAGCACTCGCCATCACTGGGTCGCCAGCATCCGCTTGCGCGTTGTCAATGCGAATCACCTGACCCGGCGCCGGAGGCACAAATCCTATACGCCGCGCGATCACGTCAATGCGCTCGGGATCACGCAAGGAAGCATGCTCCAGTTGTAACGCCCGATTCATCTCAGTCATGCCGTTGAGTTCGCGTTTAGCCGATTCAATCTGATAACCGTACTCGATTGCCTTGAAGTGTTGCCAGGCATAGGTAAAGACCAGCAGGAACAGGCAAGCCAGCGCCGTGCCGAACTGTTTCATTTCTCGGTTGCGCCGCCGATCTTCGACCTTCACCAGCCGCGAGTTGTCGATCGACTTGGCGAAATAGATTTCGGGAGTACCCGTCCACAGAGTCTTTCGCTGTGTCGCCGGAACCATTCCCTGAAATGCTGCCGCTGCTGCTGCCATTTATGCCGCCCCCGCGAAAGCTGGTTCGATCTGCATTGGCTGGGTGTACATTGACGTGAGCATCCGCAGTTCCACGGCTTCGGCGGCTGCCTGCTGGCGAGCGTGCTGTTCGGCACGCTCCACCGCCGCCATCAGATCGTTGATCATTGTTCCCGTATACAGTGTTCCCGTATCCATCGTTCCCGTGTACATTTCTGACTGCCTCCGGCCTGAATTCCTACCCAGAACCACTCCCGCCCCAGCGGGTCTTCGCCCGCTAAATCAAAACCTGAATACCCGGCAAGCCTTCTACAGCTATACCGGGCGGTCCGGCAGGTTTTCCGGAACCTAAACTCTTTCCGCCGCTCTCAGCTTCGCGCTGCGTGCCCGCGGATTACGATCGCTTTCTTCTTTTGTTGCTGTCACCGGCTTCTTCGTCAGCACCCGGAAGTACCTGTCCTTTATTCCATCGCGGAAGGCATCCTTTACGATGCGGTCTTCCAACGAATGAAAGCTAATCACCACCACGCGTCCTCCGGGCTTCAGAATCCGGGGTGCCGCTTCCAGCAGTGCCCTCAGATCGTCCAACTCGCGGTTTATGAAGATTCGGAGCGCCTGAAAGGTTCGGGTCGCCGGATGAATCCTTCTTTCTGCCTGATTCATTGGCCGGGCCGCGGCTGATATGACATCCGCAAGATGTGCGGTAGATCGTATCGGCCGCGACCGGACAATGGCTCTGGCGATTCTCCGCGACCTCCTTTCCTCTCCGAATTCGTAAATCACATCGGCAAGCTGTCGCTCGTCGAGGTGGTTTACCACTTGTTCGGCGGTACGCTCCGACCGCGGGTCCATCCGCATGTCGAGCGGTCCTTCCGCCTGAAAACTGAATCCGCGCGCTGCATCCTCCAGCTGCAAACTGCTTACGCCGATGTCGGCCAGAATTCCGTCGGCGAATCCTGATCCGAATCGCTCGCCGACTTCGGCAAATGAGCACTGCAACAGCGTGACTCGAGGAAAATCTCCTCCCGTCAACTTCGCTCGCGCTACCTCCAGCGCCGCAGGATCTTTATCGAGCCCAATCAAATGTCCCGGTGCGCCGAGGCGTTTTGCGATTTCTAAGCTGTGCCCGCCCAAACCCACCGTGGCGTCGATATATGTCCCACCGCGCCGAACGGCTAAAAAGTCGATCGCTTCTTTTAAAAGAACTGGAACATGGCCAATCTCTATCCCGCCATGACCAACCCCCTGAGGGGTGTCTGTTGAACCCTCGCCCACTAGATGCCCAATTCGTCGAGCGTCTTCTCATCCTCAGGCGTAAACTTTTCTTCTTCGATCTCTCGCTTGAACAGTTCCAGGTTGCGCACCACCAGGTACGTCAGGTTCCCGAGAACTGCCACCTCGCCCTTGATCTGTCCCGACTCGCGCAGCAACTGCGGCAGCAGCACGCGGCCCTGCCCATCCATTTCCACCTGCTGCCCGTAATAATTCGTCCGATCGAGAAACTTTTTCTTCGTGGGATTGAAATTGGAGAGCCCTGCCAGCTTCTGCTCGATCCGCTCCCATTCCTCGAAGGGATATACTTGAGCAACCTTCCCATCCACGCTCGTGATGTAAAATTGTTGCCCGTACTTCTCGTCGATCACGCGCTTGAACTCGGCCGGGACTTTCAACCGTCCTTTTTCGTCGACGCGAGTTGGGTGATTGCCGCGAAACATGGTCTGTACCTGTCATCCTGAGGACGCTGCCTTTGCGTCCGAAGTGCGCTTTTTGCGCGAATGCAAAATCGCGCGTTTGACACGCAACCTTAACGACAGCTACGAGGGAGGTAAAAACGGCACAAAGTTCGGTCAATTTCGGTTCGTTGGGGCTGTTTTTCGTGTCTCTGGGTCGGTCTTCCACCGGCGCCTCGTTTTCGGCTCCACTTACCCACGACCTTAACCGCTCTTACCACTCTGTACCACTTTTGACCACATCTTAGACCTAAGTTCTTTATTGTCAAGCGGAAACTTGAAGGTTAGAGTGTTACTAAAGTGCGCTTTGGCGAAAACGCGATGGCTAGTAGCTAACTGAGAAGATCACCCCCATAGGTTGTGTTATGGCTCTTGGTTCTTTCGCCATACCTTCGCTTAATTTTTCTCTTGCTTTCCGCGCCCGGCGGCCTGATCCCTGTGCAAAATCCGGCCCGGACTTGTGGGAAGCCTCCAGATTCCTACTTGTGAACTTCACTCCCCGTCTTTCGCGCTCAAAAAGTTTGACCGCTCTCGCGAAAACTGTCATCGAA
>Ga0307479_10005653_pt1 | contig 11446 bp, 9 predicted proteins | sample atmos_gasesECM4C_FD_203743 | JGI IMG/M metagenome (GOLD analysis project Ga0307479, IMG submission 203743) | Hardwood forest soil microbial communities from Morgan-Monroe State Forest, Indiana, United States - atmos_gasesECM4C_515 | ecosystem: Environmental > Terrestrial > Soil > Temperate... | reverse complement strand
CAAGCCCGCCTACATTATCGAGGAGCCCATGGCGGCGGCCATCGGGGCCGGGCTGCCCGTCCACGAGCCGACCGGCAACATGGTGGTGGACATCGGCGGCGGCACGACGGAAGTGGCGGTGATCTCGCTGGGCGGGATCGTCACCAGCCAGTCGGTGCGCATCGGCGGCGACGAGCTGGACGACGCCATCATCCAGTTCATCAAGAAGGAGTACAGCCTGGCCCTCGGGGAGCGAACCTCCGAGGAGATCAAGATCGCGCTCGGATCGGCCTGGCCGCTCGAGGAGGAGCTCCACGCCGAGATCCGCGGCCGCGACCTCATCACCGGCCTGCCCAAGACCATCGTGACCACCACCGAGGAGATCCGGGCTGCCATCGAGGAGCCGGTGTCGGCCATCGTCGACGCGGTAAAAGTCACCCTCGACAAGACGCCTCCTGAGCTGGCTGCCGACATCATGGAGCAGGGCATCGTCCTCACCGGGGGAGGCGCGCTCCTCCACGGCCTCGACGCCCGCCTGCTGGCCGAGACGGGTATGCCGATGGTCATCGCCCACAATCCCCTGCACTCGGTCGCCATGGGGAGCGGCCGCTGCCTCGAACAGTTCGTGGAGCTGCGGCAGGTCCTCATCTCTTCGGCCCATTGACGGCCGGGGGGCCTGGGTCCGCCGCCTGAGCCGTGGCCGTCTACCGGAGAACCGCCCGCCCCCGCTTCGTCCTGCTCGTGCTGGTCCTGACCGCGGTGACCTTGATCACTCTCGACGCGCGCGCCAGCGGCGGCGGCATCACCGGGAACATTCGGGCCAGGGCGCACGACATTCTGGCTCCGGTCCAGGACGCCACCCACTCCGTGCTCCAGCCGGTCGGGGACTTCTTCAGCGGCGTGCTCCATTACGGCGACCTCAAGAAGGAGAATGCCCGGCTCCGCGACCAGCTGGCCCAGACCCAGGGGCGTGATCTCCAGGCGGCCGAGGCCCAGCGGGAGTCGCAGCTCCTGCTCGAGCAGCAGCACCTCGACTTCGTGGGCGCCATCCCGACGGTGGCGGCCCGCGTCGTCGACGCCACCGCGTCCAACTTCGAGGTCTCCGTCCAGATCGACCGGGGGACCGACGCCGGGGTCGGAGTCGGCATGCCGGTGGTGGCGGGCCAGGGCCTGGTTGGCCGGGTGGTCGGTGTCTCAGCCAGCCGGGCCACCGTGCTGCTCGAGACCGATGCGTCGTTCAGCGTGGGGGTGCGGCTCCCTACCGCCGACGCCGCGGTCGCGGCCGGGACGGGACGTGGCCACCCCATGCGCGTCGACCTGGTCGACCCGGGCACCAAGCTCAACGTGGGCGATGTGCTGTTCACCAGCGGCCTCCAGCTCGAGCGGTTCCCGCCCGGCATCCCCGTGGGCCGGCTCCGGGCGGTACGCCAGGTCCCGGGCGCCCTGCAGCAGGACGTGACCCTCGACCCCGCCGTCGACCTGCTTCGTCTGGAATTCGTGAAGGTCCTCCAGTGGTCGCCGCAGACGGGCGGGGGTGGCCGGTAGTGAGCGCCGCGGGCTGGGCCCGGGCCCGGGTCGGAGCGGTGCTCCTCGCCGCCATCGTGATCCAGACGACCGTGCTGGCCGGCCTCCGCGTCGACGGGGTCAGCCCCGACCTGATGCTGGTGATCGCCATCGCGGGCGGCCTGGCCGGCGGGCCCGAACAGGGGGCCCAGATCGGCTTCGCCGCCGGGTTGCTGACCGACCTGTTCGTCCAGGCCACGCCGCTGGGTCTGGCCGCGCTGACGTTGTGCCTGGTCGGCTACGCGGTCGGAGCGCTCCAGCACACCGTGCTCCGGGCCGGCTGGTGGCTCCCGCCGGTCGTCGGCCTGGTGGGCAGTAGCGGCGCCGTGCTGCTGTTCGTGGCGGCCGGCATCACGGTGGGCCAGACACAGCTCACCGCCCCCGGACCGCTGCGGCTGTTCGAGATCGCGGGGCTGGTCGGAGCCATGAACGCGGTGCTGGCCGCGCCGGTGAGCCGGATGGTGACATGGGCCGCGGCCGGCTCGGCCGGCGCCGCCCTGGTGCGCCAGAGCCAGCAAGACCGGGCCGCCGTCCGATGAGGGCGTGGCGATGACCGCCCCGGTCGGGGGCTCCGATCGATCGCGGATGCGGCTCACCATCATCGGGTTGGTGACCGGCTGCCTGTTCTCGGCCCTGTTCGCCCGCCTGTGGTACCTCCAGGTCATTGCCGCGCCCGCGGCCAAGGCGGCCGCCACCGAGAACGGTGTCCGCCTCGTCTACGAAACCGCTCCCCGGGGTCGCATCCTCGATCGCCAGGGCCGCGTCATCGTCGACAACAAGGTGTCCCAGGTCATCACCGTCAGCCGTGATACCGCCCGCAAGGAGCCGGAGGTCATGGCCCGGCTGGCCGCGCTGCTCGGACTGTCCTACGACGACCTGCTGCACCGGGCCAGCGACCCGAGGTACAGCCCCTTCACCCCGTTTCCCGTGGCTCGAGACGTTGACCGCTCGAAGATCATCTACGTCCGTGAGCACCAGGACGAATTCCCGGGCGTGGAGGCCAAGGCGGTCGCCGAGCGCACCTACCCCTACGGCACGGTGGCCGCCCACCTGGTCGGCTATGTCGGCCAGATCAATGATCGCGAGCTGGCGGCCCTCAAGGCCAAGGGCTATCGGGAAGGCGACGAGATCGGCAAGACGGGCATCGAGCAGCAGTACGAGGACCAGCTCCGCGGCGCTCCCGGCGTCACGAAATTGCAGGTCGACTCCAAGGGCCGTGTCCTCGGCGTGCTCGGCTCTCAGGCGCCGGTGCAGGGCCACGACCTCCAACTGACCGTGGACCTCGACGTGCAGAAGCTGGCCGAGGAGTCGCTGGCGCAGGGGCTGGCTGCCGCCCGCAACAACTTCGACCGCAATGGCGGAGGTGGGCACTTCCGGTCGCCCGCCGGCTCGGTCGTCGTGCTCGATCCGCGCGACGGCTCGGTGCTGGCACTGGCGTCGTATCCGACCTTCGATCCCACCGTGTTCGTCAACGGGATCAAGCCCGACGTCTTCGCGTCGCTCCAGTCGCCCGCCAGCCAGTACCCCTTGATCGACCGCGCCCTCCAGGGTCAGTACGCCTCGGGATCGACCTTCAAGCTGGTCACGGCCATCGCGGCCCTGCGTGCCGGCCTCATCACGCCCAGCACCAGCTTCGACGACGTCGGGTTCCTGCGCGTCGGCAAGCAGACCTTCGTCAACGCCAACCACCAGTCCTACGGCTACGTGAACCTGCCCCGGGCCATCACGGTGTCGAGCGACGCCTACTTCTACAACCTGGGCGCCAACCTGTGGTTCGGACGCAGCCGCTTCGGGACCGACGCCATCCAGAATGTGGCCCGTGAGTTCGGCTTCGGCGTGCATACGGGCCTGATGACCGGCGAAGAGGCCCCGGGCAAGATTCCCGATCCCGCCAGCCGCAAGCGGGAGCACGACCTGAACCCGAAGGCGTTCCCCAACGGGCAGTGGTTCGCCGGCGACAACGTGAACATGGCCATCGGCCAGGGCGAGGTGCTGGTCACGCCGATCCAGCTGGCCAACGCCTACGCCGCCTTCGCCAACGGCGGGACCCTGTGGGAGCCCCGCCTCGCGGCCCATGCCCTGACCCAGGACGGTCACGCCGTCCAGGACTTCCCACCGCTGGTGATCCGCAAGATCGACCTGCCCGCTTCGATCCGGGACCCGATGCTGGCCGGCTTCAAGGGCGCAGTGACCGATCCGAAGGGGACGGCGCACGCCGCTTTCTCCGGCTATCCCTACAGTGCGCTACCCGTGGCGGGCAAGACCGGCACCGCGCAGGTCACGGGCAAGCAGGACACCGCCGTCTTCGTGTCCTTCGCGCCGGCCGACAACCCCCAGTACGTGATCGATGCCTTCCTGGAGCAGAGCGGCTTCGGCGGGGACGCCGCGGCACCCGTCGTCCGGCGCATCTACGAGGGCCTCGCCGGCAAGCCGGCCGGGCCCATCGTCAGCCCGAGCGGGGCGGTTGACTGACGTGGCCACCAGCTCGTCCTCGGTCACCGCCGTCCCGACCCTGCCCCGCAGGGCGGCGGGCGTGTCGGGCCGCAGGAACCCGGCTGCGGCCTGGCGGCACCTCGACCTGGCCCTGGCCACGGCCGTCACCGGCATCGCCGGGTTCGGTGTGCTCATGGTCTACAGCGCATCGCGTGACAAGCTCCTGGCGTCGGGCACCGACCCGGCCTACTTCTTGAAGCGCCAAGCCGCGTTCGTGGTGGCTGGTGTCATCGCCATGATCGTGGCCGCCTCCATCGACTACCGGAAGCTGCGCGATTTCGCCATCGTGTTCTACGGCGGGACGCTCTTTCTGCTGCTGGCGGTGTTCACGCCGTTCGGCTCCAAGAGCAAAGGAGCCCAGGCCTGGTTCCAGGTCGGCTCCTACCAGCTCGAGCCCTCGGAGTTCGCCAAGATCGGCCTGATCATCGCCCTGGCCGCGTACTGCGCGGCGGCGCGGGGGCAGATGGACCGCCGTCGCCTGGCCGGGGTGCTGGCGCTGGCGGCCGTCCCGATGGCCCTCATCTACAAGCAGCCCGACCTCGGCACGGCCCTGGTGCTGGCCGTCATCCTGCTGTTCGTGCTGCTGGTCGCCGGTGCCCGGGCCAGCCACCTCGCCGTGCTGGGCGCCATCGGTGTGATCGGGGTGGCCGCGGTCCTGCACTTCGGAGTGCTCAAGCGCTACCAGGTCGACCGGCTGTCGGCCTTCCTCGACGACCGGACCGATACCCAGCGAACCGCCTACAACCTCAACCAGTCGAAGATCGCCATCGGCTCGGGCGGCGTGGTGGGCAAGGGCCTGTTCAAGGGCACCCAGACCAACCTGTCCTACGTGCCCGAGCAGCACACCGACTTCATCTTCACCGCGGTCGGAGAGCAGCTCGGCCTGCTCGGCTCGGCCATCCTGCTGAGCCTGTTCGCACTGGTCGTGTGGCGGACCTGGCGAATAGCCGGGCTGGCCCACGACCTGTGCGGCATGCTCATCTGCGTCGGGGTCCTCGCCATGCTGTTGTTCCAGATCTTCGAGAACGTCGGCATGACCATGGGCATCATGCCGATCACCGGCATCCCGCTGCCGTTCATGAGCTACGGCGGCTCGGCCACGCTGGTCAGCTTCGCCGCCATCGGCTTGGTGCTGAACGTCCACATGCGCCGCTTCTCGTGACCGACTTGGGTCGAGATGGCAAGAGATCCATCGAACCGGGATGACGGTGGGTTGACAATGGCTCCCCGCTAAACTCATCCGGGACATGACCCTCTGGGCCCAGATCGAACCGCTCCTGGCCCGCGTGCAGAAACCGGCCCGCTACATCGGCTGCGAGGACGGTCTGCGGGTGGCCCCGTACTCGCCCGACCGGGTCGGCTGGCTGCTCATCTACCCGGACGCCTATGAGATCGGCCTGCCCAACCAGGGGCTGCAGATCCTCTACGAGCTGCTGAACGAGCGCGATGACGCCCGGGCCGAGCGCGCCTATGCGCCGTGGGTGGACATGGAGGAGCAGCTGCGCCGGCGGCACCTGCCCCTGTTCTCGGTCGACCAGCATCGACCGGCCCGGGAGTTCGACCTGCTCGCCTTCAACCTCTCGGCCGAGCTCATCTACACCAACGTCCTGAACTGCCTGGACCTGGCCGGCGTCCCCATCCACTCGGCCCACCGCGGTCCGGAGGATCCGCTGGTCGTGGCCGGTGGCCATTGCACCTTCAATCCCGAGCCCATGGCCGATTTCGTCGATGTGTTCGTGATCGGCGACGGCGAGGAGGCGGTGGGCGAGATCACCTCGGTCGTTCACGACTGGAAAATGGCGGCCCGCCGCGGCCGGCCCGGTAGCCGCGGCCGTGAGGGGGTGCTGCGAAACCTGGCCCGGATACCCGGGGTGTATGTGCCGTCGCTCTACGACGTGGTCTACGACGGTCAGGACCTGGCCGCCGTCGTGCCGAGCTATCCGGACGTACCGGCACAGGTCGAGAAGCGGACCATCGCCGACCTCGGAGCCTGGCCCTACCCCCGCCGCCAGCTGGTCCCGATGACCGAGGTGGTCCACGACCGGCTCAACGTCGAGATCTTTCGGGGTTGTACCCGCGGCTGCCGGTTCTGCCAGGCGGGCATGATCACCCGGCCCGTCCGGGAGCGCCCGGTCGAGCAGGTGCGCCACATGGTGCGCGACGGCCTGCGCCGCACCGGCTACGACGAGGTCAGCCTGACGTCGCTCTCCAGCGCCGACTACTCCGGCATCGGCGAGACCGTCAGCGGCATCATCAACGACCCGATGTGCACCGGCCAGGTTTCGGTCAGCCTCCCCAGCCTCCGGGTGGACGCCTTCACCGTGGGCATCGCCACCGAGATCCAGAAGGTGCGCCGGACCGGGCTGACCTTCGCCCCCGAAGCAGGGACGTGGCGGCTGCGCCAGGTCATCAACAAGCTGATTCGGGAGGAGGACCTCTACGGGGCGGTGGAGTCGGCCTTCTCCCAGGGGTGGCGGCGGGTCAAGTTGTACTTCCTCACCGGCCTGCCCACCGAGACCGACGAGGACACGGTGGCCATCGCCGAGCTGGCCCGCAATTGCGTGGCCATCGGCCGCCAGAGCGTCAGATCGGCATCGGTGACGGCGTCAGTGGGGGGTTTTGTCCCCAAGCCCCAGACACCGTTCCAGTGGTTCGGCCAGAACACCCTGACCGAGCTGCAACGCAAGATCTCCCTCTTGCGGGAGGCCACGAGGGGCGATCGGGGCGTTCAGCTGCGCTGGCACGACCCGAAGGCGACGCTGGCCGAGGGGCTGGCCAGCCGGGGCGACCGGCGCATGGGCGCCGTCATCGAAGACGTGTGGCGCCAAGGGGGCACCTTCCAGGAGTGGTCCGAGCATTTCGACCTCCGTCTCTGGGAGCAGGCCATGGCTCGCCATGGGCTTTCCGTCGAATCGTCGGTGTACCGCCACCGCGATCGCGCCGAGGTGTTGCCGTGGGGCCATATCTCCGCCGGGTTGCACCAGGACTTCCTGTGGCAGGACTGGCGGGACGCGCTGGCCGAATCGGGGCTCGAGGACTGCCGGTGGACGCCCTGCTACGACTGCGGAGCGTGCACCGGCTACGGCATCGAGCATGTCGTGGCCTCCGCCGTCCCGCCGGCGGGGGGCAGCCAGGGCACCGGGCAGGACTTGAGCCGGGCCGGTGCCGTCCCCGTGAAGCTCTCGCCGGCGCGAGCTCGGGCAGGAACGTCATGAGGGTGCGGATCCGCTTCGCGAAGGCGGGCAAGATCCGCTGGACCAGCCATCGGGATACGGCCCGGATGTGGGAGCGGGCCTTTCGCCGGATCGGGTTGCCCCTCGCCTATACCGGAGGATTCTCGCCCCGGCCCAAGGTCAGCTTCGGGCTGGCTCTTCCCACCGGCCATGAATCCATGGCCGAGTACCTCGACATCGAGCTGGCCGCCGGAGCGAGCGTCGACGTCGCGGCGCTGCCAGCCAGCCTGACCGCGGCCCTGCCGACGGGGGTCGACGCCCTGGCCGCGTGCGCCATCGGTGATCGCGAACCGTCCCTGCAGGAGGACGTCACCTCCTGCACCTGGCGCCTGGCCCTCGGCCAGGGCGGCGATGCGGAGCGGCCGGCTTCCCCCGCCGAGGTGACCACCGCCGTCAAGGAGCTCCTCGGCCGGCCCGAGGCCATCATCACCCGGCAACGCAAGGGACGGGACGTCACCGAGGATGTCCGCCCCGGAATCATCTCGCTCTCCCTCCCACAGATCGCGCCCGAGGGGCCATGGATCGAGTGCGAGCTCGGCACCAGGCCGCGGGGGTTGCGCCCCGTCGAGCTGCTGGCCGTGCTCGGCCCGCAGCTCGGGGCGAACCGGATCTGCCGACTGCATCAATGGATCGAGCGCGACGGCGAGCGGCGGGAGCCCCTGGTGCTTCCGCCCGGCGCGCCGGACGCGCCGCGCGTCATGGAGCGCGCGTCATGAGAAGGGACCACATCGATGTCCGACCCCATGTCGGCCCCGCCAGAGCGGCCCCGCCCGCCGGACGAGCAGAGCGCCGCCGCCCAGCCCACTGCCGCGCCGGCTCCTGGTCCGAGCCAGGACGGCGCCCCTGAACCGAGCCCAGGGGGCGACGGCACCCCGGCGCGCCCGCCCGGACAGGCCCGTCGCCGGAGGGGCTCTCGAGGAGGCCGCAACCGGAGCCGCCCGCGGACGGCATCAGGGTCAGGCGACCCGCCCGAGGCTCCGGCCAACTCGAGCCCGCCGGAAGAACCGTCCGCCGTGCCCGCACGGCCGACCCCGGCCCCGGAGCCGGGGCCGCCGGACGACGGCGCGCCAGGCGCCGTGGCCCGCAAACCCCGCGTCGGAGACACCCGGCCGGCGCCGCCGCCCCGGCCGCCCGTAGCACCGGTTGGCCGCCGGGCCGGCCCCGGACCAGACGAGGCAGCGCCAGCGGGCCGGGCGTCGTCCACCGACGGCGCAGCCGGCCCGGCGCGGCGCCGGCGGCGCCGGGGCGGGCGGGGCCGCAGCGGCGCCGACCGCCAGGCGGCCACGCTCAGCCAAGAGGACAGCATCGAGCTCGAGGAGGAGGTGCTGGGCCGCCGCAGGGGCCGTGAGCGCAAGGGCCGGCCCGTCGGTCGCTACCTGATGGCCGTCCACGTCCGCCCGCATGCCATCCAGATCGCAGTGCTCGAGGGCCGGGCGCTGATCGAGCACTATGTGTCCCGCCCCGCCAACGATGTCAGCCAGATCGACGGGAACATCTATCTCGGCCGCGTGCAGAACGTCCTGCCCGGGATGGAGGCGGCCTTCATCGATATCGGCACGCCGAAGAACGCCGTGCTCTACCGGGGCGACGTCCGCTACGACAAGGAGGATGTCGACAGCCGGGGAGAGGGCGAGGAGCCATCGGCGGGACGCGGCCGGGGCGACAGCCCGTCCCGTGAGGCACGGATCGAGCAACTGCTCAAGCCCGGGCAGACGGTCCTGTGCCAGGTGACCAAGAATCCCATCGGGACCAAGGGCGCCCGTCTGACCCAGGAAGTCTCGCTGCCGGGCCGGTTCGTCGTGCTGATCCCCAACAGCGACACCTACGGCATCTCCAAGCGCCTCCCCGACGACGAGCGCAAGCGGCTGCGACGGATCCTCGACGACGTCCGGCCCAAGGGCCACGGCCTCATCGTGCGCACCGCGGCCGAGGGCGCCACCCCCGAGGAGCTGCGGCGTGACGTCGATCGCCTGCTGCGGCAGTGGCTCCAGATCGACGATCTGGCCGGCCGGTCCCGGGCCCCGGCCCTGCTGTACCGGGAGCCCGACATGGCCGTCCGGGTCATCCGAGAGGAGTTCAACAAGGACTACCGCGGCGTGGCCATCGACGACCGGGCCCTGTACGAGGAAGTCAGGGAGTACGTGGCCAGCATCAGCCCCTCCCTGGCCGATCGGGTCGAGTTCTACGACACCTCGGAAGAGCCGCTGCCGATCTTCGAGCGCCTCCACGTCCACGAGCAGATCCACAAGGCGCTCGACCGCAAGGTCTGGCTGCCGTCCGGGGGATCGCTGATCATCGAACGCACCGAGGCCCTGACGGTGATCGACGTCAACACCGGCAAGAACGTGGGTACCTCGAACCTGGAGGAGACCGTCTACCGCAACAACCTCGAGGCCGCCGAGGAGATCGCCAGGCAGCTGCGGCTCCGCGACATCGGCGGCATCATCGTGATCGACTTCATCGACATGGAGATCGCGGCCAATCGGGCCGACGTCATCCGCACCTTCCGGGAGGCTCTGGCCCGCGACAAGACCCGGACCCAGGTGTTCGACATCTCGGACCTCGGCCTGGTGGAGATGACCCGCAAACGGGTGTCCGAAGGACTGGTGGAGTCCTTCTCGGAGACGTGCCCGACGTGCAACGGCCGCGGGATCGTGATCGACGAGTCCCTCCTATAGGATGTCCCTTCTATGTATGCGGTGATCCGGAGCGGCGGCAAGCAGGAGCGGGTCGAGGAGGGCCAGCGGCTTTCCGTCGAGCGGCTGAGGGCGGCCGAGGGCGACGAGGTCGCGCTCGAGCCGGTCCTGGTGGTCGACGGCTCCACCGTCCTGGCCGGCCCGGATCAGCTGGCCGGCGCCCGGGTCTCGGCCCGCGTCGTCGGCGAGGCCAAGGGCCCCAAGGTCCGGGGCTTCACCTACAAGCCCAAGACCAGAAGCCGGCGGTCCTGGGGTCACCGCCAGCACTACACCACCATCGAGATCACCGGCATCAGCCGGGGAGACGGCTAGGGGGCCGCAGATGTCCAAGACCAAAGGCGGCGGCTCGACCCGCAACGGCCGGGACTCGACGGCCAAGCGCCTCGGCGTCAAGGTCTTCGACGGCACCGAGGTGCGGGCCGGCGCCATCATCGTCCGCCAGCGGGGGACCCACTTCCATCCCGGCGACAACGTGGGCCGGGGTGGGGACGACACGCTGTTCGCCTTGACCGACGGGAAGGTCAAGTTCGGTTCACGCAAGGGCCGCCGGCTCGTCGACATCCTGCCCGGCTGAGCCCGCCCTGGCCCGGGGCTCGGCCCCCTAGCGGGCGACCAGGCTCCCGGTAGCCTCTTTTCCATGTCGGGATTCGTCGACGAGGCGCAACTTCACGTCAAAGCCGGTGACGGCGGCGCGGGCGTGGTCTCGTTCCGGCGGGAGGCCCACGTGGCCCGAGGCGGCCCCGACGGCGGGGACGGCGGCCACGGCGGTGACGTGTGGCTGGTTGCCGACCGGGACGTGGCGTCGCTGCTCGGCTTCCGCGACCATCCTCATCGCCGGGCCACCAGTGGCACCCACGGCCAGGGCAAGGGCCGCCACGGCCGGGCCGGCGCCGACACCCAGGTGGCGGTGCCCGAGGGCACGGTGGTCAAGAGCCTCGACGGCGACGTGCTGGCCGATCTGGCCGAGGCCGGCGACCGCTGGAGGGCGGCGCGGGGTGGACAGGGCGGGCGGGGCAACGCCCGCTTCTTGTCGAACCGGCGCCGGGCTCCGAGCTTCGCCGAGCAGGGCGAGTCGGGTGAGGAGCGCTGGCTCAACCTCGAGCTCAAGCTCATGGCCGACGTCGCCCTCATCGGCTTCCCGAACGCGGGCAAGAGCACGCTCATCTCGCGGATCTCCGCCGCCCGCCCCAAGATCGCCGACTATCCCTTCACCACCCTCGAGCCCCACCTCGGCGTGGTCCGCTTCGATGACCAGGAGTTCGTGGCGGCCGACATCCCCGGTCTGATCGAGGGCGCCAGCACCGGGCGGGGTCTGGGCCACCGCTTCCTTCGCCACATCGAACGGGCGAGGGTCCTGGTGGTCCTGCTCGATCTGACGTCGATGGCCCACGGCGGGCTGGCGCCGGCGCAGCAGCAGCAGGTGCTGCTCGATGAGCTGGGCCGCTACCGCCCCGATCTCCTGTCGCGGCCGTGCGTCGTCAT
>Ga0307479_10005652_pt1 | contig 11448 bp, 10 predicted proteins | sample atmos_gasesECM4C_FD_203743 | JGI IMG/M metagenome (GOLD analysis project Ga0307479, IMG submission 203743) | Hardwood forest soil microbial communities from Morgan-Monroe State Forest, Indiana, United States - atmos_gasesECM4C_515 | ecosystem: Environmental > Terrestrial > Soil > Temperate... | reverse complement strand
TTTTTGCGCCGCTTCGATGAAGCTGCAAGTGTTCACCACCAATATTTCCGCTTCATCCGCGCGCGGCGTCAGTTCGTAACCTTCGCGCGCAAGAATACCCATCATCACCTCGCTGTCCACGAGGTTCTTCGGGCATCCCAAACTCACAAATCCGACCTTGGTCATAAGCAGTGAATTTGCACCTTTGCGCAATTCTTAATTGTAACATGCGCTGGAGGAAGTCGCGGAACGGTAGGACTTACCGCGCGCGCAGTGCCGCGCGAACCTGATCGAGCAATTGACCGAGACGCGTGGTATCGCAGGGCGCGCCGCCGAAGCGCGCGTGTGCGTAAATCTGCGTAAATTCGCGGACCGCGGGGGACAGTTGCGGCGAATTCATAGCGGCGGCAAATTCAAATGGTGTTTGTGACTCCATCCGCCTCAACCCGCGGCGCTCCATTGTCCGCAGCAGTTCGGCATACAGCCGCGAAGCCAGCTGCGGGTCAGACCGGACCGATTTCGAAGCGCGCAACTGTAGAGATAGGCGAAGCCGCCGAATAATTTCCGCGAAAAAATTAAATCGTAACGCGACTAGGAAAAGCACCAGCACGGCGGGCAACAAATAACCCAGTGTGCCATGCTGGAATTGCCACGACTTCAGCCATCTCTTTCCGTCTTGCTGCTTGCGTTCGAACCAGGCGTGCGCGGATTCGCCCCAATTTCGTGAGCTGTGCTGCAGATTTTGCGCCAGCACCAGTTGGTGCGAAAAATCGTAGCCAATGACCCATTCATTCCAGGTGATCTCCAGCCAGTCGGCGTACTGCCCGAGGCGCGTAAGGAAATTCCTTGAGCCTTCCAGAGCCGCAGGCGTGGGATCAAACACCTGCCAGCCAACGCCCGGAAAATAAGCTTCCACCCAGCTGTGCGCATCGCTGGCCCGCACAATGTAATCCCCGCCCAGATCGTTATACTCGCCCGGGAGAAATCCGTTCACCTCGCGTGAAGGAATACGAAGCGTGCGTAACAAGATGGCCATGGACGAAGCAAAGTATTCGCAGTGTCCGGCGTGGGTTTCGAATAGGAAATGGGCGAGCGGATCGTCACCCGGTTTCCCCGTCAAATTCAAACTGTAGGTGAAACGATCGCGCAAATAACTCTCGATTCGAATGGCCTTGTCGAATGGCGTTACCGCATTCTTCGTGATTTCCCGCGCCAGCGCCGGAATCCGTGGATCAAGCTGCGGAAGCTGCAGGTACGTCGTGGTGATCTGTGGCGGATAATTCGTTGGAGCCGCGCGCAATTTCGCCGCGTTGATCGGAGGCAACCGCGAAAAGCCGACGTAGCGGATGGCGGAATAGTTATGAAAACGATTCAGAAGCGTGTCGGTGGAATCCCGCTCAATATAAGTGCGGCGCGTGGCGTACGAGTTCGCGCCTTCGCCGGAGAAGTTTCCCCTGAGAGAAAATACTTTTCCGGGAACAAAGATCGCATCGGTGGCGATGGGTTCCAGGTACACTGTATAGACGATTCCTTGTCCCGGCGAGTCCGCGTTTTGCTCCGGATCCGCGGTATAAATCCAGCCGTCGGCACTCGGCTGCAGCTTTTGTGTCGTACTTTCGTTTGAGCTCCACCGCTTTCCGTCGAAATTCGTCAATGCGATGCCTCTCCATCGCAGCAGACTGTAGCCAATCGGTTTTCCCGTTTCCACCCGCATGACCACGGCGGAATTCTTTTTGATCTCGCCGATTTGACCCAGCTCGACACTATCGTTGAAGCCCGTCATGAGCGTCGGGCTGAAGCTTGCGCGGCCCAGGTAGCCGGCGCTGACACGCGGAAAAACGAAGAACAGCACACCACCTAGAAAGATGGCGCCCACGGCAACGCTGAGAGCCGCCAGGCTCAGCGCGCGATTCAGACGGCGATCGCGTTCGCGGTTCACAAAAGGAGCCGGGGAAACGGCGCCGACCGCTCCGTGTCGTAGTTCCATTCCCACGAACGTGGAAACACCAAACAAAAGAAAGATGAAAAAAAGAATCAGGAAGATGGTGTCAACGGTCAGAACGGCGGAAGCGAGAATGCCCGCAAACGAAAGCATGCTGAGAAACAACGCATCGCGTTCGGTCGAAGCGCTGTAGAAACGGATGAGCGTGACAAAGATCAGAAAATGCACCGCCGCCAGCAGCGCTGCGAAAAGCGGCGGATTCGCGGAATTTCCAACCGAGAGCCGCGAAAGAAACAGCGCATCCACGAAAAAGAAAATCAAGTACGAGAGGACCAACCATGTGGCGGCGCGGTGAGAAAGTTCGGCGGGCCGCCCCCGCCACCAGCGATAGCCTTTATAAACGGCGGCAAGGGTAGCGGCAGTGTCGGTGAACCAGTCGAGTTTCCCGGTGCTCACCAGCGTGACGATCGAAGTAAGGATGAGCAGGGACAGCGAAGTGCGGAAAAAACGCTCGGCGGGCAGCGCGGGAGCGCTCGGAGTTGTGACGATGGCAGCCATGATCGAATTTTTATCGTAGCACCTGCGGGGTGCCAGGAGAGCGGGACCGGGTGCGGCGAGGCGAAAGGATTACTCTCCGCGTTTTTTGGCAGCGTGCGCCGCGAAGAGTAAGGAATGCCCTTGGTGTTTGCTAGAAACGCGCATTGCGGGTGCAATGGCCGCGCGGGCCACTTTTCTTGTTAGGTTAGATACAGGCAAGGCGGACACGCCGGCGAGGGAGACCTTCTTAGTGTCGGCAATGTGTGGAAGTTTTTTTACTTCTACGCGGAAAGGCAGGAGAATGATGTCGCGATAGGTCACCGCGTGACGGAGTTTGCCGATCGGGGCGACCCGTAGCTTTTCGCTGCCCGCGCCGCGCAAGAGTTTACGTAGGTAGGAGAGTAATTCCGAGGCGGGATCTCCCGCCACAGAAACGGCCGGAAAATGCCACATTCTCGAAACGAGCGTGGGGATATGATCGGCGGAGGCACTGTCTCTCGTGTTGACGGGAGGCGGGAGCAGGAAAGTGTGTCCGTTTGCATCTGTGAAAACGGCAACAGCGAGTGTGACTTCCACGGCGGCGCGCTTCTTGCGTTTTTCGGGCAAGGATTCGGCGATGCCGAGTTTTCGGCCTTCGCAGAATTGCATGACCGGGCAAAGCAGGCACTGAGGCGACTTCGGAGTGCAAAGCGTGGCCCCCAATTCCATCACGGCTTGATTCCAGTCACCCGGTGACTTGGAATCGAGATAGGTGTTCGCATTTTCCTGCAGTTTTTGCCAGCGTTTCGACACGCGAAGATCGCCGCGAACCGCTCCCAGGCGCGCGAGCACGCGCGCGACGTTGCCGTCAAGCACTGCGTATTTCTTGCCGAAGGCGATGCTCAGAATCGCCGCGGCGGTGTAATTTCCGATGCCCGGCAAACTGAGAACTTGATTCGGGTCTCTTGGGAATTGCCCGCTGTGTTTCGCGACGATTTGCTGTGCGGCCTTCTGCATGTTGCGCGCGCGGCTGTAATAACCCAGCCCGGACCACAAGCGCAGCACTTCTTCCGGCGGCGCGGCGGCGAGCGTTTGAATATCGGGGAAACGCTCGAGGAAGCGCTCGTAATACGGAATGGCCGCGGCCACGCGAGTCTGCTGCAGCATGATTTCCGAAAGCCAGATGCGATAGGGATCGTTGGTGCGCCGCCAGGGTAAATCGCGCCGGAACAAGCGAAACCAATCAAGCAATCGTTTGCGAAATGTGGCGAGTTCGCGTCCGAGCAACATAGTGCTGAAACATTCTCGCACAGCTAAGTATGACAGACGTTCTTGTCTGTCTGATTCGCCGAACTTAGATGACTTAGCTGACAGGCAGGAATGCCGTCCTACCTACTGCGCAGGCTCGTCGAGAAAGATGATGTATGAGGAACTCCACACATCGCGGGAGATGGCGCCGCGCGACTGGCTGGTGACGACGATTTTGAAAAGATCAGGCGAGGCCGCGAGTTCAGCCATGAGCGCCTGATCGGGATCAGGCGGAAGAGGCTGTGCCACCGCAAGGTGGCGAAGAATCCTGAAAATAATTTCATCCGCGGGAGCCAGGGGAGTCGAGAATCCCACGCTGCGGAATTGCAGCATCGAATTGCCCTGATAGAAATGCCAGGCCAGGTTGGCGCAGATGGCAACGCCGCGCTCGAAACGCTCGCTGGCTGCGATTTCCGATCCTTTGCCCGTCGTTTCGTTGGCAACCGAATGGGGATCGAGGACGATCATGACGCGGGAATCTTCCTCGCGCGTGAATTCGCGGACCATCAAGGAACCGGACCGCGCGGTGGCCTTCCAGTCCACCAGGCGCGCACTGTCGGTGGGAAGATATTCTCGAATGGCATACAGATCCTGACCGCGACCTTTGCTGAGGCTTTCGAGCGCTCCCTGAATGACCGGCAAGACTTCCATGTATTGCGCGGTGGGTTCCACGGATGGATAGACCAGCGATTCCGTCATCAAGTTCAGGCGGCGCGCCTTCTGCAGGAAGCCGAACGGAAACCGAGTGACGATGCGGAACGCCTCCTGGCGATAGATGCCGCGCCGCTTGAAAGTCATGGGTACGGTTTGCTGCACGCGTTCCTGCCTCGGAAGGTAGGGAAAATAAACCGGCGTATCGAAGATCGCGGCGGCTGCCTTGCCTTTTTCCTGGGCGGGTTCGACGCGCAAGGAAAACGAAGGCAGCGTGAGTTTTTCATTCTGAAGTTCAACCACGGCCCGGATGGGCTGGCCGGCGAAAATGTGTTCTGGCAGCGCCAGGCGCATACCGATCCCCGAGAGCGTAACGGAAGAAAGAATCCCGGACATCAGAATGATAGCGATAAGGCTCGCAAGAATCAGGAAAAGCAGATTGTTGCCGGTGTTCAGCGCCGCCAGAGCGACAAGAATTAACCCGCCGAGATAAATCCATCCGGTGCTGGAAATCTTGTATTCAATCTTGAAGCCGATCCACCGAAGCGGGGTGCGGCGCGCTAGCGTCGGCACGAGGGCGACGCCCACCCATCCAGCAATACAAAGCGCGATCAGCGCGGAAGTGCTGGCGAGAGCAATCTGGCCAAGTTCCGCGGCCGCACCTGAATAGAGCGCGAGCAGGAGAGCGGCAGAGAGCGCCACCATCGAGAGAAAAAACGCGCGTACGCCGGGTTTGTCGGCTTTGGCCCAGAGTTGCCCGAGAGTGGAGGACACGCTCACGGCGAAACGTCACAAAGGAACGGGGACGGACTCGACGATGTCGCGAAGCACGGATTCCGTGGTTTCCGATTTTTTCTGCAGCGACGCGTGGCGTGAACTGGCCACCACGCGGTGAGAGAAAACGGAGACGGCCAACTGCTTGAAATCATCCGGCAAACAATAATCGCGGCCATCGAGGAACGCGCGGGCTTGCGCGGCGCGCTGGAGCATCAAAGTTCCGCGGGGGCTGACGCCGAGCGTGAGTTGGTCTGTCTTGCGTGTGCGGTTGACGATCTCGAGAGCGTAGTCGTGCAGGCTGGTATCCACCTTGATGTGCGCAACGGCATCCTGCATAGCGATGACGTCGCCAAGATCGGCAACGGGCTCGAGCGATTCGAGCGGATCACCGCCAACGCGCTTGCGCAGAATCTCGCGCTCGGTCTCGTGCGAGGGATAGCCCATCTTGATGCGCATCAGGAAGCGGTCGAGTTGCGATTCGGGAAGCGGATAGGTGCCGTGGTGCTCGACAGGGTTTTGCGTGGCCACGACAAGAAACGGCTGCGGCAAAGCTTGCGTTTTCCCGTCCATGCTGACCTGCGCTTCGTTCATGGCTTCGAGAAGCGCGGATTGCGTGCGCGGCGTGGTGCGGTTGATTTCGTCGGCGAGAACCACGTTGGCGAAAATCGGCCCGGGGCGAAACTCAAAGTCGCGCGACTCGGGATTGTAAACGCTGACCCCGAGCACGTCGCTGGGCAATAGATCAGACGTGAACTGGATGCGTTGAAACGTGCAGTGAAAAGATTTCGCCAGGGCTTGTGCGAGCGTGGTCTTGCCGACGCCGGGAACGTCTTCGATCAGCAGGTGGCCGCGCGCCAGCAGCGTAATCAGCGCGAGCTGAATGGCTTCTTCCTTGCCGTAGATGGCGCGCGCGATGGAGCGTTGTAGCTGCGAAACGACCTGAGAGGTGGCAGTCGGCATCGGTTGAAAACCCGCGTCCTTCCTGATACAAATAGATGACGCTTTGCGGCGTCGCGGCCGCGTAAATTGGGCGACTAGCTCAGTTGGTTAGAGCGCTCCCCTCACACGGGAGAGGTCAAAGGTTCAAGTCCTTTGTCGCCCACCATCTTTTGCTTCCGCGCGAAAGACCATTCTAGCTAAAATCTCTCCATGTCAACCTTGCTTCGTGCGATCGAGTTTCTAGGTTTGAGCCTGTGGCTGGGGAGCGACGTGTTCCTCAGTTTTGTGGTGGCGCCGGGGGCGTTCCGGATACTGGCTCCTAGCCGGGATCAAGCCGGAGCGATCGTCGGTTACGGGCTTTGGTGGATGCACATGATCGGAGTGGTGTGCGGAATTACGATTCTTCTGGCTCGGCTGGTAAGGACTCGAACATTTGCGAGTTTGGCTACGCCCGCTGCCTTGTGTGTGGTGCTGATGATCCTGCTCACCGTTGTGTCGCAACACGCGGTGAGCCCGAGGATGGCCGCGCTTCGGGTGCAAATGGGCTCAATTCAAGCGACAACTGAGGGCAGCCCGTTACTCGCGGAGTTCAGCCGATTGCACCGGATCTCAGTTTCGCTCGAAAGCGGCGTTTTGCTGGCTGGGTTGGCGACAATCTTCCTCATGGTGCGAGAATTAAATTCAAGCCGTTGAATCCCGTTCACGACAAATAGACATGCAAACCGGGCCGGGCTTAAGCCCGCCGCTACAGGTGCTTGCGTCCGCTCGCAGCGGACCGTTTAGATTTGGTGGGCTTACGCTTGCGGACTTTGGCGGGGCGGATTTTGTTGGTGGCTTTGTAGCCGGCGCGCTCGAAGGCGCGCCACATGTACCAGCTGGCGATGGTTCGGTAGGGGCGCCAGCGTTCGCCGAACTTCAAGAGTTCCTTGGGCTTTGGCATGTGCTTTTTGCCGTAGGTGACGGACCAGCCTTTTTTTACGCCGAGGTCGTGGATAGGGAGAACGTCGGGACGGCCGAGCCGGAAGATCAAAAACATTTCAACGGTCCAGGCGCCGATGCCGCGTACGGAGACGAGGCGCTCGACCAGCTCTTCGTCGGAGAGTTTTTCGGCTTGTTCGAGCGTGGGGACGACGCCGGCGATGGTCTTTTGCGCGAGGTCTTTCATGGCCAGGACTTTTGCGCCGGAGAGCCCGGCTTTGCGAAGCACAGGCTTGCGAAGTTTCAGCATTTGCTCGGGAGAAGGCGCGCGGCCGTTGCCGCTCAGCGCCTTGATGCGGCCAAAGATGGTGGCCGCGGCTTTGCCGGAAATGGATTGGTAGGCGATGGATTCGAGGAGCGCTTCGTAGGGAGATTGAAGCTGGTCGGAGTCAGTCTGGAAGGGAACGGTATTGGAGATGAGTTCGGCGAGTTTTTCGTCGGTGGCGGAGAGATGCTGCATAGCCTTCTGGAGATCGAAGGGCGGAGCGCCGATGGCTTGGGCAGTGTTTTCGAGCATGGTTAGCGCGGAAATAGTTTAGCAATTTCCAGAGGGATTCGGGAGAATCCAACTCATCCGAGCTGTTACTTTAGGTTGATTCTAAAAGAGTTGAACATTCGTTGAACAGTCTCCGGCTCAGCTTTCTCTCCGTCAGCGGCGACGGCCATAATCATGTACAGGCGTTTGCCGACCAACACCATCCGTGAGTCCATCAACGAATTAGCGCGCCCGTGCGCCTGATATTGCAGCCCGGGAAATCCCTGGACCATGAGTTGATTCTGCATAACAAGTGTTCCTTGAACCTTGCGGAGGCTGCCATCGCGGGCCGATTCCAAAACTTGATCGGGGGATTTCTGACTCGCATCTTCGAGTTCGACATAAGCACAGGAATAGGCCCTGCTTCTCCCTGACCCCGCATTGACGAGATGAAACGTAATATTGCCACCCCCTTCAACTGGCGCTTGGGTTGTCTCGACGGTAGGCTTTCCCGGCAGTTCGATGGAGAACGTGCCATCGGGCGCCACATACGTCTGCCAGCGGTGGGGCAGCAACTCATCATAGTGCGCGACCAGGACTGCCCCGACGACCGCGACGATAATGACGCCAATTTGATGGCCGCTGATTTTGAGCTTCATTGGGGAGCCATGGTAGCGAAAGAGGGCAGTTGCCTCAAGCCCGAAAACCCTCCTTCCTCTGATTACTGAGATGTTGCGGGCTGCTGCGCGGCTTGACGCGCGCGGAGGGCTTTTTTGCGGGCGTGGCGGAGGCGCAGGAGGCTCAACGCGGCGATGAGGAGCAGGCAGGATTCGACGAACAGTTTGCCGCCATCGAACCAATCTACGGGGGTGTTTTTCAAGTCGGGATCGGTGAACAGGCTGTGCCAGAAAAGCGCGGCGGCAGCGAAATAAATCGAGAAGTGGAAAGACTTCCAAAGGTGGCGGCCGAGACGGATGCGCAAATAGGAAGTGACAACGACAAAGGCAAGCAGATAGAAAGCGATGGCGCCGATGGTGTTGTCGAGAGGCTGGGAGGGCGAATGCATAGGGTAAACGAGGTCAAGGATTCGAAAGCGCGGGTTTTTATTGAATAGCAGAATCACCGGATGAAGGATCGCGACCGCCAGCGCGATGTAGCCGGTCCAATTGTGAATCCGGAAATAATTAAACCGATGATGCGGCCAGGAACGGTGCGGGCTGTAGCGCAATGCCATGAGTAGTCCCAGAAATAGGTTCAATGTGACGGCGCCAACGGCGATAAGGCCGGCATAAGCCGAAAGATCCAAGACCGTGATGTTCATTGGTGGCATGAATTAGGAAGCGTGTCCTCGCGAAAGTCCACCATTATGACGTGGGAGCGGCTCATTCCGTTTACAAGAATCTGAGTTCACAACGAATTGCTGTAGGCGGAGCGCGATATAGGGGACGGTCCCCCATTGCCGCTTCCGAAGAGAGGACCCTTGCATGGTGTGTGTTAGGATTACGAGTTTATGCAGACAGGAATTATTGGACTACCACAGGTTGGAAAGACCACGCTGTTTCGAATCCTGACGAAAGCGCACGTCGAGGGGAAGAGCGGAGCGTCGACGACGCACGTGGGCGTGGCCAAGGTGCCGGAGCCGCGCCTAGTGGAGTTGGCGAAGCTTTATAACCCGAAAAAAATCACGTATGCGACGGTGAACTACGTCGATTTAGGCGGCATGCAGAAGGAGCGCATGCGCGATGCGCTGGCGCAACTGCGCGAAGTGGACGTGATTGCGCACGTGATTCGCGTGTTCGACGATCCATCTGTGCCGCATTCGGAGGGAAGCATCGATCCGCTGCGCGATGCGACGAATCTGGATCTGGAGCTGATGCTCTCGGACCACGACCAAATTACGCGGAGGCTGGAGCGCATTGAGAAGGATCTGAAGAAGAAAAGCGAGCCGGTTCTTCTGCTGGAGAAAACGGCGCTGGAAAAGTGCAAGGTGCATCTGGAAGCGGAGAAAGCGCTGCGCGAATTGGAATTGTCGGCAGAAGAGCGAAAGTCCATCAGCGGGTTTTTGTTTTTGTCGGCGCGGCCAGTGTTGTACGTGCTGAATTTGGGCGACGACGAAGCTGACAAGCTGGACACGGCCGTGGAGCGGCACAAGTTGAGTTCTTTGCAGGGGCGACCGAGCGCGGCGGTGGTGGCGATTTGCGGGCGGCTGGAAGCGGAACTCTCTGAAATGGATGAAAAAGAAGCGGCGGAGTTGCTAGCGTCCTATGGATTGAAAGAGCCGGGGCTGAACCGGCTGATTCGCGCGACGTATGATTTGCTGGGGCTAATCCAGTTTTTTACTGCGGGGGAGCCGGAAGTGCGCGCGTGGACGATTCGCAAGGGCGCAACAGCGGTGAAAGCGGCGGGAGCGATTCATAGCGACATCGAGAAGGGATTTATCCGCGCGGAAGTCGTCCGATGGAATGATCTGCTCGCGGCGGGGAGCATTGCGGCGGCGAAGGAGAAGGCGCAAGTGCGGCTGGAGGGGAAGGAGTACGTCGTGCAAGAAGGCGATGTGATTTTGTTCCGGCATTCCGGATAAGAAGAGAAGTAATGAAATAACGAAGCAAATAAAAAATCAGGAATTAACACAGAGTTCGCAGAGAGCACAGAGGACACAGAGAAGTCAGAGAAGAATGGGGCATGACTTGGCATTTCGGACGGCGCTGGCGGCGGGGCTGGGACTCGTGGCCGCGGCGGGGAATTTGGTGGGCGGGTACTTTGTCGTTCGAAGGGACTGGCCGAGAAAATTCCTGGGATATTTTCTCGCGCTGGGCGCTGGGTACATGCTGGCGGTCGCGTTCATCGACATCATTCCGGAGTCGGTGCGTCTGAGCGGGGAAAGCGCGCTGCTTTACGTGTTGATTGGCTATTTTATCGTCCACCTTTTCGAACACACCGTTGCGCCACATTTTCACTTTGGGGAAGAGACACATCTCGAGGAGATCAGCCACCAGCATGCGCGCACGACGGTGCTGCTGGGATTGACGATTCACACTTTTTTTGATGGCGTGGCGATCGCGGCGGGGTTTTTGGTGTCAACGTGGCTGGGCGCCGTGATTTTCGTGGCGGTGTTTTTGCACAAACTGCCGGAGGGGTTCACCGTAGCATCCGTGGTACTGGCCAGCGGGCAAGGTAAGCGCAACGCAATCCTGGCCGCGGGGTTGTTAGGAGCGGCGACGCTTCTGGGAGTGCTGCTCACGAGCGCGCTACAGGGACAACTCAAGTACGCGCTGCCGCTCTCGGGTGGAGTTACCTTGTACGTGGCCGCTACAGACTTGCTGCCGGAGGTGAACCGGGAGCCGAACTGGCGGATGGCGCTACTCGTATTCGCTGGCGTCGCTAGTTTGTTGATAATGCAGCACTTATTCCACGTTTGACGTTGCGGTGGCCCAACTTAAACGCTGCATAAATAGCATAAGGTAAAGCCTGACCTACCAACACCTTAGGCTCCATTCGAGAGCGCTCTCAATCGAAACTTTCTGAGACCGCCTGGGTTTGATACAGTGTGGCGGCTATGGCCAGGTCGGACGTCCAGCTGATGCTGGAGGTGAAGGCGGGCGACGAGCAGTCGTTCACGCTGCTGTTGCATCGCTATCGGAGTCCGCTGGTCAATTTCCTGTACCGGATGGTTCGGAACCGGGAGCAGGCGGAAGATTTGGCCCAGGAAGTTTTTTTGCGAGTGTATCGCGCACGGGCAGAGTATGTGCCGAGCGCGAAGTTCACCACCTGGCTCTTCCGGATCGCAACTAACCTGGCATTGAACTCGGTTCGAGACAACCGTTACCAGCGCATGGAAATCTCACTGGATGCGCCGGTAACAGTGGATGCCGAGGATGGCGAC
>Ga0307479_10005651_pt1 | contig 11449 bp, 9 predicted proteins | sample atmos_gasesECM4C_FD_203743 | JGI IMG/M metagenome (GOLD analysis project Ga0307479, IMG submission 203743) | Hardwood forest soil microbial communities from Morgan-Monroe State Forest, Indiana, United States - atmos_gasesECM4C_515 | ecosystem: Environmental > Terrestrial > Soil > Temperate... | reverse complement strand
TTTGTGAGGGCGACGTCTATGGCTTGCGTATCGCGGCGCCTCCCGAGATTGCCACTGAGATCATTCGCAAGCGCACTTGGCACGTTTGTGAACTCTTGCAAAAAGTCACCGCAGAAAACATTGCTAAAAACAACGTCGACTATCTCCAAGGCACGGCCCATCTCAGTCCGGACCGGACCGTGATTGTATCTTGTGAGCATGGAACGGATCGCAAGCTGCGCGCGAAAGCAGTGCTGATCGCTACGGGTTCCCGGCCATTCCGGCCAAAGAATATCTCATTCGACATTCCCGGAGTTTGCGACACCGACACCATTTTGTATCACGGCCGCGTGCCGAAGCACATCGTCATCGTGGGTGGCGGCCCGGTCGGAGTGGAATTTGCGAGTGTCTGCCACGCTCTCGGCGCGAAGGTGACGCTCACCGATCTCGGTACGCGCCTGATCGCAATGATGGACGGTGAGGTCTCCGCTTGCATGGAAGACCTGTTTCGGAAATGGGATGTCAATGTGATCTTAAGTTCGACTGTGGATTTTGTTGCCGCGAAGGGGGATGGCCTGGAGACAAGGCTGTCGTCCGGAGAAACTCTCTTTCCTGACACTCTACTCTTCGCTGCCGGGCGTGTCGCGAATACGCAAGGCCTGGGACTGGAAGCTGCAGGCGTGAATCTCGATTCGCGCGGGCGGATCGTCGTCGACAAGCACTTCCGCACCTCCGTGGAGGGGATTTATGCAGCGGGGGACGTTCTAGGTCCGACGCTGGCGTCGATCGCGATGGAGCAGGGACGTGTGGCGGCCTGCCATGCGTTTCGTATTCCATTCGAGGGCACAGTCGACCCAAGCCCGGTCTCGGCAATCTACGGCATGCCTGAAGTTTCTGGCGCAGGCCTGACTGAGGAGAAGTGCCGAGAGATGGCCCTTGACTACGAGGTTGGCCGCGCAGACCTCGCGCTTACACCACGTGGTGCAATCTCCGGTCGCGGTGGGCTTCTGAAGCTCATCTTTTTGAAGGCCGACCGGAAGCTAGTCGGGGTTCATTGCATCGGTGATATTGCCTCCGAGATCATCGGCATCGGGCAAATGGTGATTCGTTGCGGCGGGACGATGAATACCATCGCGAACATGTCCCTCAACACTCCGACATACAGCTACGCATACAAGTACGCAGCTTTCGATGGGCTACGCCGGCTGGTGTCGGCCGAACGGCAAGCACAGGTTCAATGAGCTTCATAGGAGATGACGCGTGAGGCAGGCAAAGAAATCAGGCAGAACCTACAACCAACTCCATGTGCCTCGCACGCACACGCCGGGAAAACGCCGGTTCAGCGTCTACTGGACATGGAGCTACCCGTGGGAGGCAAACCGCGACGTCACCGAAATGGATAATCGCTTTTCCACGATGACCGAGGTTCGTCGCGTGGGATGGCCGAACTTTGAATCTGCCGAGTATTCGGAACAGATGTTCCTGCAGGGCATCGCCGGTACTCTTGAGCTCTTTCACCTGTCGCTCGTGGCCTTCCAGGAGGTCGTCGGCGAAGCCACAGGACATCCAGTAGCCGTTTACCAGCGTATTGATCAGGCCGGACAAAAATTACTGATCGACGAACGCATACTCGCCGACACCGACACGCTGATGGTCTTCGGCTTGGACCACCTGATCACAGAGCAGGAGGCTTCCGCCGGCGAGATCGAGGCCTTGCGGGATTTCCTTACTCGCGAAGGCACATGCCTGATTCTTGGCCCGCATCATGACGTGGGTGTTTCCGCCGACCTGAAGGAACGCGCTATGGAATACGCTCACCACGGTGACCCGCTTGTCCCGCGACAACAACGCTTCGGCAGGTACACCAGGTCCCTGATGAAAGGGCTCGGCGTTCCTGTCGAGAATCGCTACGGTCTGCGGCCAGCCACCCATCCGGGCAGCACTCGCACGGTGCCCCTTACCGTCGCGAAGGACATGGACACTCGTGGTTGGATGGAAGACGTGCAGACCTTTGTCTTCCACATGCACCTGCCGCACTATGCCGTGACTACTAACGATCCGAAGGCCATCCATGTCTTGGCGCGGCAGCCGGTAGATGTATCGAGGCCGCATCCGTTCGTTGAAGCCGGCAACCACGAGTTCAACATGTTCCTCTGGATGCCGCCAATGGGCACACGCGCTGGCGACATATTGCTGGCAGACTCGACGATCTTCACGACACTATTCGGCGGGGACGAGAGTCTGGAACGCTTCTGGAAAAACCTCGCTACGAAATGATAAGCCATGCCGGCAATAAAACCCGGTTTGGAATCTTGATCGGTGTTTGTGTTGTGATGATCCCGATGCTAACAAATGCGCAGAATCGCGGTGTCTATCCGCTCGGCATGAGCGCAACAAACTCGGGTGTCACACCTCAGCCTGGCTTTACCTACGTCAACCAACTCCTGTTTTACACGCGTGATCACGTTAAAGACGATGCCGGTAACACGTTGCCAATCACTGGTGAAAACTACGTTCTTATGGACATGAACACGCTGGCCTGGGTGAGTAAGAAAAGGCTTCTGGGCGGCGCCAACTTCTCGGCGGCCGCCACTCTGCCGTTCGCAAATAACAATCTCACATCGGACATAAAGGGGAAGATCAGTGGTGGAGGCGGATTTGCCGACTCCTACTATCTGCCCTTCATCTTGGGGTGGACCAAGGGGCGCTTTGCAATTCGCGTCATTTATGGTTTTCTTGCGCCCACCGGACGCTTCGTGACTGGTGCGAGCGATAACGTCGGTTCCGGGTACTGGACGCACGCTCTATCTTCCGGCCAGACCTTTTACTTGGAGAAGAACAAACGTCTCGTCTTTTCTGCGTTTCAGATGTACGAGTTTCATACCACGCAGGAAGGTACCGGCATTCATCCGGGTGACACATTCGATCTCGATTACTCGCTCATGGCAGCGCTTCCGATAGCCAAAGATTTTCATTTGGGGGCAGGACTCGTCGGTTATGAGCAGCGGCAAACGACTGCGAAGATCGGACCAACAATATCCGCCGAGGTGTCCAAGGAACGGTATGCGGTCAATTCGCTCGGGTTTGCGGTCAACTCGGCCTTCCCGAAGCACAAGGCAGCTTTAGGCGTGAAGTACTTCAAGGAATTTTCGAACCGTTCGACGTATCAGGGCTACTCCGTCCAGGTTTCTGGCTCAATTCATTTCTAGGATCCATTTGGAGGTTGCTGTGAAAGCGAGGGCACTTGACCGTTCCATGCTTGAACTCGATGACATTCAAAGCGGGGTTCTGCGTCCACGCCCCACTCCCGTTTGCGGCGACTTATTTCATCCTGCGAATTGACGATTGCGTTGCGGGACGTGACCTGATGCGCCGCTTGAGCGCAGTCGTGGCATCTGCCGCTCACCCGGAAAGTCCCACGCGGGACACTTGGGTAAGCGTTGCGCTGAGTTTTCAGGGGCTTAGAGCCCTCCGCGTACCGCAGTCTTCACTCGATAGCTTTTCGCCCCAGTTTCAACAGGGGATGGCGGCGCGCGCGAAGGTTCTGGGAGATGTCGGCGACAGTAGCCCAGAAAATTGGGAGAAGCCCCTCGGAACGTCGGACGTCCACGTGGTGATCACTGCAATCTCGACCGATTCGAAACACGTGGAATCCGCTCTTGATCGTGCGCGAAACACATATCGGGAGTTGTCTGGAATCACAGCAGTATGGCGACAGGATTGTCACGCTCTGCCGGATGAGAAAGAGCCATTCGGCTTCAAAGATGGGATCAGTCATCCCGCTATCGAAGGTAGCGGCATTCCTGGATCCAACCCGCGCGAGGTGCCCCCCAAAGCTGGAGAGTTCGTGCTTGGATACCCTGATGAAATAGGCAAGGGGGCGCAAATCCCAGAACCGGAGATCCTCGGACGCAACGGGTGCTATGTGGCCTTTCGCAAATTGCACCAACGGGTGGCAGCGTTCCGTCAGTACTTGAAATCCAGCGCTCCCGACGCGGAAGCCGCAGAGTTCTTGGCCGCGAAGATGATGGGGCGCTGGCGAAGCGGAGCGCCGCTCGCTCTGTGCCCGATGCACGATGATCCGCACATCGGAATTGACTCGCGACGAAACAACGACTTCCTCTTCAAGGCGGATGACGCGATAGGCTACAGGACGCCTTTGGGTTGCCACATTCGTCGCATGAACCCGCGTGACGCGGATGTCGCTGGCCTAGCTCGAATCCACCGGATGATCCGTCGCGGAACCGCCTACGGCCCGGTCCTTGCAGCGGGTGTCATGGAAGACGACGCCCTGGACCGGGGATTGATGTTCGCTTTCGTTGGCGCCAATCTCGGCCGCCAATTCGAGTTCGTCCAGTCCGAGTAGATGAACGGCAGCGCTTTTTTCGGAGGGGATTTGGAAAAAAATCCCGTGGCCGGTGCGAACGATGGTGGTGGAACCTTCGCTGTGCCACGGAAACCCCTGCGGCTCTAGATAAAAGGCCTGCCCCGATTCGTGGTCACACGCGGCGGTGAATACTGTTTCCTGCCCGGCATCCGGGCGTTGCGCTGGCTTTCCGACCCCAGGACGTAGGAGTTTCGAAGGACAGAAGCCTCTGCTACGTCCTAGGGATTCCCCTAGTGGCACTTAGTCCTGTTTAGCTCCTAATATCAATCTCACAGTTGATCCGACAGAGCGAGCGGAGCAGGCAGTACTTAATGTGCGTGCGGTCTTTGTTGGAGTAACCAACTTTCTTTTTGCCGTCGAGGCTCCTCCTCGCCGACTGAAAAGTTAGGTTACAAAGGACAGTTCAATCATGAAGAAGACAACGCCCGAGACAGGATTTCTCATGAAACTCGCGCGAAGCTGCATGGCCATTCTTTGTTCGGCACTGCTTGTGCCCGGCGAGACACTTTGGGCCGCTCAGTCGCAGGCGCAACCGGCCACCTCGAGTCAAGAGGATGCCAATTTGCCGCCAAGTCAGCTGGACTCACTGGTTGCTCCGATCGCGCTCTATCCAGACCCGATGCTTGCGCAGGTTCTCGCGGCGTCCACATACCCACTCGAACTCATCCAGCTCCAACAGTGGCTGGCGAAGAACAAAGGCTTGAAGGACAAAGCGCTCGCAGATGCGGTCGCCAAACAGCCTTGGGACCCGAGCATTCAAGGGCTGGCTGCCCTTCCGGAAGTAGTCAAACGTCTCGCGGATGACATTCAATGGACCACCGATCTTGGCAACGCATTTCTCGCTCAACAGAGCGCCGTTATGGATGCTGTTCAGCGCATGAGGAAAAAGGCACAAGACACAGGCAACCTGAAATCCACCGAACAACAAAAGGTGGAAATCAAGGTGGTGGAATCCAAGCAAGTCGTGGTCATCGAACAATCGAATCCGCAAGTCGTCTACGTACCGAGCTACGATCCAGTGGTCGTGTATGGCGCGCCGGTCTACCCCTATCCGCCCATCGCCTATCCGCCTGTCGGCTACTATGCCGCTGGTATGGCGATTTCTTTCGGTGTGGGACTGGCGATGGGCGCAGCATGGGGCGGAGGTTGGGGCTATGGCTGCGGTTGGGGTGGGAACAACGACATCACAATTAACAACAATAATAATTTCAACCGGAACTCCAACCGCAACACCAACATAAACAGTGGAAACCGCCCATCCAATCAGCCAGCGGGTTCGCGTGGGAATAATTGGCAGCACAACGCGCAACACCGTGGTGGAACACCCTACTCGAATAGGTCTACTGCCAACAAATATGGCGGTACAACTCGGGGGGCTTCTGCCTCCGATCGCCAAGCCAACGCTCGTCAGAATCAAGCCCGGGCTGGAAACCGGGACCAATCTGGCAGGCAGCCTGGTGTAAATGACCGCAGTTCAGGTGGTGGTTCCAATCGTGCGTCCCGCAGTTCAGGTGGTGGTTCCAATCGTGCGTCCTCCGCTGGCGCAGGAGATCGCGGTGGCAATCGAGCGTCAGGCGGCAGTAGTGCCAGTAACAGTAGCAGTGCGCTTGGTGGCGGATCGAGCGCAAGGAGCGGAAGCTCGGCGCGGGCGAGCAGTTCTCGAGGTAGTTCCAGCATGGGATCTCGTGGTGGTGGATCTCGCGGTGGCGGCGGAAGGCGGAGGTAGAAAAGCCATGAAGGAGGAAATCGAAATGAACTTCAAGACATTATGTGCGCGTCCAATAAAAACCTTCGTTGTTTTGACACTCACCTGTGCCTTTACTTTCTTCTATGGTTCTCTTTCGCTCGCTCAGGAACAACCAGAGGCATCCGCCTCGCAACAGCAAACTTTCAAGAGTCCCGACGAGGCCGCTGCAGCGCTCCTTCGTGCCGCAGAAAGTAGTGATGTCGCAGCGCTGATGCGCATATTCGGCACCGCTGGAAAAGATCTGATTTCCACAGAAGATGCAGTTCAGGACAAGAACATCGCGACCGAATTTGCTGAAGAAGCGCACCAGAAGCAATCGATCGCGATCGACCCGAAAAATCCCAACCGCGCGATTCTTATTGTGGGAAATAGGAATTGGCCCATGCCCATACCGCTCGCGAAACGCAACGGAGTCTGGTTATTCGATACCAAGGCGGGACGGCAGGAGATGCTCTATCGGAGAATTGGCGCGAATGAACTGGATGCTCTACAAATTTGCCGAGCGTATGACGACGCTCAGTTCGAATACGCTCTGACGAAGCATGATGGCTCTGAAGTGAACCAGTATGCTCAGCGAATTCTCAGCACGCCGGGAAAACAGGATGGTCTTGCGTGGCGGAATCCTGACGGGAGTCTCGGTGGCCCCATCGCTGAGGGTGTCGCCAAAGCGATCGAGCAAGGCTATATCGATAAGATGAAGCCCTACCATGGCTACTACTTCAAGGTTCTGAAAGGTCAGGGCCCCGCGGCGCCACTCGGCACAATAAATTTTGTCATTGAAGGCGCCATGATCGGAGGCTTTGCTCTGGCTGCTGCCCCAGCTGATTATCGTGTTACTGGCGTGAAGACTTTCATCGTCGGTTATCAAGGTGTTGTCTATCAGAAAGATTTGGGTCCGGACACACTGAAAGCTTTCAAGGAAATGGAACTGTATAACCCAGACACAACCTGGAAGCGCACGGACGATAGCTGGCCATATGATGACTTGGAGGACTTCTGGTCCAAAGCCAAAGATTATGGCGCGCCTGTTGCTATCACTGTAGGATTTCTCGGTGGCACAAAAGGCAATTGGAACCAAAAAGATAGGGATCCTCATCGGACGAGTACGGAGTGGTGAAATTCCTATGAGCACAGCCATGGCTGCGGCTCGGTTTCGACGGCATTGACTTCCTCGGCGATCACCGTTCCTTTTTGTCACAGCGCGTTACCGCTCCAGAAACCGTCAACGCTATCAGCAAGCCAAACAGGCCGAAAAGCGCGTTTTCGAATCGACCTCTCGTCACTTCAGCCCAAATGTCCAGCTCAGCCCTGAGCTGCTGCCGTAGTCGCTCCCAGAAAAGCCTGGCGGGGGCCGGTTGTTCCAGTCGCCGTAGAACGAGACATTCCACGACAGGTTGCTGAAGAGCTTGACGTAATAGGACACGTTCGTATCGAAACGGACGCGGCCAGGCTCAGAAAAGGGCCGGCAAGATATTAGCGGTGGCACTCAGATTCGTCTTGCTAAAGTTGAAGACCTTCACATCCGCTGCGATCAGGGCCGAGGCAACGGTTTTGGAACCTATGGGCACGGTGGACGGCTGATAATTTGTCTGTTGCCAGGCGGCGCCACCGAGCACTGAGATACTGGCTCGGTTTGTATTCTTGAAATAATGCCCTATGCCAACACCGAGGGTGCTTTGCAGATTAATTCCCTGTTCCGAGCTCTGTAGGATGGTCCCGAGGCCCGAGTAGAACCAATGGTTCAAGGGCAACAAGCGCTGAACACTGAGACCAATTGAGTTCCGAGCGGAAGTGTTCGTGCCGGTACTGGAGGAAAGGCTCGAACTGAGATCGGCCTTAGCGTTCCATCGCTCCCGAACGTATGCGGTCCCCGCGCCCAAGTTATACTGTGTTGATTGATTACCCTTGGAGTAGATAATCCCAAAACTTATTTCGCCGCTAAATCGTTGCCAGAAGTTTTCTGATGTTTGGACCATCTGGACAACCTAAGACCGGTCGAGCACTACTCCCTTCTCTGGCATCTCTACTACCTGAATCCTCATGGGCCGGTCTGCGGCCGTTTCCGGCGTATTGAGTCCCCCCGTTTACAGCGAGCCGTTCTCCGTTTTCACGATGAACAACTGCTGGCTTTCCAAACGGGCCACTTTCGACCAATCCACCGAGGTCGTGCCATCGATGTAGTCGAAGCTAACGTATAACACCCCGGCGTCGAGCCCTTTGATCTCGCAGGTCAATGCGGTCGCCGTTCTTCATGACCATCACGTCGGTCTTGTCCCTTGCAAGAAGGGGTGCGGTGATGAGAAAGGAGGAGGCGAGAATGAAAGCTCGAATGCTCATGGCGGCTCCAGTGCTTCATCCCGGTCTCAACCCAAGTGTGAAACGTTTGCAGACAATGAGAAGCACTTGTCATAAGAGAGTATGGGCTTTGCGCAGGTGCGGGAAACTGTTTCTGCAGGCAGGCGACAACGCCGAGGAAGGGCAAAGCTGGTCATGAAGTCTCGAAGCGCTGCAGTCGATCGGCAATCGTTCGGAACTGAACAACCGAGCCGAGCGGACCCACGCGCTGCCGTCGGTCAGAAAGCAGCGCGTGACTACCGGAATCCGCTCCTGCACGGCCGCCACCCTAGCTACCCGCGATGCCCTTGTTCACCAGGACTTTGACCACAACCCGACGGTTCTCGGCCCGGCCGGCCTGAGTCTCATTCGGTGCTGCCGACCCGTATTCGCCCATCGCGCCTGGCGCCACGATATGTCGCACCGGCACGTTACCCTGCTGGATCAGATAGGTGATCACCGCTTTAGCGCGGTCCTCGCTCAGTTTCGTGTTTATCGCAGCGCTGCCGGTTGAGTCGGCATAGCCCGTCACCTCGACAATGTATCCAGTTAGGCCAGTCGCATTTTGCGCCAGCGTCTTGAGTTCTTCCTGATACTTCGCCGAGACTTTGGAGCTTCCGGTATTGAAATTCACCGTCGCTTGGCCCTTCACGTCGTATTCGCTCAACGCGGTGAAGCGATTCGTGTTCTCCTCAATGTTGCTGATGTTCTTTGCGATCTTCTGCTGGTTGGTTTCGATCTTCTGTTGGTTGGTTTCGATGTTTTCCTTGTGGGCCGCGAGCTGTATTTCGTGGCCCGCGATCTTCTGCTGGTTGGTTTCGATAGCCTGCATGTTGGCCGCTACTTGTTCTGCAGTGGGATGCAAACCGGCCTGGATCATCTCGGCTGTTTCCAGGTCGTCACCATCGGTGGTGATGGTTTTGGCTATAACCCGGCCCTGATCGTCGAACGTCCCGTCAACGTCCACCATGAGTCCGGGGATAAGCACAACACTGGACAAATGCTGTTTATCCAGACCGAAGAGTCCCTTGTCATCTTTTGTTGCTGTAGCATCGGTGAGGACCACGGTAACGTTTTTCCCCCCGGAACTCACTATCAACGTCTCTCCCGTCCGGGTGATGATCATTCCTTTGACTTCGGCTTTCTCGCCGCCAAAAGCAAGTACCGATGCCATACAAACCAAGGCCGTCAGACTTACTACAATCGCTTTTTTGTGCATAGCTGCCTCACTTTTTTCTCAGTTCTTGAATCTAGGCGACCATCTCTCCGGCCGAAGCCTCGATTCTGGAGCAAACCTAGGTCTGGTTCGATGTTTCCACAACTAGGGAAATCCCTAAGAGCGTCACAAGCGGCGGTGGAGCGGATTTGTCAAGCACTCTCTCATGCGGATAGAGGCGTCTCCTGAGACCACGCACGAAGGCGCGCAAGCAAGATGCCAGGGATTTCTGAACTTAGAGTTTTCTGAACTTAGGGGTTTCCCTAATTGCTTCCACTGATGATTCTACTTATGACTACCAGTAAGCTGACGGCAAGTTCCGGGATCGATTTGGCGAGCGGGGCACCGGAGGTGCCGAGGATCCCTAAAACTTAGGGATTTCCCTAATTGTTCCCGCTGGTACTTGGGCATATATGGGTATCTGACCTGAAGTCTTGGCAGTAATTTGCAAGTTCTCGTACTCCAGGAGTCTTTATGAGATCGAATCTTCAGATCACGTGGAAAATAATGATCTCGGCCGCACTATTACTGTTCGCCCTTTCCGCCATTTGGATTCAACCGGCAGAAGCTCAATCCCAAGACGAGCGGAAGCAAGACATACAGGAACTGAAGGACAAGCTCCAGCAATTGGAGCAAATGATGAACGAGGTCAAGGGGGAGATCAATACCTTGGAGGGCGCGGCTCAGACCCCAGCGGCGGGACAAGGCCCAGCCAAAGGGGAAAAGGGGCCTGCACAGGCGGAGCCAATGGTCGCCATTCCCTCGGAGGCAATTATCCCTCAACCCCAGGCTGGAACCGTGCCGCTGGAAGGTGAAATAACGGAGCGGAAGAACAGCGTCGACATCTATGGATTCGCCATGCTCGACTCCGGATACGACTTCAAGCAGGTGGATCCGAACTGGTTCGACGTAGTCCGCCCCACCAAATTGCCGTCCTTCGCCAACGAGTTTGCGCCGAGTGGAAATGTCTACGCTGGTGTGCGGCAGACCCGTTTTGGGGTAAAGTCATCCACCCCTACCCGGTTCGGCGATCTGAAGACAATATTCGAATTCGAACTATTCGGGACCGGCGTTGACGCTGGCCAAACGACTTTCCGTCTGCGGCATGCCTATGGCGAGTTGGGCCAGTTCGGAGCCGGACAAACGTGGAGCCCGTTCATGGACATCGGCGTCTTTCCGAACACGCTGGAATACTGGGGCCCGAACGGAATGGCCTTCTTCCGCAACGTGCAGGTGCGCTGGATGCCGGTTCGAAGCAAGAAAGGCAGCATCACGATCGCGCTGGAAAGACCCGGCGCCAGCGGTGACCAAGGCATTTATGCCGACCGTATCGAGCTTGCTGGCATACGGCCTCGGTTCAATTTTCCGGATCTTTCGGGGAATGCACGGATAGTCAGGGACTGGGGCTACGTACAGATGGCCGGTATTGTTCGGAAAATCGGGTGGATCGACACGAGCAATAACCCGGTCAATCTCGGCGACAGTGTCGTGGGCTGGGGCGTGAACCTGACTTCCAATCTCAACTTATCAAAGAAGAACGTCGCAAAGTTGGCATTTGTCTACGGCGAGGGTATTGAGAATTACATGAACGATGCACCGGTGGATGTCGGTATCAAGAACAATCCTCCGAACTCGAGCGTGCCCATCAAAGGTGTTGCTCTGCCGGTGTTGGGCGTCGTGTCGTTTCTCGATCACACTTGGAGCGAGAGCTTTACAAGTTCGGTCGGCTACTCGATGGTTGACATCCAGAACTCAAACGCACAGAACCCCTCGGACTATCACCAGG
>Ga0307479_10005650_pt1 | contig 11450 bp, 15 predicted proteins | sample atmos_gasesECM4C_FD_203743 | JGI IMG/M metagenome (GOLD analysis project Ga0307479, IMG submission 203743) | Hardwood forest soil microbial communities from Morgan-Monroe State Forest, Indiana, United States - atmos_gasesECM4C_515 | ecosystem: Environmental > Terrestrial > Soil > Temperate... | reverse complement strand
CTCTTAGCCACCGCCCCGAAATGTTTTTTGCGTCATTCCGGGGCGATGCAAAGCATCGAACCCGGAATCTCGAGATTCCGGGTCTGGTCCTTCGGACCATCCCGGAATGACGGACTGCAGCGTTCACGCCACCTTCGAGAACAGTTCCTCGACATACTCCCAGTTCACCAGATGATCGACAAACGCCTTCAGATAGTCCGGACGGCGGTTGCGATAATCGATGTAGTAGGAGTGCTCCCAGACGTCGCAGCCGAGGATCGGGGTCGCGCCGTGCACCAGCGGATTTTCACCGTTGGGAGTTTTCGAGATCTCGAGCTTGCCGTTCTTGACCTGCAGCCAGCACCAGCCGGAGCCGAACTGGCCGACGCCGGCGGCGGCGAAATCGGTCTTGAACTTCTCCAGGCCGCCGAGGTCCTCGTTGATCTTCTTTTCGAGAGCGCCGGGCAACTTGCTGCCGCCGCCATTGGGCTTCATCCACTTCCAGAAGTGGATGTGGTTGTAATGCTGGCCGGCGTTGTTGAAGATCGGGGCGCTCTTGCCGAACGAACCCTTCACGATCTCCTCAAGGGACTTACCCTCGAATTCGGTCCCCTTGATCGCGTTGTTTCCGTTGGTGACATAGGCCTGATGGTGCTTGTCGTGGTGATATTCCAGCGTTTCCTTCGACATATAGGCGCCGAGGGCGTCATAGGCGTAAGGCAGGGGGGGAAGGGTAAAGGTCATGGGATGATGTCCGCAGCTGTGGGAGACGTGGCTTAACGGACCCCTTTATAGAAGGTTCCATCGGCGTTAGACACCCGCAAATTGGCGAAACATGGCCCATTGCAAGACTTGGCCCATTGCAAGACTTGGCACATCGCAAGACTTGGCACATCGCAAGACTTGGCCCATCGCAGAACCGGCCCATCGAATGAGCATCGAAATCGACGTTTTGAACGGTAGTGCATCGTGGAAACAGGCGGAGCCGCTGCTTGAGGCGGTCTGGCCGCCGGATGTTCTGGCCAGGCTGCCCTGGGGCGAGGTCGTCTTTGCCTACGCCGACCTGCGGGTGCTGGTCTCTGAACCCGATGGCCTCGTCTGCCATGTCGGCATCTTTCGCCGCGATCTGACGTGGAACGGACGGAAAATGCGCTGCGGAGGTATCGGCGGGGTAGCGACCCGCGACGATCGACGGGGCCGCGGCTATGCCAGCATCGCCTTGAATGCGGCGATTCAGACCTTGAAGGACGAGCGAAGCATCGGTTTCGCGCTGCTATTTTGCGAGCCGCGCCATGCGCCGTTTTACGTCGCGCGCGGCTGGAAGCCGTTCGATGGCGAGATCTACGCCGAGCAGCCGAGTGGACGGATCCGCTTCGAGGCGATCGCACCGTATGCCTTCGACTTGAAGCGTGCGGTTCGGCGGGGCGTGATCGATCTCTGCGGCTTGCCCTGGTAATGGCTAGGGCAAAAGAGCACAGATCAGAAGGCCGTGATAATGCCCAAAAAACGCCGGACCCCGGCGTTGCGCAAACCTGATTTGCTGGTATTCAAGCCTGCTTTTTTTGGGGAGCCTTCATGGCTGGCAGATTTGGATTTCTCGCTCTGGTCCTGCTTGCGTTGTTTGCCGCGCCCGCGGCCTACGCGCAGGCCGACGGTGAGCCCATGGGCGTGTGGTTGACCCAAGCCGGCGACGCCAAGGTCAAGGTCAGCAAATGCGGCGGTGGGATTTGCGGCGTGATCGTCTGGCTGAAAGAGCCGATCGATCCGGCGACTGGGAAGCCTGCCGTCGACGACAAGAATCCGAATCCCACGCTCGCCAGGCGTCCGATGATCGGGCTGCCGCTGTTCACCGGCATGCGCCCCGCAGGTTCGGGCAAATGGTCCGGCCAGATCTACAATGCCGACGACGGCAACGTATACGCGAGCAACGTCTCGGTATTGGGGCCCGATACGCTACGCGTCGAGGGCTGCGTCGGCATTCTCTGCGGCGGCGAAACCTGGAGCCGCGCCGGCCGCTGAATCAGAGAATGATCCGGAAAAGTGGGCACCGGTTTTCCGAAAAGATCATGCTCCAAACAAAGAGCGTCAGGCTGCCGCCATCGCCTTCAACGCGGTGGCTGCGGAAGCATAGCCGCCGCGCGCGCCGTCGATGAAATGCACGTGATCGCTGCGCATCGCCGATGGCGTGAAGCAGGTCATCATCGCCGCGTCCTGCCGGTGCAAGCCGTAACGCACGATGCCGTGTGAGGCGGCCGCGGTCAGGCGCTCGGTCAGCGCGCGCTCGAGCTCCTGCGTGCAATCCAGGATCATCCGCAGCCCGTCGTCATATTTGCGGAAGTCGGAATTTTCGACCACCTGCCGCACATAGGTCTTCGGCACGAAGCCGCCGACCGTGATGCCGAAGCGCATGATGACATAGGCGAACAGCGTGTGCGCCAGAACCGCGGCGCGGCGTTTCGCCAGCGAGCCGCCGCGCGCCGCGCGCGCCTCGTAGTCGACCCCCTGCGGCGGCCAGCGCAGCGGCGGTCCGCCCGGCGGCACCGGCCGCCCCGCATCGGGGCTGCGTTCGACCAGGCCGATGATGTCCTCGATCACCTTGCGGAAGGCATTGGGATCGGCGCCGGGCGACGGCACCACCAGCACCGAGAGGATGAGGCCGCGGGCTGTGGGAATCTCCTCGAACCGGCACGACAGCCCTGACAGGTCCGGCTGCGTCCCCGGCGGCGCGGCAACGACTGCGAATTCGCCGCGCTTCATCGCCATTTCCGCCCAGCCGAGGCCGCCACCGGAGAACATCGCATAGGACAAATTCGCCGACGGCCCGAACCGCGCCACGCGAACATCAAGCCCCTGTGCGCGGATCGCCGCGACCGGCACCAGCGCCACCCGCATCATGAGATCGAGGTCCTCCCTGACCCAGGTCGCGGTCGCGGCGAGCGCGTCGCGGGCGGCGGCGAGATCGTCGGGCGATACCGCAAAGCTCGCGCCATCGCCGCCAAACACGAACGGAAACTCGCGGCCATCAAGCGCATTGGTGATCGAGGCGATCACCGAAGCGCCGGCCATGTTGACTGCCTTGTAGCGCTGCGCCGCGATCGCCTTGGTCGAGTCCACGATATCGGCGACGCCGACCGTCCAGTCGCCCGGCAGCGGCGAATACAGCGCCGGGTCCATCAAGCTGGTGAAGCCGCGGAACACCGGGATGGAGCTGTAGAAGGAGTTGCTGGTGGAGGGGGTCATGGTTGCAGGATGGTCCGGATCTGTGAAACTTCGAGGAAATACGGCCGGGCTTGAAGTTTGGTTCACACCAGGGTCCAGCCTCTCACTTCCCGGAACTCGACGACGCCAGAACGGCGACCCATTTTTCGATATCGGCGCGAATGAAGTCGGCAAACTCCTTCGGAGTCCCGCCAACCGGATCCGTACCCTGTTGCCTCAGCGCTGCGCGCACCTCTTCGGTCTCCAACGCTTCGTTTGCGGCGCGCGAGAGCTTTTCGATGATTGCAGGCGGCGTTCCCGTGGGAGCGAGAAGCCCGATCCAGATTCCCGCATCAAAACCTTCCATGCCTGCCTCAGCGAGTGTCGGAACGTCCGGCATGCTCGTCGCACGCTTCGACTGCGCCACGGCGAAGGCTTTCAGCTTGCCCGCCCTGACATGCGGGGCGAGCGTTGCGGCCACATTGAACATCAGCGTGATCCGGCCCGAGAGCAGGTCCGAGAGGGCCTGACTGCTTCCTCCTTGATAAGGGACCGACAGGATCTTGGTGCCCGCCTTGGCGTTGAACAGCTCGGCCGCCATGTAGCTTGCGGTTGCATATCCGGAAGAGCCGAATGTCAGGGAATCGGGTTTGCTCTTCGCCAGCGCGATCAATTCCTGCAGATTATTGGCCGGGACCGACGGATGCGCCACCAGCACGTTGGGAACGGTACCGAGAAGGGTGATGGGCGCCAGATCCCTGCCGAGGTTGAAACTCGATTTCATCTCCGCCGGATTGAGCGTGTTGGCAATCGTCGCTACGAACAGCGTGTAACCATCGGCCGGGGCCCGCGCCACCGCTTCGGCCGCGACCATGCTGCTGTTGCCCGGGCGGTTTTCGACGATGACGGGTTGACCGAGACTGGTCGCCATCTGCTTGCCGACCAGTCGCGCAAGAATATCTGCGGCCGAGCCGGGTCCGAAGCCGATCACGAGCTTGATGGGCTGTGCGGGATAGGTTTGCGCCGAAACGGAAGATGTGCTTGCGGCCGCAACCATCGCGACGCCCAAGCAAAGCGCGGACACTCCAAGGTAACGGCTCAACATATTTCCCCCTCGCCTCCGCTGCATTCTTGGTTTTGTTGACGCCTATGAACGTCGGCCCTACAACTCGGAAATTCCTTGCGTGGGCCAAACCGGCTGCAAGTTCATCTTAACGCGACCGGCGAAAGGAAGCCACAATGCAGTCTGACCCTCAGCGCCGCGCGCGCGGCGCACAAAAAATCGGTGAGATCCTCGGGCAGACGGCGGATCAGGTCGAACGATCTCTCGGCGACGTGGCCCCGCAACTCGCAACCTATGTGCTTGAGACGATTTACGGAGAAATCTACCAAAACCCCGTGCTCGACTCGCGCACGCGGCAGATCGTCACCGTCGCGGCGCTGGCGACGCTTGGAAGCGCGGCGCCACAGTTGCGGACCCATATCGGCGGGGCTCTGCATTGCGGTGTCACGCGGGAAGAACTCGTCGAGATCATGATGCAGCTCGTGCCCTATGTCGGCGTTGCCGCCGCAATCAACGGTGTCGCGGCCTGCAGAGAGGTTTTCGCGGCCGCCGATAAAAACCAATCCGCCTGAACAGGACATTCCGCGCGAGGGCGCCTTGGCATTGCCGGCAGGCTTTGCAAAGCTTGCAAAGCCGATGGCCCGGCAGGGCAAAAACAGGTCAGGGGGAAAAATGGTTTGGCATCACACGATAGGCAACGGCCCCATCAAGGTCCTGGTCATTCACGGGTGGTTCTGGGACCACCGGGTATTCACGCCGATTTTCGATTGCATCGACGCCGCCAATTTCACCTACGCTTTCCTCGATATCCGCGGCTATGGCAACTCGCGCAAACTTTCCGGTGAGTACACCATTGCGGAAGTGGCGGCAGATGCGATCGCGCTCGCCGACCGGCTCGGATGGCCAGAGTTTCATGTTGTCGGCCATTCCATGGGAGGCAAGGTGGCGCAGAAGATCGCCATGGATGCCGGAGCGCGCGTGCGGTCCGTGGTAGCGGTCACGCCGGTTCCGGCCTCCGCCTTGCCGTTCGATGATACCGTCTTCGGATTCTTTGCCGCGGCCTGCGAGCAGGATGATGTTGCATTGACGCTGATCGGCGATTCAGTCGGCAATCGTGTCCCCAAAGCGTGGCTGAAAGCCATGCTGCGGCGAGCGCGCGACACGGCAAGCCCGGAGGCGTTCAAGGGTTATATGCGCTCCTTCATCAAGGACGATTTCGCCGCCGAGGCTCCCAAGGTCAAAGCGCCAATGCTCGTGCTGTACGGCGAATTCGACAATGGCGTCAGCGAGGATCTCGTCCGAAGCGTCTATCCGGCACTCTACCCCCATGCAAAAATCGAGAAGATCGGCAATTGCGGGCACTATCCGATGCAGGAGACGCCGATCTATTTTGCGGCCAGGCTGGAAGCCTTTATTTCTCAGCCAGCTTAGAAAACGAAGCCGACCGCGGCGTGGGATGGCGCATCGCATGGACGCCAACATGTCGAGAGGCAACGGATGACGAACCCGGACCCCGCCACGCAGCAACTCTCGGCGCACGCGCTTCTGATCGGCGATCGCATCAACACGGCCGGTTTCGAGGGGCAAATCCTCTCCAGCACGCCGCTTGCAGTGCGGGTCGGGGAAAGCGGATTGGCCGTGGTGTTTCGCTATGGCGTCGTGGTGCTCGTTGGCGTGTCGGTCAAGGAGGAAGCCGATTTCCTCGAGCGCCTGCACCTGCGCACCTTCGGCACCATCGCTCCGCCCGAGGAAGAGTGGGCGAAAATCCAGATCGCCAAGGAAGCCGAAGAGCCGATCCCCGCGGGCGGCCCGATACTGGTCCGGGAGATGTCGCTGGAACGGCTTTTGATCGTTGCCGACGCGCTCGCCAAAAGCGTCGTGCTGGCGCGCGACGAAAGGCAGGTTGCCAACGTGTTCGATACCATCGAGCCGTTCGCGCGGGAGCTTGCCCGTGTCGGAAGAACGTCAAGAAGCCGCACCGACCTGCTCAAGCTGCTCGGCAACGCCCTCTTGGTCCAGCATCGGGTGTCCGGCCGCGTCGCGGTCGGAGAAAAGCCGGACGTGTTGTGGGATCGCCCAGATCTCGAGCGGCTCTATGCGCGTCTGGAAGACGAATATGAGCTCAGCGAGCGCGTGGAAACCCTGAACAGCAAGCTGGCGGTGATCTCAGATACCGCCACCACGCTCGCCGATATCGTCGACACCAAACGAGCGCTCAGGCTGGAGCTCATCGTGGTATTCCTGATCGCGTTCGAGATTGTCGTCACCTTCTACGAGATCTACACGCGACGTTGATGCCGTCGACATCGGCACGCGGCGCGGGCGCCTTAGCGGCAGAAGCCGGTCCGCCGATGCCTCGGCAGCGCAACGGCGGCCGCCCCAAGCATGAAATCTCGTCGCGTCGCCGTGTCGAAGTCTCCTCGCTGATCGGCACGGTTAAATCGGTACTGCTCCCAATATCGCCGCGTGCCAACGCCGTCGACACGTCATTCCAGTGCGCTGACATGCCAGGTGGCATAGCTGACCCCAGGTTGCTTCGAAAGCGCAGTGACAACCGCGTCGAGTTCCGCCGACTCGACTGCAAGCGATACGAGCATCGCCGCGATCTCGACATTGTCGTTGGAGCGATACACGACCTTGGTCTCCCTGACCGGATAGCTGGTCGCCTCCAGGCGCTCGTTCAGGAAATCCCGCACTTCGGCGGCGTGCTTGGCGTCGGTCGTGACGACGATCTCGTAGGTCGCTTCCGACGTCTGCTCGTTCAGCGGGATGCGGTCGATGGCATTCACCAGTGGACGCAACAACGTGTTTCCGGCCAGCACGAACACGGTGAGCGCCACGGATTGCGCCACCATGTCCGCGCCGGCGCAGGACCCCACCGCGGCCGAGGCCCAGAGTGTCGCCGCCGTGTTGAGACCTCGCACGTTCATGCCCTCCTTCATGATCGCGCCGGCGCCCAGGAATCCGATGCCGGACACGACATAGGCGATCACCCGCACGCTTCCATCGGCGCCGGTGAGATGATAGGCGAGATCGACGAAGGCGGCGGCGCCGACCGACACCAGGACGTTGGTCCGCAAGCCCGCGCTGCGTTGCCGGTACTGGCGTTCGGCGCCGATCAGCGTTCCCAGCACGAACGCGACGAACAGGCTGACCAGGGTGTCGAAGAAATCGTAAAGCTGGAACGTCTTGATGAATTGCACGAAATACCTCAGGCCACGCTTGCTGCGGGATAGTGCCCTTAGCAGAGCGACCGGACAAGGTCGACGCCCCCGGGTGGGCCTGCGCCATTGCTGGTTCGTGATTCGTCAGTGCATCTGATGCAACGTCTTCTGCTTCTCCGTTGAGACGTGGCAACCAACCAGCTGCACGAATTTCTGCGGATGCATCTCGTGGCCGTGACCGCCCATGCTTCCCTGCTGCGGCATCGGCCCGCTGTGGGAGATGATCGGTTTCTGTTTTGGAAGTTCGGCGGGCGCCGAACGCACGTTGGATGCAGCCATGAAGAGCTCCCTTGCGAAAAGGGCAGTTCGATTGACGTAGTACATTGTAGCACTTGCGTGGCCGTTAATGAATCGATGTTGAGCAAGGCGGCCCGCGCCTCGGAACTTCGCTTGACCTGGGTCAACGCATGTTAAGGTGAAAAGCGTATCCACTGCGTGGAAGGAAGGCCGCAGTCGAGTCACGCCATGCCTCGCTCGCTGAGCACGCTCATGAGTCCGGACGAAATGAAGCAGCTCGCCAATGCGCAAGCTGCCCGAGCGAAACGGATCAAAGACGGCCCGGAGCGGCTCAGGATATTGACGCTTGCCGATGCAATGACGAATGTGGCCGAGATCAAGAAACGGTTGCTCAAATATCAGCGGCGGCTGCTCAACTGAATCAGGCGCAGCCCGCACCGGCGTCAGATGCGGGCAAGCAGCGATGATGATATTGGCGCTACTCCGCGGCGAGCGACCGCAGTTGCCGCGGCAGCCTGAGCTGGTCCCAGACATCGACCAAAGCCTCGGCCAAGTGGTCGATCAGTCCGTCATCGTGATACGGCGACGGCGTGATCCGCAGCCGCTCCAACCCTCGCGGCACTGTCGGATAGTTGATCGGCTGGATGTAGATGCCGTGATCCGACAGTAAGAGATCGGACGCGATCTTGCACTTCTCGGGATCGCCGACATGCACCGGAACGATGTGGGTCCCGCTCGGCATCACCGGCAGGCGCGCGGCGTGCAGCACCGATTTGAGCCGCGCCGCGCGGTCCTGATGGCGATCGCGCTCCCATTGCGAGGTCTTCAGGTGCCGGATCGCCGCGGTCGCCGCGGCGCAGATCGCCGGCGGCAGCGCTGTGGTGAAGATGAATCCGGGCGCATAGGAGCGCACCGCGTCGACCAGATTGGCATTGGCGTTTCGGTCCTGGGATTGGGTGCCGATCGTGAACAGATGAAGGCGAGGCATGTCGCCGACAAGCCCGGCGTTCTCAGCTTTCCGGTATTGGGATTGCCGGCGCTCACTTACCTTGACGTCATCAAGCGCGAGCAGTTCGTGAAGGCCTGACGACAGATCGTGTCACCTTGATGTTTCCGAGGGAATCGATCTCGCGGACCGAATTTGCGACGGCCTGCCCGCTGAAGACGTGACCTCACGCCGTATTGCCGGCGTCGATTGTCAGCACACTGCCGGTGACATTGCGGCCGCCCTCGCCGAGCAGATATTCCACCATGCGCGCGACATCGCAGGCCTCGGGCAGCCGGCGCAAGGCGCTGCGGCCGGCAATGCGCGTCCGCGCCTCGTCGGTAAGGCCTTGCGTCAGTTCGGTCGCGATGAAGCCGGGCGCGATCGCGTTGACGGTGATGCCTAGCTTGCCGACCTCGCGCGCCAGCGAGCGGGTGAACCCGGTCGCCGCGGCCTTGGTCGCGCCATAGACCGACAGGCCGTTATAGCCGGTCGAGGCGATGATCGAGGACATGTTGACGATGCGCCCCTCGCCGTTCGTCATCATGTGGCGCGCGACATATTTGGTCAGAATGACCGGCGACAGCACGTTGAGGCGGATCAGCGCCTCGATCTCGGAATTGTGCATGGTGGCGAGCAGGCCTTCGGTGCCGATCCCGGCATTGTTGACGAGGCCATAGATGGCGCCGAATTCCTCGCGCAACAACTTGACGAAAGCCCGGATCGCATCGATCTCGCTCAAGTCGAACGCCCTGAAGTGAAGGCCGCCGCCACCGCCCTCGAGTTCGCGGACGGCACTCTTGAACTCGTTGCTCTCGCGCCGCGCCACGCCGATGACGTTGTAGCCGGCCGCGGCGAGTTTTTGCGCGATGGCCAGCCCAATGCCGCGGCTTGCGCCGGTGACGAGAACGTTACGCATCGGATCTTGCGAGCTTTCCGGCCGGCGTCACGTCCAGCGCCTCCACGAAGCGGATCACCGCGGGCACCTTGTGCGAGGCCAGCAAGGCCCGGCAATCGGCCACGATTTCGTTGCGGATGTCATCGCTACGGCTCGTGTCGCAGCCGTCGGCAAGAACGACGTCGGCGACCACGATCGAACCGGTGATCGGGCTGCGGCGGGATCGCGCGCGCGACATCCGCACCTGGCCGTGCCGGTTGATGACGGCTTCAATCTCTTCCGGGTGGACCTTCAACCCGCCGATATTGATGATGCCGCCGCGGCGGCCGACGAAGTGATAGCGATCGCCACGCAGCTCCACGATGTCGCCGGTGTCGACAAAGCCGTCCTTGTCGGCGAGCGCCGAAGCGTTCCTGCCGACATAGGCGTGCGCGGCGCGCTTGGAGCGGATGCGGAGCGAGCCGTCCTCGATCTTCATCTCGACGCCATCGCGATTACTGCCGATCATCTCGGCGGGAAAACCCTCAAGCCCATCGTTCACGGCAAAGCCGACGCCGGCTTCGGTCGAGGCATAGGCATGGCCGATCGAAGCCTGCGGAAAGGCTTTTGTCAGCCCGTCGAGCACCGCCTGGTCGGCGATCTCGCCCGACAGGCGAACGTAACGCGGCGCGAAGCCCGCGGCCGATCCGCTCATCAACAGCTTGCGCCAATGCGACGGCGTGCCGGAAATATGCGTCACACCGCGCGCGTGTAGCCGCGCCACATGATCGGCAAGCGCCTCGCCGGGTTCGGACAGCACCATCGAGCCGCCACCGATGACGGCACGGAGGAAGATCTGAAGCCCGCCATAGCGGCGGATATCGTAGAACGTCGCCCATACCGGAGCAGCCCCACGCGCCGGCCCGTCGGCGACGATCGCGCCGCAGAGCCCCTCCAAGGTGTGACTGACGATCTTCGGTACGCCCGAGGTGCCCGACGTCAACATCAGCCATTCGGTCGCGCGCTCGGTCTTCGGCTTTGCGGAAGCCAGCACCGGAGGGCGAGCTGCCACCACCAGATACACGCCCACATCCGCCCAGCGTGGCGGCTGATCGGTCACGATGGCATCGATTCCGGCATCGTCGATCAGGGCTTGAACGTGATCGGAATTGAGATCGGGCGGACACAGCAACATTCGCCGTGCCACGCCGTCGATTTCCGTCATGGCGAGGCCCGAGAGCAGCTGATCCGAAACCGCAAGCAGCACCGAGCGCCCGGAAAGCTCGCGAGAGCGGTCTATCAGGCAAGTCTGCTGCAGGATATCCGTCAGCGACACAACGTGCCGTGCGTCCGAGATCGTGCGGCCCTTCAACTCCGGACTGAGATAATCGCGGAGCGCTAAAATCTCACGCGGGGACATTTTCGTAGGCCCGAACGAAATCGCCGACCGTGAGGGGAAACGCCGCGTCCTCCGAGATGGTGAACGGATCGATGCCGAGGTCGTCCTCCAGGCGCGCGACCAGGATTGCAAACGCCAGCGAATCGAAGCCGGTTTCGTGGAGGGAGAGGTCGTCATCGAGCGGCGGCAACCTCACCTGCTGCTCTTTGGCAATCTGCTTCATCGCCGAAATAATCCTTAACCTTACCGACATGGTTTGGCTCGCCTTTTCGCTAAATTGCAGGTGGCGATCATAGAGCAGAAATGTGAACTAGCTCCGCCCCTGCGCCGATCTTTCGCACCCGTTGGTAAACACAACGCTTGCTGGCGAAACTGCTTTCGAGGGACTGGATGGCTCCGGCTCTAGAGCCGGATCGAGCCTTGCGCGATGCGCGCGTAAAGGCGTGCATCGAGCGGGCGATAGCAACCGGACTCGTCTCTCATGAAAA
>Ga0307479_10005649_pt1 | contig 11451 bp, 9 predicted proteins | sample atmos_gasesECM4C_FD_203743 | JGI IMG/M metagenome (GOLD analysis project Ga0307479, IMG submission 203743) | Hardwood forest soil microbial communities from Morgan-Monroe State Forest, Indiana, United States - atmos_gasesECM4C_515 | ecosystem: Environmental > Terrestrial > Soil > Temperate... | reverse complement strand
GCTCTCGCTTACCGCCCTGGGGATCGGCGCCGTCATTGGCTCCGGCATTTTCACCGTCGTGGGCACCGCGATCGCCGGGCAAAAGTTCGATACCTCGTCCATCCTGAACGCTCCCCTGCTCGATTACCTGATCAAGCACACGGCTTCTATGGGACGTCCGGGTGCCGGGCCCGCGCTGGCGTTGTCGCTGGTGCTGGTGGCCATTGTCTGCGCGTTCACGGCATTGTGTTACGCGGAACTGGCGTCGATGATTCCGATTGCCGGCAGCGCGTACACCTACACCTACGCCACCATGGGCGAGTTGATCGCGTGGATCATTGGCTGGGACCTGATCCTCGAGTACGCAGTCAGCAACATGGCGGTGAGTGTCGGCTTCTCGGCGCACCTGGTGGATATGTTTGACTGGTTCGGCTGGCATCCGGCGCTGCGCTGGATCACTCCGGCGTATCTGCCGGCGGGACTCAGCGACCTCAACGGCGCCATGCTCTACGCTCCCGGCCTTCATTTTGGTTTCAACTTCCCAGCGTTCCTCGTAGTGATGATCCTGACGATGATTTTGGTGCGCGGCATTCGCGAATCCGCGGAAGCCAACAACACCATGGTGATCCTAAAAATCGCCGCCATCTTCGCCTTCATCATCGCAGGCGCGCACTATGTACATCCCGGGAACTGGCACCCGTTTGCGCCGAATGGCTTCTCTGGAATTCTGACCGGCGGGTCCATCATTTTCTTCACCTATATTGGCTTCGATTCGGTCTCGACCGCGGCGGAGGAAGCCAAGAACCCGCAACGGGATTTGCCCATCGGCATTATCGCGACGCTGGTCATCTGCACTATCCTCTACATCGGCGTGGCCGTGACGCTCACCGGCATCGTGCCGTGGCAGTCGATGCTCGACGACGCCGCTCCGGTCGTGAACAGCATGAAGAAGCTGACGCTGGCGACTGGATCGCACAGTTTGCACTGGGTGCGGCTGGGGGTTCTGTTTGGCGCGATGATGGGGATGATTTCGTCGCTGCTCGTCTTTCAGCTGGGCCAGGCGCGAGTGTGGTTTGCCATGTCGCGCGACGGCCTGATGCCGAAACTGTTCGGCCGGGTGCATGCGCGCTTCCGCACGCCGGCTACGGCTACCTGGATTGCGGGCTTCGTGGTGGGAGTTCCGGCGGGAATCCTCGATATTGGAACGCTGGCGGACCTGTCCAACATCGGCACGTTGTTTGCGTTCGTGCTGGTCTCGATCGGCGTGATTATCCTGCGCTTCCGCGACCCGGGACGGCATCGCGGATTCCGGGCTCCCGGCGGCCTGGCCGCGCCGGTGCTGAGCGTTTTCTTCTGCGTGCTTCTGATGTCCGGCTTGCCGATCCTGACCTGGCTGCGCTTCTTTGCCTGGCTGTTCATCGGGCTGACCATCTACTGGTTGTACAGCCGGCACCATAGCGAGTTCGCGGGTCAGGGAAACTAGAGGCGTGTTGGTAGAGGGACTCCCGCCTCAGACGCGGCAAGCCGCGTCTCTACAGCAATCGCCTCCCAAATAATTTTTGCCCCAATCGGCAATCGGAAATCTAAAATCTCCGCATGGGTTTGTTCGCCAACCCGAATCCCAGCGCGTTCGTGCTGGCCCTGCCGAAGGCTGAACTGCATCTTCATCTGGAAGGCGCTATTGAGCCGGCGACGCTGCTTGAGATCCAGCACAATCACGGCTTGAGCACGACGCTGGCGGAAGTCGAGACGCTCTACCGGTATTCCGATTTCGCCAGCTTCCTGATGTCGTTCAAGAACATTACTGAGCACCTGAAGACTCCGGTGGACTATGAGCTCATCACGTATCGGCTGATGGAGCGGCTCAAAGCCGAGAATGTGCTTCACGCCGAGGTGTACATATCGGTAGGGGTGTGTCTGTTCCGGAAACAGAACTTCGCCGCTATCTTCGAGCGGTTGGAACGGGGACGAGCGCGAGGCGCTCGCGATTTCGGCGTATCTCTGCTATGGATCTTCGATGCGGTGCGTCACTTCGGCTCGGCCGAGGCGCAGCGGGTCGCGGAACTCGCGGTGCAGTATCAGGATCGAAACGTGGTGGGTTTCGGGATGGGGGGCGACGAGCGCAAGGCCGGTCCCGAGTTGTTCCGCGAAGTCTATGCCTACTGCGCCGAGCACGGGCTGCGGCTGACCGCGCATGCCGGCGAGACGGAAGGGCCGGAGTCGATCTGGGGCGCGCTGAATCTGCACGCCGAGCGCATTGGTCACGGATTGACGGCACACCAGGATCCGGACCTGATCCAGGAACTCGCCGAGCGGCAAATTCCGGTCGAGATTTGCGTGACCAGCAACCTGAAAACCGGAGTGTGCCCCGCGATCGCCGAGCACCCGGTACGAGCTTACTTCGATTCGGGTGTGATGGTCACGATCAACAGCGATGACCCGGCCATGTTCGCGACCTCGCTTGCGCGGGAATATCAGTTCGTGCAGGAGCAATTCGGATTCACCCAAGAACACCTGCGTGAGCTGGCACGGAATTCGTTTGAAGCGGCGTTCCTGCCGGCGGAGAAGAAGCTGGAGTTTCTGAACCTGTTCGACACCGTGGCCGCGCGGACGTAGTTCCCACAAAGCTGACTGGGCAGCGCCCGGCGGTACAGCCGGGGCGGCTGTCCTTACACAAACAACGCAATGCCTCAGCACATCGGGATCGTCGCTTGCAGCTCGGAAGGAGCCGCGCTTTGCTACCGGACCGTTTGTCTGGAAGGCGCGGAACTGCTCGGCCGTCACAATCATCCCGAAGTGTCGATGCACAACCATCCCTTGGCCGAGTACATGAAATTCATCGACATGGGGGATTGGGCAGGAGTAGCCGAGCTGATGATGTCGTCGGCGGAAAAGCTCGCTCGGGCTGGAGCCGACTTTCTGATTTGCCCCGATAACACCATCCACCAGGCTTTTGACCTAGTCGAACATCGCTCACCCCGGCCCTGGCTGCACATCGCGCAGGAAGCGGCCTGCGAGGCCAAGCGCAATCACTTTAAGCGCCTGGGTGTTTTAGGCACGCGCTATCTGATGGAAGGGCCCGTGTATCCGCAAAAGCTGAAGGCGGCGGGAATTGACTACCGCATCCCCGATTCGCTGCAACGGGACAAGATCAACTCGATCATCTTCGACGAATTGGTGAACGGGTTGTTCCTGCCCCGCTCGCGGGCCTACTTCACGGAAGTGATCCGCGCACTGAAAGACGAAGGCTGCGATGCCGTCGTGCTGGGTTGCACCGAGATCCCGCTGATCGTGACCGCGGAGTCGTCGCCGCTGCCGCCACTCGATTCGACCCGGCTGCTGGCGAGGGCGGCACTGCGGAAGGCGGTGGGACAGTAGCGGGAAGTACCCACAAACATCCGGACCGGCTTTCTCCTCTCTCGGTGTTTTTGGGTCGTCGGCTTCGCCGACTGGACAGACGAGGGCGTCTGTCCCTACGCGGGTTGTGGTGTTGCTACAATGCTCTGCTCTCCCCATGAAGGGCGGTGATAGTGAGCAGTGCAGGTGCGTAAGCTTAAGTTCTCGCAAGTTCCCGGTTCGTTTGCGGTCTGTCGGCTCCCGGCGATGGCCGCGGTTCCTGACTGGGCTCTTCAAGGTCCATTTTTCTCGCTCACGCGGACCCTGGAAGAGCTCTCGATTGTCTGCCTCGCCGCGGAGGTTCCGCCCGAAGTCCATCCCGAGACGGACTGGACGTGCCTCAAACTTGAAGGCCCGTTTCCGTTCTCCGAAACGGGGATTCTCACATCTTTTGTCCAGCCCCTCTCCGATCGCGCGATCCCGATTTTTGCCGTGTCCACATTCGACACCGACTACGTCCTGGTGAAGCGCGCCTGGGCGGACAAGGCGGTCGAGGCCCTGCAGGCGGCCGGGCACGAGGCAGCGTGAATCGCTTTGGGGTAGAGACGGGGCCCCGTCTCAGACGCGGCAAGCCGCGTCTCTACCCTGCAGTGTCGGCCCGCCTGGAATCGCGGGTCGCAGTTCGCACCCAAATTTTCGCCAAACGCTGATTCCAGGCCTCTGGCAATCCTTGCCTGTGCTTTAATAGCATGCACGCACAGTCACATCATGCCGTCCAGCCCTACATCTCTGAAGCGACGCCTCAAGGCGCTGCAGCGCAATCTTCGCGGCGCCCGCATGGTCGCCAGAGGACTTGCTTCTACTGACCACCCGCTGCTGGCGCACATCATTCCCATGCGCCGTTGCAATCTGGCTTGCGAATACTGCAACGAGTACGACGACTTCTCGAAACCGGTGCCGACCGAAACCATGTTCCGCCGCGTGGACAAGCTGGCCGAACTGGGCACGTCGGTGATTACGATCAGCGGCGGCGAGCCGCTGTTGCATCCTGAACTGGATGACGTGATTCGCCGCATCCGCAGGAACGGAATGATCGCCGGCCTGATCACGAACGGCTACCTGCTGGTGGCGGAGCGCATCCAGCGCCTGAACCAGGCAGGCCTGGAGTGGCTGCAGATTTCGATCGATAACGTCACGCCCGACGATGTTTCCAAAAAGAGCCTGAAGGTTCTCGACAAGAAGCTCGAACTTCTCGCCGAACACGCCGACTTCCACGTGAACATCAACTCGGTGGTGGGCGGGGGCGTGAAGAACCCGCAGGATGCGCTGACCATCGGCCGGCGCGCTATGGGGCTGGGCTTCAGCTCAACGATTGGAATCATCCACGACAGCAGTGGACAGCTACAGCCGTTGAACGATGAAGAACGCGCCGTCTACCACGAGATGAAGTCGATGGAAAAGCGCAGCTTCACACGCATCAATTCTTTTCAGGACAACATCGCGCAAGGACGTCCCAACCAGTGGCGTTGCCGCGCCGGGGCTCGCTATCTCTACATCTGCGAAGACGGGTTGGTGCACTACTGCTCGCAGCAGCGCGGCTATCCGGCGGTGCCGCTGGAGAAGTACACCTTGGCCGACATCCGCCGTGAGTTTGTCACCGAGAAATCCTGCGCGCCGCACTGCACGGTTTCGTGTGTGCACCAAGTGTCGATCTTTGATTCGTGGCGTGCGCCGCAGATGCCGCCGCCCGTTCCCTCCGGGGCAGGCGATCTGGTGCAGATCGAGTAAGAGTGATTGGGCTCCTTCCCCGATCACCGCTTATTTCTTCGGCTGCGCCGTGGGCGGCAGCAATCCATTCAGGCGCAAGTAGGTCGCCGCGGCGGCGTAGTGATCGGCCCAGTCGTTGGTCAGGGCGATCAAGGCCCAGGCCCGCGGTACCTCGCGTCCGCCATAGGCTTGAATCGTGTCGCCCAGCTTGGTGTCGTCGACCTTTGCCAGGCTTGCCGTGCAGAAGTCGAACGAAGCTTTCAAGGCCGCGACCAGCGCATCTTTGTCGGTTTCCTTGAGTGCGTCGACCTTGGGTTGCGCGATGTCGCTGGCCTTGGCGCAGAGGTAATAATTCGAATCGATGACATGAGAAACCAGATGCCCGAACGTCATCTGCGGCTCTGTCGGCTTGAAGCCAAACTTGTCGGCGGGCATGGTTTCCACGGCGCCCTGCAGGTTCCTCGCCTGGCGCGGCATGATTTCCTTAATTACCGTAGTGACCGGATTTTTCTTCTGCGCGAAGCTGAATGTGGCGAGCGCGCAGAAAACAAGCACCGAAATGAACGAACGTTTCATGTGGCGTCTCCAGGAATGCAGCCTTAAGCATAAACCGTGGACATCGCAGTGTGCCACTTAGGAGGCGATTGGCGATTGCCGATTTGCGATTGCCGACTTGAGGCCAACCGCAAGGTGGGATTTTCAATCGGCAATCGCACCTCGCCATTTTCAGACTGCAATCTCAGGCGTCGCTGCCAACAGGCTCATGGTGTAAGGATGTTGCGGCCGGTCGGTGATTTGTTCGGTTGGGCCGGTCTCGACAATCTTTCCGTGATGCATCACGGCGATGCGCGTGGTCAGGTAGCGCACCACCGGCATCGAGTGCGAGATAAAAAGATACGTCAACTTAAACTCCCGCTGCAGCTGAGCCAGCAGGTTCACAATTTGCGCGCCCACGCTGACGTCGAGGGCAGACACGGGCTCGTCGGCCACGATGAACCGGGGGCGCAGCGCTAGAGCGCGGGCGATGCCAATCCGCTGGCGTTGACCGCCGCTGAATTCGTGCGGGAACCGGCGACCCGCAGAATCGTCCATCCCAACGGCGCCCAGCAGCTCGTTGACCCGCGCACGTCTCGTGTCGGGGCTCATGTGCTCGTGGATCAAAAGCGGCTCGGCGATGACCTCGTCCACGCGCAACCTGGGGTCCAGCGAGCCGAACGGGTCTTGAAAGATGATCTGCATGTCGCGCCGCAGGCGGCGCAAGTCACGTCCGCCGACGGCGAGCAGATCGTGACCATCGAAGCGAATGCTGCCCGACGTTGGCGCAATCAATCGCAGAACGAGGCGTCCGAGCGTGCTTTTGCCCGACCCTGATTCGCCCACCAGGCCGAGAGTTTCTCCCGCCTCGATCACCAGGGAAATATCGTCGACAGCGCGTACTTCGCCCTTGGCGTCGCCACCGAAGATGGATTCGCCGAGTGGATAAATCTTGGTGAGGTTGCGGACCTCAAGCAGGGCCACGGGGCGATGGTAACAGCTCTCTCCCGAGTCTCGCGAGCGGAACGCCAACAGCCCTTAGCGAGTCAGTAAGCCGAGCGAACCGCGCTTCTACAGCGCAATCATCGGCACGGCGAACAACGCCGCCACGAGCCCGACAACGCGCCAGCGCGAGAAGTGCTCCTGCAAGAAGAAACGCGCCAGAAGAACTGTGATTGCCGGATAGAGCGAGCTGATAATCACGGCGGCATCCAGGCGTCCGGTCTGGCTGGCATGAATGAAGAAGGCACTCCCGGTGACGTCAAGTAGCCCGGCAAGAATGCCCCACGCGACTCCGGTGCCGTCCATTGGCCGGAATTGGCGGGTCGCCAGCACGATCGCGCCGGTCGCGACAAACGAGACAGCTCGTGAGGCCGCTGCGATCCACAACACCGAACCGCTGCCGGCATGCCTGATGCAAAGGAAATACCCGGCGAAGCCAATCCCCGCGACTACTGCGAGCCCGATACCTTGCGGTCGCCCTGCGGGGCCCTCTGTGCGCGAGATAAACCAGATTCCGGCCCCAGCAAGGACGTATCCGACCATGCGCACCGGGCTGGGCACGCCTTCGATGAAGATATCGACTACGGTCGGGATAGCCGCCCCAAGAACCGCACCCACCGGAGCGACCAACCCCATATCCCCGGCCGCCATCGCCCGATAGAAGACCGCGAGCGCGGTCCCTCCCAGGAGGCCCGCAGCCATTGCCCACAAGAGGCTGTCCTTGCCCGGGAAGGGAGCCTTGAGGAGGAGCGCGAGCACCAGCATCAGCGATGTGCCACTGACGTGCGTGATCGTGGTGAGTAGGAACGCATTGGCCCGCCGCGAGGCGTAGCCACCGACAAAATCGCTGAATCCCCAGGCAAGCGTTGCACCCACGCTGAGACCTACGGGAGCGAGTTGGGGATTCACGGGCACGATCGGGATGGTCTGTCTCGACGGCAGGGGTCTGGTGACTCTAGCACGCGGGGCCTGACCGCGGCCCCGAACCGACGTCGGATGAACCCCCATGTTAGAATTTCCACAAGGATTTCCCTGCGCGAGACCCAGGTTTGATCGAACTCGCACCTTCGATATTGTCGGCGGACTTCGCCCATCTGGCGGATCAGGTCCGTAGTGCCACCGAAGGCGGCGGGACCGTGGTCCATGTTGACATCATGGATGGCCACTTCGTTCCCAACCTGACCATCGGGCCGCCCGTGGTAAAGTCCCTGCGCAAGGTGACGGAGCTGCCGCTCGACTGTCACCTGATGATCGAGAATCCCGACGAGTTTATCCCGGTCTTCATCGAGGCTGGAGCCGATTGGGTTTCTGTGCATCAGGAAGCTACCCGGCATCTGAACCGGACGCTGCACCTCATCCGCAGTCACGGCGCCCATGCGGGGGTCGTGATCAACCCGGCGACGCCAGTCGATGCCTTGTCCGAAGTGCTCGATATTGTTGATTATGTGTTAGTTATGTCGGTAAACCCAGGCTTTGGAGCGCAGAAGTTCCTGCCCAACTCGCTGCACAAGATGCGCAAGCTGGCGCAGATCCGGGCACAGCGGGGACTGAACTACCGTATCGAAGTCGATGGCGGAATTGCGCTCGAGACCGTGGCCGAGGTGGTCCGGGCCGGAGCAGAAATTCTGGTGGCAGGCAACGCCGTGTTCGGCAATGGTGATCCAAAGACTAACGCCCAGAGGCTTTTGAAGGCCGCCACCGAAGCGACCTTGCAAAAAGTCTAACAAGTTCACGAAAGCGGTAGACGCCCTTTGTCTGCCGGTCCGGGTCGAACCCGGCAAAGATTTCTCCCGAGGTTTCTATGCGCCGTCGAGTTTCGTGTGTCGCTCTGCTGAGTGCGCTGCTGGCCCTCACCGCCGCCTGCACCAATAAGAAGGTCAACAACCCGCTTGCGAACGTCGGCTCCAAGCAGCCCGACAAGGTTCTGTTCGACCGCGCCATGGACGCCATGAAGCACAATCGCTTCGACGTCGCGCGCATGACCCTGCAGACGCTGATCAACACCTATCCCGACTCGGAATTCGTGGCTCGCGCCAAGCTGGCGGTGGGCGATTCCTGGTACGCCGAGGGCGGTTCGGCCGCGTTCGCCCAGGCCGAAATCGAATACAAGGACTTCGAGACCTTCTTCCCCAACATGCCTGAGGCGGCCGAGGCGCAGCTGAAGATCGCCAACATCCACTACCAGGAGATGGAGAAGCCCGACCGCGACTACACCCATGCCATGCGTGCGGAAGAGGAGTATCGCAGCCTCGTCCTGCAGTATCCCGAGTCGAAGCTGGTTCCCGAAGCCAAGCAGCGCCTGCTGGAGGTGCAGGAAGTTCTGGGTGAACGGGAGTATGAGATTGGACGCTTCTACTTCCTGCGCCAATCGCTGCTGGCCGCCCAATCGCGATTGAGCGCGCTGGTGACGCGCTACCCGCTGTACAGCCACGTGGACGATGCGCTGTACCTGTTGGGCCAATCCTACGAAAGCCAGATCGCTATGGTTCGTGCCAAACCGGGAAATGAAACCCAGAAGGCGAAATTTATTGAGGGATTGACAACAAACGCGGCCGACGCTTACTCCAAGATTCTGACCCGCTACCCCATGATGGATCGCGCCGAAGATGCCCAGAAGCGTTTGGAAGCTCTGCACCGGCCCGTTCCCAAGGCGACGCCCGCGGCCATCGCCCAAAACAAGGCGGAGGAGGACAGCCGCCACGCGCCCGGCATGTTGAGCCTTGTAAAGAGTGGCCTAAGTAAGCATCCAAATGTTGCCATGGCCACCAAAGTCGGTGAGCCCCCACTGATCGACCCGCCGGTGATAGGTGGTCACGAGATAGCCACCCGTACCGCGGCGTTGATGGCCCCCCCAGCGGGAGGCTCCAGCAACATCTCGGTGGAAGTGAAAAACAATGGAGCGCCACCACCCAACCAGCCCACGCCGCGGTCGGACTCTCCTGCGCTCGATACATCTGCGGCGCGAGCGCCCGAGGGTCCCGATGCCAACGAACTGAAACCCAATGCGGCTCCGGATTCCAACTCCAACGAACTGAAGCCGGAACCTGCCGACAGCGGCCAGGCTCTGCCGCCGCCGGCGCAGGTAAACGAGATTCAGACCCCTGAGGCGAACCAGGTCGCCGACAAGGCCAGTTCGAGTTCGTCCAGCAACCAACCGACGGGCATCTCCTCCAGCAAGAAGAAGAAGAAAAAAGGCATACACAAAATCATTCCTTTTTAGGTCCGCCGAGCTAAGGATGCCGTGGCCCTCTCAACGGGGAGGCCGGCTACTCGGCCGCCGAAACCCGTCATTTTTCGGCGGCGAAGGCTGGCAGTAAGCCTCGGTGCGGTGTTCTTCCCAGCAGCCATGTCCCCAAGTAACGTGCCTAGTCACTTCGGCACGTTGACTTGCAGTGACACTCAGTTTAATTTCGCGGTATCTCCCCCTTCACCAAAGGACACCCCTTGGGCCGCAAAATACTGCTCGCCGACGATAGTGTGACCGCCCAAAACATGGGGCGGAAGATCCTCACGGACGCCGGTTATGAAGTGGTTACCGTAAATAACGGGTCGGCGGCTTTAAAGAAGATATTGGAGCAGAAGCCCGACCTGATCGTGCTGGACGTCTACATGCCCGGGTACAGTGGGCTGGAAGTCTGCCAGCGGATCAAGGAAAACAAAGAAACTTCGCGCATTCCTGTCCTCCTGACGGTGGGCAAACTGGAGCCTTTTAAGCCCGAAGAAGCGCGCCGGGCCCGGGCCGATGGGTTCGTGGTGAAGCCGTTCGAGGCCAGTGAATTGCTCGCCGCCTTGGCCAAGCTCGAAGGCAAGATTGTTCCGCAGGCGGAGCCGTACAAGCCGGGGCGTTTCGCGAAGGCGGCCGCCGCGGTGGAAGCCGACGATCAGGCCGAAAACGATGCGAGCTGGAAGGCCCGCTTGCGGATTCCCACGGGCAAGAAGCGCGACCCCGAGCCGGACGTCGACTATGCGGCGACGCAGGGCAAGGGCTTTCGCGACCTGCGCGCGGAAGAAACGGGCAAGAAGTCGCGCGCAAAAGCCAAAGAAACCGAAGACACCTTCGACCGGCCAATACCGGCGGGCCTGCCCTCCGACATTACTCCGGAAGAAATCGCCGCGATTACAGCAGCGGCAGCCCGCCTCAACCGGGCCGCTCCAGCCGCGGAGACGACCGCACCCGAACCGGTGCACGCGCCTCCGGTCGAAATAGGAGATACCGCTCCCGCAGCAGCGGAAGAGCCGGCTCCGGTCACGTTCGCGAGCGCGCCTGAAATACAAAGCCCCGAAGCTCAGAATGAAGTCCAGAGTGCGGTGCACGATGTACAGATCGCTCCAGCCGAGCCGGTCACCGAGGCTCAAGCGGGAAAACCCGAGAGTCTGGCGGAAGAGGCTGTAGCAGTGCCCCAGCAGGTTCCGGCACCGGCGGAAGCCGTGGCGGAATCGGACGTCGAGGTGGCCGCAGTTCAACCGGCGCAGCCAGAGTCGCTTTCAACGCCAGAAGCTCAGCAGGCGGAACCGCAGGTCGTCGCACCGCCGATGGAGATGCCGGTTGTGGCGGAGCGCCCCGCATCGAAAGGCGTGCCGCCAACTCCAACGACGGATGTTGCCGCAGTTCCCATTGCGGCCATCCCAGAAACTCCAGCCCCGGCCCTGGTTGCTCCGTCTGCCGACGACGAAGTGATGGCCGCGCTGCAATCGCTGATGCCCGCGGACGAAAACCTGTCCCCGTCGAGTAGCGGCACCAACGGCAGCGGAAAGAGTCACGAAGCGCCGTTCTCACTTGCAAACATGGCCGCTCAGGTCGACGCGGCAACGGTTAAGGCGCACATCGCCGGT
>Ga0307479_10005648_pt1 | contig 11453 bp, 5 predicted proteins | sample atmos_gasesECM4C_FD_203743 | JGI IMG/M metagenome (GOLD analysis project Ga0307479, IMG submission 203743) | Hardwood forest soil microbial communities from Morgan-Monroe State Forest, Indiana, United States - atmos_gasesECM4C_515 | ecosystem: Environmental > Terrestrial > Soil > Temperate... | reverse complement strand
AAAAGACCCACCATAACCATGCTCCGTTGCTACGCGAAGCGAGCCGCGGTTCTGGTGTCGATAATTCGACAGGAGGACGATATACTGGATGCCAGGTTTGATACCGCATGTGCACTTGGGGCGGTGTACCGGCTAGTCACAAGCAGTGGTCACAAGCAGGAAGAGGTATATGGCCGCGCTCCCGGAACAGTTCTCGTCGAGGCCCGACAACCAGTACGCCACTCTGCTGGAAGTCTCGCAAGCTATCGCCGCCCACCAGAGTCTCACCGATTTATTCAAAGACCTGGGCCGTCGCCTGCACGCGGTTCTGAATTTCAATTATCTGAGCCTCATTCTTCATGATCCCGTCCACGAAGTCATGCGTCTGCACACGCTGCACTTCGATGGAGTTCCGACCATTCAGCCCGGCATGGAATTTGGTATGGACGATTCTCCTTCGGCGGAGGTGTGGCGCACGCAAGCGCCCTTGACGGTCGATGATGCTGAACAGGAGAACCGTTTCCCGCGCGCGATGCAAGTGCTTCATGACAACGGCCTGCGCTCGTTCTGCAGCCTGCCTCTCACCACCGCTCGTCGCAAGCTCGGAACGCTGAACCTTGGGAATTCCAGGCCGCATACTTATCAACTTTCGACTTTGCCCCTTCTCCAGTTAGTTGCGTCGCAGGTGGCGGTCGCCGTCGAGAACGTCCTCAATTACGAAGACGCGCAGGCATTTCAGCAGCAGGTGATTCGCGAACGCGACCGTCTGAAGCTGTTGCTCGACGTCAACAACGCCGTCGTGTCGAACCTTGCCCTGTCGGAACTCTTTCGAGCAATTCCGGCCAGCGTGCGCAATGCCATGCAGTGTGACGCCGCTTGCCTCTCCTTGCCCGACCGCGAACACACCCAGTTGCGAGTCTACGGCCTGGATTTTCCGGCGGGGAAGGGATTCATGCAGGACCAGATGGTGCTGCCCATGACCGGAACCAGTCCGGGAACGGCCTATCGCACGCGCAAGCCGTTGCGCTTTGGCACGGCCCCCAAGTCGCTTGCGCCCGTGGCTCTCAAGGTCAATGCAGAAGAAGGCTTCGAGTCGGGATGTTTCCTCCCGATCATGCGCGGTAACCGTATGCTCGGCGTCCTGCACTTGCTCGACCGGCGCAAGAATGCCTTCTCCGAAGAAGACGAGGACTTTTTGCGGCAAGTGGCAAGCCAGGTTGCGATTGCGCTCGAGAACGCGCTCGAATTCAGCGAACTGAGTGAGTCCAAGGAAAGACTGGCGGAAGAAGGGCTGTATCTCCGCGACGAAATCCGCACCGAACATCATTTCGAAGATATTCTCGGCAACAGTACCGGACTACGCCAGGTTCTGCGGCAGGTCGAAACGGTTGCGCCCAACGAAACCACCGTCCTTATTCAGGGAGAAACCGGCACCGGCAAGGAACTTGTTGCGCGCGCCATTCATGGCCTCAGCTCCAGGCGCGACCACATTTTCGCCAAACTGAACTGTGCCGCGATTCCCCTCGGATTGCTGGAGAGCGAATTGTTTGGTCACGAGCGCGGCGCCTTCACCGGGGCGATTAGCCGGAAGGTGGGGCGTTTTGAAATTGCGCACAAGGGAACTTTATTTCTCGACGAGGTCGGCGATATTCCTCTGGAGCTGCAGCCCAAGCTCTTGCGCGTCTTGCAGGAGCAGGAATTCGAACGCCTGGGTGGAATTCGCTCGATCCGAACTGACGTACGCCTGGTCGCCGCCACCAATCGCGACTTGAGTCGGATGGTTGAGCAGGGCCAGTTCCGCGCCGACCTGTACTACCGGCTCAATGTTTTTCCTATCCACATTCCGCCGCTTCGTGAACGGCGTGATGACATTCCCATCCTGGTGCGCTACTTCGCCGACAAGTACGCCAAGACCATGAACCGCAGAATTGAGCGGATTCCGGAATCCGTCATGGACGCACTCACGCGCTACCCGTGGCCCGGCAACATTCGCGAGTTGCAGAATTTCATCGAGCGTGCGGTCATCCTGTCGGAAGGTTCTTCGCTGCGTCCACCGCTGGCGGAGTTGCGCGAAACAAAAACCAGAGGCTCAGCCGGTGCCACCTTGAAGGAAGTTGAAAAAAAGCACGTCCTGCAGGTCCTGCGCGAGACGGACTGGATCCTTGGAGGTTCAAACGGGGCTGCAGCGCGTCTGGGCATGCCTCGCACCACACTCATATATCGCATGCGCAGCCTCGGCATCAGGCGCCAAGCGGACTAAACCCTCTATTTGCCCAGCGTCCACTGGTGTCGAATTATAGACACGAAACGACCTCCCGCCTCCTGCAAAGCAAAAACACTTTGCTTCCTAAGTGATTCAGGCATCATCGAATAGCTTATCCCGCGTTGCCGCCTGAGACTGGCAATGCTGTTGCGACAGTGCCTGCGGGGTCGTGTCTCAATCGTCGTACAACGGGTCGTTTATTGGGGAATGTTGACCGAACCTTGGTCAGCCGGGGCTTCGCCGTCAACTGATTTAAGAGAGCGTTATGTGGATTGTTAAGCTTGCTTTACGACGGCCGTACACTTTCACAGTATTGGCCCTGCTCATCCTGATTCTGGGTCCCATCGTCATTCTGCGCACGCCCACCGATGTCTTTCCTGAAATCAACATTCCGGTGGTCAGCATCGTGTGGAATTACACCGGACTATCGTCGGAGGACATGGGCAACCGGATCACTTCGGTGACCGAGCGCGCTCTGACCACGCTGGTCGACGATATCGAGCACATCGAGTCGCAATCTCTGAATGGCATCGCAGTCGTAAAAGTATTCTTCCAGCCGCACGCCAATATCGACAAGGCGATCGCGCAGGTTACAGCGATTTCGCAAACGCAGCTGCGACAATTGCCGCCGGGCACAACGCCTCCATTGGTGATCACCTACAGTGCGTCCACAGTTCCGATTCTGCAGTTGGCGCTTTCGGGGCACGAACTCTCGGAGCAGCAGTTGTTTGACTCAGGCGTCAACTTCATCCGCACGCGCCTGATCACGGTTCCGGGCGCAGCGATTCCATATCCCTATGGCGGAAAGCAACGCCAGGTCCAGGTCGATCTGAATACGGAAGCGCTGCAGGCGAAAGGCCTCTCTCCGCTCGATGTCGTCAACGCCGTGGGGACGCAGAATCTTATTTTGCCGTCGGGCACGACCAAGATTGGTCCCCTGGAGTACGACGTCGACATGAACGCCAGCCCGCAGACGGTGGCGGAACTGAACGATCTGCCGATCAAGACCGTGGGCAGCAGCACCATCTACATTCGAGACGTAGCGCACGTCCGCGACGGCTTTCCCCCGCAAACCAACATCGCGCGCGTCAATGGGCAGCGTGCCGTTTTGCTGACCGTGCAGAAAGCTGGGAATGCCTCTACTCTCGACATCATCTCGGGTATCAAGGGCATGCTGCCACAGATTCAGCAGACCCTGCCCGCCGATCTCAACATCCGGCTGCTGGCCGACCAGTCGCTGTTCGTGCGCGGTTCCATCCAGGGTGTCGTGCGCGAGGCGATCATCGCCGCATGCTTGACCGGCCTGATGATTCTGGTTTTCCTGGGAAGCTGGCGCAGCACGGTCATTATCGCGGTCTCCATCCCGCTTTCGATTCTGACCTCGATCATTTGCCTGAGCGCGTTGGGCGAAACCATCAACATCATGACGCTGGGCGGGCTGGCGTTGGCCGTTGGCATCCTGGTGGACGACGCCACGGTGGAAATCGAAAACATCAACCGTAACCTATCGCTGGGCAAGGAGGTCGAACATGCGATTCTGGACGGCGCCCAGCAGATTGCGGTTCCGGCGTTCGTCTCCACCTTGTCGATTTGCATCGTGTTCGTCCCGATGTTCTTCCTGACCGGCGTGGCGCGGTACCTGTTCGTACCGCTCGCGGAAGCCGTGTGCTTTGCCATGCTGGCTTCCTATTTGCTGTCACGAACCGTGGTGCCGACCATGGCCAAGTATTTGCTGCGCGGACATGAGGCGGAGGCCGGGCACGCATCCGCCACCAGCCGGAATCCCCTGGTTCGCCTCCAGGTCCGTTTCGAAGAAAGTTTTGAGCGCTTTCGCGAGCGCTATCACCGGTGGCTGGAGCAATGCCTTCATCACCAACGCTTGTTCCTTGCGGGCTTCTTCGTCGCTTGTGTGGTGTCGCTGGCGTTCCTCGTGCCCTGGCTCGGACAAGACTTCTTTCCTGCGGTCGATAGTGGTCAGTTCAAACTCCACTTGCGGGCGCGCACCGGCACGCGCATCGAGGAGACGGCGCGACTGTGCGACCTCGTCGAGCAATCGATTCGGGAACAGATTCCTCCCGATGAGGTCTCGAGCATCATCGATAACATCGGCCTGCCCTACAGCGGCATCAACCTGAGCTACAGCACCTCCGCCCCCGTGGGGCCCGGCGATGCCGACATCCTGGTGAGCCTCTCGGACAATCACCACTCCACCGAGAAGTACGTTCACGATTTACGGGTCAAGCTGGCGAATGAATTCCCGGGCGTCACGTTCGCGTTTCTTCCGGCTGACATCGTCAGCCAGATTCTGAACTTCGGGCTGCCTGCCCCCATTGACATACAGATCGTCGGATACAACCTGCAAGACAATCGCCGGTTCGCCGATAACCTGTTGCAGAAGATCCGTTACGTGCCGGGAACAGTGGATTTGCGGATTCAGCAGCCTTTTGATCAGCCCAAGCTGCACATTAATGTGGACCGGACCAAAGCAGATCAGGTCGGCTTCACAGAACGCGACATTGCCACTAACCTGCTTATCTCTCTGAGCGGAAGTTTTCAGACTTCGCCGACTTTCTGGCTGAACCCGAAGAATGGAGTCAGCTATGCCATCGCCACCCAGACCCCGCAATACCGGCTTGATTCTTTGCAGGGTCTCCAGAACATCCCCGTGACGGGGGTGAGCGGCGCACCGCCGCAGATTCTCGGCAGCCTCGCGTCCATCAATCGTGGAGTCGGACTCGGCCTCGTCTCTCACTACGACATTCAGCCGGTCATCGACATCTATGGATCGGTACAGGGGCGTGATCTGGGCGGAGTGGCTCGCGATCTCAACAAGATTCTTGAGGAGAGCAAGAAAGATCTGCCCCGCGGAACGCAACTGGTGGTTCGCGGGCAAATCCGTACCATGCGCTCTTCCTATGTTGGCCTCGTGGGCGGACTGGCGTTCTCGATCCTGCTGGTGTACCTGCTGATCGTCGTGAACTTCCAGTCGTGGCTCGATCCCTTCATCATCATTTCGGCGTTACCGGCGGCTCTGGCTGGAATTGCCTGGTTTCTGTTTGTGACGCATACGACTCTCAGCGTCCCGGCGCTTACCGGCTCCATCATGTGTATGGGCGTGGCGACCGCGAACAGTATTCTGGTCGTGAGTTTCGCAAAGGAGCAGTTGCAGGAAGGAAAAGACCCGGTATCCGCGGCGTTGGAAGCGGGGTTTACGCGCTTCCGGCCGGTGCTCATGACGGCCATGGCCATGATGATCGGTATGGTGCCCATGGCTTTGGGTCTCGGAGAAGGAGGAGAACAAAACGCTCCCCTGGGACGGGCTGTCATCGGAGGCCTGCTGCTGGCCACCGTATCAACGCTCTTCTTTGTTCCCGCGTTTTTTAGCTTGCTTCATGGGCGCCGGGCGAGATCCGAAGAGGCGAGAAATCAGTCATAGCTTAGAGTCGTTGGCAAGTTTTGGAGAGTCTAAGATGCAGGTGGAACAGGAAAACAACGTGGAAACCTCCTTCGCGACGAGGAACTCACCGATCGGAAGAGAGACGGCTCCGCGGAACCACCCCCGGCGGCGCTGGATGGTCGCGCTGATCGCGTTTGTCCTTGTTGCCGCGGTGGTAATTTCCGGCATCGTGCCGCGCGTCAAGGCGCGAGCCACCCTCCGCAAGGAAACTAATGCTCTGGCAATCCCGGCGGTGGTCGTCGCGCAGCCCAAGAAGTCCGCGCCCGGGCAGGAAGTCATCCTGCCGGCCAACGTGCAAGCTTTTAAGGATGCCCCCATCTACGCGCGCACCAATGGCTACCTCAAGCGTTGGTACGTGGACATCGGCACTCATGTTAAGACGGGGCAGTTGCTGGCAGAGATCGATACTCCGGAAGTCGATCAGCAGCTTCACCAGGCTCGTGCCGATCTAAGCACGGCCGAAGCCAATATGCACCTGTCGGAAATTACTTCCTCGCGTTATCAGGGCCTGCTGAAAAGCGACTCCGTGTCACAGCAGGATGCCGACAATGCGAACGGCGATTTTGCCGCCAAGAAGGCCATCGTCCAGTCGTCCCAGGCCAATCTCCGGCGGCTTGAGGAGCTTCAGTCTTTCGAGAAAATCTATGCACCGTTTGATGGCGTGATTACCGCCCGTAACACCGATATCGGGCAGTTGATCAATTCGGGCAGCAGCACGGGTCCCAAGAGTGAGCTGTTTCATATCGCGGCCCCGGGGAGACTGCGGGTGTACGTGAACGTTCCCCAGGTCTATTCGCAAGTCGCCAAGACTGGCCTGAAAGCGGACTTAACCTTGGCAGAATTTCCCGGTCGTCGGTTTGAGGGCACGCTGGTGCGAACCGCGGATGCCATCGATTACGCCAGCCGCACCTTGCTGGTCGAGATTGATGTGAATAACCCGACGGGCGAGCTGTTGACGGGTGCCTACGCTGAAGTTCACCTCAAACTGCCCGGCAGCATCACCACCTTTACGATTCCGGTAAACACGTTGCTATTCCGTTCGGAAGGTTTGCGCGTAGCCGTTGTGAAGGACGGGAAGGCAACTCTTCTTCCGGTGACGTTAGGCCGTGATTTTGGAAGCGAGGTTGAGGTCGTCACCGGATTGAATGGAGACGAAAACCTGATCGTGAATCCACCGGACTCGATTGTGTCTGGACAGCCAGTTCGGCTTGCGCAGAATGCTGCCAGTCCGAAGGGAGGAGCGTAGTGAGGGTTCGGCGTCAGCGGATTGCGCCGGGTCGCGACTCGCGTGGTGCGGAGGTGTTCCTCGCTCTGGGACTGCTCCTGCTGTGTGGTTGCGCCGTAGGACCGCGCTATGCCAAGCCGACGACGCCGGCCCCGCCGCAATACAAGGAACTGCCTCCGAACTGGAAGGCCGCGCAACCGAGCGATCAAGTCGCGAAAGGGAAGTGGTGGGAAGTGTTTCAGGATCCTCAGCTGAATGCTCTGGAGGAGCAGGTCAACGTTTCCAATCAGACTCTGAAGGCAGCCCACGCGCAATTTGAGCAGGCACGCGCGGTGGTAAGGATCAATCGCTCGTTCCAGTACCCTACGGTGACAGCTGGAGTCAGCGCCACGCGCAATCATCAGTCGACGAACCGTCCGAATGGGCGCTTGGCACCCACGAGCACCTATACAGACTTGCAGCTTCCGGTAGACGCCTCCTATGAAGCCGATGTCTGGGGCCGAGTGCGGCGCACGGTGGAGGCGGCTCGTGCCAATGCGCAGGCCAGCGCAGCTGACCTCGAAAGCGTAAGCCTCAGCCTGCATGCCGAGCTGGCCAGCGATTACTACCAGGTGCGTGCTCTGGACGCAGAAGAGCAGTTGTTGAACTCGACGGTTGCCGCGTACCAGGAGGCGCTCGACCTGACCCAGAACCGCTACAACGGGGGCGTCGCATCTCAAGTGGATGTTGCCCAAGCCCAGACCCAACTGGAGACCACGCGCGCCCAGGCCATCGACCTAGGAGTGCAGCGCGCCCAGTTTGAACATGCCATCGCGGTGCTCACCGGACGGCCTCCTTCGACCTTCAGTTTGGCTCCCGTTCCCCTGGCGAGCACGCCACCCGTGATACCAACCGGACTTCCATCCGACTTGCTGGAACGCCGACCAGACATTGCGGCCAACGAGCGCCGGATGGCCGTTGCCAACGCTCAAATTGGCGTTGCCAAGGCTGCCTACTACCCGACCATTATTCTTAGCGCTACCGGCGGCTTCGAAGGGAATTCGATTACCAACTGGTTCAACGGCCCGAGCGGGTTTGTCGCGGCCGGAGCGTCTGCCCTGGAGACCGTTTTTGACGCGGGCCGGCGACGGGCCGTGACCGATCAGGCCAGGGCAGCTTACGACCAGTCGGTCGCAAACTACCGCGAAACGGTGCTGAACGCTTTTCAGGACGTCGAAGACAATCTCGCAGCCTTACGCCTCCTGGAAGACGAAGCCAAGACCGAGAATGCGGCCGTTGCCTCCGCGGAACACTCGCTTGCACTCTCGAACAATCGCTACAAGGGCGGGGTAGCGACCCACCTCGAGGTTATTACTGCCCAAAGCATTGCCCTCAGCGACCAGCGCGTTGCTGTCGAAATTGCGGGTCGCCGCATGACGGCTTGCGTGTCGCTCATCAAGGCCCTCGGTGGAGGATGGAACGTATCGGACCTTCCCCTGGTGCGAAAAGATAACTTGCCGAAAGACAACCAGCAATCGGCCCGCGGTCAGTAGGAATTTCCGGCCAGCTTCTGCCATCTTCTCTGGTCACTCTCCTGGCTTGGCTCCTTCAGCGAACCATCGGCCAAACTCGACGCGTGCAATCCCTTCGAAGTAAGCTACCGGCACATGAAGACCCGGTCCGATGCGCTCCGTGTAATCGAATCGCAGTCTTTCGATATTTGCGTAATCGGCGCCGGGGCTACTGGAGCGGGATGTGCCCTCGACGCTCAACTACGCGGCTTGCGCACGGTATTGGTCGATGCCGGAGATTTCGCGTCTGGAAGTTCCAGCGCCTCGACCAAGCTTGCGCACGGCGGCGTACGTTATCTGCAACAGGCCGTCGCGGATTTTGATTTAGGGCAGTTGAAAGTTGTTCGGCAAGCCCTCCGCGAGCGCATTCTGATGCTGGAGAACGCCCCTCATCTGGCCCATCCCTGTGACTTCCTGGTGCCCTGCTTCAACCGCTTCGAACTCGTGTACTACGCGGTCGGGCTGAAGCTGTACGACTGGTTTGCCGGCAAGGCAAGGCTGGGACCCAGCCGCCTGCTTTCGCGACAACAAGCTCTGGATTCGCTGCCGACACTTCAGAGCGAGCACCTGGCTGGCGCCGTCGCTTATCTGGATGGACAATTCGACGACGCTCGGTACGGTGTCACTCTGGTGAAGACCCTTGCGGACGCAGGCGGCGAAGTAGATAACTACCTCGCGGTCGTGGCCTTCGAAAAAGGTTCCGACGGAAAGCTCTCTGCGGCGATCGTCAAGGATCTTTTCACCGGGCGCTCATTCAACGTGCGCGCGCGCGTATTCATCAATGCGACCGGCCCCTTCTCCGACGGCATCCGTTCCCTGGCGGCTCCGGGCACACCCCGCCGGCTCGTTCTGAGCAAGGGCATCCACGTCCTTCTCGCGCTGAACAGAAACGTCACAAGCGCGCTGCTGATTCCCAAGAGCGAAGATGGAAGGGTAATCTTCGCGATCCCCTGGCTTGGTCGTTTGCTGATCGGAACCACGGATCAGGAGGTGACGCTCGAGCAGGAACTGAACGTGACCCGCGAGGAGGCTGAATATCTGTTCCGCCATCTCAACCGCTACTCAGCCAAGCCTTATTCGGTAAAAGATGTTGTCGGCGCATTCGCCGGTCTGCGGCCACTCGTACGTGCCAATTCGACGCGGCCGACCAAGAACCTCATTCGGGAACACGAAGTCGAGATAGACCAGAGCAGCGGCCTGGTCAGCATTCTCGGCGGCAAGTGGACGACGTATCGCGCCATGGCAGAAGACACCATCGATGCGGTTCAGAAGCAGCTCGAAGGTCCCCGCAGGCCATGTTCTACGCGGCACCATCGTCTTGCTGGCTCCGAGGGATATAGTGTCGATCACTGGAAGTCGCTGGCCAGCGAGCACGGTCTCAGCGAAACGACCGCGAAGCATCTTTCCGAAAAATTCGGTACAGAAGCTTCGGACGTTCTCACAATCGCCAAAGAGAGCTCAGAGTTGAAGTCGCCTTTAGTCGCGGGCGCGGCTCCGATCCAGGCCGAGGTTGTCTACTGTGCTCGCCGGGAAATGGCGATCACCATCGAAGATGTCCTGGCACGCCGCATCGGCTTGCAGTGGTTCAGTTGGAAGCTGGCGATCCAGGCGGCGCCTGCGGTGGCGGAACATCTCGGACGGGAGTTAGGCTGGCCCGTCGCTCAGAAAAGTCAGGCAATTCGCGACTACGTCGGTAAGATGGAGCGACTACTCCGGTCGATCGGGCTCCGAAACGATTAAAAGATCTTCGTGCTCTACGGCCAGAGCAGGACCGGCCTGCAGCAATCGACCAGGAAGGCAGACAATTTGGCAAGCTATCTCGGTGCCCTTGACCAAGGCACGACCAGCACGCGCTTCATCATCTTCGATCGTTCGGGACGCATAGTTGCCAGCGCGCAGCGCGAGCATCAGCAAATTTATCCCAAGCCCGGCTGGGTGGAGCACGACCCGGAGGAAATCTGGCGCCGCACGCAGGAGGTCATCGCCGGCGCCCTTGAGCAGCGTGCCCTTCAGCCCGCAGATCTCGCAGCCATTGGAATCACGAACCAGAGAGAGACCACCATCCTCTGGGACCGCAAGACCGGCAAGCCCGTTTACAACGCCATTGTTTGGCAGGACACCCGTGTGGCCGGTGCCGTGGCTGAGTTCGCCCAGCATGGCGGACAGGATCGCTTTCGAACTCAAACTGGTCTGCCGCTCACGACCTATTTCAGCGGCCTGAAGATTCGCTGGCTGCTGGAAAACGTCCCCGGAGCGCGCGAACGGGCGGAAGCCGGCGATGTGCTCTTCGGCAATGTGGACACGTTTCTCGTGTGGCATCTCACGGGTGGCGCGAAGGGCGGCATTCACATCACCGATGTGACCAATGCCAGCCGCACCCAGCTGATGAATCTGCAAACGCTCGATTGGGACACGGAAATCCTGTCGGCCTTCGGGATCCCCGAGGCGATGTTGCCCCGAATCCGTTCCAGCAGCGAAGTGTACGGAACCGCTGCCCAGAGCGCGCTCGAGGGTGCGACCATCGCAGGAATCCTCGGCGACCAGCAAGCCGCCCTCGTGGGTCAAACTTGCTTTAACCCGGGAGAGGCCAAAAACACCTACGGCACCGGCTGCTTTCTGCTGATGAATGTCGGTGAGCAACCCGTGCCCTCAAAGCACGGGCTCTTGACCACCGTCGCCTACAGAATCGGCGACCAACCCGCGGTCTATGCCCTAGAGGGAAGTATTGCGATCACCGGCGCCCTGGTGCAATGGCTGAGGGACAACCTCGGCCTGGTCGAAAAAAGCTCCGATATCGAAGCGCTGGCGATTTCCGTGAACGACAATGGCGGGATCTATTTCGTGCCGGCATTCTCGGGCCTCTACGCGCCTTACTGGAAGGATGGCGCCCGAGGCGTGATTGCCGGGCTCACCCGCTACGCCACCAAGGGACACCTGGCGCGTGCGGTACTGGAAGCAACCGCCTTTCAGACGCGGGAA
>Ga0307479_10005646_pt1 | contig 11453 bp, 13 predicted proteins | sample atmos_gasesECM4C_FD_203743 | JGI IMG/M metagenome (GOLD analysis project Ga0307479, IMG submission 203743) | Hardwood forest soil microbial communities from Morgan-Monroe State Forest, Indiana, United States - atmos_gasesECM4C_515 | ecosystem: Environmental > Terrestrial > Soil > Temperate... | reverse complement strand
CGGTGGAGGTGGTGGTCGATGTGCCATCGGGCCGGTTGCGGACGGTGGCCAGCCTTGTGGATGGGCGGGTCCAGTCGGTGCGCTTTCGCAACGTCCCGAGCTTCGTGCTGGTCGAGGGACTGTCCGTGTCGGTTGCTGGGCGCCGGGTCGAGGTGGCGGTCGCCTATGGCGGCGCCTTCTACGCCATCGTTCCGGCGGACCGTTTCGAGCTCCCGCTCGAGCCGGCCTTCGTGCCACGGTTCATCGACCTGGGCCGCGAGATCAAGGCCGCGATCGAGGCGAAACGCGAGATCGTCCATCCGCTCGAACCGGAGCTCGAGGGTATCTATGGGGTGATGTTCACGGGAGGAAACCGAAACGTGACCATCTTTGCGGAGGGTGAGGTGGACCGATCGCCCTGCGGCAGCGGCACGTCGGCGCGCCTGGCGCTGCTCGACCGGCAGAGGGAGCTGGCGCGCGGCGCCACGCTGATGCATGAGAGTGTGATCGGCACCCGTTTCGCCTCACGCGTCGTCGGTGAGGACCGGGTCGCCGATTACCCGGCGGTGATCACGGAGATCGAAGGAAGCGCGCATCTGACCGGTTATCACCAGTTCGTGTTGTCGGCGGACGACCCCATCGGCGCCGGGTTTTTGCTCCGATAGCCGCCCAGCGCCTACCGGACGGCGATGATCTTGACCGCGTCGATGACGAACTGCACCGCGATCGCCGCGAGCAGCAACCCCAGCACCCGGGTCAGGAGCTGAATCACCGAGGGTCCGATCAGGCGCGCGATCTGGCCGGCGAGCATCAGGCCGATCGCCACCACAACGACCACCGCGACGATCCCGAGCAGCACCCCCAGGCGCCCCGGCGTGTCCTCGTACCGTTTCGTCAACACCATCACGGCCGCGATCGCGCCGGGGCCGGCGAGTAGCGGGGTTGCCAGCGGGACGAGCGCGATGTTTGCCGTATCGGCCTGCGCGAATTCCTCGCCACGAAGCATCTGGAGGGCGACGAGCAGCAGGAGCAGGCCACCGGCGATGGTGAGGCTTTCCACTGAAACGTGCAGGTAATCGAGCACGAGACGGCCGAAGAGAGCAAACACGACCACCAGCCCGCCGGCGGCCGCGGCCGCTTGGAGCGCAGCCCTCCGTCGCGCGCCGGGGGTCAGTCCGGCGGTGAGGCTGATGAAGATCGGCGCGCTGCCCAGTGGATCCATGATCACGACCAGCGTGATGAACGCTTCGGCGAACGCCAGCCAGCTCATGGCGACAGCCTAGCGGCAGACAGGCATAGGATGAAGTCGATGGCGAAAAGCGCGGCGAAGCGAGCCGAGGACCTGCTCTGGAAAATCGCCGAAAGCGACGAGGTCGAGATTGAAACGCGTCGCAACGGCAAATCGCCCCTGCATCGCGTCACCGTCTGGATCGTGCCAATCGAGGACGGCGTCTATGTTCGCTCCTTTAAGGGCAAACGGGGACGTTGGTACCAGGAAGCCCTGGCCAACCCATTGGTCACGGTAGGTGTCGGCCGGCGGAAGGTCAACGTGCGCGCCGAGCCGGAGCGCAACTCACACGTCATCCGGGCGGTGAGTGCTGGTTATCGCAAGAAATACGGTGAACGCTGGCCGGACGACACCGAGCCAATGCTCAAGCGCTCGGTCGTTCCCACGACGCTGCGACTGACGCCACGCTAGGCGTAGGGAATCAATAAGGCCGGATCCCAAGCCTGGCGGCTGGCGCCGGCGAGGAAGGTCGACTCGGCAAAGTCGAGAATGGCCTGGCGCGGATCACGGCTGCGACGCACCGCCTCATAGGGGAGGATGAACTCGCCGATGCCGGGGTTCCACGCGGCGCCCTCGGGGCGAATCCCCGCCTCCTCGATGCCATCGGGCGCCGGGTAGGCATAGGCGAAAAACGCCGGCTCCTCCAGCGTCACGCTTCCCGGCCAGAACCCCACGCAGACCTGCTCGGCGTCGCCGCCCACGCGGCGGATCAGCCCCCATTCCGGGGAAGGCTCCACCCGGCGGCCCGAGAAGCGTGACACAGAAAGGTCGAACGTTCCCCACCAGAACGAAACCGGACTGGCGCGGCCGGTGAACCGTCCCCGATGCTCCTTGAGCACCAGATCGATGCGCGCCAGCAGGCGCCACCACCGGTGTGCCCACTCCGGCTCGTACACGGTGTGGACGGTGTCCTGCGGAAATGGGATCGGGTTGTCTACCTCCGACGGCACGATCGTGATCGCCGGCTCGATGTCCAGCGTGCGGAGCCGGCCCATCAGCTCTTCGTAAAACTCAGCGACCGGCCGGGCTTGCAACGCAACCCGCTCGACCCGTCCGTCGTTGAGGGCGACGATGACCTCGTGGTCGATCAGGTCGACATCGATCGCGAAGCCGGTCCGGCCGCTCCACATCGGTGATGTCGTCAGGCCGCGACCCGTGAGGTAGAGGGGGACGTTGGCCCACTGCGGCTCGCGGCGGGTCAGCGCCAGCCGGATCTTGCCGATGATCTGCAGCTTCATGTGCAGCGTTTCCATGGTCGGCGACCAGTCCTTGTAGGGCAGCTCGGGCCACTCCGCAAGCTGGCGCCTCACGCTGGCACTAATCACAGAACTATGGTAGCCATCAGGGTGCCTGCGCTTCACGCTTTGAGCTTGTTCGTCCGCTGGGCCCACGTTGCCGGGATGGCGCCCATCCTGGGCGGGGCCTTGCTCGTCTGGTGGCTGGGGGTGCGTCGAAAGGATGCCAATGCGGGGGTCGTCCTCGATGTCGCGGAGCGATATGAGTGGATCTTCTGGGCCGCGATTGGGGTGCAGGTGATGACCGGTGTCGGCAACCTCGGGGCGTTCGGTGACGCCCTGCCGGCGTCGGCGACCGGGTGGGGGACGAAGTTGATCCTGAAGCTGATCGCCGTTCTCGCGCTCGCGGTGCTCTCCGTGCCCAGGACTCTGGCGGTCGTGGCCATGGCCGGTGTGAAGCGACCGCAGCCCGGTCTGTTATCGGTCTTCTATGGCGGAACGGCCATCTTCGTGGTGGGGATCGCCGGTCTCGCAGTCTGGTTGGCTCATGGCTGAGAGCGCCATTCGCGAACGCAACCAACTGGTGGTCTTTGCGCTGGGCACCTTCCATGCCGCGGGCCTGATCGTCGCGCTGGTGCTCGCCCTCTACGCCGCCGGCGGCTTAGCGCCGCTGCTAAGCAGTCTCAGCACCATCGCAGGTTTGGCGCTGTTCAGCGCCCTGTGGCTGACGACGGTCTGGTCGACCCATCGCACGCTCCGCGGGGCCTTCACGGTCGCGCCCTGGACGGCGGTGCCGCTTGGCATCATGATCCCGCGTGCGGCCTGGCGCGGCGGCATCAACGGCGTCGCCTTCCTCGCGTGCCTGGGCCTGATCCTTGTGATCTCCTCTGCCTTCAATGGCGATATCGGCGTCGTTGGATTCGGAGCCTTGATCTTTGCGACGGTGGGTGCCGCGTTCGCCTTTGTGATCGGGCTGGTCTTGGGCTTGCTATTCGCCTGCGTCGACCTTGCGCTCGTCACCGCGACACGCGCGATCGTCAACAACGAAGAGTCCCGGCCGTAGCGGCCGGGACCGTGGGGAAGGGGGAGAGAGCAGTTCGTTCAGGCCGTCCGTGAGCGAACGATCGCTGGAGCCAGCTCGACGCGTGCACCGCGCAGCGCGCCAACCATGCCGCCATACACTGCGCCGGCGTAGACGCCACAGAGCATGAACACGACGGGCTCGAGTCCCACCATGACGGCGCCCGCCAGTGTAAACAGCACTCCACCAATTCCGCCGCCAAGTGCCGCGCCGCCAAGCGCGCCCCGCATCATCCGTACAACGTCAGTTGTCATCGTGAACGACCTCCCGAAAAATGGACTTGCGTTTTTTCCGTTAAGGGGATGATGCGCCCCATCACCTGTCAAAACCGTGACGGGAGCCCCCACCCTGACCCTCCCCCGCGAGCGGGGGAGGGAAGTCTCCCTAGGCCTCTTCCAGACGGAAGCCGGAACCCCGGACGGTGAGGATGCGCACGCCAGAGTTGACGAGCTTGGCGCGCAGCCGGCTCATCTTCACGTCGATCACGTTTGAGCCGAGCGGCTCGGTCTCGTCGCGCCAGGCGTGCTCGGCAATCGCTTTGCGATCGACGACCGAGGGAAAACGTCGCATCAGCAGCTCCAGGATGTAGAGCTCGGCGGTCGTGAGGTTGAGCAGCTTCCCATTAAGGGTGACCTGGCGGCGCGCCGGGTCCAATGAGAGCCCGCCGCGGTTGAGGACCGGCGCACCCACACCGCGCGGCCGTCGTTGAAGCGCCCGCACGCGGGCGACCAGCTCGCCGAAGTCGAATGGTTTGACGAGGTAGTCATCCGCACCGGCGTCGAGACCCTGGATCCGATCGGGCGGGGCATCACGCGCGGTCAGCATCAGGATCGCGGTCGGGCGGTCGTTGCGCCGGGCCCACGACGCGACCTCGACGCCAGGCACCCCGGGCATCCGCCAGTCGAGGATGGCGACATCGTATTCGTAGAACTTCAACTGTTCGATGGCATCGTCGCCACGGTCGACCGCGTCGACGAGGTACCCCGCATCCTCGAGTCCCTGCACGAGGACCTCTCGTAGGCCGCGATCATCTTCCGCAACCAGGATGCGCATCTAGGCTCCCAGCTGCGCCAGCACGACCTGGAATTCCATGGTGGCATTGTCCTGCACGGTGACAAACCCACCGATGCTCGGCGGCGTCATTCCGAATTGGCTGAAGGGGAAGGTGATGGAGCCGACGAGTTCGATCTTCGAGCCGTTGAGCCGGGCGTCGATTGGGATCGTGACCGTCTTCGTCACGCCGTGCAGCGTCAGCGCGCCGGTCGCCGAGACGTGGATAGTCTGCCCTGCGGCGGCCTCGGCCGGCAACGCGATCGGGGTCGCCAGCTGGAAGGTGGCGGTCGGATAGCGGTCGCTTTGGAGTCCCTGCGAGTGGATCCGCCGATCCCTCATCGCCTTGTCGCTGCTGAGCTTGCTGACGTCGACCGTGACGCTCGCGGTGGTCACGCTGTAACCGCTCGCCGTCTGCGCGAGGGTCAGTGTCCCGGTCACGGCCGAGGTGCGTCCGACGGCGTCGCTGGGGGCGGGGAGGGAGGCGAGCTGCTCACGGACCCGGTAGCCGGCCTGCGACCCCGTGGTTACGCTCCAGGTTCCAGCACCGAGCGTCGACGACGGAGTCGCGGTTGCTCCCGACGTTGAGGGCGCCGGCGAACTGAGTGCCAGCTTCTGCGGCGACGACCCGGCGAACACGACGAAATAGGCGAAACCAATCCCCGCGGCACCGATCAGCAAGCCGCCGGCGACGATGGCCGCAATCAGCGAACGGCGGTTGTTCATGTAAGGAAATGCTGAGGGGCGCGACCTTTCAGTTCGATGACAGGCTAGTCCGTCATCATGAGGCGAGGGTAAGAATTAGCCGAGTCAGGAGGCGATGGTCAGGACGGCCGCGCCTTCGAATCGGCCATGGGCGAGATCGTCCAGGGCTTGGTTCGCCTCGGCTAGCGGATAGGGGTGCACCTCGGTCCGGACAGGCACCATGGGCGCGATCTGCAGGAATTCCTCACCATCTCGCCGCGTCAGGTTGGCAACGGAGCGGATCTGCCGTTCCTGCCACAGGAGGTCGTAGGAAAACGATGGGATATCGCTCATGTGAATGCCGGCACACACGACGACGCCACCTGGATCGAGGGCTTTAAGTGCGGCCGGGACCAGCGCGCCGACCGGCGCGAAGATCAGGGCGGCGTCGAGCGGTTCCGGTGGCGCCGTCAGCGAGTCGCCCGCCCACTCAGCCCCAAGGCTGCGCGCGAAGGCCTGCTTCTTCGTATCGCCCGGCGAGGTAAACGCGAAGACGCGCCGGCCCTGGTAGCGTGCAACCTGGGCGATGATGTGCGCCGAGTCGCCGAAGCCATAGAGACCGACTCGCTGGGCATCGCCCGCGAGCCGCAACGCGCGATAGCCGATCAGGCCGGCGCAGAGCAGCGGTGCGGCGTGCAGGTCGTCGTAACTGTCGGGCAATGGAAAACAAAAGCTCTCGTCGGCGACGCAGAACTCGGCGTAGCCACCATCCACCTGGTAGCCGGTGAAACGGGCGTTGACGCACAGGTTCTCGAGGCCGCGCCGGCAGAAGCGGCAGGTTTCATCCACGTAGCCGAGCCAGGGGACGCCGATGCGCTGGCCTGGCCCGAAGCGGTCAGCGCCGCTGCCGGAACCCTCGACACGTCCCACGATCATGTGGCCGATCACGAGGGGCAGTTTCGGCTCGCTCAGCTCACCGCTCACGATGTGCAGGTCCGTGCGGCAGACCGCGCAGACCGAGACCCGGATCAGGACCTGGCGCTCGGAGGGGACGGGCACCGGCACGTCTTCGAGGCGGAGAGGCTTCTTCGCCGCCCGAAGCCGCATCGCCCTCATCGTGTTGCCGCTAGGCGGTGACGCCGCTCTTCAATGTTGCGCTCAGCGTGATAGGCGTGGCGGCCAGCGCTTTCGAGACTGGACAGTTTTGCTTGGCATCGTCGGCGAGGCGCTTGAAGGTGGCCTCATCGATCCCGGGCACGTTGCCTTCGGTCGCGAGATCGATGCGGGAGATTCCCCAACCCTTGTCGCCCTTGTCGAAATGGACGCTGGCCGTAGTCCGAATTACCTCTGGCTTGTGGCCGGCCTGCGTCAGTCCGTTGGCGAACGCCATGGAAAAGCATCCGGCGTGCGCCGCGCCGATCAACTCCTCAGGATTGGTGCCGGGGCCGTCCTCCATCCGACTCTTGAAGGAATACGATCCCTCGAAGGCGCCGCTACCGAGGCGCATCGTTCCCGATCCATCCTGCAACGACCGCCGCCACGTGGCTTCCGATGTCCGTACTGGCATGCTCGAGTCACCTCGCTCTGAATGGTTGCCGTCCGGAACTGATCCTAGTCGACTGCGTCCGCGGCTGCGGCCAGGATCTCGAGGGTGCGTAAGCGATCGGACTGCGTCTTGCCGTGGACGCTGGCCAGCAACGTTGTCACGCCGGCCGAGGCCCACACCGACAGCCGTTCGCGAACGTAGGACTGCGGTCCGGGAATGCTGATGGCATCGACCAGGTCATCGGGCACCCGGCGGATCGCCTCGAGTTGTTTGCCGCCGAGGTAGAGCTCCTGGAGCGTGCGCGCGTCGTCGGCGAAGCCGTACTGGCTGACGAGATCGTTGTAGAAGTTCTTGCTCTTCGAGCCCATCCCGCCAACGTAGAGCGCAACCCAGGGCTTCAGCGCCTCGCGGGCGTGGGCGCGGTCATCGTCGATGCTGACCGGCACGTGCGGGGCGATTGCGAGGGTCTCGAGGGAACGACCGCTGACCCGCGCACCCGCTTCGAGCTCGGGACGGAAGAGATCCATATGCCCCGGAGCAAAGAGCGTCGGAATCCAGCCGTCGGCAACTTCGCCGGTCAGACGCAGGCCGCCCGGGGTGAGCGTCGCCAGGTAGATCGGCACCGTTGCCCGCACGGGATGCGCGAGAAGCTTGAGACCCTTGTCGAGTTGGAAGACCTGGCCGTCGAAGAGCAGGCGATCACGCCGCAGAACCTGGCGGACGATGGCGACCGTTTCGCGCATTCGGAGCAGCGGGCGATCGAACGCCACGCCATGCCACCCGGTCACCACCTGGTGGCCGCTGGTGCCGAGGCCGAGGATGAAGCGGCCACCGGAGATCAAGTCGAGCGTGGCCGCGGTTTGCGCCAGCAGCGCGGGCGTGCGGCTGAAGACGTTGACGATGCCGGTGCCGAGCTGGATGCGCTCGGTGCGGGCAGCGAGGGCGCCAAGGATGGACACGGCGTCGGTGCCATACGCTTCCGGCATCCAGACCGATTCGAAGCCGAGTGCCTCGGCGCGTTGAGCGAGCTCGACCGCCTCGGGGAAGGAGAGGCTGCCCTCGTAGGGCAAGTTCAGTCCGAGCTTCATCGTGGCATCGTACCCTGACTTGCGCCTACAGTTAGACCAAATTAGCCGCCCCCGAAGTGAATGGGCGGTCTGATACTCGAGGAGGACGCCATGGCAGATCGCACGACAACCACAGTCACCGCGCCGCTTGCGGGAACGATCGACGTCGGCGGCGACATGCCGGTCAACCGATTTGGCTTCGGCGCGATGCGGATCACCGGTGAAGGGATCTGGGGCGAGCCGGCCGATCGCGAGGAATCCAAGCGGGTGCTGCGCCGCGCCCTGGAGCTGGGCATCAACTTCATCGACACCGCCGATTCCTACGGGCCGGAGGTCAGCGAGCGATTGATCGCCGAGACGCTCTACCCCTATCCGGAGGAGCTCGTGATCGCAACCAAGGGTGGGCTGCTCCGACCGGGGCCGGGACAGTGGGACCCTGACGGTCGTCCCGAACATCTGCGCGCGGCTTGCGAGGGAAGCCTCCGGCGACTCCGCGTTGAACAGATCGATCTCTACCAGCTTCACCGCCCGGACCCCAAGGTTCCGTTCGAGGAATCGGTCGGGGCGCTGGTGGAACTGAAGAACGAAGGCAAGATCCGGCACATTGGTCTTTCCAACGTCACGACCGAGCACGTGGAGCGGGCGGAAAAGCTCACGCCGATCGCGTCGGTGCAGAACCGATACAGCGTCTTTGAGCGAACCTCAGAGCTGGTCCTGGAGTACTGCTCAGGGGAAGGCATTGCGTTCCTACCCTGGCGCCCGGTGGAAGGCGGAACGCTCGCGGCGGCCGGAGTCGTCGCCGAGATCGCGCGCCGCAACCGAGCCACTCCGGCCCAGATCGCCCTCGCCTGGTTGCTGGCGCACTCGCCTGTCATGCTCCCCATCCCGGGGACCTCGAAGGTGGCGCACCTCGAGGAAAACCTCGGCGCGGTGGCCCTGGAGCTGGCTCCGGCCGAACTGGCCGAGATCGACAAGGTTGCCCCGGAGCCGGCCGGCTGAGCGGCGAGGACGACGATCGCGATCGGTACGACGCGCTGGACGAAGCGTTGATGGAGACGTTTCCGGCCAGCGATTCGATCGCGGTCTCAGCGCCGATCAGCCCCCACCCTGCCCTCCCCCGCGAGCGGGGGAGGGACGATGACGATGCTGCCCTTCCCCGCACGCGGGGGAGGGACGATGATACTGCAGCAGTGCAGAGCGGGCGTTAACGCCACCAGGGCGTCCGGGCCGACTCGACCGCAACCGCCACCGGCCGCTGCAGGTCATCCTCCAGTCGCGCGACGTTCAGGACCCACTCCCCGGCGATCACGACGGCCATCGCCCCACGTCCCGCCCGGTCGTCGTTCCGCCAGCGGCGAAGGCAATCGAGCGCGGCCGACCGAATGGCCTCGCGCGAGACCGGCTTCTGGGTAGGGCTTACTGTTTCGAGCGCGAGCTGGTCGGCTATGGTCACCAGGTTTTCGAGCATGACCGTCTCCTGAGCGTGGACGACGCGTGCACCATCGGGGCAGCCGCCGGCGCGGTATCCCATGCGGCCGGCGACGACGTCGAGCAGTTCGGCGGCGAGCATGGCGTGGTTGCCTTCCGATAACAGAAGGCCGGCGGTTTGCGGATCGAGCGGCGACGCGACCCGCTCGTTGAGAAAGGCATCGAAGGCTTCGCCGGCTCGGTCACGCGCCTGGATCGCGACCCGGCGGGCTGGTTCGAGGCTGGAGGGTGGCTCGAAGTCGAGGACGCGGGCGAACGCGGCATCCAGGTAGTTGGCAACGGCGCGATAGAACTCGGCAACGGCGCGGCCGAACTCGCGTCGCGCGCCGCGCGGCCAGAGCAGCAAGCCGACCACGATGCTGATGGAGGCTCCCACGGCGACGTCCTCGATGCGGACCAGGCCGACCTGCCAGCCCGCCGGCGAGATGAGGTTGAAGATGATGATCAGGTTGATCGTGAACGCGGCCTGGCTCGCAATGAAGCCGACGGTAGTGGCGGCATAGGCCGCGAGGAAGATGGCGAAGGGTAACGCTACCCACATGACGGCCGGGTGATTGCCGGCCAGGACGGCGAAGATGCCACCGATCAAAACGCCGATCACGTTTCCCGCCAGGGCCTGGAGCGTGGTGCGGCCGGTGCCGAGCGCGGTGGAGCGCAAGACCTGGAGCGTCCCGAGGACGACCCAGAAGGCGTGCGAGAGTCCAAGGCTGCGCGCGAGCCAGACCGCGAGGGCGAGGCCGACGGCGACCCGAAGGCTGTGCTGGAGCACGGTCGAGGAGGGCGCGAGGTGCGTTCCAATGGCTCGGAACACCCTGGTAACCGTGCCGCTGATCCCTTCGAGGCGCGGCGCGGAAACCGGCAGGGCGATCTCCTCCTCCGGCCGGCCGCCGGCCGCAATCAGCGCATTGCTGCCGAGCGAAATCGCGAGGTAGGAGACAACCCGAAGCGTGTGATCGACGTCGAGGCCACCGAGCACCTGATCGGCGGGACGGCCGGCGCGCAGTTGCTGGTTGGCCCAACGATCCAGCGCTACCCGGTGACGTTCGCGGGCCTCCTCCACGGCACGCAGATCCGGGGCCGCGCCGCCCGTCAAGACGTCAGCGCTCGAACGCAGGGCCGCCACCGTGACGGCGACCAGCCGGTCGGTCTCCTCGATGCCCGGTGGGGTCGCGGTACGCGACTGTTCAAACGGGTGTTCCACGATGTCGACGATGCGTTGCAGCTCGATCAAGAGCTGGACGAAGGCGCGATCACGTCGCGTCGGACCGGCCGGGCGTTTGGCCGTCGCGTCATATTGTTGTCGGGCGGAAGCCTCGGCACGCCGCGCCGTCTCCAGCAGTGCGAGCAGCTCTTGATCGCCCACGCCCGGCCGAAGCCCATCCACGAGGTTGGCGACGGCAAGACAGGCTTTCGCCGCGTGCTGCCGCAGCTTGACCCGTTCGAAGCGGGGCCAAAGGAAGGTGGCCGCAAGCGTCGCGAGAATGCCCGCGAAGGTCCAACCGACAACCCGCGCCGGGACCGCGGCGGCGGGGGCGGGGACGGTAATCGAAATCACGAAAGCGAGCAGCAGGCCGGTCTGCGCGGCCGCGATGTAGCCCCCAAAGAGGCTCGCGAACGAAATCACGAAACCGACCAGCAGCATCACGGCGCCGGCCAGCGCGACATTCTGCGAGACCACCGTGCCCAGCGCAATCAGCACCGCGCCGACCAGGGTCGCACCCAGATAGGCAATCGCCCGCGGTCGGCGCAGGCCACCGAAATCGGACATCACCAGCAGCGCAAAGCCGCCAAAGACGATGAAGATGACGTTCTGGGCGTCGTGCAGAACGAGTTGCCCAAAGGCAAAGAGGGGAGGGATCACAATCGCGGCTCGCGCAGCCCGTCGCAGGGCCGCGTGTCCCGGATCCCTTGGCCCGCTCAGTGAAAACGCAGGTGGTCGCGGCGCCGGGACCTCAGCTCCCGTCACCACGGTGCCTCGTGCGCTCATCTTCTATTCGTACATCACCACCGCGTCGGGTGGCGACGTCTCACCTGA
>Ga0307479_10005644_pt1 | contig 11454 bp, 13 predicted proteins | sample atmos_gasesECM4C_FD_203743 | JGI IMG/M metagenome (GOLD analysis project Ga0307479, IMG submission 203743) | Hardwood forest soil microbial communities from Morgan-Monroe State Forest, Indiana, United States - atmos_gasesECM4C_515 | ecosystem: Environmental > Terrestrial > Soil > Temperate... | reverse complement strand
GTGTTTCAGGAGGAGTTTGTAAATGGCGCTGACTTCGCGGGCGATCCCGTAGTGGCCGAGGCAATCGGGGCGATTCGAACTGACTTCCGCGTCGATCACGGCACCATGCGGGCCGTTTTCCATGCCGGCGATGTTTGTACCCGAAAGGGCGAGGCGCGAGGCGAGCACCTCCGGCGACGCAGTTACGTCCACGAAATCTTTCAGCCAGTTGTAGACGATTTTCATCGGCTATTTCCGCTCGTTGGGCAGCCGCCCGGCATAGAGGTGCGTGGCGTAGTCCACTCGCACACGGCCATTTTCCTGATACGTGCGAAAGAGTTCGCGCAGGGCGTCCATCATCGGGGCAAAATTCGCATGGCCCTCCTGCGGCATGTACGAGGCGCTGCGCAGGAGCCCGGCAAGTTCATCCCAATCCAACGGCCGCTCACCAGGCAGCGCGCGGTGGAGAAATTCGCCGCCGAGAAAAAAGCCTTGCATGTCGTGGCCCTCAGGATAGGACTCGCGGACGCGCGCATAGTCCGTCCCGTATTTCACGAGAAAGTCCTCGTAGGCCTTGGCGAACGGCGTCTCCTTTTCGCGGAAGTTCCATACCGCGACGAACCAGCCTTGCGGCCGCAGAATCCGCCGGAACTCCGCGCGCGTTTTTTCCGGTTCGAACCAGTGGAAGGCTTGGCCAGCGGTGACGAAATCGACGCTGGCATCCTCGAGGGTGGTGGACTCGGCCGAGCCTTCGATACTCGAGAAGCCGTCGTAGGAGGCGAGATATTCCTGGCCGGCCTTGCGCATTTCGGGGTTTGGCTCGACGCCGTAAACACGATTGCCGTTCTTTAAGAAGAGTTCGCTCAGGAAACCTGTGCCGGAGCCGATGTCGGCGACGACGTGGCCGGGGCGCAGGCTGCAGTTTTCACGCAAGGCATCCAGAACGGCGGCGGGGTAGCCGGGGCGGTAGCGGAGATAGTCCGCCACGCGATTGGAGAAGCGTTGTTTGGAGTCGTTGAAAGTCATGGAAGAAGGTTATCAGTCCTCAGTTTTCAGTAGTCAGTAAGCCAGAACCAAGAGCCGGGCTAAAGCCCGGCCTCTACAAATGCTTCCTACGGGAATTGGCGGAGGAAGCGGACGTCGTTCTGGAAAAAGACCTGGATGTCGTCGATACCGTATTTGAGCATGGCCAGGCGGTCGATTCCGATGCCGAAGGCGAAGCCGCTGACTTTCTTGGCGTCGTAGTTCACGAAACCGTAGACGGCGGGGTCGACCATCCCGGCGCCGAAGAGTTCGATCCACGCCGCGCCCTTGCACTTTGAACAGGTTCCGCCGCCGGCTGCCGTGCCGGTTCCGCCGCAGAAGGGGCAGGAGACATCGAATTCGACGCTCGGCTCCGTGAACGGGAAATAGCTGGGCCGGAAGCGGGTCTTCACGCTTGGGCCGAAGAATTGTTTTACGAAATACTCAATGGTCCCCGTGAAATCGCAGAAGGTGATGTCGATGTCAACGGCGAGGCCCTCGATCTGGTGGAAGGCGAAAGAATGCGTGGCGTCGGGATTGTCGCGGCGATAGACCTTGCCGGGAACGATGACGCGGACGGGCGGCTTCTGCTTTTCCATGGTGCGAATCTGCATGGGGGAAGTGTGGGTGCGAAGGAGCAGAGGTGTCGCCGCGCCTTTCGGCAACCCCAGGTAGAACGTATCCATGTCGTCGCGGACGGGATGGAATTCAGGAATGTTCAGCGCTTCGAAATTGTAGTAAGGCGTTTCGATTTCGGGGCCTTCGACGACGGAGAAGCCGATGGAGAAGAAGATGTCTTCGATTTCCTGGAAGACCTGGCGGATCAAATGATGGGAGCCGATGGGGCGGATAACGCCAGGGAGAGACAGATCTACGCGCTCACGCACGAGCGCGGATTCTTCAGCACCGGACTCGATGGCGAGGCGCCGCGCTTCGATTTTTGATTCGACGTGCGCGCGCAACTCGTTTAGAGAGGCGCCGACGGCGCGCTTCAATTCGAGCGTGGCGGGTTTCAGCCAATTGTCCGTGATTTGCGTGAGTACGCCGGATTTGCGGCCGAGCCAGGCGTCACGGAATTGCTTCCAGGAAGCTTCGTCGTGCGCGCAGGCGCAATCGGCGTCGAACCGTCCACGAAGGTCAGCGAAAAGCGCGGAAAGTTCCTCGGGCCGCGTGATGCCGAGATGGACAAGGGGCAGCGCCGTTTTGTTTTCGTGTTCCGTCATCGCGTTTGAGGCGACCACCGCAGGGCACAATGCAACATGCCCTTGCGAAAGAACGTATCATGCGTCGTGAAAAGCCAAGACGCAAAGAACGGGCGGGCAAGCCCCGCCACTACAAAGAGGTACCGCCGAGCGCCTACGCTTTCTTCGCCTTGGCTGGCGGCGGGGCAGCGGCCTTCGCTGTGGCCACGAGCGAAGCGAATGCCGCGGCGTCTTTCACCGCGAGATCCGCCAGGATTTTGCGATCGAGAGCGACGCCGGCAGCCTTGAGGCCGTGAATCAACTGGCCGTAGGTCAGGCCGTTGTTGCGTGCGGCGGCTCCGACGCGTTGAATCCAGAGCTTGCGATACTCGCGTTTTTTGACGCGGCGGTCGCGCTTGGCGTAGCGGTCGGCGCGATTGGCGGCTTCCTGTGCGGATTGGTAGAGCTTGCTCTTAGTGAGGAAAAAGCCTTTTGTCCTCTTGAGGTACTTTTTGCGGCGTGCCCGGCGCTTGGTGCCGCGTTTTACGCGTGCCATGGGTTTCTCCTTTAAGGTGGGAAACAAAACGCGTCGCGGCGACGCGAAGAAAAACACGCGTTACGCAACGGGTTTGTTTCCGGTATGAACTGCTCGCCGCGTTTCTCGATCGCCTTGCGGCGATTGATTACTTTTTGCGGCTTATCGGCCGGCAGGCACCCGTGAAGCGCTGCCTGGCACGATTCGCGAAACTCTCGTTCCGCATTTTCTTCGCAGGGCGCTCGATGCGGCGCCCGACCATCAAAGAAAGTCTTTATCCGTACGGAAGCATCTGCTTGACGCTGGCTATGTCGGCTTTATTCACCAGCGTGAGCTTCTTCAGCTTGCGCATGCGGCCGGGCCTTTTCGTGCCCATCAAGTGGCGCTTGCCGGAGTGTCCGCGCTTGATCTTGCCGTTAGCGGTGAACTTGAAGCGCTTCCTGGCGCCGCGGTGCGTTTTCAATTTCAATTTCGGTTTCGATGCGTTTCTCGGCATTGCTGGAAATCCTCTCCCGATTTCGATGCGCCGTGCGCGTTAAGGCGCGTCCTACAATTCAAACTTGGGTGCTAACTGGGGCGCAGCATGCTGCGCCCTACAAATTCCGGTTGCGCGTTTGATGGCGCTGATTACTGCGACTGCTGGGCGCTGGACGATTGCTGGCCCGCGGGCTTGGCAACGCTCACGCCTTTTTTCGGCGCCAGCAACGCTACCAGGACGTTGCCTTCCATGCGCGGCATGGTTTCGATCTGGCCCTGGTCGCCAATTTCCATGAGCAAGCGGTTCATCTTGGCGCGCCCGACTTCCTGGTGGGCCATTTCGCGCCCCCGATGGAAAATCATCGCGCGCACTTTGTGGCCTTCGCCGAGGAACCGGAGAATCTGGTTCTTGCGAACCTGATAGTCGTGCTCCGCGGTGGCGGGCCGAAACTTGACTTCCTTCAACTGCGAGCCGCGGCTGCTCTTGCGCTGCTCGTGCGCCTTTTTGTTGGCCTGGTAAAGATATTTGCCGTAGTCGGTGATCTTGCAAACCGGCGGATCGGCGGTCGGCGAGATTTCCACCAGGTCGAGCCCTTTTTCCTTGGCCAGCTTTATGGCCTCAAACGGCTGCATGACGCCGAGCTGGCCGCCTTGATCATCAATCACCCGGATTTCGCGAGCGCGGATTCGTTCGTTTACGCGAATGCGGTCCGCTTGCCGGAAGCTGCGTTCTGCGATAAGTCCCCCTCAAGCACTTCGTTCTTCGCGGCCAGGAAGCGGCAGACAAGCAACGGTGTTCGCCGGCAGATCCAAGGAATGGCCCCGATATCACAACCCACCCCACACGGTGCGGAAGCGCCAGGGGATGGGCTTTAAAGTATAGCACGTGGCCGCGGCCGCACGGCAAGAGGGAAATGGGTGTGGCACTGCGGGTTGGAGAATTATGAATCGGAGAGCAGATGCTGCAAAAATTGCGGGGCGAAGCTCAGGTGTTGCTCAGACTGAGGTCGCCCTTGGGGCCGCTGATGACCGCATGAAGCCGCTCTTTATCGCTTCGCTGGACGGGAAAGTCGAGGCCGATGCGTTTGAGGGTCGCGGAGAGTTCCTCAGGATGGGCGCTCAGCACTTCAAAAAAATCCAGTGTGCATCCTTTGCCTGCATCTACGGAAGGATGGACCGAGTCGGCGCTCCACTCGATGAAAAAGGGGAGAAGGCCGTGGCGGTCGTCGGCGAGATTGATGGTTTTCCAGTTGAGGACGCGGCCATCAGGGCGCTTTCGGGAGCCATCGTCGGGGCCGGTGAATTCGACTTTATTTTCGCGGAGCTGCTTGGCGACAGCGGCGATGTCCGGAGGATGGACGGCCCAGCCGACGAGGCGCGGATCGGCCATTTGGCGGATTTGCGGGTAGTGGACAATTTCACGCTGGGCGGGGTCCGGGGCGATAATTTCCAGGTAGCGGCGCTCTCCAAGCGAAAGCAGCGCGTTGCGCGTGCCGCGGCCGGGATGGACTCCGCCGATGGCGGCGTGCACGCCTGTGTTCTCTTCGACCAGCTCGATGCCGCGACCGAGATCGTTGCAGCCGAGAAGGATGTGATCGAGCAATGCGGGCACGTCGTCGTCATCTTCTGCATCCGCCGCCCAGGCGACGGACGGAGACACAATCGCGCCTCCGGTTAAAGCAAGAAAGCTCCTGCGGGAAATCACCCTGCCACCTCGTTATTTTAGATGCAGGATTCCGGCGTAAGGTGCCGCTTCTAGGGCCCTGGAATTTGTGGCGACAATTCAGCTGGTGGCGCGGGAATCGACTTCGCGCTGGAGCGCTTCGACGAGTTCGGCGAGGGGCTTGGGGCCGAGGTCGCCTTTGCTGCGATGGCGGACGGAGACGGTGCCGGCTTCGGCTTCCTTGGGGCCGACCACCAGCATGTAGGGAATTTTCTGGAGCTGCGCGTCGCGGATTTTTGCGGGCAACTTTTCGTTGCGGTCGTCGAGGTGCGCGCGGAGATTGTGGCGCTTCAAGGTTTCCGTGACGTGCTTGGCGTAGTCGGCGACTTTTTCGCTGACCGGGCAGATTTCCACTTGTACCGGAGCGAGCCACAGCGGGAAGGCGCCCGCGTAGTGTTCGATCAAGATGCCGAAGAAGCGTTCGACGGAGCCGAGCAGCGCGCGGTGTACCATCAGGGGCTGATGCTTGGCGCCGTCTTCGCCGACATATTGCAGGCCGAAGCGCGCGGGTAGATTGAAATCGAACTGCACGGTGGTGAGCTGCCAGGGACGGCCGATCGCATCGATAAGCTTCACGTCGATTTTCGGGCCGTAGAACGCGCCTTCCCCTTCTATTCTCTTATACGGGATGTTCATGCGCGCCATCGTGCGGGCGAGAGCATCTGAGGCATGTTGCCAGTCTTCGGGCCTCCCCGGGTAATTTTCCGGGTGCTTGGGATCCCAGTCCGAAAGCTCAACTTCGAATTTGTCGAAGCCGAAATTTTTCATCACTGCGAAGGCAAAATCCATGCAGGCTTCGACTTCGCTTTCGATTTGCGAGGGCATGCAGAAGATGTGCGCGTCGTCCTGGGTGAAGCCGCGGACGCGGAGCAGGCCGTGGAGCACGCCGCTGCGCTCGTAGCGATAGACCGTGCCAAGCTCGGCGAGGCGGACGGGCAAATCGCGGTAGCTGTGGAGCTTGGCTTTGTATATCAAGATGTGGCCGGGGCAATTCATGGGCTTGAGCTGGTAATCGGCCTTCTCGACTTCCACCGGGCCGAACATGCTGTCTTTGTAATAATTCGTGTGGCCGCTGGTTTTCCAGAGGTCCAGGCGCATGATGTGCGGCGTGTAGACGAGGTCGTAGCCGCGCTTGAGCAACTCTTCGCGGAGCCAATCCTCGACGATCTTGCGAATCAGGCCGCCTTTGGGATGCCAGAAAATCAGCCCGGGGCCGGCTTCTTCCTGGATGCTGAAGAGGTCGAGCTCAGTGCCCAGCTTGCGGTGATCGCGGCGCTTGGCTTCCTCGATGCGGTGAAGGTGCGCGTCCAGCTCTTTCTGCGTGAAGAAGGCCACCGCGTAAATGCGCTGGAGCTGGGGATTGCCTTCCTGGCCTTTCCAGTAGGCGCCGGCAACGTTCATCAGCTTGAACGCCTGGATGCGCTTGGTGGAAGGAATATGCGGGCCGCGGCAGAAATCGATGAATTTTCCGGTGGTGTAGAAGGAAACCATCGGCTCGGTGGCTTTTTCTTCCACCAGCTCGCATTTGAAAATCTGGTTGCTCTTTTTGTAGTGGTCCAGCGCTTCTCGTTTCGGAATCAGCTTACGCTCGTTGGGCAGATCCTGCGCCGCGAGTTCGTGCATCTTTTTTTCGATTTTAACGAGATCTTCGGGAGTGAACGGCTCATCGCGAAGGAATTCGTAGAAAAAGCCGGTATCGATCGGGGGACCGATTCCGAGCTTCACGTTTGGATAGAGTTCCATGACCGCGGCGGCGAGAAGATGCGCGGCGGAATGACGGAAGACGAAGAGCGCATCAGGATCTTTTTCCGTGAGGATTTGCAGCTTGACGTCGTGATCCAGGGGCCGGCGCAAATCGATCAGCTCGCCTTCGCCGTCGTTGGGCGCGGCCACGCGCGCCACAAGCGCGGCATCCGCGAGCCGCGGGGAAATACTCCTTGCGACGTCGGCCGGGGTTGTGCCGGTGGGCACCTCTTTGACGCTGCCGTCCGGCAATGTGACGTGAATCTGCTCCATGTGCGTGCTCACCTGGAAGGAGAACATCTAGCTTATCGGCGGCGTTCCACGCGGTCAAGGCGCGGCGTACGAATTGTCCGCGATTCGAAGCCGAACCCTGTCTGTGACTAAATCAGCGTAACTCCTGGAAGCCCGGAAAAATGCGCATCCGATGTGATCAGCTCTGCCTGGTGCGCCTGAGCCGTCGCATAGATGATGGCGTCCGCCATCGGCAGCTTGTAATCAATACTCAGCGAAGCAGCGGCCAGCGCAATCGTCTCCGTGAGATCCACCACTCTCCGCCGCAGAGCCTCCGACAGAAAAAGGTTCGCGTCGGTCTTGCTCGCGCGAAGAAGCAGGATCTTGAAAACCTCATAGAGAACGATTGTGGGGACAAGGACTTGGGCGCCCCCTTGGAAGATAGTCCCAATCGCATCGGCTTTCTCATCGCCGGTGATGTATTCCAGCCAGCCTGAAGAATCCACCAGCACCAGTTCAGAAGCGGTCATTTCGATCTCGGTAATCATCCTTCCATTTCATGCCTTTGGCGATTCCGCGCAGCTCCTGGATGGAGCGCGGCTTGCTGAAGCGAATCGTCCCGTCCAGGATATAAACGATCAACTCTTGGCCGGGCCGGAGCTGAAGCTCCTCACGCACACGCTTGGGAATGACAACTTGGAATTTGGGAGACACTTTGACGGTTTCCATGGGTTTGTCCTACGGATACTCTATCGACCGAGACAAAGTATGTCAACAGTAATATCGACTTATTGTCATAATACTTAATGGCGGTCGACGGATTGTGGAATGTCACTGGCCATATCGATGCGAGAACGTATGCCGGTATTTATATCGATTGTTTCCCGGCCTAGCGTGGAAACCGCAAACTAGTTTGCACCGCAAACCATTTTTCCCTCTATTTCGCTAGGCTCGCGGCCGTCGCCTGGGCAAAACGAGATTCCGGATTCAACAGCAAAGCGTGTTGAACCGCGTCCCGCGCTTTGCCCGTATCCCCTTGTTTTTGACAGGCCTTGCCCAGCCACACCCAGGTTTCGTCCTGCGCAGGGTTGATGGCTAGGGACTTTTGGAAGCTTTCAACGGCCTTAGCAACGTCGCCGCCAAACATCTTCGGTGCCACCAGGTATTGGCGTCCGAGACTGGCCCAGACACGCGGATTCTTGTCGTCGAGGGCCATAGCCTTGGCGTTTTCTTCTTTGACTTTCGGGCCGAACTTCGGCCCCGCGAACATGCCGTTCCCCAGCCCAATTTTTCTTCCGTAAAGATCGGCGAGCACGCTATGCGCATCGGCCGACTTGTCATTGAGCTCGATGGACCGCTGCGCAGCGTCAATGGCTCTATCTACCGCGTCCCCCGCGGCCTTCTTGTCTTTGCGCGTCTCATAAACGTCAGCAAAATATCCTTGAACTCTCGCCAAATTGAGATAGAGGCCAGCGTCGTTGGGACTCTCAGCACTCTTCTGTTCGAGTTGCGTCTTCACGGACCGCAATTGTTTCTCATCGTGAGTTTTCCTGGCGGCTTCAACGGCTGCAGCAAAAGGATCATCCGCCACCGAAACAGACGCAGGTACTCCTGGGGCGAAAAAGAATAGAGCAAAGAAACACGCTGCTTTGGGAAGGCGGAGACAAGCACTCTTCGGCGAAAGCATGGGCAGCTCCCTGCTTGTTGCTACGCATGGAACACATTGAAAGTGTCAGTGTTGCGCCGACACATCGAAAAATGACGCCGAATAGGAATATGCCGTGGAGAGCGAAATGCGAAAGACGGGCTCGTCGTGCCAGCGACTTCATTCTGCTCAGTTCACGTTTCATCCACCCCCACGCGAGGCCTGAACCATATGCCGCCGAACGTACCTCCGGGCCGTCACGAAACATCGATTGGAAATTAATGGGAACGTGCTGGCCAGGCAAAAGTTCACGCCGAACATTGCTATCATTGCATTGAGGAAATTACATGTGGCGATTTGCGAGCATTCTACTAATCGTGTTTCTAGCCATGCGGTTGCAAAATACGGTGGCGCAGGAGCCGACGGCGCTTCCGCTGGCGGACGAGCGCTACAAGATGGACATTTTGCTCGTTGTGGCCCATCCCGATGACGAGGGTGCGGCAACGCCGTATCTGGCGCGGGCTCTCGACGAGCATAAGCGCGTGGCGGTAGTTTTTGGCACGCGGGGCAGCAGCGGGGCGAACGAAGCCGGGGCGGAACAAGCCGGCGCGCTCGGCGCCATCCGCGAGATTGAACCGCGCGACGCTCTTGCAACGCTGGGCATTACGAACGTATGGTTTCTCGGCGGCAAGGATACGGCATCGCAGAATGTATTGCAGTCGCTTGCGAACTGGGATCACGGCGTTTCGCTTGAACAACTGGTGCGCCTTGTTCGCCTGACTCGTCCTGAAGTCATCCTGACTTTCCTGCCGGGAACATTTATTGGTGAAGACCACGGCGATCATCAGGCCTCTGGTGTCTTGGCTACGGAAGCCTTTGATCTGGCGTGCGATCCCGCCTCGTTCCCGGAACAGTTGGCGGGCCCGACCAAACGACTGGAACCCCTTCTTGAGAACCTGCGGCCCTGGCAGCCAAAAAAGATTTATTATTTTCCGGATGCGGATCGTGAAGATATCTTTCGCGGAAAAGGCCCGGATTATTCGGTGAAGGACATTTCCAAGTCGAGCAAGCAGCCGTACTGGCGTATGGCGCTCGATTCGTTTCGCGCCCACTAGACCCAAGCGAAGTCCTTTCTCGATAAGGTCGCCCAAATGGACGAAGCACAAATCGAGAAGATGGCCACTTCCGATGGCGGCTGGACGGACACATTGCATTTCGTGCTCGGCAAATCGCTGGCCGGCGGCAGCGTGACCGGAGACATTTTCGATGGCATCACGCCGGGCGCGATTCCGTTCGCCCGGCCCGAGATTTCTCCAGAACCTGCGCGACAGGAACTATCGGTGGAACTCGACGGCCCGTGGAGTTTCTATGGGGAGTTTCGGCGCGCTCATGGGCTCAGCAATCTCCCGCATCCAGAGCCGCCGGAGATTGCGCTGCAAGGGCACACCACGATGATGATTCCACTGTGGGTGCGAAACCGAACCGGGAAAGCGCAGGATATTTCGCTCGCGGCCTCGATACCGGCGGGATGGACCGCACAGGGCGGCACAGGAAAATTCACTGTGGCGGCAAAACAGTTGGCGGCCGCGCGAATCGAGGTCCTGTTGCCCGCGGTTCCCGAGAGCGAAGTGAAGAAGACCGAGCCTCAGGAAGTCACTGTTCGTGCGGATTCGAATGGACAAACCATCGGCGAGACCAAACTTCGCGTGGAGGTTCGGAAACGCGCGCTGCCTCAATAGACTGCCTCAGGATTTTTTCTCACGAGCAGCCTCCATCTGTTCCCAAGCAGCTTCGGGCAGCATCAGCAGATCATTGAATTCGCCGGCGCCGCGCAGCCATTGCGCGCCGTCGATGACCACGCATTCGCCGTTGATGTACTCCGCCATGTCGCTGATGAGAAATGCGGCGAGATTGGCCAGCTCCTCGTGCCGCCCGAAGCGCTTCATGGGGTGCTTGTCTTTGGCGTGCTCTTCGAATTGCTTCGAAGGCATCAGCCGCGACCACGCTCCCTCAGTAGGGAACGGCCCCGGGGCGATGGCGTTCAGCCGGATGTGATACTTCGCCCATTCCACGGCCAGCGAAGTGGTCATCGCCAAGACGCCCGCCTTCGCGCAAGCCGACGGCACGACAAACCCCGAGCCGCAGTTGGCGGCTGCGTAGGTGGTCGCGATATTCAGCACATTGCCGCCGAGCTTCTGGGAAATCCAGCGCTTGCCAAATACCTGCGTGCAGTGAAATGTTCCGTTGAGTACGATGCCGACGACGGCGTTGAAGGCGTTGGGAGTCAGTTTTTCGGTGCGCGCCATGAAATTTCCGGCGGCGTTGTTGACCAGGCTGTTGATTTCGCCGAACTGCTGCTCAGCTGCGGCGGCGGCGGCTTCGACGGCGCCGTAGTCGCGCACGTCGCAAGTTGTGTATGCGGCTGCACCACCCGCACGGTGGATCTCTTCGCAGGTGTCCCGCAGCGGCTCTTCCCGCCGGCCGACGAGGAACATCCGCGCCCCCAACTCGGCAAACCGCAACGCCATGGACCTGCCGAGTCCCGTCCCTCCCCCGGTGAGAAATACTGCTCGGCCCTTCAATAAGTCTTTTTGGAACACATTTCACCGCCTCGAGCAAATCACTACGCGCGCGTCAACTCCGCGAAGCGCGATTCTAATCCATTCGAGGGAATGCGAAAGACTTTTTCGAAAGGCGCCCGGGGCCGGGCGGGAATCTCACAAACATTCTTAAGGATGCATTTGCGCGGGAATAGGCCGTCCCATGGCTTTGGCGTACTCGGCAGCATATAGCGGGCTTTCCGGAAATTCCTGGCTCAATTCGAGGAACAGTTTCTGCGCCACGGGGTTTTGATTTTCCCTGCGGGCCGCCAGCGCCAGCAAAATCTTCGCATACGGCTGCAAGTAGCGTCCCCCAT
>Ga0307479_10005643_pt1 | contig 11454 bp, 5 predicted proteins | sample atmos_gasesECM4C_FD_203743 | JGI IMG/M metagenome (GOLD analysis project Ga0307479, IMG submission 203743) | Hardwood forest soil microbial communities from Morgan-Monroe State Forest, Indiana, United States - atmos_gasesECM4C_515 | ecosystem: Environmental > Terrestrial > Soil > Temperate... | reverse complement strand
CAGCATTTTTGCAGTATCCCTGAGCTGGAAGTCGCCGCCGGCAAACGCATCGCGGAAATGCTAAAGCTGCCGCCCAACTACACGGGATTGGTGACTTCGGGTGCGGCGGCGGCGATGCAATCCGGTCTGGCGGGGATTCTCACCGGCGATAACGAACAGTTTATTCAGCAGCTTCCCGATCTCACCGGAATGAGATCCGAAGTCATCATTCAGAAATCGCACCGGAACGGATTCGATCATCAGCTCCGCTCCACGGGCGTCAAACTGATCGAAATCGAAACGGTCGATGACCTTCGCAAAGCCGTCAATCCCAAAACCGCCATGCTGCATTTCAGCAATTTCGCCAACGCCGCCGGTCACATCAAGGTCGATGAGTGGGTCAAGCTCGGCAAGGAATACAAAATTCCCTGCTTCAACGATGCGGCCGCGGACACGCCTCCGGTGTCGCACCTGTGGGACTACGCGAACATGGGCTATGACCTTATCGCGTTCAGCGGTGGCAAGGCGATTCGCGGACCGCAATGCGCCGGTTTGCTCATCGGAAAAAAAGACCTCGTCGCCTACGCGCTGCTCAACAATAGTCCGCACGAAGACACGCTGGGCCGCAGCCAAAAAGTGGGCAAGGAAGAAATTATCGGCATGATCAAAGCTCTGGAGAGCTACCTCAAGGAAGACCACGAGGCGCTTATGAAAGAATGGTGGCGCCGGCTGGACGGCATTTCCGCTGAAATCACCCGCGTCCCCGGAGTGAGCACCTCGTTTTCCGTTCCGGACATCGCCAACCACGTTCCGCACCTGGAAATCCACTGGGACCCGCGCCACATTTCGCTGGAGCCCGCTGATGCGGTCAGGCAATTGCGCAGCGGCAAGCCGTCGATTGTCCTTGCCAGCAATGAAAGCGGACTGATCATGAACTCATTCATGCTGCAACCCGGCGAAGAAAAAATTATCGCCGACCGCCTCACGCAACTCCTCCGCGCGCACTCCGCATAACCAGCTTCGATGGTCGCTGTTGTTGCCCATGTTGCGTCACTTATCCGGCCAGCCAGTTGTAATGGCCTGTTCAAACTTGTGGGGCTAAGATGGGTGTTCCGTGCACCCGGCCGCGCCGATTCTATTGCCGTGAGGTACTGACATGGCTTCCGCGGCATTCGCAGGCTCCCGGCGACTGTTGGCGCTAGCCTCATCCAGAATCTCCCGTCAAAGCGCCAATCAGAGCAGCCCTTGCCCGGAAGACGGGCGCGCCCCGCTGTCCTCAGACCTGCACCGTCTACTAGCGGTCTGCCAGAACTTGGCTGCCAGCTTCGTCCACGAGCGACTAAGCCTCGCAAGCTGTTGTCCAGCAATCACTTATTGATTTGCAGTACTAAGGTTCTAGTATTTACTTTTTAGCGCCGTAGTACTTCTTTCTTCTCTTTTATTTCGCATGGATTTGTATACTGGGTGTAAGAAATCAGGCTTGCACCGCTCGCGTCCCCCAGAGGGCAAGCCTTCCAAGTTTAGGTCACGCACGAGCCAGCCTCAACGTCCCCGCTAAAACTGGCCACAGGCACTTTCTTTGAACTCGGGAAAACAGCCGATAGAGATGCCTGCTTTTGGAGCCGCTGATCGCCAAGGAGGTCTACCGTGCTTCATCCCAGCCGATGCACCCAGATCATCGCTGTTGTCAGCTTGGGCCTGTCATTGATGTGCGCCACCGTCAGGGCGCAACAGTTCTCTGCGACTATGAATATCTCTAGCAACTCCGATTCCTCAGTCACTCCACAGGTCACTGGGGACGCTGCCGGCAACATTTACGCCGTGTGGGAGGATGACACTGCTTCTAACTCCAATATATTGTTCAGGTGTTCCACCGATGGTGGTCTCACGTTCTTGCCGCCAATAAACCTCTCAAACAGTACGGGGTACTCCTTCAGTCCCCGTATTGCAGTCGACGCCGGCGGCGGCATCAACGTGGTTTGGGTGGACACTACGCCAGGCTATAGGGCCGTCATCTTCCGCCGCTCCGTCAATTGCGGTGCGACCTTCTCGGCTCCGAACAATCTTTCCAACGGCACTGCCCCCGCTGACTCTGTAAATCCTGAGATTGCTGTGGATGCCGGTGGCAACATCAGCGTCGTATGGGAAAACGATAACATCACTTTCGGTGTTTTCTACACTCACTCCGCCGCCGGCGGCGCCAGCTTTTCAACGCCAGTAAATCTTGCTACCGAAGCAAATCTTGAAACCAACTACACTGGGTCGTTTAATCCGCAGCTCGCCCTGGATGCCAGCGGCAATCTTTACGTCGCCTGGAAAGACGATTTCAACTCCCAGTCTGACATTTTCTTCCGTAGCATCTCGAACCAGGGCGCCTTCTCGGCTCCGACAAATCTCTCCAACTCCGGCAGCTCCTCGGGTGCGCAGCTCGCCGTAGACTCGAGCGGAAACGTCAACGTAGTCTGGGTCGACGGCACTTCCAAAGTTTCCAATATCTTGTTCAGACGCTCGACAGACAAGGGCGCATCCTTTTCCAGCCCAAAGAATATCTCGAATAGCACCGGCAGTTCGACCAATCCACAAGTCAGCGTGGATGCAGGTGGGAATATCTACGCGGTCTGGCAGGGCAACGTCCCTCCTTCCTTTAGTCGCGATATTTTCTTTGCACGTTCGGCCGACGGCGGCGCTACGTTCGCCACCCTGAATCTCGCTAATTCCTTTGGCAGTACGCCCTTCCCCTGGCTCACTGTGGATGCGGCCGGCAACATCAATGTGAGCTGGACGGACACAACGCTGGGCAATCCCCAAATTTTCTTCACTCAATCGACCGATCACGGCGCGAACTTCCCCGCGACGGCACAGAACCTGTCCAATGACGCAGCCTTGGGCTTTGCCTCAGAGGTACAGATGGCCGCGGATAGCAAAGGCAATCTCGATGTGGTGTGGTCCGACACCGACGATGCACTCGGCGTCAACCAAATCTTCTTCAGACGTTCCTCCAGTCCCGTGACCGTTTGCGCTGCGAAACCGCCTACCTTGCAGGTCTCGCTGACACCGAATGTGCTTCGGCCGCGAGAACACAAACTTGTTCGCGTCAACGCCACCATCACAGTCAGTGACGTGTGCGACCCCAACCCCACAGTGAAGCTGGTCTCGATTACCAGCAATGATCCAGACGACCGTAAGCGCCACCGCGACAGTGACGTCCAGGCAGTTGGCGGCGGACCGCTTTCCCTTGGCACGGACGTGAGATCCTTCTTGCTGCGCGCAGAGGATTCCGAACGCGGAAAGCACCTCGTTTACACCATCACGTACTCAGCTACGGATGCCTCCGGAGATACAACCACGGCCACAGCGCTGGTGCGCGTTGCTCGTCACGGTGCGTCACACGACGGCTCACGGGATGACGACGACAAGGACGAGAAGCGCGACAACAAAGAACACAACCGATCGGGTCACTAGCGTTACGGAACCTTGGATGGCGGGGCGCGGCTCGGAATTCCCGCGAGCAGGAAGCCGCTCCCGCCATCCAGAAGTTCTAGGCGATTCACTGGAGCTTCTCTTGTCTCGCCAGCCGGTCACCACCTGCGGGCGGTGACTTCGTTGACGGGTGCGCCTTCCTTGTTCAGACCGGACTCCGCCCGATTACCCAGGCGCGAAAATCAGTCAGGCGTTCGATGCAAGTCTAAACTCATACGACACTAGTCCTCGGTAAGCTCTTGTTACATCCTATTTCGTCGGGTATCAATGTAAGTGGTTTTCTGCGGTTCGAGCCGAGCTTGGTTCGATCGACTACGTCAGGCGCCTCTTGGGAGCAGTTTGCCGCGCCGTTCGCTTCATCCCCTTCCTGAAAGTTAAATCTATCCGCGATGCGGCTGATTCTGTGCGAATCCCGCCGCAATAAGGGTCCGCGCTGACCATGCCGAAGATTCTGATCATCGATGACGATGCCACAAGCCGGCGGCTATACACTTCCTTGCTGGCTCCATACGCCTATTGCGTCCTTGAGGCTCGCGACGGACAGGAAGGCCTGTCCATCGCGCAAGCGGAAATTCCCGATCTCGTAATCTGCGATATCGTCATGCCCACGATCAACGGGTACGAATTCGTTCAACATCTCAGAAAACTTCCGCGGCATCAACACACCCCGGTGATCTTTCACAGCGTCAATTTATTGGATGAAGAGGCGCGCGTGCTGGGGTCTGCCTGTGGTATCTCCCGCTTCATACTGAAGCCCTTCGATGCGCAACAAGCGCTTGCGACCATTCAAGAGGCCTTGAACTCCGGCGATGTGGAGACACCTGCGGCGCTTCCTCCGGTCGCAAAGCGCGACCCCATTCCTCTTCTGCTCAATGCTTATTTTGTGAAAGGCAAGAAGCTCGACGCCAGCGTCCAACTGGCGTCGTTGGTTGAGGTCGGCATCGCTCTTGCTCATGCGCAGCAGGCCGCCCAACTGCTGGAAATAGCGATGACCGCGGCTCGCACATTGACCGACGCGATGTTCGCTGCCGCCGGAATCCTTGGAGAATCCAATCGCCTCGAGACACACTCCCTCGCACTCAGCGGCTTCGACGAAACCACTGCCGCTCAATTGCGGCAAAGTTCCTTCGCGCCGCCGCACCTGCGCGAACTCCTCGCGGAGCGCCGGCCGCTGCGCATTTTCAATCCCGAAGCATCGCCGACTGCGCTTCTTCCGGCCCCTCATCCCACGGTGCGCAGCATCTTGGTTGTTCCGTTGCAATCGGGCGATCACGCGTATGGTTGGATGATGGTCGCCGAAAAATCCGGTTCGCAGGCGTTTAGCGACGAAGACGAACGCATTCTCCAGGCGCTGGCTTCGCAAACCATTACTTGTTATGAAAGCGCGCAACGCTTTCGCACCATTCAAGAGCACGCCAAAGATCTTGAACTCCAGATCGAAGAGCGCAAGCGAGCCGAACATCGTTTCCGCATGCTGCTGGAAACGTCGCCGACCGGCATCGTCATCTCTAACGGCTCGGGCAGGATCGAAGACGTCAATGCCGAAGCTCTCCGCGTGTTTGGGTACGAGCGCGATGAACTGGTTGGCCAGATGATAGAGATACTCGTACCCCAGCGCTTCCACCAAGCCCACGTGGGCCATCGCTATCTCTATAGTCACGACCTGCGCACGCGCCCGATGAGGACCGGCACGGAGTTGTTCGCCCGCCGCAAAGATGGAAGCGAGTTTCCCGTGGAAATCGGTTTGGGGCCGCTGGCCACTAAAGAAGGCGTTCTCATTTCCAGCACGATTGTCGACATCACCGCTCGAAAGAAGATGGAGGAGCAACTGCGGCTGTCGCAACGAATGGATGCCATTGGCAGGCTCGCTGGCGGCGTGGCCCACGACTTCAACAATCTGCTGACCGTGATCCTGGGGAATTCTGACGTCGTCCTTGACTCCCTTCCAGCGGGTCACCCCGCCATCCAGAAACTCGAAACAATCAGGAAGGCGGGCGCTTCCGCAGCCGGCTTGACCCGCCAGCTTCTCGCTTTCGGGCGCCAGCAATTGGTGCAACCCAGAATCCTCGATCTCACAGATACGCTGCAGAAAATGGAGGTTTTGCTGCGTCGCCTGATCGGCGCCAATATCGAGCTTAAAATCTCCTTCGATTCTCCCCTTGGCGCTATCAATGCCGACCCCGGGCAAATCGAGCAGATCCTGCTGAACTTGGCGGTGAATGCCCGGGATTCGATGCCCAACGGCGGGCGCCTCAGCATCGAGGCGCGCAACTCCGAAATGGACGAGAGCTATAGGGAACAGCATCCGACGGCCATTCCGGGCCGCTATGTGATGCTGGCGGTCACGGATACTGGCTGCGGAATGGATCGCGAGACGCAATTGCGGATTTTTGATCCGTTCTTCACCACCAAAGAACTTGGTAAAGGCGTGGGCTTGGGCTTGGCAACCGTCTACGGAATCGTAAAACAAGGCGGTGGTTACATCTGGGTCTACAGCGAAATCGGGCAGGGAAGCGTCTTCAAAGTTTATCTGCCGCGCGTGGAACCAGCGGCCCCGCCGGCCAAACGAGAAAGGGAAGAGGAGGTCTGCAGCGGAAGCGAGACAATCCTGCTGGCGGAGGACTCCGAGCCGCTGCGCGCCATGGCTCGCGAATACCTGGAAAGCATTGGCTACACCGTTCTTGAGGCGGTTTCCGGCAAAGACGCTTTGCAACGCGCGAAGGAGTTCGACGGAACCATTCATCTTTTGCTCACCGATGTGGTGATGCCGGAAATGAGCGGTCCGGAATTGGCCAACCAGTTGACACTGCACCGCCCTGGAATAAAGGTGATCTTCACGTCTGGATACACCGACGACGCCATCGCCCGCCAGGGAATTCTCGATTCCACGGTCGCGTTTGTGCAGAAGCCGTATCGTCCCAAGGCGCTGTCCAGAAAAATTCGAGAAGTGTCGCGCGAAACGCCTGCCAACGCCGCCGCGCGGGAAGCACAACCCGTCCCGGATTCCCATGGCCGACAAACGAAGAGTTGAGCGCCAAACTGGACAGATGGACAATTGAGGTGCAGGCGGCCGATTAAGGAAGATCAGAAGGCGACGCCCAGAAAAGAGCGCTAAGATTCAGTTCTTTTTTTGTTCTAGCTCGACCCAGCGGGCGTAAAGGTGATCGATTGTTTTCTGGGCGGCGTCCATTTCCATGGAAGCCGCGTGGAGGCGCGAACCGTCGTCCATGATCGCCAGGCCCTGCAGGACGTCGTGCTTGGCTTGCAGTTCCTTCTCCGCATCCGCTATTCGCTGTTCGATGGTTTCTAATTCGCGGGCCTCTTTATAGGAGAGCTTCTTTTTCGTCAGGGATGACTTGGGCGCATTTGCGATTCCGCTGGGGCTTTGCGTTTCGACGGAGCGGTTGGTCTTGCCATCTGCCAGTTGCGCGCGCTGCCAGGACTCCCATTGCGAGTAATCGGCAAAGCGCTCTGCGCCACCGAGGCCGTCGAGCCCGAACACCACGGTCGAGACACGGTCGAGCATGTAGCGGTCGTGAGTGACTAGCACTAACGCGCCGCGATATTCGAGAAGGCTCTCCTCCAACACTTCCAGCGTGGGGATGTCCAGATCATTGGTGGGCTCGTCCAGGAGCAGCACATCGGCGGGTTGCAGCATGAGCTGTGCGATTAATACGCGGGCGCGTTCGCCGCCGGAAAGCCGCCCGATGCGTTGATTCAGATTTTCTCCCGTGAACAGGAATCGCGCCGCCCAAGCGGCCACGTGAATCACCCGGTCTTGATAGATGACGGAATCACTGTCGGGCGCGAGCGCACGGCGCAGCGTGATATCCGGGTCGAGTTCGCGATTCTGGTCGAAGTACACGATGCGCAAGGACTCGGCTTGGCGCATGCTGCCGCGCGTGGGCTTCAGTTCGCCCTTTAGTAGCCGCAGCAGCGTCGTCTTCCCGCTGCCATTTGGACCCACCAGCCCCACGCGCATTCCGGAGGTGATGATGAAATGAATATCGCCAAAAAGCGTGCGATCGCCCACCTCATAACTCACGCCATCGAGCGTGAGCAATTGCTTGGTTTGCCGGTCGGAGGCGGAGAAATCGATTTTCGCGCTGGTACTGCGCGTGCGCGCGTTCATTTCCGCCAGTTCACCGATCATTTCGTGCGCTTTATCGATGCGCGCTTTCGATTTCGTGGTCCGCGCTTTGGGGCCCCGGCGCAGCCAGTCGATTTCGGTGTGCACGCGATTCTCCAGGGCTTCTTGCCGGTTTCGCTGTGCGTGCAGATATAGCTCCTTGGCTTCCAGGAATGTGCTGTAGTTTCCGGAGACGCGCAGCGTGCCATCTTCGTACGCGGGGTTGAGTTCGACAATTTCGTTGGCCACGTTTTCGAGGAAATAGCGGTCGTGGCTGACGATCACGCTGGCGAAGGGCGCACTTTGCAACAGTGTTTCGAGCCACTTGATACCCGCGAGATCGAGGTGGTTGGTCGGTTCGTCGAGAAGCAGAATGTCCGGCTTCTGCACCAGGGCTTCGACGATTGCCAAGCGCTTGCGCCAGCCGCCGGAGAGGGTCGCTGCTTCGGCGTCGAGATCCGTGAAGCCGGCGCGTCCGAGGATTTCCGCAATGCGCGTCAGTCGTTCGGCGTCCGGGATTTTTGCTTGATCCAGAGCTTTGTCGATTACCGATCGAATCGTTTCGCCGTGCGCGAATTCCGATATTTGCAGGACGCAACGGACCCGGGTGCCTTTGCGGATGGCTACATCTCCGCTGTCCGGCGCTACCCGGCCGTTCAGCATCTCCAGAAGTGTCGATTTGCCGGAACCATTCGGCCCGATGATGCCGATGCGGTCCCCTTCCGACACCGTGAAAGAAATATCTCGAAAAAGTGGAGCGGCCCCGTATCGCTTGGATAGTCCCTGTGCGCTGATGATGGGTGGCAAGTTACTTGATGTTCTCCTGGAACCGGGCTTCGTCAAGAATACCAGCAGCCGCGACGGGATACGAAGCTTAGGAAAAAGTGTCCGCCACTCTTTGAAGCTCAGGGCAAGCGGGCGCCGGCCACTACAAGATTCGGAGCGCTCGCGTTGCTCGCTAGCCGGGCTGAAAGCCCGGCCGCTACATTTGAGGCGCGCGAGCCATCGCGCGGGGCGATAGACCTGGCCGCGGTGCTGAATGCGGTGCGAGTGGCGCTGTCTGAGCCTTAGCGATGTTGGACCGACGGAACGACCTGGGGTAAACTATTTTCCTCGCAGGCACACGGCGCGCCCGTAGCTCAGTTGGATAGAGCGTCTGGCTACGAACCAGAAGGTCGGGAGTTCGAGTCCCCCCGGGCGCACCACTCTCTTACATCTTCGCATGGAAAAACGCGAGCGCAATTGATAGCATCGCGCGCATGTTCAACTTACTTTTTGTGTTGTTGAGCCTGGCGGGTGCTATGCGCACAAACGATTTGCCGACGAAAAAATATTTGGACCTGGCGGCTATCAAAACCATGGTGGCGGCCGCGGAGGCGGAAGCGAAGAAGCGCAACGTCGACGTGACGATCTGCATTGTGGACGATAGCGGGAATTTGCTTTTTTTGCAGAAGGGCGACGCGGCGTCGATCAACACTATCGAGTTCGCGCAGAAGAAGGCGCGGCACGCGGCGTTGTACAAGAGTCCGTCGAAGGATGGAGCCGATACGGTGAAAAAGGGTAGTGTGGAAGCGCTGGCGTTCCCGAACTTTTTCCCGAACCAGGGCGGGCTGCCGATTATCGCCGATGGCCGGATTCTTGGCGGGATTGCGGCTAGCGGGGCGAAGTCGGAGATCGACGAGGCGATCGCGCAGGCGGGGATTGATGCGCTGTTCAAGAAGTAGTGACGACCTGTAAGACTTTTCCTCAGGCGCCCTTCGTCGCCTCAGGACAAGCTACAGCGCAGTTGACGCGACGACCATAATGTCGGAGCTAAAGCTCCGACCCCCTCACCAATCTGGCTCTGAATGGGCGCCGCAGTGCTGCGCCCCTACGAGGTGGTTCGTGCTAGAGTTTGCCGTTCAGGGTGATTGGAGGAAGTGTGGCGTATCGCGATTTGCGGGAGTTTGTGCGGAAGCTGGAGAAGGAAGGAGAGCTGAAGCGCGTGCGGACGGAAGTGGATCCGATTTTGGAGATTACCGAGGTCACGCAAAGAGTGACGCGAGCAAAGGGCCCCGCGCTGCTGTTTGAGAAGCCGAGGGGGTCGCGGGTGCCGCTGCTGGTGAATGCGTTTGGAAGCGTGCGGCGGATGTGCCTGGCGTTTGAGGTGGGGGCGCTGGATGAAGTGGCGGGGCGGATTAGAGGATTCCTGGATATGCAGTCGCCGGCGGGATTGTTGGACAAGATCAAAATGCTGCCGAAGTTGGCGGAGTTGGGGTCGTTCTTTCCGAAAACGGTGAAGACTGGGGATTGCAAGGAAGTCCGGCGTCACGGGAACGACGTGAGTTTGTTCGATTTCCCTATTTTGAAGTGCTGGCCGCAGGATGGCGGCAGGTTCATTACGTTTCCGCTGGTGTTTACGCGCAATCCGGAGACGGGGAAGCGCAACGTGGGGATGTACCGGATGCAGGTCTATGACGAGCGGACTACGGGGATGCACTGGCAGACGCAAAAGCATGGCGCGGAGCATTTTCGTCGGGCGCGGGCGGCGAATCCGGACGGGCGGATACCGGTGGCGGTGGCGATTGGGGCCGATCCGGCCACGGCGCTGGCAGGGATGCTGCCGATTCCGCCGGATCTGGATGAAATGATGTTTGCTGGATTTTTGCGGCGCGACCCGGTGGAGATGGTTCCATGCGAGACGAATGATCTGGAGGTGCCGGCGAACGCGGAGATCGTGCTCGAAGGCTATGTGAATCTCAACGAAATGCGCACCGAGGGGCCGTTTGGGGATCACACTGGGTTTTATTCATTGGAAGGGGAGTTCCCTGTGTTTCATGTGGAGTGCGTAACGCACAAGAAGGACCCGATTTATCTAACGACGGTGGTGGGGCCGCCGCCGCAGGAAGATTTTTACATGGGCTACGCGGTAGAGCGGGTGTTCTTGCCGGTGATGAAGATGCAGTATCCGGAGATTGTGGACGTGGCTATGCCAGCGGAGGGGATTTTTCACAATTTGATGATTGTGGCGATCCGGAAATCGTATCCCGGGCACGCGCGGAAGATCATGAATGCGATTTGGTCGCTGGGGCAGGCGATGTTCACCAAGGTGATTGTGGTGGTAGACCACGATGTGGAGATTCACAATTACGGCGAGGTGGTGTGGAAGACGTTGTGCGCGCTGGACCCGGAGCGCGACGTGCAGTTTGTGTTTGGACCGACGGATACGCTGGATCACGCGGCGCGAATGCAAGATTACGGGTCGAAGATGGGGATCGACGCGACGCGAAAGTGGGCGTCGGAGGGATTTACGCGGCCGTGGCCGGACGAGATTCGGATGGACGAGCTGACAAAGGCGAAGATCGACGCGATATGGAAAACGCTTGCGCTGTAGGCGTTGCGGATTCGCAGGGAGTGGAAGCAGGTTGCGGGAATGAACACAAAGGGATACCGTCCCACGGGACAGCCGAGGAACGGTGGAAAGCACTAGTAATAGTGGTTCTACTTGAGGGGTACTCAAGTACTGGGATTACTACCCCAGAATACCCATTGATTGCCTAGAATAACCCCCTATTCTTAGAACAACTGCGGCCTAGAATCCCTTGACGCTCGGTGTGGCGCGGTGTCATAACCGAGTCACGGGGAGTGCCCCAAAGTTCCGCAGCGTCAACTGGGGTGCACCAGTGGTCGGGTTTAGCGGCGTTGTCTTTGATGCGCCAGGGGTAGTGTCCTCGTGAGTGAATCGCGCGAAGTGATGAATGTGCGGCAAGCGTCGCAGTATCTGGGAATTTCCCCGGATACGTTGTATCGTTACATCACCGAAGGCGAGATTCCCGCATTTAAACTCGGCAATCGTTGGAAACTAAGGAAAACCATCCTGGATCGCT
>Ga0307479_10005642_pt1 | contig 11455 bp, 10 predicted proteins | sample atmos_gasesECM4C_FD_203743 | JGI IMG/M metagenome (GOLD analysis project Ga0307479, IMG submission 203743) | Hardwood forest soil microbial communities from Morgan-Monroe State Forest, Indiana, United States - atmos_gasesECM4C_515 | ecosystem: Environmental > Terrestrial > Soil > Temperate... | reverse complement strand
CATTCGGCAATCGCAGATCGCCATTCCCCTCCCATTATTTCCCAAAGAAAAACCGCAGCGCATCCGGAAACCGCGCCGCCCACGCTCCCTCGCTATGCGTCGCCCCATCCGCGATCTCGACCCGCAGGCGCCGCTCATCGAGCCCGCTGCGCCGCAGGATCCGTTCCAGCTCGCGCACATTCTCCACCGTTTGCAGATCCTTGTCCTCGCGCCCTACCTCACGCGTCCCCACGCCCACAAACACCTTCTCCGGCCACTCCCGAAACCCGCGACATTCTCTCAATATCTGTCGATTGGACACCCACAGCGACGGACTCTCCAGCAGCACGCACCCGAACACTCCCGGCGCCGCGATCGCGACATATAAAGAAATCAACCCGCCCAGCGACGATCCTCCCAGCACCGCATGCTCCGCCCCCTTCGCGACCCGGTACTGGCGTGCCACAAAAGGCATCACTTCCTTCACCAGAAATTCCGGATACTGCATCCCCCGCGGCCGCAGCACCATGGGGTTCATCGAACGATATGGGAGATATTCCTTGATTCGTTCCAGCCGCGCATTGTCGATCCCCACAAAAATCATCGGCGGAATCAGCCCCTCCCGGTTCATCCGCCCGGCGGTCTCACCCACCTGCCACTCGATCCCCGTAAACGAGGTCGCGCTCTCAAACAAATTCTGCCCGTCGTTCAAATAGAAGACCGAATACCTCTTCCCCGAGTTCTCCGCCGAGTCATAACCGGCGGGCACCCACACCCGCAGAAAACGCGTGTTCCGAAAAATTCGGCTGGAGAACTCATGCAGCCGCAGCTCTCCCCCTCCGACACTCCTCGGCGCAGACGCAAACTCCGTCGCTAAATTTTCAGGAGATGTTTCTTCCATGGATAAGTACAAACCGGAGCCCAGCGCCGCAAACAAGGGCTGGAGCTCTACCACTCTCACCCAGCAGCCCCCTCAACCCTTGTCATTCCGACGCCGAGCGCAGCAGGCGGAGGAATCTGCTTTTCCGTCGCCACCCCGCCCCTACTCAGCCCTCACCCTTCCGCACCGACCCCACCAGCAACCCCACCGACAACGCTGCAATCGACGCAATCACCGCCAGCGAACTCAGACAAAGAATGCACCACACCGTCAAAACATATTTCTCGATATATGTCAGATACAGCGCGAACCCCAGCCCGCCCAGCGATCCCACCACCAGGATCCCCGGCGTCTCCGCCTTCTCTCGGTAGAACGTCGCGAACGCCAGAAGCGCCGCGTACCCCAGGATCCCGATCAGCGCTACCGGCACGCCCGCCACCGTCGAGTACCCACTGCGATTCACAATGTCGCAGTTGAACGACTGCCCGAAGTCGCAATAGGACGTCTTGGACTTGCGGAAATGATGGTCCAGCGACACCGAAGAAACCCCGATCCCCACCACCGCCAGAATCGCGATCGCCAGAAACAGACGCCGCCGCGTCGCGCTCATTGCAGCGGACATCCCGTGCGGAAACTCAAATCGTCCAGCGACTCCACCCCTTCCACACGCTCGCCCACAGGGGGGAATTGCCACGTCGGAAAGTGTTTGATCTGCGCGTCCGAGCATACCGGCAGCATCTTCGAGGTGTCGCCAGGCACTCCGCATTCCACGTACGGCGCGTACTTGAACGCGGCGTCGAACAACTCCTTCTGCTCCGAGCAGTGCGGACACCAGTATGCTCCGTACATCTTGACGCCCTTCTGCGAAAGGCACTTCGCGAACTCGTCATACTTGTGCGCCCGCCGGTGATAGCCGAAGTAGTAAGTCGCCCCCAGCGCCACGACCAGCAGCGCCACTTTGATCACCTTGCGCAGAAACGCCGGATCCCGCTGCGGCTCTTCCTGGACCTCGGTCTTCGCCCTCTGCTCTTTGCGTTGCTGGGACATAAAAGTTCTTATACCACGACCCGCAGAGCAGAAGGCAGCACGTCCAGCGTTTCGAGGTGCAAAGTTAGAGCCTCCCCATCGACCATCACATCGACCGGCCCGTCCAGTGCAAACTCGATGCGCCGCACGCTTTGCCTCTCCGCCATGGGGTGCTTCACATGCGTGCCGTCGTATAACGTCGAAAGGTTGCGAATCAGCCCGATGCGCCCAATCGGCCCCCAGCGCACGTACTCGATCAGCCCGTCATCCACACGCGCGTCCGGCGCAATCAGCATCGTACCGCCGGTAAACTTGCTGTTGTTGAAGCTGAGAAACAAACATCGCCGCCGGTCGATCTCTCCCGCGCCCTCCACCCGCAGCGGAAACGGCCGGCGCGCCAGTTGTGCCAGCCGCAGAAAAATCGAGAGAAAATATCCTGGCTCGCCCCAGCCCGCAAAACTCCGCGAGCGGGTCATGTTGACGTCAGCCGCGAACCCAACACTCAACAGGTTGATGTAGTGAATCACGCCGGCTTTGTGCGCCACGCGCAGCACATCGCAAGGTTGCGTGCGTTTCGCTAGCAGCGCCTCCATCGCGCCTTCTACTCCCCGGTCCGTGAAATCGCGCAGAAAAGAATTCCCCGTCCCCAGGGGAAGAAATCCCAGCACCGGCGGCTCGCCCGTTTCCGCGCCCGGAAACAGCCCGTTTACAATCTCGTAAGAAGTGCCGTCCCCGCCTACAGCAAGAAACTGCCGAAACCCTCGACCGTATCCCTCGCGGGCAATTCGCGTCGCGTCACCCGTTCCTGAAGTTTCCACCACCTCCAGCCTCAGCCCACCCGCGCGCAACCGCCCCAGCGCCGCGCCCACGAGTGTGCGACAGCGCCCGCCCCCGGCCGCTGGATTCACCACTGCCAGGAAGCCCTCGTTCACAGTTTGACGATGTCCGCCCGGCCCGCTGTTTTGCCGATCTCCTCGGCCAGGACCTGGCGCTTGATCTTCAGGGAAGCGGTTCGCGGAAAATCCCTCTCCCACATCAGATACCCCGCCACGCGTTTGAAATCCGGCAGCGCCCGGTTGCGCGTGTTCAGTTCCTCCAGCAGGCCCGCATCGAATTGCTGATTCTGTTCCAGACGCAGCGCCATGAACAGCAGCTCGTTCCCCAACTGCTTCACCGGCCACACGTAGTTAGCGGCGAACACGCAGTACTCCTTCACCGGCAGCCCGTCGAACACCGTCTCGATGTCCTCCGGATAAATATTCTTCCCGCCCTCGGTGACGATCATGTTCTTCTTCCGCCCAGACAGCTGCAGATGCCCGGTGAAGTCGAACCGCCCCAGATCGCCCGTCAGCAGCCACCCATCCACGATCGTCTCCGCAGTCATTTCCGGATCATCCAGGTAATGTGACATCACCGTCTTGCTGTGCACCGCCACTTCTCCAATCCCTTCCGAGTCCGGGCTCAGCACGCGCAACTGCACTCCGGGCAACGGACGCCCCACCGTGTCCGCCCGAAACGGTTTGAAGTCATTCAAGGTCAGCGCCGTCCCCGCCTCCGTCAGCCCGTACCCGTTCGCCACCGGAATCCCCAGGTCGTAGAAAAATTGCAGCGTCGACGGCTCCACAAACGCTCCACCTGTGAAGAACGCCAGCACCTGTCCCCCAAACGCCTTGTGCACCTGCCCCAGCAGCTTGCGGCTGAGCTTCACGTTCGGACCGCGCGTGGTAAGCCGCTTGTTCAGCGCGATCATCCGGTCCAGCACCATCCGCTGCGCCCGCGGCAATTCATCAAACTTCGCCCGCAGCCCTTTTTCCAGATTCTTCAAAACCATCGGGACCAGGCTCATGTACGTAATGCGGTAGCGCACGAACGCGTCCCGCACATACTCCGGGCGCAGCGTGCGCAAATGCACCACGCACGCTCCGCACACGAATGGCCCGATAAACCCCACCATAAAATCAATCGCATGATTCGTAGGCAAAATGCTCAGGTAGCGCACCCCCGGCCAAAACGGATACCACGCCGTGAGCGACGTGCACTGCTCCAGGTAGTTCTCGTGCGTCAGCACGCAGCCCTTCGGACGCCCGCCCGTCCCCGACGAATACACGATACAGGCCACGTCCTCGCGCGTCCGTTCGATAAAGATCGGGTCGCCTTTGCGGTGAAAATCCTCCCACCGGTACGCCCCGCCCAAGTCCGCGCGCAGCGGCGCCTCGGTCACCAGCACCGTCTTCACGCCATGATTCTTGAACTGGGGTAACTGCATGATCGCCCGCCACAGGTGGTACTCGACAATCAGGAACTTCACCTTCGAGTGCGCCAGCAACTGCAGATGCTCTTCCGCCGACAGCTTGTAGTCCAGCGGGACCAGCACCCCGCCGCAGAAAAAAATTGCGTATGCCGACACCAGCCACTTCGACTGGTTGGTCATGATGATCGCCGCCCGGTCCGCCTCCCGGAAATCAGCATCCTGCAAGGCACGCGTCAGTGGCCGAGCTAGCTCCTTGAAATCGGAGTACGTAAGCCGCGTCTTCTCGCGATCGCGATCGGCTTCGATCAGGCAGGTTTCGTTGGGCCAATGGTCCAGGGCATCGCGCAGAGCGGCCCCCAAAGACGGATATTGGCGCAGATCGAGCATGAACTGTCTATTTCACCACGGAGACACGCAAGGCACGGAGAACCACAATGTTAACCAACCCAACTACCCCGGATGGGCGAGATTCGCAGATCGACGGGATTCGAACTGCCTGACTCTCTCTGTGTCTCCGTACCTCCGTGGTAGGTTTTCTCACAACCGCGCCTGAATCCGCTCCGCCAACGTCCGGAAATCCGACACGCCCTGCAATTCGTAGTCCGGCAACTCGACCTGAAAATGATTCTCCAGCCGCGTCAACAAGTCGAGCGCCTGCAGGCTATCGACGCCCAGCGTCTTAAAGAAGTCGTCATCCGGGCTAAGTTTCTCCCGCGACACCTTGAAGTGCTTCGCTGCCAGATCGAGAATTTCGTCCAAGGTTTGGTCTTGCGTCTTCATGTAAGATTCCTCACATTTTCAGCTGCGAGCTACGAGCGCTCAGCAAACAAGACAGCACTATCCGCCGCAAGCTCGGGGCTCACGGCTCAAAGCCCGTAGCTCGCACCCCACAGCTCCCTAAGGCAAATACGGCTGCGCGTCCGTACTCTCCACAAACTTCTGCAACCCGCGCTCTACCGCCGGCTCGGCGAACAAGTGGCAGAACAAATCGATCTCCTGCTTCAGTTCGTCATATGGAATCGGCTTGATGAACTTCTTGGCCGCGATCGCCGTCCTTCGATCAAATTTCCCCAACTGCGCTGCCGTCGCCTGCGCCGCCCGCAGCGCCTCGCCTTCGGCCACCACCTGGCTCACCAGTCCAACCGCCTGCGCCTTGGTCACATTGAAGCTGCGCCCCGTCAGCAGCAGATCGCGCACTACGCCATTCCCCAGATCGCGCTTCAACCGGGGAATCCCCCCAAACCCCGGGATCAGTCCCAGACGTAACTCCGGGAAACAAAACCGCGCCATCTTGTCGGCGATAATCAGGTCGCAAACCAACGCCAGCTCAAATCCGCCTCCGAACGTCACCCCATGCACCGCCGCGATTGTCGTCAACGGCGCCGCATCGATCGCGTTCAGCACCTTATGAATCCGCTCCAGAAAATCCCGCACTCCTTCGACCGCGCGCGCCTTTTCCATCTCCTTCGACCGGAAATAGAGCTCCCGCAAATCAGCTCCCGCGCAGAATCCCGCTTTCAACGTGCTATGCACGATCAGCGCATGCGCATCCCGTACCAGCCCGTCGAGCGCACCCGCAAACGTCTCCAGTTCCTCCACCGCCAGCAGCCCAATCTCATTGCAGGGATCGCGGTGCAGCGCCATTTCAATGACGCCCTCCGCCAAGCTCCACGAAAGATACCTGCCCTGAAATTGATTCATCACTCAACCGAAAAATTTGCTTTGCGTCCTTTGCGAATCCTTCGCGACCTTTGCGGTTAAAGGCTTTCTGCGCGCCCAATGCGCTAGAGTCCAGAGCCTGCCTCTCTGCCGTTTGTCATTCCGACGCGCGAGCGCAGCGAGGAATCTGCTTTCCCACGGCCGCCAGAGCTGACGACTCTCCAGCCTAGCTCGCCGCCAAGGACCGACGACCAACCACCGCCGACGTTTCCTCCACCTTCACGGCGTACATCTCCTCAATCTCCGCACGCAACTGCTGCGCGATCAAATCCCGCCGCAGCTTCCCGTTCGCCGTCAACAACCCGTTCTCAATCGTGAACGGATCCGCCCGCACGTGGAACACCCGAATCTGCTTATAGTGCGGATGTTGCGGATTCACCGTGTCAATCGCCGCCTGCGCCCGTTCGTCGCGAACGTCCCCCGTGATGATCGCCGACAGATATCCCTTCCCGTTCCCCACCAGAACCACCTGCGCCGCCCCGGGCAACTGCGCCAGCACCTTCTCCTCGATCGGCTCCGGCGCGATGTTGTGTCCGGACCCGAGAATGATCAGATTCTTGATCCGCCCCACGATCCGCCAGTTCCCCGTGGCATCCACCTCGCCCTGGTCCCCGGTATGGAACCAGCCATCGCGCAGCACCTTCGCCGTTTCCTGCGGACGATTCCAGTACCCCGGAAAAATATTCGGCCCGCGCACGACGATCTCTTCATTCTCGCCCAGCTTCATCTCGATCCCTGCAATCGCCGGCCCCACACGCCCAGCCTCATACCTCCGTGGGTCGTCCAGCGTGCAGATCGCCGTCGTCTCCGTCAGCCCGTAACTCTGGAGCACCGGAATCCCCAGCATCAGGAAAAATAGCTGCGTCTCCGCGCTAAGCGGCGCCGACCCGCAAATCAGCGCTTGCAGGTTCCGGCCAATCATCTTCTTTCGGATCGTCGGAAAGATCGCGAAATTCGCCAGCGACAACCACATCGAATCCAGCGCCCTCGACTTGCCCCCGTGCTTGCGCACCCATGCGCCCTTCGCCCGGCTGTAAATCCCCTGCACGAACCCGCCCGCCTGCCACAGCTGCTCGTCGACCGCCCGCCGCATCCGCTCGAGCAGTGCCGGAACATTCAGGAAATAGTCGGGCGCGACCGTCCGCATGTCCTGCGCGATCTTGCCCAGATCGGTGTTGATGATGAGCCGGCTGCCCCGCAGCAGCGAAGTCAGCAGCAGCATCCACGACCCGGCGAACACAAACGGTAAATAGTGGAAGACTCGATCCTGGCCGCTCTTGCCCGCCATCAGCAGATCCAGCCGCCCGTGGATGCATCCCAGCATGTGCGTGATGTTTCCCGCGTTCACCACCACGCCTTTCGCTTCGCCCGACGTTCCCGACGTATAAACGATCGCGACCGGATCGCCCTCTGCGACCCGTGGCTTTCCCGCCGATGCCGCGGCCCTCGCAAAAATTTCGCCGAACAATGCCTGCTCCGGCGCTTCCGTCCACTGCGGAACGATGCCATCGCGCAAGGCGGCATCGCCGCAACAGATCAGCGCCGGGGAACAATCCTTCATCATCGCGACCAATTCCGCCGGAGCCTGCCGCGCATACAACGGCACCACGATCAGTCCCTCAGCCATCGCCGCCAGGTCCATCGCCACCCAGCGTACGCTGTTGGGCGCGTATAGCACACACCGGTCGCCCTTCTTCAACCCGCGCCCCGCCAGAAACGCCCGCGCCCGCGCCACCAATTCGAGCAACTCCCGCCCGCTGACCGAAGAAATGCGCCCGTCGCGAATCTCCTCCAGGACGGGCGTCTCCCCTGCCCTTTCCAGGCTGCCGAAAATGTCGTCGAGAAAACTCAACTTTTTGCTTCTGCCTTCCTGCCTTCTTACCTTCCTGCCTTCTTGTCATTCCGAAGCCGAGCGAAGCGGAGGCGGAGGAATCTGCTTTTTCTCCGCGTCCTCCGCCGCTGTCCGCAGCGATTTCAACGATTAAGGGCGTGTGGCTCGTAGCTCGTAGGTTCGCAGCTCGAAGCTCATAGCTCTAAGCTCTCTCTCAACTCGCCACCGAAACCCGCGCCTCAGCGGGCGTCTCGTACGCATCGACCAGACCGCGCAGGCTCTCATTCATCGGCGGCAGATAGTCCTCCCAGCTCCATTCGCCCTTGCGCGTCGGGAAATCCGGATACCTTCTCTGCACCTCTTCCTCAAAGTGCACCCCCATGCGCGCCATCACCTTCAAGTTCTTCACCACCGTCTTTCCGATCCCCGCCGCCACCGACTCGCCATCCGTATACAGCTTCTCCAGCGCCGCCAGCAGCCGTGGCTCCAGGTCCGGGTCGTCCACATTCATCAGCAGATCCTGGTGCCCACGCTCCCGCATCAGGTTCCGGATGCGCTCGTCCATCGTGATCCCGCACGACGGCACCAGCGCCGGCATCGACGTCACGATCCCGTGATACCGCGACGATGCCATCATGTGGCACGCCCGCAGAATGCTCACCAGCTGGTACATGTCATAGTCATCCGAGGTCAGCACCGGCACCTCGCCCAGCTTCTCTCCAATGCGATGTCCGGCCCGCGCGTCCAGCCGCTCCGTCGCCACCATCAGCACGAAGACGTTCCGCCGCTTGCGGAACCCGTCCACGGCCTTCGCGATCGCCGTCAGGTAGCGCTCAAATGCCTGATCCACCTCCGCACCCGACTTGTGGAAGTACACAGTCCGGTAGTAGCTCTCGTCATACGCACCGGTCATCGCGTGCAACCCGTATTTCGCCACCGACGCCCTCACCGGCCACCAGAACGGATTGATCGGACACACCACCAGCACAGGGAGCTTCCCGTCCCACCCCGCTTCGAGCAATACCTTCTGCCCGTACGCCGCCGGCAGCGGCTCGAACGTCCACGCGGTATCCGTCCCCAGCTCGGTTGGGACTCCCAACTCGCGCAACAGCGTCCGCGACTCCACGTTGCGCGTAATGATCAGCGAGTCCTTGCAGTAGCGCCCGCACATCTTCGCCACCGCCGGATCCATGTGCCCCGCTTCCGACCCGTATCCCACCGACAGCTTGTTCTGCGCGGCCGCAATTCCCAGCGACCCGATCATCATCGTGGTCAGCGCATTCGCGAACTTGCTCTTGAACGCCGACCCCTCGCACGCCACCACGCCGTGATGCCTTGGCACCTCGCGCGCCAGAAATGGAGGAAAAATGTCGGGCAAGTGCACCTGCGCCGTCCCATCAAAATATCCGCGCGAAAAATCGAAGCTCTGCGACATCACCGAGAATTCCACATTCCCGGCGCCCAGGATGTGCCGGATCTGCCGCAGCATTTCCTCCACCCGCACATCCGATCCCGTATTTCGTGTCCCGTTGTAGCCGGCGAACAGCAGCTTCAGCTTCTCGCCCGGCTGCCACGCCTTTCCCTTGCCCAGCATCCACCCGAGCTTCTTGCTCTCGATGATGCTGCTCACCCAAGCTTCCAGAAGCAGGTCCGTCATGCCGCTGACCCTCCCGCCGTGGCCGCCGGCCAGGGCTTATAGGGATACGTGAAGTTGTGCTCACGGCTGAACTTCAACAGCGAGTAGCTGTACTTCGAAAACGGTACCGGACTCTTCCCCAGTTCCGCCGTCACCCGGGTGTTATCAAATACCGTGTTCCACACCAGGTAGGGCATAAACACCTTCATTAAGGACGCTCCGTAAGCGATGGATCCCTTTCGGTTTGCTAGCGTGTTAACCGTGCTCGCGAAGGGCTTCTCCAGGACGGGCAAGAACAACGGCGCCCGCTTGTGCTGAGCCGCTGATAGCGCCTCGGTCAACTCCCGAAACGTCTGCGATCCCGTCCCCGACGACAGGTGGTAGGTGTCGTATTTCGGCTCTGCCTTCTGATGCAGGGTCGCAATCGCCTCGGCCACAAAATCAACATTCACGATGTCGATCCTATCCGTCGGACGGAACGGCAGCGCCTTCAACCCCGCCAGAAACACAAACGCCTTCACCATGTCGAACTGCGTCGTGTCCGCGTAGCGGCTGTCTCCCAGAACAATACTGGGCCGGAAAATTGTGATGGCTACATCCGGCAGCAATTCCCGCACCATGTGCTCGCAAAACTTCTTCGTCCGCGCGTACGGATCGTAATCCGACCGGTCCCACTCGATCGACCGGTCTTCCGTCACGATTTCGTTATGCCGCTTTCCCGCCACCGCCACCGTGCTGACGTTCGAGAACCGACGCAGCCCGTGGTAATAGTGCGAACGCCTCGCCAGTTGCAGCACTTCCAGCGTCCCGCGCTGGTTCACATTCAAGCAGCTTTTTTCTGATTTCCGATTAAGCGACGCGGCGCAGTGCACCACCGAGTCGGTGGTGTGAATCAGCCGGTCATAGTCGTCGCGGCTGAGCCCGAACTGCGGCGCGGTCAGATCTCCGGGGAAGATCCGGATCCTTGTCTGCAGGTGTTCATAAAAGCGTGGAAAATCCATGTGCAACTGCATCGCCTGCCACAGTCGCAAGGCTGAGTCCTGCGCATCCTTTCCGCGCACCAGCACATTTAACGCCGCCCCGTGCGTATCCAGCAGGTTCGCCGCCACGTGCGCGCCGATGTACCCCGTCGACCCCGTCAGGAATATCGCCACGTTGCTCCGTCGGTCCCCGTCTTCATCGTCTCGCCGTTTTCCGGTTCTCTCGCCGGGAAGCTGCGCGGCGCCCGCACTTCCAGCGGCCGGCCCTCGATCAGCGGATACGTCCACCGTCGCAGTGCCGGAATGTGAATGTCGATCCAGTATTCCCACCAGTCCAGTGAGCGCGTGGCGTATCCGAATTGCCCCCGCTCCTCTGGCACCAAGGCATGCGACAACTTCTCCACGTTATCCGCGACAAAGTCATGCTCGTTGTGCAGGATGAACGGCTCGAACAACTCCACCAGCTTCTCCACCTTCTCCAGGTTGCGTTCCGTCCGCGCCAGCGGCGTTTTTTTCAACGGCAGTGGCGCCATGATCCGCTGAATTGACTTTACGATCGCCCGCTGCGCCGGCGCCGACATCCGGTTGTAGCGCGTCTTCGATACCGGAATCGCATCCATGCGCAGCCGCAGCCACGACTCCAGCCCTTCCTGCGCCCGGTAATGCTTGCGGTGCGCGAGCGACGTCAACTCAATCGACCGCCCCATGTCGCACGGATTCGTCACCGAAGTCGCGAGTTGATACACCGCGTCGTTGCGCCGCTCCATCACCGCCGCCGCAATCAACGTCATCCCCTGGCAAACCGAATCTACTGGAATAATGTCCAGCCGCTTGTGCTCGTTCGATGGCAGCTGCCGGAACGCCGTCCCCAACAAGTACGACAGCGAAGCCGACGTGTTAATCCCCTCATTCCATCCCGTGAACGGCTTCTCCACCGAAGTCTCGACGATCGCGGGCCGCACAATCGCCACCGGCAGCTCCGCCCCTCGCTTCCCAATCAACGATTCGGCCAGGCTCTTGGTCAGCGTGTACGTGTTCGGCCAGCCCAGCTCCAGCGCCCGCTTCGTTCCCGTTTCCGTCAAGTAATTCCGCAACCACCGGATCCGGTTCTTGCGGATCTGGTTCTCCAGCGCCGCCCCCCGCAGATCCTTCG
>Ga0307479_10005641_pt1 | contig 11456 bp, 4 predicted proteins | sample atmos_gasesECM4C_FD_203743 | JGI IMG/M metagenome (GOLD analysis project Ga0307479, IMG submission 203743) | Hardwood forest soil microbial communities from Morgan-Monroe State Forest, Indiana, United States - atmos_gasesECM4C_515 | ecosystem: Environmental > Terrestrial > Soil > Temperate... | reverse complement strand
ATTCGCGCAGCCGATTCACCACAAACTGTGCGGGCTCTGCTGCAATGCGCGGAAAGCGAGCACCGCTACCTTTTCCTTGCGCGGCGTGACAGCTGAAACAGGCCGCTACGTCCGCGGCCCCCATCTCGGCGAGTTGCTTTCCGGCGAGCACGAGGTCGGGTGCGGCGGGTACAGCCACGACCGTCCGCGGCGCGCTCTGCTGGGAGAAATAGTCAGCCAGCCGGCGAATCTGCAGATCGCTCAGAGTGCGTGCAATTGGCTGCATGATCGCGCTGGCTCGCGTGCCGCCCTTGAACATGGAAAGCGCGTGAGCCATGTAATCGGCATTCTGCCCTGCCAGTCGGGGCACTCCGCCTGGGGCACCCTCGCCGTGCATTCCGTGGCACGCCGCGCATTCGGAAACCGCAAGCGGCGCCGCGGGGTCCGCCAGTGCCGAAGTCGCATGCAACACAATGCCGGCGCTGGTGGAGCCGGGGCCGATTCTGACTGCATCGCCGTCAGCAATTCCGTCCGGCGGACTGTCGACGATGCGATCGTCCGCAGTCAGTCCCGAGGAGATCTCGACCGAGTCTCCCATATCGCGAGCGACCTTGACGGGCTTGAAGACGACTCGATTGTCGGGTCCGAGCGTTGCCACTTGCAGGCCCCTGTGGTCGAAGACCAGAGCGCTCGCGGGAACGCTGAGACTGGCGGAGGGTAGTGGCAGATTGAAATGGACGCTCGCGTACGCGCCGGGAACGAGCTCGCCTGCCTCGTTGTCAACGGCAAGTTGGACCAAAGTGGACCCGGAGGAGGGGTCGACTGAGCGGGCCGACGACTCCACCGTCGCGGTGAAAGTCCGACCCGGACGCTCGGGTACCGTCAGTTGAGCCTGCGTGCCGGGCACAACCCGAGTGGCGTAGTTTTGCGGCACATTGACATACAGGCGCAGCTTGTGCGTGTCGGATACGACAAACAGCTCGAGCCCTGATCCGCCACCGGCGTTGATGAGCGCGCCGATATCCGTAAATCGTGCCGTGACCGTGCCGTTGAAGGGAGCCACTATCCGCTTGAATCCCTCCAGGACCTTGAGGCGGTCAACGTTCGCCGCGGTGGCCTTGGCAATCGCTTCCTTCGCGGCCAGGTCACCGTTTTTGGCGTCCACGTCCTGCTGGGAAACTGAATTGGTCTGGAACAGTATCTTCCAGCGCGCCGCCGTCGTGCGCGCGAGTGCGAAGTTGGCCTGGGCGGTCAGCAGATCTGCCTCGCCCTGGGCCAACTGTTGATCCAGGTCCGGAGCCTCGATCTCGGCGAGAAGCTGTCCACTACGGACCGGGCTGCCGATATCGACATTCCAGTCCTTCAGGTAACCACTGACTCGCGCGTAAATCGGTGCACGCGAGTAGGCCTCCAGCCTTCCCGGCAGGTCGATGGCGTATGACTTTCCGCCTTGTACAGGCAACGAGACCGTCACGACGGGCTGCGCTTGCGCAACGGTCTGCTGTCGGAGGTGCTTGCTATTCGAAGCCCGCGTGGCGATGCCCCCGCCGACTACGATGAGGGCGATCCCAGCACCCACTGCTGCTGCGATACGCAGTCCGCGGCGGTTCACCGGAGAATTCGAACGTTCAGATGACATGTGATTCTCCAACGAGGGACGGAACGTAGTCGCGCGGCGGCAATTCTCCGCCCGCGCGTTCGCCCGGCAAGCCGCTCGGCGGCAATCCATTGGGCGGCAATACACCATGCGGGCCGCGGCCGAGCTTGCCGTGCACGAGGCTGAAGACGACCGGAACGAAGATCAGCGTGGCAACTGTTGCGAAGGCCAATCCGCCGATCACGGCGCGGCCGAGTGGCGCGTTCTGCTCGCCGCCTTCACCCAAGCCCAAAGCCATCGGAATCATGCCGATGACCATCGCCAGCGCGGTCATCAATACTGGACGGAAGCGCACGAATCCGGCTTCGAGGGCTGCGGCCAGCGCATCGCCGTGCGCATCCAGGCGTTCGCGCGCAAAACTGATCACCAGCACACTGTTAGCCGTCGCAACACCCATACACATGATCGCGCCGGTGAGCGCCGGCACCGACAGCGTGGTACCCGTGGCAAATAACATCCAGACGATTCCAGCCACAGCCGCCGGGAGTGCCGTCACAATGACGAACGGATCGCTCCAGGATTGAAAGTTGACGACGATCAGCAGATAAATCAACGCGATCGCGCCGACCAGCCCGAACAGAAGACCTGCGAATGCCGTGTTCATGGTCTGCACCATACCGAGCAGTCTTACGGTGCTTCCTCCTGGAACGTCGTGCTGAGTCGCTTTCAGGATCTGGTTGATGTCGGCCGCTACCGCGCCGAGGTCGCGGCCCTGCGTCGTCGCGTAGATCTGTACCATCGGTGCAATGTCGTATTGAGCAACGACCGCATTCGAGCTCGTTCTGGTGACTCTCGCCACGCCCCCCAGTACCTGCGGCACTGTTACGCCTGGCGTGGTTGCACCCGTGGTGATCGGCATAGCCCTCAGCGAGCTGAGCGAGTCGATCTGATACTGTGGCGTCTGCATGACGATGGGGTATTGGACGCCGTTCTTCGGGTTCAACCAGAACGTCGGCGCGACCTGGCTGGTGCCCGCCAACATGACGAGCAGGCTGTTGGTTACATCACGCTCAGTGAGACCGATATACTGAGCGCGGGCCCGGTCGACGGCGATGTTGAATCCCGGGTTGCTCTGGGACTGCTGGATCCGCGCGTCGGCAACACCGGGAACGAGACGGATTCGCCGTAGGATCTCGTTCGCATAGGTGAAGTTCGCGTGCAGATCGGACCCGCGAATCTGCAGGTCAATCGGCGCGGGGGCGCCAAAATTCAGGATCTGACTCACAATGTCGGCCGGCAGGAATGAGAACGTCGCGCCCGGGAAGCGTACCGGCAGCGCCGCGCGCAATTTGCTGACATACTCGGCGGTCGGGCGATGACCCGGATTCAGCGCGATCTGCACGTCCCCGTCCTGCTCGCCGATCGTGCCGCTGTTGTTGTAGGAAAGGTTGATGCCGCTGACGGGCATACCGATGTTGTCCACGACCGTGGCCAGCTCGGCCGGGGGTATGATCTGCCGGATGGCACCCTGGATCTTGCCAAACGCGTTGGCGCTGTCCTCGACGCGGGTGCCGACCTGAAGGCGCACGTGCATCAGTATCTGTCCAGAATTAACGTCCGGGAAGAAGTTGCGTCCGAGCATAGGCACCATCAAGAACGAGGCGAACACAAAGGCTAGAAAGCCGAGCACGAACACACGCCGGTGACCGAGGGCGAGCTGCAAGAGGTCACGGTAGCGCAGACGGGCATGCTCGAATCCCTGCTCAAAACGACGCTGCAGGCGTGCGAACGGGTTACGCGAAGCGGGCTGATCCGTTCGGGATTCATGGTGGCGCAACAGATACTTGGCCATCGTTGGCACGAGTGTGCGCGACAGGACGAAGGAGAAGATCATCGCAAAGATGACCGCCTCCGCCATGGGGATGAACAGGAATCGGGCGACACCCTGCAGGAAGAACATCGGCACGAACGCGATGCAGATGCAGAGCGTTGATACGAATGCGGGCGTCGCGATCTGATGGGCGCCGTCAAGAATCGCTGGCTCGACGTCTTTTCCTTGCTCCAGATGCGAGTTGATATTCTCGATAGTTACAGTCGCGTCGTCTACCAGAATGCCGATCGCGAGCGCGAGGCCACCGAGAGTCATGATGTTCAGCGTTTCTCCGAGCACCGACAGCGTGGCGATCGAGGCCAGAATCGCAAGCGGGATCGACGTGGCGATGATCAGCGTGGAGCGCCAGCTCCCGAGGAACAGCAATATCATCAGGCTCGTCAAGGCGGCGGCAATCACCGCTTCACGTACCACACTGCTGATCGCGCCCGTAACGAACACTGATTGGTCGCCGATCGCCTTCACGACCAGTGCCGCAGGCAGGCTCGCCTTCAGCGTGGCCATCTTCGCTTTGATACCCTGAATGATGGAAAGGGTGGACGCAGACCCGCTCTTCTCGACCGTCAGCAACACTGAGCGCCCGCCGTCAACGTGCACGACATTCGTTTGTGGTGGATACCCGTCGCGAACGTGTGCCACGTCGTGCAAGTAGATCGTCGCACCGTTGACGACCTTGATCGGGAGGTCACCGAGTTCGTTGATCTCGGTCGGCGAGCTGTTGAGCTGCATGTTGTATTCGAATCGGCCGATCTTTTGCGTCCCGGCAGGCAGGACGAGATTCTGCGTGGCCAGTGCGAGCGCGACGTCCTGTCCTGACAGTCCCCGCGCCTGCAGCGCGGCCGGGTCGAGGTCGATCTGCACTTCGCGCGTTTTGCCGCCGTAAGGCAGTGGCACCGCGGCCCCGGGCACCGTGATCAGTTGAGTGCGGACGAAGTTCGTGCCGATGTCGGATAAGGTTTGCTCGGACATTCCCTTCCCGGAGAGCGCGAGCTGGATGATCGGGACCGTCGAGGCGCTGTAGTTGAGTATCAACGGTGGTGTAGTCCCCGTCGGCATCAGCCGGATCAGAGTCTGTGACACGGCAGTGACCTGGGAGTTTGCCGTGCGGATATCGGCTGTCGGTTGGAAGAAGATCTTGACAACTCCAACTCCAGAGTAGGAGACCGCCTCGATATGCTCGATATCGTTGACGGTCGTCGTGAGCGCCCGCTCGAACGGGGTCATGATTCGCCCGGTCATCTCGTCCGGCGGCAGGCCGGTGTATTGCCAAATGACGCTGATTACCGGGATCCGGATGTCCGGAAAGATATCGGTGGGAGTGCGCAGGGCCGACAGAGTGCCTCCGGCGAGAATCAGGATCGCGAGCACCACGAAGGTGTAAGGGCGCTGCAGAGCGATACGGACCAGGGCGTACATAACGAACGAGCCTGTGTGGTTGGCGGGTTGTTTGGGGGCAGTCTGGGCGGGTTCCGTAAACGGTGTGTTTCGTCCCCGCCACGCGGTATTTCAGACGAAACACAAATAAGCCTGTTTCATCTGAAACGCCGGCGGGAATTCCTGGGAATCGCGGCGTAACTTGCCGACCGCAGCTTCCCGACGTAAGAACACGTGAGAGGTGTGCTACGGAGGCAGCCGACCCCAAATGCAACCGACGGCGCAGGTTGCATCGCAGCTGTCAGGGGTTGCCACTACTCCGGCAGAAGCCGTCGGCCGATACGTTAGGCCAGTTAGTCGCGCCTATCGCGCCCTATCCGGTTCCACGCGATCAAACGATCTGCGCTGCCGTGCCCGCTGGATCCGGGCGCTTGACGTATCTCTCGGCAAGCGCCGGCAGGACCAGAAGGTTCAGCAGTGTGGAGGACAAGAGCCCGCCCAGTACAGTCACCGCCATCGGCCCTTCGATCTCCTGCCCGGGGCGACTCAGTCCAGCGGCCAAGGGCGCCAGGCCCAGAGCCGTCACGGCAGCAGTCATCAGGATGGGCACCAACCGTTCATTCGCACCGCGCATGACCAGCTCCCGGTTCCATTCGGCCCCCTCGACTTCCACGAGGTGCTCGTAGTGCGCGAGCTGCAGGATGGCATTGCGGGCGCTGATGCCGAAGACGGTCACCAGGCCCACCACGGTTCCGAGGGATATACCGAGCCCGGTGACCCAGATCGCCAGCACGCTGCCGATCAGGCTGAAGGGCAGATTTGCCAACACCAGCCAGCTGTTGGCACGCCAATGAAACGAGATGAACAGGATCATGACGATGACCCCCAGGGCAAGAGCCGAATACATCATCAGCTCGTTGCGCGTGCGTCGCTCGGCTTCCGCGGCCCCCGTAAACTCCACGAAGACTCCGGGCGGAAGGGCTACCGACTGGGAAATGGCTTGCTGCGCCTGGTTCACAATATCCTGCAGGGAGCCGCCATTGGTGTTGAAGGTCACGACGACGAGCCGCTGGCCGGCGTCGTGCTGGATCGAGTACCTGTCCGTCGTGACCTCGACGCTGGCAACTCGAGATAAGGGCACAGGACCCAGCGGGCTGCTGATCATCAACTGTTGCACCTGTGTTGGCTGATGCCGCGCCGCATCGTCCAGCAGGACCACGACATCGACCGTGCGGGTGCCACTGAAGGTCTGGCCGACAGTAGCGCCCGCATACGCTGCCTCGATCGTATCGAGCACATCCTGCACTTTGAGTCCAGTCGCCGCCAACGCCTGTGGAACCAGGTGAATCGCAATCGTCGGCGTCCCGCTTTGGCGCTTGAACTGCAAATCGACGATGCCTTTCACCTTGCCCAGGGCCGCGGTGACTTTGTCGGCCGTCTTGTCGAGGGTGTCGAGGTTGTCGCCGAAGATCTTGATCGCCACTTGAGCGGTTTCGCCGCTCAGACTCTCGCTGATACGGTCGCCCAGGAATGTGACTACTTCGCTCTGGATACCGGGGTAATGCTTCAGGATCTCGCGCAGCTGGTCCTGTGCAACGCTTTGATTGATGGTGGCATCCGGTTTCAGCTCGACGTGGAATTCGCTGCGATGCGGGCCCCAGGTGTCCTCGCTCAGCTCTGCGCGGCCGATCTGCTGCTCGACGCTTTGCACGTAGGGCAGTGCGAGTACTTCCTTACTGATGCGCTGGCCGACGTTGAGCATCTCATCGAGGGAGGTGCCGGTGACCGAGCTCGAGACCTGCATGACGAAGTGGCCTTCACGAAAGTCTGGCATGAATGTGCCCCCCAGGAATGGGAGCGCCGCCGCGGCCGCGACCACCAGCACGAGCAGCACCAACATCGTGATTTTGAGGTGAGCAAACGCCGCCTGCACAGCGGAGCGTTGCCAGGATTTCAGGCGCGTCAGCCAACGCGCCTCGGGGTGTGTGTCCGGTTGCCTCAGCATCAGTGCGCACAGCGCGGGAGTGGCAGTCAACGCCACAACAAGCGAGGCGACCACTGCAAATATGAAGGAGAGGGCCAGCGGGCCCACGAAATGGCCCTGTACGCTCGTAGTGAACAACTCGGGCAAGAACACTGCAATGACGACGACCGTCGCGTAGATAACCGGCCCTCGCACTTCCAGGGACGCTTCCGTAATCACCCAGAGCCGGGGTCGCGGAGTTCGCAATTGCGCATTCTCGCGAATACGCCGCATGATGTTTTCAATTCCGATGATTGCGTCGTCGACCAACACACCGAGCGCCACTGCGAACCCGCCCAGCGTCATCGTGTTGAGCGTCAGCCCCATGTGCTGGAGCACGGCTACCGCTGCGAGAAGGGACAAAGGAATCGCTGTAAACGCGATGAATGCCGCGCGAGCGTTCCGCAAAAATACGTAGAGCACGGCCAGGATCAGCACGGCCGCGATGACCAGCGACTCCTTCAGGTTCTGCAGCGCGCGTTCAATGAACGTCGCGGGCCGGTGCAGGCTGGTGTACATCTGGATTCCCTGCTTTTTCAGGGCGGGATCGAGCCCTGCCAGGGCCTTTTCAACCTCCAGCGTCGTACTGAGGGTATTCGCGCCATACTGGCTCGCGAGCGACAGCAACACGCCCGGTTTGCCCATGATCAGAGAATCGCCGAAACGCACCGCGGGGGCGATTTTCACGTCCGCAACGTCACGCAGCAGAACCGGGGTGTTGTTTCGTACGCCGATGACCGCCTGAGCCACAGCATTGGCGTCGGGTTCCGGCGTTGGGGACTTCAGGAGAATGCGTTGTGCCGCGGTATCAACGAGTCCAGCTCCCCGCAGTGGGAGCGCTGCCTTCGCTGCATCGGCAATTTCCGAGAAAGTCAGGCCGAACGTGGCCAGTTTGCGCGTGTCAGGATAGATTTGAATCTGTCTCACCGCACCGCCGAACACAATCACGTGGGCAACGCCCGGCACCGCGAGCAGACGTGGCCTGATGATCCAATTGGCTTGATCGCGCAACGTGTACGCATCCACCTTGTCAGACACCAGTCCGATCTTCAAAAGATCCATGGTGCTCGAGACGAGCGGCGACAACTTGGGCGTACCCACGCCGGCGGGAAGAGTGCCGATTTCGGATAGGCGCTCCGCAATACCCTGGCGCGCCACGTGCACGTCGACGCCATCGGCAAAGGTGATGGTGACGACTGACAGTCCCGGGATCGATTCGGAACGCATCGTGGCGATGCCGGCCGAGCCATTGACGGCGTTCTCAACCTGCCGGGTGACCAACTCCTCCACTTGTTGGGGGGCGAACCCGGGAGCTTCCGTCTGAACGTCTACCTGTGAAGGTACGAACTCGGGAAACACGTCGAGAGGCGCCTGCATCGCCCCCCAACCTCCCAGTATCAGCGCCATCAGAGTGATCGCGGTGATTGCGCCGTAATGGCGCACGCATAACGCAACGAGTGAGCGCATCATGGTTATTATTCCGGTTCTGCGCTGGGGTTGGTTTCACGCGCCAGCAATTGGCCGGCGGAGGCGGTCACGATCTTGTCGCCCGGCGATATGCCTTCCTTCACAAAGTAACCGTCGGGGGTCGGCCGGTTTGGATCGAATTCGGTTCGCACGAACGTGCCCGGCTTCTCCTCGACATAAAACCAGAACTTGCCCGCGCTGATGACCGCCGCGGACGCTGGAACCAGCACTCCCGACTCGGGAGCCCCAACCGGCGCATAGGCCATCAGGTGATCGCCTTCGCTGACTTCGCCGCTTTTCAACGTGGCGAAGAAGCTTCTGCCGGGCACAGTGCTGTCGGCAGGAGCGCGCCATACTGAGTGGGATTCCCAACTCTTGCCGACCTGCGCGATGCCGATGTGAGCCAGGCGCACCCGGTTCGGAGCCTCATTGTCTACAGAACCCAATGGGAACGTGACACGGACCAGCTTTGTTTGACCGCTGGCCAGCGCTGACAACTCAGGGCTGTTCGCGGCGTTTTTCCAGGGCGGGTTCTGGCCGAAGGCTGAAGACAGACGCTGTCTCGCCAGCTCCAGGGCGGCTTCATCTGTCAGGGCCTGACGTTCGGCTGTCTCCTGCGTGTCGGCGGGCATCGCTCCCGGGGTCCCGGCCAGGCGCTTGCTGCGCTCCAATGCCGAGTGACTCTGACGTGCCGCTGCGATCGCGGTACGAAGTTCCGCAACCGACTGCGCGATCGTCTCGTGGGGGGCAACAACCCCGAAACCAGCGGCTTCCGGCTCGCTCGTGATTGCACGAGCCTCGGTGGTGACGATGCCCATCTTGTCGATTTCTTCCGGCTTGAGGGAGACTCCTTCCTCGGCTCCCTCCGCGCCGCCGCCCTTGTCCTTCGCGTCCGCGTCCTTCGCGTCGGATTCAGAGTCCGAGCCCGCAGCTTTCGCAGGCTTTTCGTCAGCTGCCGCCGCCGGCGGCGGCTCGCTGGAGGCCGCTTTATGGCAGCCGCTCAGCAGTAGCAATACCGCAGCACCTGCGGCAAGTCCGAGAGTCGCCTCACGTCGGAGCGTCGTCAGAGTGATCGCATTCATGAACCGTTATTCCGTGTTGTTACTTCGCCTGCGGTCTGTTGCTGCTGGTTCCAGCCTCCGCCGAGTGCCTTGCACAGGCCAACCAGAGCCTGCAATCGCGCGAGCTTGTATTGAATGAACTGGTCACGCGCGGCGTACAACGTTCGTTGTGCTTCGAGCAGAGTCAGGAAGTCAACGGAGCCGGCCTGGTAGCGCGCCTTCGCACCTTCGAATGCTTTTTCGCTTTGCGTGACGTTCTCCAGTTGATATTCGCGCGCTTGGTTCAAATGCTGGATCGCTGCAAGTGTGTTCTCTACGTCACCGAAAGCTGCGAGGATCGATGCGCGGTAGGCGACAAGCAGCTCGACATTCCGGGCTTGCACTTCATCGCGCTGGGCCTGCAACTTCCCATGGTCGAAAATCGGCTGCACCAGGTTGGCACCAAGAGCGAACGAGGGTCCCACGCCCGCGATTGTCAGGACGGTGGCGGGCAACGCAGGGTTCTGGACGCCGCCGCCCGCCGTGAGACTCAGGCTGGGAAACATTGCAGCGCGAGCGGCGATCAGATCCGCATGGCCGGCCCGCAAGTTTGATTCCGCGAGCAGGATATCGGGCCGCCGGGTCAAAAGCTCTGACGGCAATCCTGCCGCAACGGTCGGCTCCCGTAGCGAGTCCAACGGCTGTCCTTTTACTTCGAACTGTTCCGGAGGCCGCCCCAGCAATATTGACAGGGCTGTGCGGGCCTCGAGCTCAGCCTGTTGCAGATCCGATATGGCAATCTGTGCCACGTCCAACGCCGCCTTTTGTGTAGCCAGGTCGATGGGGCTTGCCACCCCGACATCGAACCGCGCTTGCACGACCTCCAGCAGTTGCTTTGCGGCGTCGCGGTTGGACTGCGCGACCGCCAATCTTTCGCGTAGAGCCAGTAGCTGAAAGTATCCGTTCGCGACCCCTGCCAACGTCGTCAGCGCGATAGCGTCCCGGTCCGCACGTGAGGCTCCGGCCAGGAGGCGGGCTGAATTGGCCGTTGCCCGGTTTTTCCCCCAGAAGTCCACTTCGTAGCTGGCCGATAACATCGCCGACCAGTCGAATTCGTGTCCGCCGCCTTGCGAGGAATGACCGGAAAGATAGTTTGCGGTGCCATTGGCGTCGACCGAGGGCAGGATCGCGGCTCCGGCCTGCCGTGCGCGGGCATCTGCCTGGGTCACGCGGGCGCGCGCCGCTGCCACATCGGAATTGGTTTTGGCAGCCATATCCACGAACGAATTCAACTCGTCGCTGCCGAAATCCCGATACCACTCCTGTGCCGGCCATTGCCCACCCGGCGCGCTTGCATTGTCGAAGGCGGCGGGAATGTCCTGCGGGGGCGGGGCGGCCGATTGCAGCGCGCACCCCGTCAAGAGCGCGGCGCCGGCCATGAAGATCAAGTTTCGATATGCGGTCATGGCGCAGGTCGCACTAGCCCCCTTGGTTGGATGGTTCACAGTGTAGAAGACATAGACTTAGGACAGGCTTAGAGATCGCGACCCCCGAAATAAATTCTAAGTGACTGATTCATAAAAAGAAACTCGCTGAGGGAGCCTTCGGGCTTGCCGAGCGATTGCGACCGCCGCGAAGGCTCTCGCCGTGACGATGTGCGAAATAGCGCACCCAATAGGCACGGTATTCGATTTAAGCTGCACTGATTACTGTCAAATCCAAATTCCCGCGCCCCAAATGGCGTCTGCCTCCCTAAACGCTTTCGACGACTCCATCGTTCACTCGCTGAACGGGATGATGGGCCGCTACCCGACATTCGACAGAGGAATGGCTTTCGTTTCCATGAACGCCTTGATCCAGGGCGCGCTGTTCATCTCGATCTTTTGGTACTACTGGTTCAGGCAGGCTGACGCGCAGACGCTGAAGCGCACGCGTGAGCACCTTCTTTGTACGATCGCGGGCGGCATGTTTGCCATCGTCGTCGCCAGAAGTCTGGCCCTGACGCTGCCATTTCGTATGCGGCCGCGCTTCGAGCCGTCGTTGCATTTCGTCTTGCCGCAGGGTCTGGATCCCGGCAACTTCTGG
>Ga0307479_10005640_pt1 | contig 11456 bp, 10 predicted proteins | sample atmos_gasesECM4C_FD_203743 | JGI IMG/M metagenome (GOLD analysis project Ga0307479, IMG submission 203743) | Hardwood forest soil microbial communities from Morgan-Monroe State Forest, Indiana, United States - atmos_gasesECM4C_515 | ecosystem: Environmental > Terrestrial > Soil > Temperate... | reverse complement strand
GCGGGTGCACCGCAAATCAACACAGAGGAGTTGCGTCTGATGGGACAGGTGAGCGCAGCCAGCACGATATTGATCAACGCCGAGCCCGCGGCCACACTCGCCGCAGTGGCCGACTACCAGAACGTCCGACCGAAAATTCTGTCCCCGCACTACAGCGAATACCAGGTGCTGCAGGGTGGGCAGGGGCCGGGCACAGTTGCCAAGTGGAAGCTGCAGGCCACCAAATCACGTGTTCGCGATGTGCAGGTCAACGTTGACGTCGCCGGCCACACCGTCATCGAGAAGGACGCGAACTCGTCCATGGTCACCAACTGGACGGTGGCTCCGGCGGGCCCCGGATCCAGCGTCACCATGAAGACCACCTGGACTGGCGCCGGCGGCGTTGGAGGCTTCTTCGAAAAGACCTTTGCGCCGCTGGGGCTGAAGAAGATCCAGGCCGAGGTGCTGGCCAACCTTAAGAACGAACTGGAAAGCTAACGCACCTGGCCCTGGCTGGCCAGGAAGCCCGCAACACCGCGAGTCACCGCGTCGGCGTACTTTTGCCTGCCCTCGGGGGACTCCATCAACGCCGAATCTGCGGGATTCTTCATGTTGCCCAATTCGACGAGGATCGACGGATACTGTGCCAGGTTCAGGCCGGCCAGATCCGAGCGGCCATACAGGCCGTCCTGGCCGATGTAGTTAGCAGGCGGAATACCCGAAGCCTGCAACTGGTCACGCATGATCCGGGCGAACTGCACCGACGGTCCGGCCTGCACCTGGTTCAGCGGCGGGGCGGAATAGTTGACGTGAAATCCCCGGCCGGTTGGTGGGCCGCCGTCGGCATGCAGGCTGACGATCGCGTTGGGGCGCAACGCATTGGCCATGTTGGCGCGCTCATCGACACACGGTCCCAGCGCATTGTCGTTGTTGCGGGACATGGCGGTTCGTACCCCCAACGCGTTCAACGCAGCGCGCAGCCGCAGCGCGGTATCCCAGTTGAATGTGTGCTCTTGATAACCGCTGTTGGTCGACGTTCCGCTGGCCTGGCAGTCCTTGGTGCCGCCGCGACCGGTGGGCACCTGACGGGTGATGGATGCGTCATTGGCCCCGTTGTGGCCGGGGTCGATGAACACGACCATGCCCGCGATATTGGACGGAGTTGCGGTCGCGGTCGGCATGGTTGCCGTCGAAGCCGCGAGGAGTACGCCAACGACCATTTTGATCCCGACACGTAGGCTAACTCGTACGTTCACGGCGCAAAGGTAACGTCGCGCAGTCTACGCTGGGTGTTCCGAATCGCCCATTATCCACAGGCGAAACCAAGTCGATATCAAGATGCGAGGGGACTGTCATGCAACCCGGAGGCGATATGTCGGCGCTGCTCGCTCAGGCGCAGCAGATGCAGCAAAAGCTACTGGAAGCCCAGCAGCAACTCGCAAACGCTGAGGTGCACGGTCAAGCCGGTGGAGGCCTGGTCAAGGTCGTCGTCAAAGGCAGCGGCGAGGTGGTCGGTCTGACCATCGATCCCAAGGTCGTCAACCCTGACGACGTCGAGACATTGCAGGACTTGATCGTCGGCGCGATGGCCGACGCTTCGAAGCAAGTCACCAAAATGGCGCAGGAGCGGCTGGGGGCGTTGACCGCTGCTATGGCGCCCTCGAAGCCCCCGCCAACTCCGATGCCGGGGTCCTGACGTCTACCGACATGTTTGAGGGACCCGTCCAGGATCTGATTGACGAGCTTGGCAAGCTGCCGGGTATCGGACCCAAGAGCGCGCAACGTATCGCCTTCCACCTGTTGTCGGTTGAACCGCCGGATATCGACCGGCTGACCGCCGTGCTGGCGAAGGTCCGCGACGGCGTGCGGTTCTGCGCGGTGTGCGGCAACGTCTCAGAAGACGAGCGGTGCCGGATCTGCGCCGATCCGCGCCGGGACGGCTCGCAGGTATGCGTCGTCGAGGAGCCGAAAGACGTCCAGGCCGTCGAGCGCACCCGCGAATTCCGCGGCCGTTACCACGTCCTGGGCGGTGCGCTTGATCCGCTGTCCGGAGTTGGTCCCGATCAGCTGCGAATCCGCGAGCTGCTGAGCCGCATCGGCGAGCGAGTCGACGACGTCGACATCACCGAGGTGATCATCGCCACCGACCCCAACACCGAGGGTGAGGCGACCGCCACCTACCTGGTTCGGATGCTGCGCGACATTCCCGGCCTGACCGTGACACGGATCGCGTCCGGGCTGCCGATGGGCGGCGACTTGGAGTTCGCCGACGAGTTGACCCTGGGCCGCGCGCTCACCGGCCGCCGGGCCATGGTTTAAATCTCGCGGATCGCGCCGGTGCGTCGTGACGTCTCTTGACATGTGGATGACGTATTTCGAGGCGGCGAAGCCCTGCGGCAGGGGAAACTCAGCCGCTACCAGCTTCGAACCAATTTCCGGCCGATCTATCCCGACGTTTACCTGGCGAAGTGTGCGGCGCCGTCGCTACGCAACCGCTCGGTTGGCGCGTGGCTGTGGTCGGGTCGACGCGGAGTGCTGGCTGGACTGACCGCGGCTGCACTGCACGGTTCGAATTGGATCGACGACGTGCCCGTCGAGTTGATCTGGCGTAACCCTCATCCGCCCGACGGCGTGCTCACCCGCAGCCAGCGAGTCGATGGTGACGAACTCGCTCGTGTCGCGGGTCTTATGGTCACTACACCCGCGCGGACGGCGTTCGACCTGGCGCGCCAGCTGCCCACCGACGAAGCGGCGGCACGGCTGGACGCGCTGATGCGGGCGACCCCGTTCTCAATCGAAAACGTGCTGCTGCTGGCCAAGCGCCACGCCGGTGTGCGTGGCCTCCGACGCCTGACGACGGCACTTCCCCTGGTCGATGCCGGGGCCGCGTCTCCCAAGGAGACGTGGCTGCGGTTGCTGGTGATCGACACGGGCCTGCCGGTTCCCACCACGCAGATACCGGTGCAGGAGAACTGGCGGCTTATCGGCGTACTCGACATGGGCTGGGAGAAGTACAAGGTGGCGGTCGAGTACGACGGTGACCATCATCGCAGTAACCGTCGACAGTACGCACGTGATCAGTGGCGGCTGCGCAAGCTCGAAGAACTGGGCTGGATCGTGATCCGGGTAATCGCCGAGGACGAGCCCGAAGACGTGGTGCGCCGGGTTCGCGAGGCTTTACACCGCGGTGGGCACCGCGACACTTAAACCACGCACACGACACGCCTCAGAGCGTCGCCGTGGCTTAAGTCTCGGCGCAAGCGCCCTCAGCGAGCCGACAGCCGCTCGCGGCGCAGCAGCTCCACCTCGGGCAGATCCAGCGGCGCCAGCTCACCCACCACCTTGCTCAGCAGCAGGTCGGCGAGTTCCGGGTTGCGGGCCAGACATGGTCCGTGCATGTAGGTCGCGACCACACTGCCCTGAACCGCGCCGTCAAAGCCGTCGCCGGCCCGGTTGCCCGCACCCTTGACCACCGCGCCCAGCGGTGACGCCGCGGGGCCCAGCACGGTGCCGCCGCGGTGGTTTTCGAAACCGGTGAGCCGTCGGGTCAAGCCGGCCAGCAACGGCTTGCTGACCAACTCGCCGATGGTGCGCGAATCCTGCGGCGAGGTGGTCGCATCCAGCAGGCCCACGCCGTCGACCCGTTCGCCCGACGACGTCTCGTACCAGTGCCCGAGCACCTGCACAGCCGCACAGATCGCCAGCACGGGTGCCCCCCGGGCCGCCGCCTGCTGCATGCCCGCATGCTTGATGAGGTGCCTGGTGGCCAACCGCTGGGCGTAGTCCTCGGCGCCGCCCAGCGTGTACAGGTCCAGCGACTCCGGCACCGGATCGGCCAGCGTGATCTCGACGATCTCTGCGGCGATGCCCCGCAACAGCAGCCGTTGCCGCAGCACCAAGGCGTTACCGCCGTCGCCGTAGGTGCCCATGACATCGGGCAGCACCAGCCCGATCCGCACTTTCGAGTCAGCCACGGCGTGCCAATCTGCGCTGCAGCTGAAGGAACGCGGTGTAGTTGGCGACCACCTCCACCCGCCCGGGCGGGCAGGATGCGATGGCCGCTACGGTGTCGTGCACCAGGGTGTGCTCGACGCCTGCATAGCCGAGGCGCACCGCCAGGTCGGTGCCGCGTTCACCCGCGGCCACCACGGCGGTCTCCTCGAAGTGCTCGAAGCGCACGTCCCACAGCCAAGACAGGTCCTCGCCGTCGGGGATCTGGCCGTTGACCGAGATGACCACCCCGGCCGCATGCTTGTCCACCATCGACAGCGCTTCCTGCCAGCCGGCCGGATTCTTGGCCAGCAGGATTCGCGCTTCGTGCGCACCGATGCGGACGGTCCGGTAGCGCCCGGCGACTTCGTCGACCTTGGAGACAGCCGCCACGGCTGTCACTGGATCGGCGCCCAGCGCGACGGCCGCGGCCACGGCCTGGGCGGCGTTGCCGCGGTTTACCGAGCCGGGCAGCGCCAGCCGCATCGGCAGGGCCAGCCCGTCGGGCCCATAGAGGGTGTCGTCGTCGAACCACCAGTGCGGGCTGGGCCGCTTGAAGTCGGCGCCGGTGCTGTACCAGTGGCCCTGGTCGCGGACGATGACCTCGCCGCTGCGCGGGCAGCTAACCGAGTCGTTCGCCCAGGCGCCGCCCGCGGCCACCCACACCACGTTCGGGCTGTCGTAGGCGGCCGAGGTCATCAGCACGTCGTCGCAGTTGGCGACCACCACCGCCTTCGGGTGCCCGGCCAGGCCGGCCCGCAGCGCGCGTTCGATCACGTTGATCTCGCCGACCCGGTCCAGCTGGTCACGCGACAGGTTGAGCAGGGTGATGACGCTTGGTTCGACGGCATCGGAGACGTGCGGCACGTGCATCTCGTCGACTTCCAGGGCCGCCCGCCCGGCCAGTCGGTCGGCGGCCAGCGCGGCCACCAAGCCGGCGTCCATGTTGGCGCCTTCGGCGTTGGTGGCCACCGGTCCCATCGTGCTCAGGGCGGCCGCGGTCATCCGGGTGGTGGTGGACTTGCCGTTGGTGCCGGTGATGATGACGATGCGCCGGCCCGCCCCGAGCTGACGCAGAATCGAGCGGTCCAGCGTCAATGCGACCAGGCCGCCGATCATCGCCCCGGCTCCGCGTCCGGTCAACCGCGACGCCCACCGCGCGCCGGCACCCGCGGCGAGGGCCAGACGTGCGCGGGTGGTTACCACCCGCGCAGTTTAAGTGGCGATCGCAAGCTCGGCGCTTTTTGCCGAGCGCTGCGGGTCGCCATCATCGATTTAATAAGTGGGCGATCGCAAGCTCGGCGCTTTTTGCCGAGCGCTGCGGGTCGCCATCATCGATTTACGTGCCGACACGAGGCGCAGCGAGACCAGGTGATGTCGGTTCGACATGCCATCCTCGGTCCATGAGCCCCATAAACCCCATGAAACCGAAGCCCTGGGGGCGGCCGGCCATCGAGCCGGACGGGGGATGGGCCGTCATCGACGTCGAAACCTCGGGCTTTCGGCCAGGTCAGGCGCGGATCATCAGTCTTGCCGCACTGGGTCTCGACGCCGACGGTCGAGTGGAGCAATCCGTGGTCAGCCTGCTCAATCCTGGTGTGGACCCGGGTCCCACCCACGTGCACGGCCTGACCGCCGCCATGCTCGAAGACCAGCCACAATTCGCCGACATCGTTGGTGACGTGGTCGAGGTGCTGCGCGGCCGCACGCTGGTGGCGCACAATGTCGCGTTCGACTACGCGTTCCTGGCCGCGGAGGCCGAGATCGCTGGAGCCGAACTCCCCGTCGACACCGTCATGTGCACCGTCGAGCTGGCCCGGCGGCTGGACCTCGGCGTCGACAATCTGCGGTTGGAGACGCTTGCCGCGCATTGGGGCGTGACCCAGCAGCGGCCGCACGACGCCTTCGACGACGCAATTGTGCTGACCGGGGTGCTGGCAGCGGCCCTTGGGCGGGCGCGCGAACGCGACGTCTGGCTGCCGGTGCATCCAGTGACTCGGCGCCGCTGGCCCAACGGCCGGGTGACCCACGACGAGCTGCGACCGTTGAAGGTGCTGGCGTCCCGGATGCCCTGTCCCTATCTCAATCCGGGGCGGTATGTCCGCGGCAGGCCGCTTATCCAGGGCATGCGGGTGGCCCTGGCGGCCGAGGTGGCACGGACCCACGAGGAGCTCGTTGAGCGGATCCTGCACGCCGGGCTGGCCTACACGGACGCCGTCGACCGCGAGACCTCGCTGGTGATCTGCAACGAACCCGCCCCCACGCAGGGCAAGGGCTACCTGGCCAGGCAATTGGGGGTGCCGGTGGTTTCCGACGCGCAGTTCATGGACTACGTCCGCGCCGTCATCGGCGGCACCAGCATGGAGGATTTCGTCGACGTCAGCACGGTCGACGACCAGCTCGCGCTTTTCTGACCCCTGGTATCACGTCACCCGCGCGACGCGCGGTTGACCGCCGAAACCACGGCGCGCAGCGACGCGGTGGTGATCGACGGCGCAATTCCCACACCCCACACCGTGCGTCCATATACCGAAGCCTCGACATAGGCAGCCGCCTGTGCGTCGTCGCCCGCACTCATCGCGTGTTCCGAGTAGTCCAGTACGGCCACCTCGAACCCGACGGTTCCCAACGCGTCGACGAAAGCGGCGAGCGGGCCGTTGCCGGCGCCGCTGATCTCGGTTTCCATCCCGTTGATCTTGACGGTCGCGGTGATAGTGGTCGGACCGCCGTCTTCCTCGGAGGCGTCGACCCGTTGCTTCATTCGCTCCAGCGGCAGTATCGGCGCGAGGTATTCCTCGGAGAACGCTTCCCACATCTCCTTCGGTGACACCTCACCGCCCTCGCCGTCGGCGATCTTCTGGATCACCTGCGAGAACTCGATCTGCAGCCGCCGCGGCAGACTCAGCCCGTGGTCGGCCTTCATGATGTAGGCCACCCCGCCCTTGCCGGACTGCGAGTTGACCCGGATCACCGCCTCGTAGGTGCGCCCGACGTCCTTGGGGTCGATCGGCAGGTACGGCACCTGCCACAGGATGTCGTCCACGTCAGAGTCCGCGGCATCCGCGTCGACCTTCATCTGGTCCAGACCCTTGTTGATGGCGTCCTGGTGGCTGCCGGAGAACGCGGTGTAGACCAGGTCCCCGCCATAGGGGTGACGCTCGTGCACCGGCAGCTGGTTGCAGTACTCCACCGTGCGCCGGATCTCGTCGATGTTGGAGAAGTCGATCTGCGGGTCCACACCGCGGGAGAACAGGTTCAGCCCCAGGGTCACCAGGCACACGTTGCCGGTACGCTCCCCATTGCCGAACAGGCAGCCCTCGATCCGGTCGGCACCCGCTTGATAGCCCAATTCGGCTGCAGCGACGGCGGTTCCGCGGTCGTTGTGCGGATGCAGGCTCAGGATGACGGACTCCCGGTTGGCCAGGTTGCGGCTCATCCACTCGATCGAATCCGCGTAGACGTTGGGCGTGGCCATCTCCACCGTGGCGGGCAGGTTGAAGATGATCGGGTTGTCCGGCGTCGGTTGGATGATCTCGCCGACCGCGTCGCACACCTGCAAGGCGTACTCCAGCTCGGTGCCGGTGTAGGACTCCGGCGAATACTCGAACCGCCACTGCGTGCCCGGGTTGTTGGCTGCCTCCTCGACGCACTTGCGAGCACCATCGGTCGCTATGGCCTGCACCGCGGCCCGGTCGGCACGAAAGACCACGCGGCGCTGCAGGATCGACGTCGAGTTGTAGAAGTGCACGATGGCCCGCGGCGCGCCTTCACACGCCTCGAACGTGCGCTCGATCAGTTCCGGTCGGCACTGGGTCAGCACCTGGATGGTGACGTCGTCAGGAATGGCGCCGTCGGCGATGATCTCACGGACGAAGTCGAAGTCGGTCTGGCTGGCCGACGGGAACCCGACCTCGATCTCCTTGTAGCCCATGCGAACCAGCAGGTCGAACATGCGGCGCTTGCGGGCCGGGCTCATCGGGTCGATGAGGGCCTGGTTGCCGTCGCGCAAGTCCACCGCGCACCACAGCGGCGCGCTGGTGATGACGCGGTCGGGCCAGGTGCGCTCGGCGAGCGGGATGGGCTCGACTTCCTCGACGAACGGCCGGTACCGGTTGATCGGCATCGACGAACCGCGCTGCGGATTCCAGGTGGGTTGGCCGGGCCCGGGTGGGCCCGCGGGTTTGACGACGGTTCGCGCTGACCTGTAGGCGTCGGGTGTATCGGGATTAGTCACGGTAGTTGCTCCGGGGGTGTCAGAAGGGACCTCAGACCAGCGCATCGCGAACGCCCGCGACGGGAAGCCGGTCTGGATCAGACCCCGTCGCGGCGTCCGAGGAGGAGCACCCGCTGCACATTCTGAACTCTACCGCGCCGGGCCCGGCGACCGAAATCGGAGGCGGGCTGTGCTTGTGAGGAGGCCCGCGTCGCACTCCTTTAGGGCGTCCGCCGGGCGGACTACCCGTTCTTTTCGGTGCTGAGCGACGGGGGATACGTAGCCCGGACACCGCCACCCACCTAAAGTCGTGCCGCTGTCGAATGTGAGCCGCGGGGATGATCTGTCTACTCGACGCGAAATGTCGCTACTCGACGCCAAATGGGGTGGTGAACTACGCATGACATCCCGCCGTCCTCGCCCGTACGGTCGACGCACCACATACAAATTGGGAGGGTGCAATGACCGTTCGACGAGACGGTTCCCAAGTCAGCTCGGATAGCTCACCCATCAACGGAGGGCACTTGGCCAGCGACTTCTGGGCGATCCGGCTGGTTTCGTCCCAGCCCTTGACGTGACAACACGCCTCGGTGCAATGAACGGTGCGAAGCAGGCAATTTCGCCGGGAATGGCACTAAAATTGCTGGTCGTGGAGACACAATCCTGGCCGATCGTCCGCCGCGAGGACGAGTTCAGCGCGATTCACTCGGCTCTGGTCGGTCAACAGGGTGTCTCGGGAATAGTGCTGTTTGGGGATGCCGGCGTCGGCAAGACCACGCTGGCGCGCTCGGTAACCAAGTCGTTGCCGACGCCGGTGCACTGGGTTGCCGGAACTGAGTCGGCCCGCTCGATCCCGCTGGGCGTTTTCGCACACCTAGTCGGCCCGGCGGCCTCGCGCGACCCGCTTGCCGAGTTGGCCGCCGCGCGGGAAACGATCTGCAGCGCCGAACATTCGATCATCGGCGTCGATGATGCGCACCTGCTGGATCAGTTGTCGGCCACTCTGGTGCATCAGCTGGCGCTTGATGGGTCGGTGCGGATCGTGGCGACGGTGCGCACCGGCGAGGCGGTGCCCGACGCTGTCACATCATTGTGGAAGGACGGTTATCTCAAGCGGCTGCGGTTGGCGCCGTTCAGCAAGAAGCAATGCCTGGGATTGGTCGAACAAGCACTCGGCGGCCGGCTGGAGGGACTGTCCGGGGATCTGATGTGGACGGCCTCCGGCGGCAACGCCCTATACATCCGGCACTTGGTCGAGGGTGCGCTGGAAGCCGGCACTCTCCGGCAAGTGCGTGGTGTCTGGCAGCTGCGTGGCGGCACCGCCGTGACTTCCGAGCTCGCATCGCTGCTCGACGCCCGCATCGAGCAGCTGCCCGCAGATGAGGCGCACACTTTGCAGCTGCTGGCCTTCGCCGAACCGCTGGCTTTAGACGCCTTGTCAATGCTGGTCGGCGCCGAAACCGTCGAGCGCGTCGAACGGCGCGAGTTGATACGCGTCGTCGAGGACCTCCCCGGGCTGGGTGTGCGGTTTACCCACCCGCTTTACGGAGAGGTGATCCGCCGCGGCCTGGGCCGGGCCGCCACCCGCCGGCTCAAGGGCGAGCTGTTCTATGTGATGCAGCAGCAGCCGACCCACGCACCCGCACAACGCATCCGGCTGGCCGAATTGGCGTTGGACAGCGATGTGACCGCCGATACCGAGCTTTTCGCTGCCGCCGCGCAGGACGCCATCGCGCTCACCAACGTCACCCTCGGTGAACGCCTGGCCCGCGCCGCGGTGGACCGTGGTGGCGGGCTGATCGCCCGCGAACTCCTGGCCCGGTCACTGCTATGGCAAGGCAAGGCGGCCGACGCCGAACGGATCCTATGCGCATTCGACCCGGACGGCATGAGCGAACTGGACCTGGTCCGCTGGGGCACCGCGCGGATCGCCAATCTGCACTGGTCGATGGGCGACGCCGCGCGTGCCGACGAGGTGCTCCACTTGCTCCAACGCCGGGTCAGCCACCCTGCGCTGCAGCTGGTTGTCGAGGGGGTCGCGTCGGCGACGCGGGCGTTCGACAACCGGCTCGACGACGCCGCTGCGGCGTCACAGCGGGTATTGGACGACCCGGCGGCATCGCCGCCGGCGGTCGAATGGGCGGTCTTCGGCGGAGCGCTGGCGGCGGCGTTGACCGGACGCGCTGACGACGCGGCGGCCATCGTTGCACGCGGACGTCAGGTCGAGCACAAGGTCGATGGCCTGTTGCGGTATCCCACCGCGTACGGCGAAATCCGCGCGTTGACGTTGGTCGGCGACTTCGATGCGGCCGAGGCCCGATCCGGTGACATCGTCCAGATCTCCTCGCCCGGCCAATATCTGGCGTGGGGCATGGCCAACGTCCTGGTCGGCACCGTGGAAGTGGCCCGGGGCCGATTCGGAGTCGCCGCACCCCGCATGGAAGAAACCGTCGCGGCGTTGGCCGCCGAGTCCGCGGCGTCGTGGAGCTTCCCGGCGGGGATGCTGCTGGCGCAATCCCATTGCGTGCTGGGGCATGTCGAGGCCGCGGCGAAGACGGTGGCTGAACTGCGCACTAAGGTGGACCGCCACGTGGCGGTGTTCGAGCCGCACTTCCGCCTCGTCGAGGCGTGGCTCGCCGCCGCGCAGGGCCACGTCAGCGGTGCCATCTCGCGCGCGTTGGAGGCCGCTGACCTCGCCACAGAGGCCGGTCAGCGGGCCGTGGAAATGCTCGCCTTGCACGACGCGGCCCGCTTCGGCGACGTGTCCTCGCTGCAGCGCCTTATCGACGTCGCTCAGAGCATCGGCGGCCGGCTTGCCGTGGTCCACGGCGCCTACGCGGCCGCGCTGCTCGCATCCGATGCACCGAAAGTGCTTGACGCCGCACAGCAATTCGAGGGCGTGGGCGTGCTACTCTCGGCCGCCGATGCCGCCGCCCAAGCGGCCGTGCTGTTCCGGGCAGCCGACGATCGCAATCATGCCGTGGAGGCTGCCGCCAGCGCCGACCGGCTCGCCTCGGCTTGCGGCGGCGTACGCACCCCCGCCCTGGAGATGGCGTCGGAGCCGTTGCCGTTAAGCCCACGCGAACGTGAGATCGCTAACTTCGTCGCCCAAGGGCTTAGCAACCGCGACATCGCCGACCGGCTCGTGGTTTCGACCCGCACCGTCGAAGGCCATATCTACCGGGCCTGCATCAAGCTCGATGTCACAGATCGAGAGGGACTGGCGATGGTGATTCGGCGGGACCGTGGCAGCTGAAACTGCCTTTTCCCAACG
>Ga0307479_10005639_pt1 | contig 11457 bp, 8 predicted proteins | sample atmos_gasesECM4C_FD_203743 | JGI IMG/M metagenome (GOLD analysis project Ga0307479, IMG submission 203743) | Hardwood forest soil microbial communities from Morgan-Monroe State Forest, Indiana, United States - atmos_gasesECM4C_515 | ecosystem: Environmental > Terrestrial > Soil > Temperate... | reverse complement strand
GCGACAACACGCGTCGCCGAGTTGGCGAGGCCGAGCTTCTGCGCCTGCTCGATGGTGCAGTAGCCGCCGAGGTACACCAGCGTTTTCAGGAAGTCGTCGCTTCGTTCGTCTAACAACAACAGCCGTTTCGAAAAACGAATGCTCACGAATGTCCACGCTCCAATGAAGTAGTGGTGGCTGTGGATCGTGCTGGAAATTTGTGAGCCGCGATTCATGGCTAAAACTGTGTCGGTGCGTGCCGGAGCGAAGGAGTTGGAGCAGGATTCAGCAGCAGGGCCCGTGGCGTTCGCTGAGAATCCTGCTCCCGGTTGGTTGCGTCAGTGCTCTTTCTGAGTCTCGCAACGTTGCCCCGAGTCATGCCGCGATTGGCGGAACATCGGGTTCAACCTGCGGCCCAGGGCGGGATCGCTCCGGTAAGTTTCCCTTCTCACTATTCCTAATGCCCATCTCCCCGGAGAAATCGACCGCGTCTCGTAAAATGTTTTTTGAATTTTCATCCTGCGTTGTTGGAATGCTGCTCGCCCTCGACGAAGCGGTTACGCCGATCCGACGCAGTCGATGCACCGCCCTCTGGATGCGGCGGTAGAGCGCGATGGCCGACGGGCCGTCTTTACTCTCCCGCAGTTCCTCAGGCTGGAACCCTTCGCAATGGAACTTGCGAACGAGTTCGCATTGGCTGGCCGAGAGGATACCCATGCGCCGTGCTTTCGACAGAAGTTGTTCTAGAACAATACCTTGCTCGAAATTGTGCCCATGGGTCGTAGGAATGTTGCCCGCAATCTCTTCCAGCGGAAGCGATTGTCGCAGTTCGCCGATGGCCCAGCGAAAGAGCCGTCGCCGGAACCTTACGGCTAATGCGGCAGGTAAATGGCCGTTGAGAGTCTGCATCTCCGCTGACCTCGCGGTTTCCAGAAGGCACAGGAGCGCCTGTTGCGCGATGTCCTCGGGACACAGCCCAGGAAATTTTTGGCAGACCTCTCGATAAACCTTGTGGATTGCAGGGGCATACGCCACGAGAAGCAATTGCTGCCCGATGTCTTCGGCAGTCCCGCCCGCGATGGAATCAACCAGCGCATGCAGGATTCCGTTCCAAGCTTTGTGATTCACCAGTTCGACCCGCGCGTGCTCGTGCAACTGCGCGATCACGTCAGCGGGCGAATCGAAGTGGTTCAGAATGGGGTAGGTGCGGGCAAGTGCCTGGAATTGTGTTCGGGCTGTTTGTGTGCTTAGCGAATTGAGCAGACTTCGCTCAACCTGACAGACAACGCAGCAGCAATTGTTCTCCTTTAACATCACAGACTCACCTCACGAAGGAAGATTTCGAGTGGATTCTGCGAAGTGGAAGGAATCTGGTTGTGCAATCCCGGAACTTTGTGGGGCTAAATCTTGTGGCTACGGCAGGTGGGTGGTAGTGAGATTCTTGGGTTAACGCCTTAGACGCCGGCCACAAGCGAAAGGTTTCATCTGGGAAAGCACGAAATTCCCCTCTACCTCAGAACAGGCCTTTCGGGGACAAAACCTCAACGACAATTTCTAGCGCTCTTGATATGGATAGCCATCGGCCGACTAGTTTGGTCGCGAATCAGCCCCCTCTTCTTTCGCGGCGCGCCCCATGCTGGATTCTCCGCTGCCCTGCAGAAGATCAAGTCGCGCACCTCTTTAGAAAGTCACAACATTCTCTGCAAAATGCCCAAAACCGGTTGAGCAATGACACTGGCGCGCGTGCACAGAATTTTCGCTAGGGACAGGCTTCACCTGCGTCGGGCTTCGCGCGCCAGACCTTCGTGCACCAGCATCTTCAGCAGGGTCTGATAGCCGATGCCTTTGCGGTCAGCGATCTTGCGAGCCCGAGCAAGATCGGTTCCAGGCAGCCGAATAGCGATCTGAGTGCTACGCTTGTTACTCAACTTCGTAACCAGGCCCGACCCAGTTGCCTTGGTTCCTTTCGAGCGGGCTTCAGCGGATCTCTGTTTTACATAAGCGCGCCCCGTCGGGCTGGCCCACCAATCGGCCTCCTCGCTCTCGCTTTTGAATTTTGGCATCTGCAGCCTTTTCTTACTCATTGGGTTCACTCTCCCTGCGCGCGCCGCTTGAGATACTCGCGTTTCTGTCCAGCGTCGAGATCATAGGCAGTCACCACCCGAATGGGTCTGGGAAATTGAGATGAGCCTTCATTCTGTCCGATGCCTGGCTGATTACCATGAACGGGCGGCGCGAGGTTTTGGAGGGCGCCAGCGTCTGCGTTGAGAAAGCCCGCATTGCCGCTGTGGGCACCTGCGATGTGTTGAAGCAGCGCTTTCCGGAAGCCGAAATGATCGATTGCAAGGGACGTATCGTGATGCCCAGCATGGTCAACACGCACACGCATCTGTTTCAGACGCTGCTGAAGGGCCTTGGCGACGACACGGCCCTCAAGAAGTGGTTCACGTGCATGACCGGCCCGAGCGCCGTTCTTTGGGGGGAGAGGGTTCTTCAACTGACAGCTATTGTCGGTTAGATCTCGCCGAGGCGTTGCGCCGTTACTCGCTCTACTCGGACGCGCATTGCGCAGCACGGCTGATCTGGCCGCGGAAAGGGTCCGCTCCGATCGTCCCGCGCAGCTCCTCCAGATAGGCCGGAGAGTTTACGCGTTGGAGTTGATCCGTCGCCGCGGCGATGCGCTTCTCGATGTCGAATCCGCAGCTCACCCCGGAAACATTAGCGGATCGCCGGAAGTTATTGAGCTCTGTGGCATGGCGATTCCAAAGCGCGATGTCGCGCTCCTGTTTGACCTCCAATCTTTCAGCATACCAATCACTCGCGAGCACCGCCTCGCGCTCAAAGAGCGCGCGGAATTCTGAGTCGGGCAGCCGCATACCTTCATACGAGCCGTGCGCCATGATGTGCAGCAGCGCCTTCAGCGGCGGGCAAGCCGCTTCGATGCTGCCGTCTTCGAAATAGTTCAAGGCTACACGCCGCTGCGCCTCCGCAATGGCATCAACGCCGGCGGCAAATAACTCCAGGCTCTGTTTCTCGGGACGCAGCATCTCTTCGGGGAAAACGGCATCCGGAGTCTCAAAGAGCCGTCCGAGAAAGCGGTGAGCGAAAAGCTCGGTTATGCGATAGCCGAGCCGGCTGGCCAGAATCTTACGGCCTTCGAAGGTGAAATCCTCGACCCGCTCGAGCAGTCCCTCAGCGATCATGAACTGAGGGTCGCGTTCGTGGACGCGCATCCGGCACCAGATTTCAGGCACCAGGAGACTGACGTCATGATCCACGCGTACCTGCGGGCCCACATAACCGGCCGACGTAGTGAATACTGCGTACTGCGTGAGGACGGCGGACACGAGCGCATTATTCAAATCGACGACAGGCCAGAGCGCGTTGAACGGAGCTTTAGTCAGGGCTCCTTCGCTGCCAAAGCCGGTCATGGCCGGCGATTTACCCGTCAGGCTGGAAATGAACTCCATGAAGAGCTCTGGCAATTCCTGATAGTGGATCGGGTTGTACACGGCCAGCGGCGGCAGCCCGATTTCTGGGTCGGGGGGATTATTCCTGCGGCCGGCCAGAACCGAGTTCACCGGGAAATGGACGGGTTGGCCGCTGGGTATTCCCCGTTCGAGCCTCGCGGAGATCTCCGCCAGATAAGTTTCGCGGGGATTTTCCAGGTCAGAACGCTTTTGCAGATAGCGTGGATTCTTCGACGGTTCCCCATCCACAAGACGCGGATGCGCCGAGGAAGCCACGTAAGATGCCGAAGGCGCTGCGACGAAGCTCTGCAGGAGATTCTTCATGGGTTGGGCATATTTGTCGAATTCCGCCACATGGTCCACGATCCTGCTCGCCTCTTCCGCTGTAAATGGCTCGTAGTTGGATAGGAACGCGCCGGGAGAGGCAAGCTCAAATTCGGCCTGCTTGTCCGCGCCGCGGTAAATCGCGGCATCGGGGCGCTGGAAGAGCAGCTTTTCGCAATTCAGCACCAGCTTAACGCTGGGATTATTGTATTCTGGATCGAGGCCGCTCAGGCTCTCCCGCGGCAGGACTACCGAGACGGAAATGTCGTCTTCCACCTGTACTTTCTGTGAAGGATGAAAATCCGGACGTAATTTGTAAATGCGCCAGGAGCCGTCGCGATCGTAACCGACGCGCAGGTAATAATTCACCAGCTTCTGATTATCGAATTTGAGCTCGTGTCCCAGGAGTCCGTTCACCCGGTCCACGCCGAAGTGGTCGCGCCAGTCATGGCCCCACTCGGGCCGGTAGTAGCGCTTCACCGTGAACAACAGCTCGCGAATCGCGTAGGGCAGATCACGAATCCACGCGTTGTGCGCGTCCGTATATTCAGGAGAGGGAGTAAACAGATGAATTACCGAGCCCATCGTGCGTTCCGGACTCAGGATGGGCCGGCTCGTGCGGTGTTCGGGAGGCCGCACTTTGTAAATGGTCGAACAATCCTTCCTGAAGAGTTTGGCGACGACTTCGACGTCATGAGGATAATTGCCGACGAAGACTGGGCCCTCCAAAATGACGTCGCCGATCGACTTCGAAATTTCAGATTTGCCGCCGCCCGACACGGTACACGGTTTGTGACATAGCGTGCCGCGTGGACGCGCCCCCACGAGTCGCCAAGCCGATCCGCCGGACTGTTTTTCCATCCACAGCCGAAATCCGTTGGGTAGGACGTAGGTCGTCCCTGCTCGCAAGGCAAGGCCGCGTTCCACCCCATTGTGCTTCCAACGCACCGTGCCTGCCCGGACGCTGAATTCCGCATCTTCCGGCACATACCAGATGTCGCGATACGAACGGTCCATCGCAAAGCCTTCCGGCCTGAGTTCCACGCGGTCGCCCATAAGCCGCAGCCCGTCGCAGAATTTGGCCTTTTTCAAACTCACGGCGCCGGTGGCGCGAAAGTCTTGTCCGAGGACGTAAGTGGCAAAGGCGAGCGCGCCACCGGCGTGTTCCTCCTCGCAAAGCCCGAAGAGGTTAGCGGCAAAGCTGATTTGCGTCTTTACCTCCTTTTTGCAGTAGCCGTAGTAGTTGTCGGCGATGATGGTAACAATTACTCCGCGCTCGTCGCGGCAGCAGACCTTAAACGGCCTGCCGCCGTTGTAGCGCTCCTCGTTATCACGCCAGCACATTCCGTCGCGGCGCTGCCGGTCACTGGCATCTTTTTCGTGTGGCAGGCCGATATCCTTCTTCTTGATTCCGGCGAGATGCGGAGCGAGGATCATGCAACCGGTGTGCCCGGTCCAGTGCATCACGTCCAGCGCCGCGTCACATTCCGGCAAGTACGGATCCCCACCATTGCCAAAGATCGCTTCGACAAAATCAAGGTTGCTCACCAGGCTTCCCGGCGTGAAGAACCGAATCTCCATGGATTTGTGCGGGTCGTGCTCGGTGGCAGGACAAACGATAGGACGCAGCAGAAGCGACGCAAACAACCGCAGCGGCTCTTCTTGATCGGCTGAGAACGGCAGAATCAACAGATCAGGCGGGGGCCGGAGGGCAGCTTCCAGCAAAGCGGCAAACGCCTTTTTTGGCACTGCCTGCTTGTCGGCAGGCACCGGCAGGCCTCCTTCAACAATGTGAAAATTTCCTTGCGTGGTTCGCCGGTCGCTTCTTGGATTGTGCAAGATTCCCTGTTGCACGCGATAGGATTGCAAATAACTGCTAGCGAACGTGCTGCCGCTCAATGGCAGAGACAACACCCGTGCCAGCCCGGACCGGTCGAGCAGCAGAGTGTCGCCAGGAAGCTGGGCGGCGCCCTTCGGGCAAACATCGTTAAGATAATCGTCAAGAAAGGTTTGAATCCGGCGATCGGCGGGGCAAAGCGGATTCCCCAGCATCAGGTCTTTTTGGTGATAGTTCCTGAGCAGGGGACCGGCCATCTCGAAGAACTCTGAACCGGCATGCCGGCTAGTGGAGTGGCCTAGAGCAGCTAGCTTTAGGTCGATATAACGGACGAGTTCACGCTCCGCCGGCAAGTCGAGGGTTTCTGCTGCGGAGGGATTTCCCGCGAGCCCATTTTTCAATAGATGAGCCATTCCAAACGCTATCCTTTGCAAAATGGCCTCGCATCCAGATCGGCTACTTCGCCTTGATGACGAGACTCTGATTATTGCTGCTGTGCGGGCTGCTGCGGGCGTTCGAGAATAGGAGGAGTGGCAGGCGCCGCGGCAGTCTCGGCGAGTTGCTCGCGGCCTTCGCCATCGATCGCCGGACGGACTCGAACGTCCACCGAAAGGCGTTGCCCGGCGTGGCCTCTATAAACGCCGCGCACGGGTGCGACATCGCCGTAATCGCGGCCGTATGCAACTCGAACATGCCCAAGGCCCACAGGTTCACCAAGCGTGGGATCGAAGGCCATCCACCCGTTTTCGGGAATGAAAACCTCCGCCCAGGCATGGGATGCCTGGCCGCCAATCACTTCCTCCTGCTTTCCTTCCTGACCCGGGGTTCGCAGGGGCACGAGATAGCCTGAAACGTACCGAGCCGGCAATCCTCGCATGCGCACGGCGCCCAAGAGCAGATGAGCGAAATCCTGGCAGACGCCAGCGCTAATGGATAAGGAATCGGCGATCGATGAATGAACGTGCGTCGCGCCGGGCAGGTAGCGAAACCGCTCGTGAATCAAATCGGAAAGCTTTTGGACGAACGTGATCACGCCACCCCCGCTCTCCTCTTCGGCAGCTGCGATGAATTCACCGAGCTCTGGGAGATGCGGGACGTATCCGGTGGGTGCGATAAACTCGAAGTGCTCCTCGCGCAGTTCGTCTGCTCGCGAATCGAGGTCGGCGAGCGTCAGCGTTTCGTTGGCAATTTGCGGAAGGTCGTGGGTCAGCACGATCGATTCCGCCTCGATCCTCAGCCCCCGATGTTCCTGAAGGACATTGAACTGGTACACGGAGTTTCCGTACGCATCGCGGTAAGTCGTGCCGTTGGCATGTGGCGTACTGGAAATGCGGAAAGAAAGGCAACTTTGCCGCTCGTCGTGAATGGGCCGCAGGCGCAGCTCATTATAGCTTTCCGAGACGGGACCGTCGTAAGCAAACTCGGTGACGTGGACGAAGTGATATCGATTCATGCGACCACCGCATAATAGAAATAGGTGCGAGCGATATCGCTGCCGATCAAGCTGAACATAGCCGAAAGTTCATTCAGATAGGTATGCAGTCCATGCTTGAAGATTTCCTCGATTTTATCGTAGCTTAGCCTTTCGACCACCTTACCCGCGAGTCTCTCGGCCTCATTCGCATATGAACCCGGAACGCTGCCACTGATGGCGCGCAGGCCGGATTGGACTTCCGTGGTGCTGAAACGGATCGAGCGGGGGTGTTGCGAGTGAAGGATGAGCATGCCAGCCACTTTTTCGGGTTCGATCGAAGAATGATACTGGCGGTGGTAGGCCTCGAAAGCGCCGACGGACCGAAGGACGGCCATCCACTGGTGATTATCAGGCGTCCCAACCGTGGGCAATTCGTCCAAAAGCTTCTGATACTGAACGTCCACCAGACGTGAGGTCATTTCGGCACGTTCCAGCGACCAGCCGATGCGCAGGAATTGCCAGCCTTCGTCGTGCGGCAAGGTAGCGTCTGTCACGCCGTGGAAGCGATGCGTTCCGAATTTGATCTTGTCGCAAAAGCGGTGAGGCCCGGCGACGATTTCGTCGCGCGGATTGAACCGCATCACCATGTGATAAAGGCCGTTGATGTCTTCCCACATCTCGCGCGAGATATAGTCTCGAATCGTGCGCGCATTCTCGCGAGCTTTGCCGATGCACTGCACGATGGAGCTGGGATTGTTCGGACGGAACGCCAAAAACTCGAAGACATTTTCGGCGGTCGCTTCAGAATAGAGACGGCGAAAGAGATTCTCTTCCCCTGACATAACGAGGAGCGGTTCCCAGCGCAGGTGATAGGAGTCCTGGGATCGTTCGAGCAGCATGTGATAGTTCACATCGAGAATGCGGGCCGTGTCCTCAGCGCGCTCGATATACCGCGCCAGCCAGAAGAGCGAGTCTGCAATGCGGGAGAGCATCAACCCTCTCCTCGTAAGACCCAGGTATCCTTGCTGCCGCCGCCCTGAGAAGAATTCACAACCAGGGAACCCCGCTTCAGCGCCACGCGCGTCAGCCCTCCCGGCACGATAGTCACTTTCTCACCGTCATAGAGACAGTACGGGCGCAAGTCCACGTGGCGTCCTGCCAGGCGCCGGCTGGGAACATCATAGGAAGGAACGCGGGAGAGCGGAATCACCGGCTGCGCGATGTAATTGCGAGGATTCTGCGTGATGCGATTGCGGAATTGCTCGAGCGTGTGCCGATCCGCGGTCGGGCCAATCAGCATCCCGTACCCGCCGGATTCGCCGACAGTTTTCACCACCAGTTCGGAAAGATGTTCGAGGACAAAGGCGAGATCGGCGGGCTTGGCGCAGACGTATGTTTCCACCGTGCGCAGAATCGGCTCTTCACCAAGGTAATAGCGGATGAATTCAGGCACATAAGCATAGATAGCTTTGTCGTCGGCCACGCCGTTACCCACGGCGTTGGCGAGGGCAACATTGCCGGAACGGTACGCGCCCATTAATCCGGGCACGCCCAGCAAAGAGTCGGGCCGGAAGGCCAGCGGATCCAAAAATTCATCATCAATGCGCCGATAGATAACGTCCACGCGCTTGAGACCGCGAATCGTCTTCATGTAAACAATGCCGCCATCCACGATCAGGTCGCGCCCCTCCACCAATTCAATACCCATTTGCCGCGCCAGGAAGCTGTGTTCGAAATAGGCGCTGTTGTAAATCCCGGGTGAGAGCAAAACAATCTGCGCATCGTCTCCGCCGCGTGGGGAAAGGCTGCGAAGGATCCGGCAGAGCTCGGCAGGATAATGATCCAAGGGCAATACTTCGCTGGCGTGGAAAGCATCGGGGAAAATGCGCGTCATTACCAGCCGGTTCTCTAGCACGTAAGAAATGCCGCTGGGAGTGCGGACGTTGTCTTCCAGAACGTAGAACTCGCCCGACTTGGAGTCGCGGACCAGGTCAATCCCGCAGATGTGGGTAAAGATTCCTCGTGGAACTTGAATGCCCACCATTTCACGATAGAAATGCGGACAGGAGTAGACCAGGGAGCGGGAAAGTTTGCGATCTCTCAAAATGCATTGTTCGCCATAGATATCCTGCAGGAAAAGATTCAGCGCCCGCACCCGCTGCGTTAGGCCGCGATCGATCCGCAGCCATTCTGAATTTGGCAGGATTCGGGGAATCAGGTCGAATGGGAAGAGGCGCTCAGTGCCTCGGCCGTCGCTATAAACGGTGAATGTGATGCCCTGGATCAGGAAGGAGAGATCGGCAAGTTTACGCCGCTCCTCGAATTGCTCGGGGGCCAGCGACGCAAGCCGCTGAAAGACTTTGGCATAAGGACGCCGCGGCTGGCCCGGCGCAGAGAACATCTCGTCATAGAAAGCGCCCGTTTCGTAGCCGCTGAAGAGACCAGGGATGATTGCGTGCGCGGGTGCGGTCTCCATGGCGGTGAGCTACTGTAGCAGCCGCAAGGGAACGGCTCGCACGCAAAATTTCTATCCAGCTAATCAGCAATTCCGTTTGATGCCGGCTCCTGGGCGCAACCTAACTCGTTGTTCTCAAATGTCTCCGCCGCGTATGCCCAAGGGATGAGAAGCGAGGTTGCGATGGCAGAAATTGTTCAAAAACCACCTTTTCGGAACGCTGAAAGTGCAAAGTTTTGGCTCCGCAGATTCAATCCGTCGTGAAAATCCGCGCGAAAAGTTCTTAACAACACCCGAAAATCGGCCTGGTCCAGTTTCTTCAATCGCACGCATGCATTCTTTGAATTGGACCACTCCGATTAGCTGTGCCACCGTAAATGAGTATTAATAGATGTCGACATCAATGAAGCTTCTGGGTGGAGGCACGCTGGAAATGAGGCTCATGGGTCCAGTTCATCTAGCTCGAATTGCTCTTTTTCCAAGCACGCGGTTCTTCTTGGATAGCACAGGCTCCAGCAAACTCGAACTCCGGTCTTTGCGCAAGTTCTTGCTCGTTCGCAGCGTAATATTTTTACTCGGTGCGGCGGTCTCGACGCCGACACTCGCCCACGCTCAGTCGGTCTTCCACTTCTCCAAAGAGGTACATTTGGGCGACACCGTTCTGCCGCCTGGGGACTATGTCATCACTTCTCTGGACGTGAAGAACACTGGGGCAGTGCTCACGTTTGCCACGCCGACCAGCCCGCCTCGATCTTCGAATTCCAGAGCACATGTCGTTTCCGGCGATTCCGCTTCCGCGAACGGTGGCTTGTTTACAATCCATAATCCACAGAACCAATCCCTACCGTATGCCGAAGCTCAAACGATCTACTTATCAGCGTGTAGCGTGGTCGAGCAAGAATACGGTCGAACCGAACACCTTCGGCCGCGGCTGACGCTGCTTCTAGGAGCCGCCACGGATCGCGTCTATTACCCGAACCGCGAAATACAACTCAAGAAGTGGGACGAATATAAGTTCGCGCAGGGCGTAGTGATCCTGGCGGTGAACGATATGTTTCCCGAAGACAAGAAATACTCGCTCTCTAACCTCGCCTTGTTGGAGGCGGAATCCACCGTGAATGTTAGCGAATTGAAGAGCGGCCGAACCCGGCTACACACGGCTCCTCAGAACTAACGAGTGACGCGATAAAGATTTTCGACGCCGGCGCTTGCCGGTTTACTATCGCGCCCCTCGCGTCCACTCACAACATGTCCATTCACTGATGTCTAAATTAGCTGAAAACTCGTCCCCGACATATCCAGAATTAGTCATTACCAAAGCAGCTTGAGTCCGAACTGTAGCTGGCGCGAAGTCGTGGACGTATTGGTGATGACGCCAGCCGTTGGCGACGGCCCCCTGTAGCTGCGGTGAAAACGACCGGATTCGGGGCATTGAGGTTGGCGCGATTGAGCAAATTGAAAGACTCGGCTCGGAACTGCAGGTTGAAGCGCTCTGAGAGGGCAAATCTTTTTGTGAGTGAGGGGTCCAGTTCGGCCAAACCGGGACCCTGCAACACATTGCGGCCGACGTTTCCGTACGTGCCGGGCAACGGCTGGACAAAAGCGTTGGGATTGAAGTATTCGCCGGGAAGCCCAAGAATAAGCGGCCCGGTGAAAGCCGGGTTCCAGGAGGGTCGCACAGGATTGCGGGTATCACCGTCGTTCGATGGGTTATACGAGAGTTGCGGTGTGAACGGCAGACCGGATTGAATCGTTTCGATTCCGCTGAGCTGCCATCCCTCAATCAGGCGGTCGAGCCAGGCACGCGTGCGAAGAGCACTGCGCCCAAACGGAAGATCGTACGTGGCGTTGATGACCGCGCTATGGCGAATGTCAAATGAGGCGCGACCATAATCGGCCATTGGTTGGAGCGGATTGGCAACGAATGCCGGGGAATTCGTGGCCACGCTGGTGTTCATGTTGTCGCCATCGTCGAGGG
>Ga0307479_10005638_pt1 | contig 11459 bp, 7 predicted proteins | sample atmos_gasesECM4C_FD_203743 | JGI IMG/M metagenome (GOLD analysis project Ga0307479, IMG submission 203743) | Hardwood forest soil microbial communities from Morgan-Monroe State Forest, Indiana, United States - atmos_gasesECM4C_515 | ecosystem: Environmental > Terrestrial > Soil > Temperate... | reverse complement strand
CCGAATCACTTGTTCTGCGGAGACTCGCCACACGAATCGGGCAGCAAGTGCACTCTTTCCGGCGATGCCGGCGTCCTCGCGCCGTAGCAGCGGAAGCGTAGCAGTCGAAAGTTTATGAAGACTAATCAAAGATTTAATGGAGATTTTCACGGCCTTTTCATGGGTTGCCCGTTATGGTCCGACAACCCAGTTGGCAGTTTGGGGCACAGCCAAGCCCTCCCTGGAAAGCAGAATTGGGTGCCGATGCCGAGGCAATGGCCTTTACGAATGCCTTACGTTTCACTTGCGGGATCTTTACGGCCACTCTGATCCAATGAGGCTGGCCGGAGGACTCCAGAAGCCACGGCGGGATGCACGGTCGGTTGTTTTGCACGCTGATTTCTCGGTGGGCGAAGTAGATCGCGACTTTCGAACCAGAAAAGGATCGGAACGTGGAAACCATGAAAACTCCCTTGTGCAAGAACGCAGCAGTTGCGATTTGTTCCTTGATGTTCCTGAGTTTTTCTTTGGAACGCTGTTACGCGCAATCTGCGCCAGGAACTAGCGCCGCTCCGACCAAGGTGGCGAAGCTGCACGAACCGGGGGAGGGCCCGGCGAACACAGACACGGGGACGACCGCAAATGCAACTCCAAGTCGGCCCGCGGAAACCGCTGAGCCGGGTATCCCACCCGCCGTAGCACGCGAACTCGAGGCGATGAAGCTCCGGATACTGCAGGTCGAAGCCGAACTGAAAGGCCGCACCGCAAGCGATCGGCCACCGGCTGCGGCCGACACCCCGATTGCCAAAGGGAACGGAATGCCCGCCGTTGCGATCCCTGCCGCTCCGGCTCCTGCCTCGCCAGGGCCCACTTCCGCAACCATGTCATCCTCGGTCGCGTCGCCCCTATCGCCTCAGGAAGCGACGCCGCCGGCGCCCGCGCCCGCCCCCGACCCGGGAGTGGATAACGTCACCCCCTTTGCTTACGCCGATTGGACCTGGCTTAACGGGAACCCCCGTAACAAGGACGCAGTGTGGGATTCGAAATTCTTCACTCCGGAAATTCGATTCGACACCCACTTTGTGAGCAGCTTCAACCACCCCAAAGACGACTCGCTGGGTGGCTCGACCGAGATCTTCCGGTCCAACGAAATCCAACTGGAACAGATCAGCGTGGGTGGCGACTTTCACTGGCAAAACGTTCGCGGCAGGATCTTGACCATGGGCGGCATGTTTGCCGTCACCACTCCGCGCAACGATGCCAGCGTCGGACGCGGGCAATGGGACCTGCGCGGGGCGTACAAATACTTTTCTGAGGCGTGGGGCGGCTATCACTTCAACGTAAATCACGGGCTCAACGTCGATGCGGGAATCTTCGTGTCGTACATCGGCCTATTCAGTTACTACAACTTCGATAACTGGGCGTACCAGCCGTCATATGTGTCCTCTAACACGCCATGGTTCTTCAATGGTCTTCGAATTCAGTGGTTTCCCACCAACAAATTGAAAATTGAGCCGTGGATCATCAACGGATGGCAGTCCTACGGCAGGTTCGGTAGAAGGCCGGGCCTCGGCGGGCAGATCTTGTACCGCCCCAAGCCATGGCTCTCAATGGTCTTCAATAACTACGGCATGGGCGAAGACACGCTGTGGACGGGTACTACACCTATCGGGCGCTCGCGCATCCATACCGACGACAGCATTGAGATCAAGTATTACGACAATCCAACGAAGACGCTCGACAAGATGGCATTTTCACTTACCGGGGATTTGGGGTGCGAATACGGCGGGGGTGTGAGTTGCTACAAGAATAAACCCCTCGTCGGCACGAAGGGTGGCCCCCGGCAGAGCTTCGCGGGTTGGATGCTCTACAACCGCTGGTGGTTCAAGAAGGACACCTATGGCCTGACCATTGGTGGGGGCGCGTTCGACAATCCCGGGCGCTACCTCACGCTGCTCCAGCCGATCAATGGAGCAGATGCGGTGTCCGGATCGCCGTATTTTCCTGCGTCCCCTGGGCTGCCTTTCAAAGCCTGGGATACGTCCATCACGTGGGACTGGATGCCCAAAGAGTACATCACGTTCCGTTGGGAGTACGGCTATCGCCACGCCAACGTTCCCTACTTCACCGGCCGCGGCGGAATTACGCCACCAACGGGCAACAACGGCTTTCCTGCTCAATACGTTTGCAATGACGGCACGTCGGCAGGAACGTCTTTGACATCTTCGTCCTGCAGCGCTAACAGCGGCGTCTGGTTCCCGGACCTGAGGAAAGACGAACCCAGCATCAGGCTAGCCATCATGGTCAAGTTCTGAGCTTGAGTTCACGGGCCCTGGTGCGCACAGCAGGCATGCGGGCGAAGCGAAACGCGGACAGCGTTCCGGTAACGGTTCCGATTTCGATGCTGTCCCTTAACCCTCCCCCGCGAGCGGAGCCCCTGCGGCAGGTGTATCGGTCGCCCTCCGCGCGTCGTTCCAGCAAGTTCTGAAGGCGCCCGGTCGGAAGCGGCGTCGAGTCCGCACCGGAGACGGGGAAAAGTAATGGCTTACGGGACCGAGGAGGCTAGGTTTGGCCATTGGGCCCGACCGGCGGCGTTGCTACCGCAGATCGGACTTGCTTATGACAAACAGAAATCTGACACGCATCTATTTTGGCGTTGTGTTGATTGTGCCATTGATGTTGTGTGGCTGTAACGGACACGCGGATGCGGCGGCCGAAGCGCCGCCTCCCCCCAACGTCGTTCCAGACGTCGACCTTAATCTTTTTGCCGTCGACCACCCCGAGCACTTTCCGCTGGTTGCAGCAACCGCCCATCCGACAACTTCCGAGTTGGTAGTCACCGGTACCGTGACTCCGGATGTCTCTCGGAATGTCCCGGTTGTATCGCTCGCCTCCGGGCGCGTCGTGGCGATTCAGGCGCGGCTGGGCGATACGGTGAAGAAGGGCCAATTGCTGCTGACAATCCGAAGCGACGACGTGGCCGGGGGCTTCGACGCATACCGCAAGGCCGTCGCCGACGAGTTCCTGGCGCGCAAGCAGCTAAATCGGGCCACGGACCTGTATGCGCACGGCGCCATCGCGATGCAAGACCTCGAGATCGCGCAAGACGCCGCCGAGGACGCCAAGGTCACCCTCGAGACCGCGACTGAGCATCTTCGGCTCCTGGGTAACGATCCCGACAAGCCGATGGGCATCGTGGACATCGTTGCGCCCATCGCGGGCGTGATCACCGATCAGCAGGTGACGAACGCCGCGACTGTGCAGGCCTACTCGTCACCCAGCCCTTTTACGATTTCCGATATCTCCTCCATCTGGATCGTCTGCGACGTGTACGAGAACGATCTGCCCAACGTCCGGCTCGGAGACGCTGCAGAGATCATCCTCAACGCTTATCCCGATCGACCGTTCAAGGGAAGGGTAAGCAACATCGGCGCGATCCTCGATCCGAGTATCCGCACCGCTAAGGTGCGCATCGAAGTCCAGAATCCGGGGAACATGCGGCTTGGCATGTTCGCCAAGGCAACCTTCCGCGGTCAAACGCAGGAGATGCATACCGTCGTGCCTGCTTCCGCTGTCTTACACATGCACGATCGCGACTTTGTTTTCGTTCCAGCACCCGACAGGAAGTTCCGCCGCCTAGAGGTGAGGAGTGGACCTCTCCTGCAGGAAAACACGAGTCTCCAAGTGGTCGAGTCGGGGCTCAAGCCGGGGCAGCAAGTGGTCTCGAACGCTCTGGTGTTGGACCACGTCCTGGCGCAGTGAGGGTGGCGAAGACGTCCGCGGCTTTGTACACCGAGCCACTCGCGCGGTGAGCGACACAACGGAAAACAAGAAATGATCCGAGCTCTCGTCGATTTTGCCCTGAGCAACAAATTTGTGGTGCTGGCGATCGCCGTGTTGTTGCTCGGCTGGGGAGTCGTCTCGTTTCATAACTTGCCCGTGGAGGCCTACCCCGACATCGGCGACAACTACGTCACCGTCATCACCCAGTGGCCGGGACGTTCCGCAGAGGAGGTAGAACAACAAGTCACGATTCCAATCGAGATCCAGATGTCGGGTATGCCCCACATGACCTATCTGCGGTCGGAATCGATCTTCGGCCTGTCGTTCGTCATCATGATCTTCGACGACAGTTCCGTAAACGACTGGAATCGCCAGAAGGTGCTGGAGAGGCTCACCCAGGTCAATCTTCCGGCCGGACAGAACCTGCAGCCGCAGATCGGTACCGACTGGAGCACCACCGGCCAGATCTACTGGTACACCATCCGGAGCACAAATCCGCGCTATGACTTGATGGAATTGAGGTCTCTCGAAGACTTCGTACTCTTGAAGCAATTCAAATCAGTTCCCAACGTGGTGGACGTTTCTGACTTTGGCGGCACGGTACGCGAGTACCAGGTCCGCGTGGATCCCACCAGGTTGGTCTCCTACGGCCTGAGTATCGGACAGGTCGAGCAGCAGTTGGCCAACAACAACATCAATGCCGGCGGCAGTTTCGTGGAAGTGGGCCTGCAGCAGATGAACGTGCGTGCCCTCGGGCTCATTGGGGGGGTGCAGGACATTGAGCAAACGGTCCTGAAAACACAGACCGGCACCGCCCTCCGGGTCAAGGACATCGGAGAAGTGATGCAAGGCCCCAAAATCCGCCTGGGCCATATGGCGCGCGCCAATCACATGGAGGACGGGCGGATCGTTGAGGAACCCGATGTCATCCAGGGCGTAGTGCTCATGCGCAAGGGGGCCGAAGAAGAAACCACCCTCGCGGCCATTCACAAGAAAGTCGAGGAACTGAACAACGGCATTCTGCCGCCCGGGGTGAAGGTCGTTCCCATGCTTGACCGCAGCGACCTTCTGCATTTCACAACCCACACGGTGATGCACAATCTGGCGGAAGGGATGATCCTGGTGACCATCATCCTCTTCCTCTTCCTGGGAAATGCGCGGGCGGCGTTCATCGTGGCCCTGACAATTCCGTTCTCTCTGCTGTTCGCTTCCATCTGGCTCGACCTCAGCAAGGTTCCCGCGAATCTTCTGTCGCTGGGCGCGCTCGACTTCGGAATGGTGGTCGACGGAGCGGTCGTCATGGTGGAGAACATCGTCCGCCACATGAGCCGGTTGCAAAACCATTCCGGAGGCACGGGTAGCCGGCGCATCACGATGATCGTGAAGAGCCCTGCCGTAGCCATCCGCGAGGCCGCCCACGAAGTACAACGGCCCGTGTTCTACGCCATCGCCATCATCATCACGGCCTACATGCCGATCTTCACCTTGCAACGCGTGGAAGGCCGATTGTTCCGGCCGATGGCGCTGACCGTTGCTTTCGCGCTGCTGGGCGCGCTGACCTTCTCCATTCTGATCGCACCGGTTCTGGCCAGCGTGCTGTTCCGCAGAGGAGTCCGCGAGTGGCACAACCCGGTCATGACTGACCTCACCGAGCGCTACCGCCGGTGCTTGCGCTGGTGCCTCGGCCACCGCGTGCTTACCGTAGGCGTCGGTGTGGCGACGTTGGTGGCTAGCCTGTTCCTGGCATTCAGCGGCATCATCGGTTCGGAGTTCCTGCCGCATCTGGATGAAGGCGCGATCTGGGCGCGCGGAACGCTGGCGAATAGCACCAGCCTCTCCGAAGGCGAAAAGTTCACCACCAACGAGCGGTATGTGTTCGCATCCTTTCCGGAAGTCAAGAAGGTTGTGTCGGAAGTCGGCCGCCCCGACGACGGGACCGACACAGGCGGTTTCGGCAATACCGAATACTTCGTCGACCTGAAACCTCACGAGCAGTGGCGTCCGGTTTTTCACGAGAACAAAGACGAGCTAATCGCCGCGATGGAGCGAGCCGTGCAGAAGTATCCGGGCGCCATCTGGAATTTTTCGCAGCCCATTGAAGACAACGTCGGCGAAACCCTCACCGGTACAAAGGGTGCGCTCGCGCTCAAGATTTTTGGCGATGACCTGAAGCTGCTGGAGGAAAAGGGTGAGGAAGTCACCACCGTCCTGTCAGGGATCCCCGGCATGCACGACGTCAAGCTCTTACGCGACTTCGGGCAGCCAAATCTGAACATCACCATCGATCGCCGTCAGGCCGCGCGCTTCGGCATCAATGTCTCCGACATACAAGACGCGCTGCAGACGGCCGTGGGTGGAAATGCCGTCAGCCAGGTGCTCATTGGCGAGCAACGCTACGACGTGGTGGTGCGCTACCAGGAGCCGTACCGCAATACGCAGGAAGCCATCGAGCGAGTGCGCCTGGTGTCCCCCAGCGGCGAACGGGTTTCTCTGGCGCAGTTGGCCACGGTCGAGGTCAAGGATGGCGCCTATGACATCTACCGGGAAGGCAATAGCCGCTACGTGGCCATCACGTTCAACGTGCGCGGCCGCGATCTTGGATCAACGGTCGAGGAGGCGATCAAGCGAATTGCAGATCAAGTGAAGCTGCCACCCGGTTATCACGTGGGCTGGTCGGGCGAATACGAAAGCGAGAAACGAGCAGAAGCACGTTTGTTGATCGTGGTGCCGCTCACCATCCTGGTGATCTACATCATCCTTTACACGATGTTCAAGTCCTCGAAGTGGGCTCTCCTCATACTCTCCAACGTCGCCATGGCTCGGATCGGCGGATTGGTCGCCTTGCTGGTGACCGGCACGCACTTCAGCGTGTCCTCTGGCGTCGGCTTCCTGGCGCTGTTCGGCGTTTCAGTGCAGACCGGGGTCATCATGCTCGAATACATCAACCAGCTGCGCTCGCGTGGCTACACCATCGTCGAGGCCGCCGTCGAAGGCGCTGTACTCCGTCTGCGTCCGATCATGATGACCATGCTGGTGGCAACCCTGGGATTGCTGCCCGCCGCGCTTTCGCACGCGATTGGCTCCGACTCGCAGAGGCCCTTCGCCATCGTCATCGTGGGAGGCCTGATTTCTGACCTGGTCATGAGCATCGTCCTTCTGCCGACTCTCTATGTCTGGTTCGCCAGCGATCGCGATGAACTTCCGGAACCGGAGGCGTCCTTTGAGAGCTAAGCCTCTACCCTCGCGGCCGAGACAAGGCTGTGTGCGTGGCCTGGTTGGATTCTTGCTGGTCCGGATTCTGCTAGCGGCGCCGGTGGATGCTCAGACCCAGGGCCCGGTCCGGATCAGTCTGGATGAAGCCATCCCGATGGCGCTGCAGCACAACCACAACATCCTCGCGGCGCGCACCACGATTCAGCAAAGCCAGGCCGAGGAGATAACGGCTAACCTGCGGCCCAACCCCACGCTTTTTGTCGACTGGGAGTATCTGCCGTTGTTCACACCCAGCGCGTTGAATTCTACCTATCTCCACGACTCCACTGAGGCTGATCTAGGGCTGAGTTACCTGTTCGAACGCGGCAGGAAGCGGCAACATCGCTTGCAGGCCGCGAAGGACATTACCGCGCAGACGCGTTCTCTGGTCGCCGACAACGAACGCGCGCTCACCTTCAGCGTGGCCACGCAGTTCGTGAGCGCGCAACTGGCGGAGTCGACCCTCGATCTTGCGCAGCTGGACCTCAAGAGCTTCCAAAGCACCGTGGACCTGAGCCAGGAGCGCTACAACGCCGGCGCGATCAGCGCAGACGACTTTCTGAAGATCAAACTGCAGCTGCTGCAGTTTGAAACCGACTTTCAACAGGCCCAACTGGCCCGGGTACAGGCCCTCTCGGATCTGCGCCAGCTGCTGGGCTACGAATCGGTGTCCGCCGATTTCGATGTCTCCGGCGATTTCGACTACCAGCCTTTGAAGGGCAATCTGGAAGACTTCCAGATGAAAGCCATCCAGAACCGTCCAGACCTGCGCGCAGCCCACCAGGGTGTCACCGCAGCAAACAGCCAGTACGCCCTGCAAAAATCGATTGGCAAGCAGGATTTCACCCTTTCCGCCAACTACTCGCACGTCAACGCCATTAACACTGCAACCTTTGCCGGAAGCATCCCGCTGGCGATTTTCGATCGCAATCAGGGTGAGATCGCGCGTGCCCGTTACGCTATCACCCAAGCGGAGGAGCAGGAGAAAGCCACCCGCGGTCAGGTGATGACAGAGGTGCACGATGCATACGAGGCTCTGCGGTCGAACGACAAGGTGGTGACTCTCTTTCGTTCCGGCTATCTCGAGGTTGCGCAAAAGGACCGAGACATCAGCGAGTACGCCTACCAGCGCGGAGCCGTCAGTCTGCTGGACTTCCTTGACGCAGAACGAAGCTATCGCACGACGCAGTTGGCGTACCGCCAGTCGCTCGCGTCCTACCTCGTCGCGCTTGAGCAACTTCGAGAAGCGGTGGGAGTGAGGACTTTGCCGTGATCCTCCGAGTGGCGGTCGTCCGCTGCGCAATGCACAAACGGTCCATACGACTGGCAACACCCAAGGAGTTTGCACGGTGAACAAGCAGGAAGTCCGCAGCCGGATCGAAGAACTCGCCATTATTCCGGCGGTTCGTACGCGCTCCAGCGAGGATGCGCTTTTTGCCACTCAGGCTGTGTGCCAAGGCGGAATCTCCATCGTCGAAATTGCCGTGGCCGTGCCCGACGCAACCCGAGTGATTGCTGATCTCGTGGAGAATGCCCCGGACGTGATCGTGGGCGCTGGCAGCGTCTCCGATGTAGAAACCGCGCCCCGCTGCTTGGATGCCGGCGCCGTGTTTCTGACCAGCGACGGACTCGACCCCGAAACCGTGCAATTTGCGGTGCAGCAAGGAGTGGTCGTAATTCCGGGGACCCTGACTCCCACCGACGTGATCGCCGCACGGAAGCTGAGCCCGGACTTCATCAAGGTCGTCCCTTGCGGACAGGTCGGCGGACATACCTACATACAGGCCTTGAAGGCCATGTTCCCCGGCGTTCCCCTGGTTGCCGCCGGAGGGGTGACCCAGCAGACGGCGGCGAACTACATCCTGGCGGGTGCGGTCGCGCTCGGCATTGGCGCGGAACTCATCCCGAGAGAAGCAATCCGGCGGCGCCAACCTGATCGCATTTCGGAACTGGCGCGTCGCTTCACGGCCTTTGTGAGCGGCGCGCGCAGTCAACAAGTGCAACGCTAGAAGATGAGCGCGGGACCTATGAGGTGTTCGGCAGCTACGGTTCGCCAAGACCCATGAGTCAGCGAACCAAATGAAAAGGAGGCATTCCATGGAAACACGATCGGACCACAGCCCGCGGGTCGCAACCACCGCGGGTTCTCTCGAAAGCTCCGTGTTTGAAAGCGCGTCACGGATCGAGCGCGATCTGAATGATTTGGTCGAGGCCCTCGCTCTACTTGGGGTCAAGCGTTGCTCCTGCTGCCGGCATTTCTTTCGCAGCTCTGACCCCGGCGCCCTGTTCGACTACGGCAAACTCGTGTGCTTCGCTTGTATACCCGGCTGGTGGTCTTCCCAGTCAAGCCAGATCGGGGTTATGGAGCGGGAGAAAATCGAGTCGAAGCTCTCGGCGTGGCTGCGAAAGTATCACGGCGCCGAGATCGTCAAGGAAGGTCGGGAAGACCTAGAAGACGGCGAGCACGAATTCCAGATCGTGACCAGCTGCTTTGAGTGTCGGGGCTCCGGAAGGATCATGGAGGGAGAGCGCTGCCGGTTTTGCAATGGGCTCGGGACCGTCCGAATTGTGGTACCCAAGTAACCGCACCACCAGGATCGTTCCCTGGATGTTTCGGGATGCATCCCGATTTTTTGTTTCAGGGCCGGGAGTCGGCTCGAAGCCTTTGCGCTTCGCACAAGAAGTCCGTGGAATGGTTTGGCACTTCGGCGGCGGGTCCGAACCACGACGTCAGGGCCACCTCCAACATGGTTCGCGCTCCACCGGCTAGAGTGGCGCTGCGAAACAGCCCTAGTTGAAGGCCAGGTGGAGACGGCAGCCCCATACCCTGAGCCCGGCCGAGTTTGAACTTTCGAATGATCTCTGTCGGCAAACAAGCCAACCCGAGGCCCGATTGAGCAGCGGTCAGAATGGCGTCCAAGCTCGTACTCTCGAACGCAACCCGCCACTTCCACTCGGATCTGCGCAAGGAGTCCAACATCTCGTCCTGCCATGCGCAGGGGCTCTCGATGAGCACGAGGGGAATCGCGCGGGACCGATCGAGATGCAGATCCTTTCCTGCGGCCCAGCCCATGGGCACATCCCACTTCGCGGCGGGCGTGCTCGTCAACACGGTGGGGTCAGCGATGGCCAGGTCGAGCTTGCCGGCTCGCAATAAGGACTCAAGTCTCGCCGGAGAGCTGACCGTAACTCCTAATTCCACGTCGGGGTGGATCGACTGAAAGCGCTTCAGGGCGGGAGCCAATCCGATCAGGGCAACGTCGGCACTCACGCCCAACGCCACCCGTCCGCGAGATTTCTCCCCGCGTAGGCGGAGAAGCGTTTCGTCATTCAGATCGACAGCGCGATTTGCGTAGGTGATCAGGAGCTTCCCGTGATGAGTGAGCTGGATGCCGTTTCGGCCCCGAGCGAAGAGCTTCTGGCCCAGGATGTTTTCCAGCCGAATCATCTGCTGACTGATCGCGGGCTGCGTTTTGGCGACCGCCGCCGCAGTTTTGCCCAGGGAGCCATGCTGCACGACCGCGAGAAACGTACGCAAGAGACTCAAATCCAGGTCCCCGGATCCCATTGATGTCGCCATCGCAATCCCTCGAAGTAAAACGCTGTTCGCTCCGAAGAGCGAAGGCAAAATGCCCATCTGCAGGTGCTCGAAACAATAGAACGGCAGTCGTGAAAAAACCGTGAAGGTCACTCATCAAAAGTTTGATTGACTCACATAAAATCTCTTGATCTGGCGGCCGAAACGAGGATCTACCGAGGTGATGTCCCGCAACCGCCGGACCCGCAGGGCGGTTACCAGGGACCGATTCCGAAAGATGGCATTCGGCGTTGGATTCTAGAGTTTGGCTTCGACCGGTTCGCCAGCAAAGGTCAGGCGGCGGGACGTGCGGTTCGCTGCGAGCTTAACCTCGATATCTCTCCGAGCCGGCGACAACATTCGCGACCCGTCAGCCAGACGCAGGGTCAACATGTGCCGCGAGTCGTTCCAGTTCATCTGGATGCCCGTCCATTCGCCGGTTCGGTAATTGAAGGAGATACCGTCATCTTCATAGAGCAAGAACGACGCGTCCGCGCCCGGGTACACAGTTATGGATAACGGCTGGTCGGATTTTTCAGCCACGTATTGCTTCACCGGACCCAACGGAAGAAGGGACCCGGCCCGGACGTAGAGCGGCATCGTTTCAAGGTCGACGGGCCGACTGGTTTCGCGGCCACCTTCGATTCGCTCACCGGTCCAAAAATCGTGCCAGGCTCCGCGCGGAAGGTAGACGGCGCGCGTGGTCGCGCCTTTTTCAACGACCGGAGCCACTAGCAGGCTTTTTCCCCACATGTATTCGTCGGCGCGTGCCACTGCCGCAGCATCGTCGGGGAAGTGCAGCCACAACGCTCGCATGACCGGCACACCCGTCACGGCGCACTCTCGAACTGCACTATAGAGGTAGGGC
>Ga0307479_10005637_pt1 | contig 11460 bp, 8 predicted proteins | sample atmos_gasesECM4C_FD_203743 | JGI IMG/M metagenome (GOLD analysis project Ga0307479, IMG submission 203743) | Hardwood forest soil microbial communities from Morgan-Monroe State Forest, Indiana, United States - atmos_gasesECM4C_515 | ecosystem: Environmental > Terrestrial > Soil > Temperate... | reverse complement strand
TGGGCCGCGGCACAACTTTCCGCATTTATCTTCCACACGAGCGTCGACCGGTGGACCAAATTAAGACAATCGCAATTGAACCGACGGTTGTCGCCAATTCCGAAACCGTTCTCGTGGTCGAAGACGATGAAATCGTTCGCCAGCTTGTCTGCGATGTGCTCGAAGAAAACGGTTATGGCATACTTTGCGCGGAAGATGGACCAGCCGCGATCGCGATGGCGAATGATTACGAGAGCATTATCGACTTGCTTGTGACCGACGTGGTCATGCCGCAAATGAACGGGCCGGAACTGGCGAGCAGACTGTCACTCTCGCGTCCCGAACTTAGAGTGCTTTATGTTTCGGGATACTCCGTGGACGACATCGGCGATCACGGAGTTCTCAGGGAAGACGTTCAATTGCTGCAAAAACCGTTTAGCCCGCAGAGCCTGTTGCAACGGGTGCGGCAAGTCTTAACCGAGAACAGCGCCTGGTCGGTCGACCCGAAATATGACGGGGTCGCGCAACTGCAATTCTCAATTTGAAAATGCGAACGAAACCTAAAGCAATATTCAGGAGATGCTGCCTCCTGGCGCTGCTACTCTTGCTTTCGCCCGTCTGCGACTCCCATTTAATCGCGGCACCGGCCGGCACATCAAATGCAACACGCCGCCAATTCAAAGGTAAGAATCGATCTGAAGGATTGGCCGCTTGGTACGAGGTCCCGCCCAATTCGCTAGCACGACGACGGGCTAAGCCCGCAGAGTTAACCGCCGCGCACAATCGCCTGCCGCTCGGTACGCTGGTCCGCGTCACTCGTCTTTCTAATGGACGAAGCGTTCTTGTCCGCATCACTGATCGCGGCATTACCAATCGCCGCGCGAACATCGACATTTGCAAGGAAGCGGCCGGTCAACTTGGAATGCTTCGGGAGGGCTTCACTCGCGTGAGATTAGAAATTGTTCCCGAACCGATTTCACCAAGCGCGTCCGATCCAAATCAAATCGCGGCCCATTAGTTGTCCATCAGCCGGGCAAAGGCGGCGGCTCGGTTGCTGACGTCGTTGTCGGTTCCGGAATCGCAACCCAGACATCGTAATCCGGGCCGAATTGCCGAATGAAACGCAGACCGAACGCCCGCAGAAAAACAAACAACGGCAGCAAGATCACTGTGCCGATGTACGGAATAAGCGCGATACAACACGTCGCCAGGATTGTCGCACACGAAGCGATTGCCGCTGCGACCCCAAGCACAATCCAGAACAAACAATAAAGCGTGATCTCGCCGGGATAATTGTAGATCAAAGAAAGCGCGGCCCGAAACCCTTCTCCCGCACGACAGCGCCGGCGATACATCACCGCGACCATGAAATGAGAGATGAGCAACCACGCCAGAATCAACAGGACCAAAATGAAGACCCACAGAGCGATCGCGCAGATAAGGTAAACATCGTGGAGATGCGGAAACGTCGCTCCCCGGATAATCGGCAGGGTAAATGGCAGCGAACTTATTCCGGCGATGACCGCGATGATAAAACCCATCAGAAGCGCTATAAGAAAGTAACTGTTTCCCTGTTCGCGAAATTCCCGCCATGGTTCCGCAATCGCGCCCCGGTCTTTGACAATGCAATCGACAAACATGAAACGACCCCGCGCTCGCAGCCATGCAAACACGATCATAAGCGCGACCACCAACATGATGATCACAATGAGACCGGACCAGAGAATCCAGTGGGGAATCTGACTAATCGTGTCGTTGAAGTCCTGAAACCAGGGAACGTCTTTCCGGTCGCCTCGATTGAATCGGAAATTGTAGTTTCCACTACCCAGATTCGAAAGCCACGCCGCGAAACCGATCATGAACCATTTTTTCATGTCGAACGGCTGAAATAGAATTTTCTTTGTCAGCTCGAAGGCTTCGCCGAATGGTTTAAAGATCTCGATCTTCGGTTCGCTCCCGTTCACGCGATGATTTGAGCGGCTTAGGAAATTTTGATCAAGCTCTCACTGCGCGTCTGCGCATTTTGTGTAGGGTTCAACTCATGAAGCTCGCAACTTCTCGCCGATATCCTATCGGCGCCGAATTGATCAGTCCGAACAGGACGCAGTTTCGCATTTGGGCCCCGAAAGCCCACGATATCGATCTTGTTCTGGAAGAAAGCGCCAAGAAAGATGCGAAGCGGACGTTTCATCCCCTGGAGCGCGAAGAGGGCGGTTATTTTTCCGGGAGTGCGGAGGTTGGGCCAGGAGCGCTCTACCGTTTTCGCGTAGACAAGGCCGAGCATTTTTATCCCGATCCCGCCTCGCGTTTTCAACCGCATGGACCGCACGGGTCCTCGTGCGTTGTCGATCCAACACAGTTCAAATGGACGGATTCCAAATGGCGCGGCGTGAAAATGAAAGGGCAGATTATTTACGAAATGCATATCGGCACCTTTACGAAAGAGGGAACCTGGCAGGCCGCGTCCGAACAACTCGAGGAGCTGGCGAGGATCGGCGTCACTGTCGTTGAGATGATGCCGATCGCCGATTTTCCGGGAAATTTCGGATGGGGCTACGATGGAGTTAATCTTTTCGCGCCATTTCACCTCTACGGAACGCCGGACGATCTGCGCCAGTTTGTCGATCGCGCGCACTCGTTAGGCCTGGCTGTTATTCTCGACGTTGTCTATAACCATTTCGGTCCAGACGGAAATTATCTTGCGGTTTATTCGAACGATTATCTCATCCGCGAACAAGAAACCGACTGGGGCGATTCAATTAATTTCGATGGGCCGAACTCAAAGCCGGTCCGCGAATTTTACATCACCAACGGCCGTTACTGGATCGACGAATTCCATTTTGACGGATTCCGCTTCGACGCCACCGATGCAATCCATGATAAATCGGACGAATACATCATCGGCGCAGTCGGCCGGGCTGCTCGTAAGGCCGCCCAGCCGCGCGATATTATTTTGATCGCCGAAAACGAGCGGCAGGTCACCAAGCTCATCCGTCCCCGCAGTGAAAACGGCGACGATCTCGATGCGGTGTGGAACGACGATTTCCATCACAGTGCAGTCGTGGCGCTAACCGGAAAACGGGAAGCCTATTACAGCGATTATCTCGGCACGCCGCAGGAATTTATTTCCGCAGCCAAGTACGGTTATTTGTTTCAAGGACAACCCTATTTCTGGCAGGAAGCACCGCGCGGCACACCAGCTTTCGGTTCTCCCCCTCACGCGTTTGTCGCCTTCATTGAAAACCACGATCAAGTTTCAAACACCGCGGCAGGCGAGCGCCTGCGATTTCAAAGCTCACCCGGTCGTTATCGGGCGATGACTGCGCTGCTCCTGCTTGGTCCCTGGACGCCGCTGCTATTTCAAGGCCAAGAATTCGGCGCCTCCACCCCGTTCATATTCTTCACCGATGTGGGCGATGGTCAGATGCGGGAAGCAATTCGCAAAGGGCGCTTCGCATTTCTGTCGCAGTTCCCTTCCCTGGCTACTAAGGAAGTGCAGGAACGTTTACCGGTACCTTCCGATCCGAGATCGTTTGTTGGCTGCAAGCTCGATTTTAGCGAGCGCCAAAAAAACCAGGAGCTTTACGATCTGCACATCGACCTTCTGCGGTTGCGCCGCGAAGACTCGCGTTTTGGCGAACAAAGAACAAATGGCGTGGATGGGGCAGTCCTCGGTCCCGCCAGTTTCCTCCTGCGTTATTTCAGCGAGGACAACCGCGACGATCGACTTCTGGTGGTCAATTTTGGCGAAAACCGCGAACTGAATCCTATTCCCGAGCCATTGCTCGCGCCGCCACTCGGCTTGGAATGGGAAACTATTTGGTCGAGCGAATCGGCGCGCTACGGTGGTTCCGGAACCGCGACCGTGGCAACGCAAGACAAATGGACGATACCGGCGGAAGCGACGGTGGCGTTGCGTTTGGTGCCCGAGAAAGAGCCGCGGAAGCAGCCGCAGCGACGGAAGTTCGGGTGATCCAATTTCGCCTCGACCGCGAGCATCGATGAACAAGCAGTTTGAAAAAGATCGGCCGATCATCCGCGCGATGTCGTGGGACAACACCCAGATGTCGCGTGAGACTTTACTGACCCGCGAATGGCTGGTCACAAACGGTCTCGGCGGTTACGCCTCAGGCACGATTTCGGGCGCGGTCACGCGTCGTTATCATGGATTGCTCATCGCGGCGTTGCCGGGACCTCTCGGACGCATCGTAATGTGGAATCACGTATCCGAATTTCTTCGATTCAATGACGATGATGTCGTTTCGCTCGGAGCTGAAGAGCGTGCCGGCGGACAACTCGACTTGAAAGGCGCGGATTATTTAACCGAGTTCCGACTCGAAGATGGACTCCCCGTCTGGACTTATCATGTTCGGGACGTCGTGGTCGAGAAACGCGTGTTGCTGCCTCATTTGCAGAACACGGTCCATGTCAGCTATCAAGTCATCTCGAAAGGAAAGCCGCCGCGACTCGAGCTGCGTCCTGCGTTTCATTTTCGGCACCATGAAGCGCCGGTCGATTCGGACCTGGCCGCGCCTTACAAGCTCACGGCTGTTGATGGTCGTTACGAAATCGCCGCGTCGCGCCGAAAACTACCGCCGCTTCGCATGCAATTGCACGGCCGGGAACCCGCGTTCACGATCGCTCCCGCAAAAATTCCTCAAGTCGTTTATCGCATTGAGCAGCAACGCGGTTATTCCTACGAGGGCGAACTCTGGAGTCCGGGATTTTTTCGAGTCGATCTGACCGAGCAGAGCACGGCGACGTTGGTTGGCTCAACCGAGCCCTGGGAAATCATCAACGTGTTAGGTCCCGACGATGTTCTCGCCTCCGAGCGCGAACGCCGCGCCCGGTTGCTCCATGAGGCGCTTCCAAAAGTACGCCAAAGTTTCCCGGCGGAACTGGTTTTCGCGGCCGACCAATTTGTCATTACACCGGCGGGACGGTTCGAGGAGGCTGCGCGCGCACATGCCGCCGGCGACGAGATTCGTACCGTCATCGCCGGATACCATTGGTTCACAGATTGGGGACGCGACACCATGATCAGCCTCGAAGGGCTGACCTTGATCACGGGACGATTCCTCGAGGCCGGCTATATCCTGCGCACCTTCGCGCACTACGTTTGCGACGGTTTGATTCCGAACATGTTTCCAGACGGCGCCAAGGAAGGCCGCTACAATACTGCGGACGCGACCCTCTGGTTCTTTCACGCGCTGAACCGATATTTCCAGCAAACTGCCGATCGCACCACATTGCGGCTTCTTCTGCCGACGTTGATCGACATCGCCGAACATCATTTGCGCGGCACGCGGTTCAACATTCATGTCGATCCAAACGACGGTCTCCTTGCGCAAGGCGAGGAGGGTTACCAGCTCACCTGGATGGATGCGAAGATGGGAGACTGGGTGGTGACACCGCGTCGCGGAAAAGCGGTCGAGATCAACGCGCTTTGGTACAACGCACTTTGCGTACTCGCGAATTGGTTGCGCGAAATTGGCGACGACACTTCCGCCCAAACCTACAACGAACACGCCGAACACGCGCGCGTTTCGTTCAATAATCGATTCTGGTACTCAGAAGGCGGTTATCTCTACGACGTTGTCGACGTTGACGGCGGCAACAAGAATGATCCGTCATGCCGGCCGAACCAATTGTTCGCCATCTCGCTCGATCATCCGGTGCTCGATGCAAAACATTGGAAATCCGTTGTCGAGGTCGTGGAAGAAAAATTGCTCACGCCGGTCGGTCTGCGCACGCTTTCGCCGGACAGTCCCGATTACAAACCGATTTACGCGGGTGATTTGCGTTCGCGGGATGGTGCCTACCATCAGGGCACCGTTTGGGCGTGGCTGATCGGGCCGTTCATCGACTCCTGGCTGAAAGTTTATCCTCTTGATCGGGCGGCCGCGCGCAAATTTCTTGAAACGTTCCCCGTCCATCTAAGCGACAATGGCATCGGCACGATCAGCGAAGTTTTTGACGCGAGCGAGCCGCACCTCGCTGGCGGCTGTATCGCGCAGGCCTGGAGTGTGGCCGAGGTTTTACGAGCCTGGTCCAAGACAGCCTAACGAGTGTAGAGGCGGCCGTACCGGCCGCGTTAAGTGAGCGATCGCAGCCGACGCGGCTGCCTCTACAGCGCAACCGCAAGATCGACAATTGTTTGCGCTCATTTTAGGGCCCGCGTGCGATTCAATAGTTGATGCCTGAGACCGAAACCGCCGAGGAAATCTCCAAGAAACCGGAGGTCCGCAAAGAGCTCGAACGAACCGGAGACAAAAAGCCGGAGAAGAAAGTCAAAGTCGCAACCACCGACAAGTTTTGGTTCTTCACTCACGCTTTGCTGCTGCTCGGTTGCGCGGTCCTTTACTACGTCATCGGCACGAAATTGTTTCCGCTAATTCAATCGGAGGTGGATTTGGGCCGCCGCTTTCTCCGCGGTTTCGCGCTCGTCGTCATCGTGCTGGCAACCGCAAAATCAGTCCGGGTTTACGCGATCGGACGGATTGAAGATACGGTCACGCGCTTCACGCTTCGGCGTATTCTGCTCCTCGTCGCCGGACTGCTAATTGCAGTCATTGTCATCTCAGTCGTGTTCGTCAATTGGTACGGCGCACTCACGGCGCTCGGCATCGGCTCAATCATCGTCGGATTGGCAGTCCAGACGCCGATGAAAAGCTTCATCGCCTGGATTTACATTTTGGTGCGCCGGCCTTTCCGAGTCGGCGATCGAATTAAAATCGGCGATGCCACAGGTGACGTCATCGACGTCGGATATCTTGACACGACATTGTGGGAATTCGGCGGTCAGTACATTTCGGGAGACCATCCGAGCGGACGCGTCATCCGGTTCCCGAACGAAAAAGTGCTCGATGAGATCGTTTGGAATTATTCCTGGCCGCTTTTCCCTTACATCTGGAATGAAATTAAATTCCAAGTCGCGTACCAGAGCGATTTGAAGTTCGTCGCCGAGACTATGCAGCGAATCGTTACCGAAGAAATCGGAAAGGAAATGATCGAACGTGTTTCGGTATATCGCGATTTATTGGCCCGCACTCCGGTCGACGAACTCGAGGTGCGCGAACATCCGCGCGTCATCTTTCGTGTCGACGAAATGACCTGGATCGACGCGATCGTGCGTTATTTGGTGGCGCCGCGTGAGGCGGGACCGGTAAAAAGCCGATTGATCCCGAAATTACTTGCCGCGCTTAATGCCGCGCCGGAAAAGGTCATGTTCCCGAAAGGCGACGCCCGCTAAGATCTGATTGTCATCCCGGACGAACGAGGGATCTCACAATCGAAGCGAACGTCACACGGATTATGTTGTGTGATCAATCAGCCTGGGAGAGATTCCTCGCCCCGCTCGGAATGACAGCGCTGTTGTAGATGTCGCTGTCCTCAGCGCCATTGATTCGCTCTGCCGCCAAAAACGGCGAAAGCTATAACTTTGTTCGGCCGGCTAATGCTTGCTGCAGGGTCAATTCATCGGCCGATTCCAAACCCGCGCCCGCAGGCAACCCGCGCGCGATCCGCGTCAGCGTGACCGGTTTGTCTTTCAAAAGATCGACAAGATAATTCGCGGTTGCCTCGCCTTCGACATCGGAAGCGAGCGCGAAAATAATTTCAGTGAATTTTTCTTTTTCGACCCGATCGAGCAGCTCTTGGATCCGCAAATCTTTCGGACCGATGTGATCGAGAGGCGAGATTCGTCCGCCTAACGAATGATAGCGTCCGCGAAACGCGCCGGTTTTTTCGAGTGGCAAAATATCGGTTGGCTGTTCGACCACGCAGAGCAGCTCAATCGCGCGCGAAGAATCGGAGCAGATGTCGCAAAGCTCGTTGGCCGTAAAGTAGCCGCAAAGCTGGCACGGGTGAATTCCGCGCCGCGTTTCGGAAATGGCGCGCGCGATTTGCTCCGGTTGTTCACCTCGCGTCTGCACTATCCAGAGCGCGATCCGTTCGGCTGAACGCGGACCAACTCCGGGCATTTGCCGAAGTTGCGCCACTAAATCCCGGAGCGCGGGTGGATATTCTGTTTTTCGCATACTGCCAGTCCAATGCCCGTGCAACGCCAGTCCGGCTCGGACCTCGCACCTCGGACCCGCGCCTTGCTCACGCCTGCCTCATCGGCATTTCGGCCAGATTCAGCGCGAGCGGCTCGAGGCGGCGAAGATATAATTGCAGCGGCGCGTCCTCTTCCTCGTTCGGTCCGCGCGCCTTTTGAAATTCTGAATACGCCTCGGCCCAGCGCTTTTCTCGATAAAACACTACGCCGTTCCAGAAACAATCGCGCCGCGCCAGTTGTTCCGGTTTCGCTTCCGCCGCCGGCCAGAGCGGTTCGTAAATTTCATGGCGTTCCCGCGAATTTACGCCGCTCAAGAAATCGATTGGACGCGCGACGATGTATCGGCTCGCCAGCTCAAACGTGCGCGGTCCGATCAGGACCCGCGAGCCATAAAAACGGTTGGCAACGCAGAAACGCCGCGCCAGTTCCACCGGCTCGCCGCTCGTAATCAGTCCCGGCCGCTCGCCGTTCTGGAGCGGCGCGACAACCATGGTTCCCGAGCTCACACCGAGATGCACATCGCATTTCGCTTCGCCGTTGCCAAGACGCGCCTTTTGAAATTGCTCGACCACGTCCAGCGCGACGCGCACTGCTTTGTCCCCATGATGCGCGTCCGTTTCCGGAAAACCAAAGAGCGCGACCACGCCCTCGGCATCAGCGGTTTGGATGTAAGCGCCGGCTTGCAGAAAAGCGTCAGTCGCTCGGCGAATAAATTCTTCCGTGAGTTTCCCGAACACCGGCGGCTCACAATCGTCCGCGAGATCGTATTTGTTGGCCACGTCACAAACGACGACGCTGGTTTCGTAAGTCTTCGCCTCCGAATCGAACGGAATATCGCCCGCGATCACCCGCTGCACTTGCTCTTTCGACAAGCGATCGCTGAAAAATGCCCGCGCAGTAACGGCGCGACCACGCTGGGCAATGGCGGTGTAGCGGTCGGCCACAATGAAAGCAATCGCGACTGCGAACATCGAAGGCAGCGGTTGAAAGAACACTGTGTAAAGCGAGCAAATCCAAGAAACAGCCGCGAGCTCAATCAACAATCCGAGCGCGAGCAATGCGATCCGGCGCCGGCGCAGACTCGTGACCGTCAACGCCGCCACGCCGAAAGCTATGATCGACATAAAGACGTATTGCCATTGCTTCGGAACGACGTGGGTCGCGGCGCTGTGTGGAGAAATATAATCCGCGGCCCGCGATTCAAATTGCACCACTTCCGAACTGAGATGCATCGCGCTAACCCCGACCACAACAAAAATGCCGATGATCAAAGTGGCAAGTAGCGGGCGTTTCATGAAAACAAATCAGGCTTTCGCGGTCGCGGTGATCGGGTAATACGATTGCACCACTAGCTCACTCAAATATTTGTCCGGCGTGTCAACCGCTTCGGCGCCGAGGACAAACCTGGTCCGGCCAGTGTTCTTTTTCACCAGGCTCAATCCAAATTGGTAATCCTTAAACAAATGGGCGCAGAGATCATTCATGTTCATCCGTTCGGCTGGGGCGCGTTCCACCAAACGCCGTAAGCCCGAGTCGTCAAAAACAATTTCAACACCGTGTTCCTTGCCGAAGGCTTCCGCGAATTGCCGGGCGGCGTCCGCCGACATCTTTGCCTCTTGTTTTTCGCCTTCCGCCATCAGGCGATCGAGAACGCGTTTCGGTTCGCGCACCAGCTCGGCCGTGACCCGAAGTTGACTCAAACCCGAGCCGGCCAGGTAGTATTTGTAATCGCGGAACAACTTTTCGAACACAGTAAGCAATCCGCGTGCGCCGGTCTTTTCGACTGCGGCTGCCTCGGCGATCAAGTGCAGCGCTTCATCGTCGAAACTGATGTCTATCCCGTAGGCGCGGAACGCGCGCTCATATTGGCGGAGCAAGCTGCCTTCCGAAAATTTCATGATCTTGAATAGATCGTCCGCGTCGAGATCGAGGCAGACCACGCGTACCGGCAGACGCCCAATGAACTCCGGTTCGAAACCGTACTCGACAAAATCCTTCGTCGTGACGTGTTGAAATAGTTCGTTGTCCATCACCTGCACCGGGTCGGCCCGGAAACCGATCTGTCCTTGACGCACGCGCCGCGCCACCTGCTCCTTCAATTTTTCAAAAGCGCCGCTAACCACGAAAAGAATGTGGCGCGTGTTGATCGTCTCGCGCTTGGCTTTGCCCTTTCGTTGAAATTCGAACGCCGCCTGCAATTGCGCCTGCAGATCGTTCATGCTCCGCACCGGCACTTCCGTTTCTTCCATCAATTTCAGCAAGGTGGTCTGAACGCCGCGGCCACTCACATCGCGGCCGATTAGGTTTCCGGCGGATGCGACCTTGTCGACCTCGTCGATATAAATGATTCCAAACTGCGCAAGGTTAATATCGCCGTTGGCCTTGTGCACCAGCTCCCGCACCAGATCTTCCACGTCTCCGCCGACGTAACCGGTCTCGCTGAACTTGGTCGCGTCCGCTTTCACGAATGGCACTTTGATCAAATCGGCGATGTGCTTGATCAGATAAGTTTTTCCGACGCCGGTCGGTCCGACCAAAATCACATTTTGTTTGGCGTATTCGGTTTGCTCGGCTCGCTCCGGATTTTCCTTCTCGAGCTGGCGCAGATATTTGGCGTGGTTGTAATGATCGCAAACCGCGATCGCCAGCACCTTCTTCGCCTCGTCCTGCTTGATCACGAACCGATCCAAGTGCGCCTTGATATCGCGCGGCAGAAAATTGAACTCGAACTCCAGACTGTCGATCTTGTCCGGCTTCTCCTCCGATTCGGTTTCAGCCGGCTCGGGCGCGGGGAAAGCCGCGACCGAAACGCGATCGCCGAAGTTCTGTTTCATGAACTCGGTGATCTTCGTCTTCAGCTCTTCCGGCGAAGGAAACGTTGGTGGCGGTGGATTTTGCTCCATTGATTTGGCTTCTATAGCGGCTGTGTACGACCGCCGACGTTGCCTGCGCGTTCAAAACACGGCGGCGCCCGAAAATCTACCAAGGGAACGACCGCTGTAAATACGCGTCCCCCTCCTGCGTAACGAGGGGTAATGACCCTCGACCACCCGAATCAGACTGGAGCGATGTTTTCTCGACCGTAGCGAAGCACGCGCGACATCCAAATCAGTTCGTTTAAGAACGCGTCGACGCGGCGGACGAAGTTTTCGTCGAGTAATCTCCCTCGCTCGTCGAAGAGCGTCCCGATTCGGCCGAAGTTGACGTCTTCGAAGATCGTGACCAGTCCGAGCTCGCGCATTACGGGGAGTAGATTTTCGATCACCCGGGCGCCGCCCATAATGCCGGCCGACACGCCGCAAATCCCGACCGCTTTGTGGATGTATTCCTTCAAATTCATGTCGAGCGCGTGCTTCAGCAGACCGGGGAAACTGTGATTGTACTCCGGCGTGACGATAATGAGACCATCGCAGCGCTCGATC
>Ga0307479_10005636_pt1 | contig 11461 bp, 11 predicted proteins | sample atmos_gasesECM4C_FD_203743 | JGI IMG/M metagenome (GOLD analysis project Ga0307479, IMG submission 203743) | Hardwood forest soil microbial communities from Morgan-Monroe State Forest, Indiana, United States - atmos_gasesECM4C_515 | ecosystem: Environmental > Terrestrial > Soil > Temperate... | reverse complement strand
ATGCGGGAATCGGTGCCGATGCCGTGCACCACCTGATTAACGTCGGCGCCGACGGATTCACAAACCGACGCCACCGCGTTGATGAAAGAAATCTTCATGGCCAGAAACGCATTGGAAGCGTGCTTGATCAATTCCGCGCTCTTGGTGCTGGTCACGATGAGGGGCGCTGGAACCGAGGTGCGATCGGGTTGCGGAATGGCATCGGCGCGCTGGTAGTAGGCGCCATCAGTGAGCGGCGCATAGACCTGGCGCAGGACGTCGGCCGAGCGTTCCGTGTCGCAGCCGATCACGATGCGATCGGGGAACAGGAAATCTGTGACCGCGGTACCTTCCCGAAGAAATTCGGGATTCGATGCGACGTCGAACAGATCTGCGTCGGTCCCATTGCGCAGGATGATTTTTCGCACCCATTCGCTGGTGTAGACGGGAACCGTGCTTTTTTCGACGACGACTTTGTATCCGTTGATTCCGCTGGAAATCTCGCGGGCCACCGATTCAACGTAGGACAGATCAGCTTCGCCACTCTGGGTAGGTGGTGTGCCGACGGCCACAAAGATCACGGCACTGAGGCGAACGGTCTCCTGCAAATTATCGGAAAAAGTCAGCTGATGGCCGCGGTGGCGGCTTAGCAATTCCGGCAAGAATTTCTCGTGAATCGGCACCTCGCCGTTGCGCAGTGCTGTCAGTTTCTCCTGGTCATTGTCGACCAGAATGACTTCATGACCGAGGTCGGCAAAGCACGCCCCTGCCACCAAACCGACGTATCCGGAACCGACGACAGCGATGCGCATGAATTCAAGCTCCCCTGATGCAATGTCCGGAACAGCTTTAGTTTGGAATGCTTGCCACACACAAGCCTACCATTGCAAGGGTTGAAAAGGCTCTACCTCTGTGGTTCTATCGTTTGTTTTGACCGTTTCGGGATTTGCGGGCGGCTGATCGGCCGGCCCCGTTCGGAATCGGTGATCGGCGTGGTGAGCCGCTTGCGGCGCCTTTCTTCCTGTTTCGCGCTGACGACCCAGAAGGTTGCCGTTCGCCGGTACCATGGAGGCTGGCTCTGGAAAAAGTTCCAGGCCTTGCGGCTGGCCCGCCAAACGGCGCTCCGAGTCCGCGGGGAAGCTCGCCTGGTTTCGTTGTTCGTAGGAGTACTAGCGCGACTGATCGTGTGCTCCCCCTAACGCTTTGATCCCGGCGGGGCGCATGCGGCCGGCGCCGGAAAGCTTATCGGCTTTCCTGATGTTCACTGCGCTCCATTGGCTCCTGGGCTTGCGGGGGGGTTAAGCGGACGGCGTAGAAATCGTCGTTAACTTTCCGCCGGACGCCATCGTTCCCGCCGAAGCAGAGTCCTTCCTCGACCGCCTCGGGATAAGTGATGCTGGGCTTGCCGGAAGATTTCTTGTAGAAGCCAACCCAAAGCTCCTCGCAATGGTGGTGCACTTCGAGCCAACTCCGAAAACCTGTCGGGGTTGGGAAGAAGATGACTCTCATCGCCCTGATTTTAGCCGATGGTTCAGTTTGAGCTCCGGAAGGCGGCCATTACAAAAGCAACAGATGGCACGAAAGACGCATTGACATCGCCCCGCTTGGCGGGTGAAACTCCGTTCAAGGCCAACTCCATTGCGTCGTCGGACTTGTCGGTAATGCCAGACCATTCGATGTCGGGACCCGAGTCGTCGAAACCTCTTCTGTCCGCTACCGGGCTGCTCCGGGCAGTACCGGACGAAAGCAAATTCGAAACCAATCTTGCTGCCCTGGCGGCGCGCTTTACTGCACAGAGCGGAGGCGGCTTACCGCCGGAGCTGTCGGCCGATCTCGCGCTCGAGATTGTCCTCAACGAAATTGTGGAGCAGGCGTGCCTGGCGACGGGCGCGACCGGCGCCGCCGTCGTTTTGGAGCGCGACGGGGAAATGGTCTGCCGCGCCAGCAGCGGTCCGACCGCGCCGGAGTTGGGGTCGCGCCTGGACACGGAGTTGGGCCTTTCCGGGGCGTGCTTCAAGACCCGCCGAACCCAGTGGTGCGATGACGTGCTGTTGGACACGCGAGTGGATATCGATGCGTCCGCCCGCCTGGGCGTGCGCTCGGTGGTGGTGATGCCGCTGCTCCGCGGGCCAGACTTGGTGGGAATGATCGAATTGTTTTCCGCCCGGCCGTACGCCTTTGGACTGCGTGACGAGCGCACCCTGGAGGTTCTGGCCGACCGCACCTTGAACAACCTCGAACGCGCCGCGCATCCGCAGGACTTGTGCAGCGCCTCTGAGACGCCACCAATGGCTGTTGAAGATCAGCTTGAGGAAGGGCGTCTGCTGGAAGTTTATGCGCCCGCGAACCATTCCCTGGATGTTTCTGAGCTGGAAGCTCCGCCAAAGGATACGAGGGAGGTTCCGGGCCGCCGCCTTGATGTAACCAGGTGGTTGCAGGGTGTGTCGGCTTTGGTTTGCGCGGTTCTGATTGGCTTGTTTTTGGGCCGACGATGGGAGGGGAGCCACGCGGACTCGCAACCACCAGCGGTATTGAATGCGTCCGATACGGGAGCGGCCACGGCCCCGCGAACCGCGGGGAACGCAGACAATCCAAATAAAGTTGTCGCACCGAACGCGCAGGCCTCTCCGGCTCAACCAAGCAGGAGGCGAGTTCCTCCGGGAGGTTTGCTGGTGCTGCGAAACGGTGCGGAAGTATTCCGTCTGCCGCCGAGTGATGGTCCTGGGAAGAATACGCAAGAGGAAACGGAGCGACCGCAAGCGCAGGGCCCGGTAGAGATGCCTACCGGCAGCAGCCTGCTGCACCGCGTTGAACCCGAGTATCCGGAAGCGGCGCGTCAACAAAAACTTCAGGGCACGGTGGTGCTGGACGTTCGCATCGGCGCCGACGGTGCGGTACAGGATGTCCGAGTGGGAACTGGATCTCCGCTCCTGGCACAGGCCGCTTCCGATGCGGTAAAGCAGTGGAAATTCAAACCCCGTGTCATCAACGGGACGCCGGTCGAAATGCAGACCCGGGTGACACTGAACTTCCGACTGGCTGAGTAGGAACCGACGCGGGCGCAGAGATTCTATGGATTGGTCTTGCGGGCCGTGGCTGGAACGCCGGCGGAGGACTTGCGAGCAGCTGCCGATTGCGACTTACGACCATTCTGGTGAGCGATCGTGCGCGCCTCTCCGTTGAGGGCATAAAGCACGACTTCCACGCGGCTGGAAACGCCCAGCTTATCGAAGATGCGGAACAGATAATTCTTGACCGTGTGCTCGGTGAGCTTTAAACGCCGCGCAATTTCGCGATTGGTGAGTCCTTCAGCGACGCATCGAACCACATCCGCCTCGCGGGCGGAGAGTGGAGAGTTGGCCAGGTGAGTGAAGTTGGCGTGATTGGGCTGCGCCAGGGCTTCGAGCAAGAAATGCAATTCGCTGGTGTTGGCCCATACCTGCCCTGAATGAACGCATTCGATGCACTTGGCCAGCAAGCGGAGCGGTTGCGTGCGGGAGAAAATTCCGTGGGCTCCGGCGCGAAACGCCTCCACGACCGCGGCGGGTTCGGAGTGGTCGAGCAACATCACCACGCGCGAGGTAGGCAGGTCGGCACGAATGCTGCGGACGAGTTCGAAAACGCCCGGCCCGTCGTGGCCCAACCTGGTGCCGATGAGCAGGACGTCGGGACGTTCGCTCTTCACAAGGGCAAGTATTTCGGCCTCCGCCGACGGTGCCTCAATGACGTGGAACTGAGCATTCTTGGCCAATACTTCGACCAGCAGCTGCGTGCTCATAGAGGTGTTGTCGGCAGCGAGAATCCGCAACCTCTCTTGATTGGCCTGATTGGGCAGGTTGCTTAAATGCGCCATAAGAGCAGGTATGGAGAACAAAAACTGACAATTTCGGAACAGCAACGACCTCCAGTGAAGAAATCGCACACTGGAGAATGACCGATGGGGAGCACAGCTTGACCGAGCGCAGCCATACGCAATCAGCTTCGCTGATCGACTGATTCTACTGTAGGAGAAGTTTGTCCAGGAGTAAATAGCACGAAAGGGCTCATCTTAAAGTTTTGACATCACTCCAGGTCAAGTTGGCGACTCCGATGAACATACATTTCATTGCCCGAGGGTGGTTTGCGCTGCTAAACTCCATCCACGGAGGTCGCTTACCCGAAGCGGAGCTGCGATGGCTGCTGTGAAGATAGTCTCGCGGGTTAAAAGACATGCCCGTACGCCCTCTTGCTAAGGAAGACATCCCGCAGGTTGCTGACCTTTACTGGACGATCCTGCGTGAGCGCAAGGGCCCTACTCCTCCGGCAGTACAGTCCTTCCTCCAAGAACTCTACTTTACCAACCCGTGGATCGATGATTCGCTTCCCTCGCTGGTGTATGAAGAGAAAGGAACGATTGCGGGATTTCTGGGAGTGGTTCCACGGAAGATGTCGTTCAAAGGCGAGCCGGTTCGAATTGCCTACGGAGGGAATTTCGTGGTGCGTCCGGAGTTTCGGACCACGCTGGCGGGCCTACATTTGCTGCGAACCTATATGGCGGGGGGACAGGATCTGTCGCAGACCGATTCGGCGAACGATACGTCGCGAGCGCTGCTGGAGCGGCTTGGCTTCACGACGATTATTCCCTTCAGCCTGCATTGGATGCGTCTGTTGCGGCCAGCCCAGTGTCTGGTTTACGCGGTGACGCACTTATCGGAGTCGATGCTGGCGGGTGCCCTGGCTTTCGCCGCCAAGCCATTTTGTGGTGCTGTGGACAGCCTGGCCATAAAGCTTGCATCCAATCCATTTCGCCCAGCCCAGTCTCCCCTACAGGCCTCCGAACTGGATGTCGATACGTTGCTGAACTGCGCGGAGGAGTTTCGTGGTGGACATTCCTTGTGGCCTGAGTATGACGGGCCATCGCTCCATTGGCTTCTGAGTTTCATGGAACGGATGAAAGGGCACGGGGAGCTTCGAAAATTAGTCTTGCGCGACCCCAGCGACAAGATTGTCGGTTGGTACCTCTACTATCGAAACCGGGGCGGTCTTGCTGATGTGGCGCAAATCGGTGGCGCACGCCGCCACGTCAAGGGAATTCTGGACCACCTTTTCTATGATGCGTGGAGCCACGGAGCCATTGCGGTGCATGGCATCGCAAATCGCCGCTGGATGGACGATTTTTCGGAGAAGAACTGCTTCTTTACCTGTCGCGGGGGATGGACGGTGGCCCATTCCCGCAAACCCAATTTCCTGGAACTGCTCAACAACGGCGATGCCTTCCTCTCGCGCCTGGATGGCGAGTGGTGCCTGGCCTTTGGGGGATGATCGCTTGGCTACGGACGAACTATGGCGTCGGGTATATTCGGCGCCCGAGTTGGTTCCGATCCTGAATATATTGGGTGAGAGAGAGCAATGGGAAACTACAGCGAGGAATTACTCGGGAAAGTACGCGGTGCGTTCAAATCCGCATTCGACATTGACCCGCAAACCATCACCATCGACACCGTGCCAAGCGATGTTTCGGCTTGGGATTCCATGGGGCATGTAACCCTCGCCAGCAGCCTGGAGCAGACCTTTGGACTGACCTTCGACGTGGATGACCTGATGGCGATGGAGAACGTCAGGGAAATCTGCCGCATCGTGCAATCCAAACTGGGTCAGGTTCACGGTGCCTAACAGTAGTGAAGTGAACTTCGCGGGCCGCCTGGTCCAGCGTCTGGGGGAAGCCTCGTGCCTGATCGACGCCGCGAAAGGACAGACCATTGCCGGGAGGGAATTGCCCCAGCTCATTGTTGGCTTTGCAGCCGGTTTCCTTTCGGCTGGCCTCCGGCCCGGGGATCGGGTTTTGTTGGGCTGCGGTCTGAGCCCGGCGAGCACGCTCGCGTACCTGGGGGCGATATATGCCGGTGTTGTGCCGGTTCCGGTCGAGGAACGGCTGCTGACAAGCTCGGGCGACTCGCTGCTGGCAGCCTCGCATGCGAAAGCCGTTTGGACCCCCAAAGGCATGGGCTGCAATTGGGTTCGAGAGGGTAGCGTTTCGGCGATCGAAGGAAACTTTCCCGCTCAACGGTCCGAATCACTGCCGCCAAATCCTTGTGCAGCAGACGACGTTGCCGCCCTTATGCCGACGTCGGGTTCCACGGGGGTGCCGCGGCTTGTGATTGTGAGCCATGGCAATTTGACCTCGAATACGCAAGCCATCATTCGCAGCCAGCATTTGGGGACGAATGAAAGGGCGATGCTGGTCATGCCCATCAGTTACTGCTTCGGCGCGAGCGTGCTGCACACGCACCTGTATCAAGGCGGGGGAGTGGTTTTTGATTCGCGGTTCATGTTTCCCGACAGAGTGCTGCATGCGATCAACTCCTACGGGTGCACGACCTTTGCCGGCGTTCCGATCATTTACAACGTTCTATTGCGACGCTCGAATCTGAAGAATATTCCTTTGCCCGGGCTGCGGCGATTTCTGCAGGCGGGTGGCGCGCTGGCTGCCGAGAACGTACAGGAGATGCGCGAAGTTGTCCCTACGGCCGAATTCTTCGTGATGTATGGACAGACCGAAGCCACGGCGCGGATTTCCTGCCTGCCCTCGGCGCGCTTACCCGACAAACTGGGCAGTGCGGGCCTTCCCCTGGACAACCTCGTAGTCCGCGTTGTCGACGAGGAAGGAAGGGAACTGCCGCAGGGGGAGACTGGCGAAATTCAGGTGCGCGGGCCTTCGGTGTGTCTGGGATATCTGGATGACCCGGAATCGACGGAACGCAAGTTCGGCGGCGGATGGCTCCGGACGGGCGATTTCGCTTGTCTGGACGAAGACGGCTACCTGTGGATCAAGGGGCGCACCGACGATTTCATCAAGATTCGTGGTGTCCGCGTCAGCGTGGGTGAAGTCGAGGCCAAGGTCGGAGCGATGGCCGGCGTGAGCGAGTGTGCGGCGGTTGGAGTGAAACACCCGGAAGCCGGAGAGGCCGTGGCGTTGCTGGTGGTTCCGGATCGCGGAGTGACCAACGGCGTCATTACGGACTATCACGGCGACGACTTTTGCGACAGAGTGCGTCGCGCGCTTCCTTCGCATTGGACTTGCGTCGAAGTGAGGGTCGTACCAGCATTGCCGCGGACCGCCAACGGCAAGATCGCACGTTCGCAGTTAGCGACGTTGTTGATGACACGGTCGACGACAACGATATGAGCCAGTTGGCGGACCTTCACTTGCAATTGGCAGAACTGGAGCAGTCCATCGGGACGCTGCTCGATACGCCGCCCTATGCCATGGCTCCCGGTGAGCGGCACGAAGCTCTGCTTGCACTGTTCAAGCGCGAACTGCAATACGCGTGCGAGCGCAGTTCGCGGTTTTCGAATTACGTGCGGCACTGGCCGGTAAGCCTGGCCGCGGCCGATAAGATAGCCGATCTCCCCTATTTGCCTGTCAGCGTGTTCAAGGCGAATCCGCCGCTGAGCCTGGTTCCGGCGAGCGAAGTGAAGCGCACTCTCACGTCGAGTTCGACCAGCGGGCAAGTGCCCAGTCGCGTGGTTCTGGATGCAGCGACGTCCCGGCGGATGACGAAGGGTGTCATCGCGATCATCCGTGATTTCGTCGGAGCGGCTCGCCGGCCTTATCTGGTGATCGATACCCAGGAAAATCTCGGGCGCCAGAGTGAATTGGGAGCGCGGGGCGCAGCCATTCAAGCGCTGGGATCATTTGCCACCGAAATCGTATCGTGCTTGCGGCTTGATGCCCAGGGCGACCTTGGTCTCGATTTAGAAAAGTTGCTGGCGTGTTCAGCCAAGTGGAAACAGGCTGAGGTCCTGGTGTATGGGTTTACTTATGTGATCTGGACCCAACTGGTGGGGCCTCTGAAGCATGCGGGTATCACGCTCGGCTTACCGAATGTGCACGTGCTGCATAGCGGCGGATGGAAGCGACTTGAGCAACAGGCGGTCACCAAAGATCAGTTTGTGCGTGATGTGGCTTCCGTGTTTGGCTGTGCGGCAGACCGGGTCATTGATTACTACGGCATGGTGGAAAACGTGGGCGTCGTTTATCCGGACTGTGCGTGTGGCTACAAACATGTGCCTGCGTTTGCCGAGGTGATCATTCGGGATCCTCTGATGCTGGCGCCGGTCGAGGCTGGACAGCAAGGGCTGGTTCAGGTGTGCAGCGTCTTGCCCACGAGTTTTCCTGGATTTCTGCTACTGACCGACGACATGGGCGAAATCATCGGCCACGATGGCTGCGGCTGCGGGCGGAGGGGCACTCATTTCCGATTCCTGCGGCGTATCCCCAAGGTGGAGATACGCGGCTGTGGCAACCTTGAGGCGACGCGCCAGCGGCGGGGCAGCGGAGCATGAGGGAGCTGATCCAAAGGATCACTGCTGCCGAGGAGATCATTGGCGCGGCGCAGCAGATGCGCAAGATTGCGCTCGAGAAGGATCTCACGCCTGGAGCGGTGCTCGAGGTTTTTGAGCGGTGGGCGGCGGCACTGGACGATCACGGAGTACGCGAGATCCCGGGAGTGGCCTTTCTACGGCTGTGGTTGCGGCGCGGCACCCTGGAGCCAATCTTGCTCCGCGAGTTGGGCCCGCAATCTCTCGAATGTGAGTGGCGCCAGGACGGACGCGCGAGGCTGAGGGCGTTTCCGCTGGGAGTGGTGGGGCACTGGCCGGCAGGGAACATCGAGATCCAGCCCATCTTGTCGCTGACGTGTGCGTTACTCGGAGGGAACAGTTGCTTGGTTCGCGTGCCGAGCGGATTGATTGATCCGACGCGGCTGGTGATGGAGAGGTTGCGGGACGTCGACGGCGAAGCCGTGTTGACAGAGCGAATTTTATTGGCCAGCTTCGATCATTCGCGCGCCGATTTGCAGAATGCCATGGCGAAGTCGGTGGATGGGGCGATGATTTGGGGCGGGGAAGAGGCGGTCTCGCAGGTACGGGCCTTACCTTTTCCCCACTGGGCACGAGTGTTAGTGTTTGGCCCACGGCTCTCGGTCGCAGCCATGGATGCTGCGGTGTGGGGCGAGCGGAATGAACGAGCGTCGTGGTGCCGACGGGTGGCGCGCGACGTTTGGCAGTTTGAGCAACAAGCCTGTTCATCCCCGCAAACGCTGTTTCTTGAACATGGCGCCGGGCGTGATGCGGCTGAGTTTGTTGAAGATCTAAAAGCTGCCTTTCGGGAAGAGAACCGCGCGCACCCCAGGCTCGAAATCGAACCAGCGTTGACCTCGGCAATATGCCAGGCACGTGCGTCGTGGCTTTTAGACGAGATCACGAACCGCGCCTTCTTTCCGCAGTCGACGGATTGGACGATCCTGCAGGGGAAGGGCGTCGACATCCCGGACCCGACTCAAGGCCGGACGCTCAGCGTTCTGGTGACGGATGACTTGTTGGGAGTGATCTCGAAGTTCGATGGGACGGTGCAGACCCTGGGGCTGGCGGTGAAGGATGCGCGCCGGGAAGAAATTCTGGCCGAGGCTGCGGGGCGGCACGGAGTGGACCGAGTGGTGCGGCTGGGACAGATGCATGTTTTTGGCTCGCCGTGGGATGGGACAGACTTGGTGCGTCCGTTAGTCCGGATGGTGCGGCATGTGCGTTCCCAGGACTGAGTCAGAGAGAGTGGGAAGATGAAGACTGCGGAAGCGTTTCTGGAAGCAATGGATCGCAAGGCGAAGATGTTTGCTCCGAGTGCGCGGGCCACGTTTGAAGCCAATCGCGAGCTGTGCTCGTGGTTGTTGAATCCGCTGGCGCGCTGGGCTGAAGCGGCGTACGGGGAGACCGTATTTGACGCGGCGGCGCGCGGATACGCGGAGTACTGCGTCGGGGTGGCCAAGGCGAAGGCGATTTACGAGCGCGAGGGACGTTACACTCCAGAGCGCATGCCAGAAATCATGTCAGGGGTCTACGAGCACGAAGGGTACATGATCCCGTATATGTGGGCGGCGATTCTGATCTATCCGTTCTGGCCGTCGATGATCAGCCACATCGCGATGTTTCGGGATGACTTTGTGCGGCAACTGCCTCGCAACGCTACGGTGCTCGAGTTGGCTGCGGGGCACGGGGTGTTGAGTCTGCTGGCGGCGGAGGAGCGGCCTGATCTGCAGATCGAGGGCTCGGACATCAGTCCGCCGGCGGTGGCGGTGGCCAACTGCTTGCTCGCCGTTTCCGGCCACGCAGGCCGCGTGCGCTTTGAAGTGAAGGATGCGCTGAAAGTGGACACGGAGGGTAGCCGCGAACGATACCAGGGAGTGATTTCGGGAATGCTCGCCGAGCACTTGATGGATCCGTCGCCACTTTTTGCGACAATGGCCCGAAGAGTCGCACCGGATGGGCGGGTGTTTTTCAGCACGGCGCTGGAGTCGCCGCAGCGGGATCATGTTTTTGAATACAACTGGGAAAGCGGGCCGCTGCAGATGGCCGAGGCTGCCGGTTTGCGTGCGTCGCGGATGGCTTCCGATGCGGCCACGGTTCCGAAGGGATCACGCTTCTTGCCGCGCGCCACGGCGATGATTCTGCGATTACGTTGAACTGAGTCGGCGGTGATAGGCGCGGGAAAAGAATCGAATCGAAAAAGGGTGATTCATAGATGACCACGCCAGTGATGACATTTGAGGAAGTGCGAGCCGCTCTCAAGCAGCGGTTTCCCATGATCATGGTCGACAGCGTGACTTTGCTGGAGCCGGGGAAAAGGATTCAGGCGATCAAGAATGTCACGGGGAATGAGATCCAGTTTCTGGGGCACTTTCCCGAGTACGCCGTGATGCCGGGAACTTTGATCGTGGAGGCAGTGGGGCAAGCGGCGTCGATTCTGTTCTCGAAAACCATGGGAACCGGAACGCGGCCGGGCGAGTTTCTGGTGCTGGGTTCCATCAATGAGATGAGGTTTCTGAAACCGGTGGTTCCCGGCGACAGAATGGAGATGGATGTGAAGGTTTTGAAGTTCATTGACGATTTTGCCGTGGTGGAAGCGGTTGCGACCGTGGAGGGCAATGATGTCGCGCGGGGGAAGATGGGTTTCGCCCGACGAAACCTCGAAGCGCGCCCAACCGCGTCATGATCAGCCCAATCGCCCATGACCAGGCGTTTCTTGTGTTGTGACGCGAGCCCTGTCAGAATGCTCCGAGTCGAGAAAAGGGGCGCATCGAAATACAAAGGCCTATATACTATTGTCATTCCGGGATTCCAGAAAACAGAGTTCCGGCTCACCCGAAATGTTCCCCCGCTGCTGTGGTAAAACTCCGGACTCGTCCGAGTGTGTTCCAGGATGCAGCACGACTGAGGCGCGGTACCCAAGACGGCTAAGGGAAGGGCTTGCAAAGCCCTAATCGGAGGTTCAATTCCTTCCCGCGCCTCCATTCTTAACTATCAATCAATGCAAGTCCGTTTCGAATTGGATGACTGGGGTCGTGTTTCGCCCAGGCAATGATTGAGGTGGTAGACTGTCCCCCGAAAATCTGCTGGACTTCCAATATTTGGATCTAGGAGGAAAAGGAATGAGGAAAATTCAGCTATT
>Ga0307479_10005635_pt1 | contig 11462 bp, 29 predicted proteins | sample atmos_gasesECM4C_FD_203743 | JGI IMG/M metagenome (GOLD analysis project Ga0307479, IMG submission 203743) | Hardwood forest soil microbial communities from Morgan-Monroe State Forest, Indiana, United States - atmos_gasesECM4C_515 | ecosystem: Environmental > Terrestrial > Soil > Temperate... | reverse complement strand
ATCTCGTCGTGTCCGACCTTCACAATTTTGTTGTCGATGGCTTCATCACGCACAATTCCGGCGAGCTCGAGGAGGACGCCGACGTGGTGCTGCTCTGCTACCGGGAGGCATACTACCTGATCAACGATCCCCGGTCAGCCGACCTGGGCGAGCGGATCGCCTTGCTGCAGAACGACATGGAGGTGAACATCGCCAAGCAACGCAACGGGCCGCCTGGCCCGGTCAAGGTGTGGTGCTCCATGGCGACAGCGTCCATCCGCAACATGGCGCGGCAGCAGGCCGGCGCGCCGGCGACGCGGATGGAGGACATGATCGATCCGTCGCTGGCCTACGACTGATTCAAGGCTTGTCGTGGTAAGTCCTGCCGTGCATCGCCCGGCGCTTGGCGTCTTCGTACGCGTGCTGATCTGTGATCCCCTTCTCGTAGATCCGGACGCAGTGCTGGCCGGTCGCGCACGGCCGGCCCTCGGTGTCGAAGTAGAACTCGTAGGGTCCCTCGTCGGGGATCGCGATCGTCATGCTCGCTCCGCTGTTGATGAGGCGGCGGAGTGTCCCCGCCGCCCCCGCCCCGATGCCAGGGCCTACACCGCGTCGGCGTTCAGGATGCTGCGCTCTTTGCGCTCGTTCCAATTGACGAGTGCGACATTGTCCGGCGTGAAGTAGCTCATGACCATGCACATTCTTGTCACGTCCCGTGGCGGCTTCGCGGCGTGCCACAAGCGCTGGCCGTTCACCAGCGCCAGGCGCCCGCGACGGGGCACGATGCGCTGCTCGGTCATGACGTCGTGCCGGTCCTTGCGCACATGGAGGGCACCGCCCAGCACGTCATTCAGGTACAAAATGGCCGCCAACGGGTTCCGGTCCTGGTGCCAGTCCAACTCGCCGTCGCCCGGCTCATACGCCTTGATGTTGGCGTAGAAGACGTCACTCGGCTCGCCGGTCGTGAGGTTCTTGTGCGGGGACGTGATGACGTCCCATTGCGTGATGAGGGACAGCCATCCGCACCAGCCATGGTACAGCGCATCGATCTCGGGGAAGGTCCGGCGAACATGGCCGCCGAGGAGCATGTGGAACCGATACGGTCCTTGGACGAACCGCTCCTCGCCCGCCCGCGTCGGCGGCTTCTGCAGCGTCGCATCACCCGCGGCGATCAGCGCCCGGGCGCGCGCTGCGATGGCGTCGTACCACTCGGGCGGCATGACGTTGTCGATGATGGTGAACAGATTGTGTTCGAACTCCTGCTGGTGCCGACGGATGTCTTGCATCTAATTTCCTTTCCTGTTTCCTCGGTGGACCATCCACCCCACAATGCCCCTGGGGGGCATTGGGAGTCCGAGCGCGATCTCGATGCCGGTCGAGGCTCCGCCGCCGCCGGCGAACGAGTCGATGACCAGTTCCCTCATGACGCCACCTTGGCCGGATAGGCCGCCTCGCGCCACGCGTCACCCGCGCGGCGGAACTCGTCGTGGAGCCGCTTCAGTTCCGGCGTGCTCGTGCCGCGGGCTTGGTAGCGCGCCGTGCCCGCGTCGCGGTGGAACAACCGCCGCAGTTCCTTGCTCCAGGCATCGTCCGCCGCCTGCCACGCCGCCTGCCACGCGTGCCAAAGCTGGTGGATTTCCTCGGTGGTCATGCTGTCGTTTCCTTCTGGATGGCATCGTAGGCGGCTTGCCGAACGGCCTTGGCCGCCCGGATTGCCTCGACCTTGCGCGCCAGCGGCAGGCCGATGGCCATGAACTTGGCGCGCTCGTAGGCGATGTCGGCCGCGCGCAGGGCGCGCGCGGCCTTCGGGTTGTTCGTGACCCAGGTGAGCATCATCGGCCCCTCGCGCACGGACGATAGCCCGCCGTGACACAGAACGAGAAGCACAGTCGGCCGAGCTTGATGAACCGGATGCCGCCGACGCGCAGCGTGCTGAAGTTGATGAATGTCCAGATGCTCATGATCTTTCTCCTCTGGCATGATCGCCGCTACAGCCGCCCCGGGAGCGGCTGGGACTGCGGTCAGGACAAGATCCACGCGTGTTCGCTGTCGGACCACTCGCACGTAGCCATCTGGTCATCGGCCGCGATGTCGACCGGCTGCACCATTTGACACAGCTCGCCGTAAGGAGACTCGCCCTCACTTGGGTCGTGCTTGGGCTCAACCGCGAGGTTGCGCTGGATCTTGAAACCGATCTTGTCCATTGCGGCGAATAGCTCGGCGCGATCGGCAACCCATGTGGTCTGACCGTCGCGGACGATGATGTAGGTGCTCATCTCTGTTCTCCTGTTGTACTCTGGCATTCAGTGACGCCGCTCGGGGGAAGCGGCGCTCTGAAGGTCAGGCGGCTTCCTTGTCGGCGCTGATGATGGCGGCCATTGAGTAGGAACCATAAGGCTTGAACTGCTCGACGCCGTTGTAGATGCTGAGCCCGCGCCGCACGGTCTTGTTGTGAACCTTGATGGTGACGGTCTGTGCTGTGCGGCCGAGGATCTTGAAAGCGAAGATCGTGTCGTAATCGCACATTGAGCGAGTGGCGTAAGTGCGGCCGACTTGGAACTGGGTGGTCATGTTCCGTCTCCCGTTTCGATGATGTGAGTTCTCTCTGGCGCATCGGGAGCGGGTCTCTGACACCCGCCGGCCGATGGGTCAGTGTGCCCTCTCGTGCACCCCGTAGGCAGTCCATGTCCCGGCGTAGTGATCGGCCTTGGCGACGACGTAGCGGCGGTTGCCGGACCGGTACCATTCGGAATAGCACTCTGAGGTATCAGGGTTGCCAAACGTGCCGGACCACTCGGCGTCGGCGGGGATGAGGTTGATTGCGTCCTGATAGGTCATGCTGTCACCGCCGCGGCATCCCGCGCCATCAGCCTCAGCAGTTCGGCACGCCGCTGCAGCGCGGCCCGGTCAATCTTGCTCCGGACCTCCCGTGCTGCAATCTCACACGCCCCAGCCTCGTCGACCATCGCGCAGATCGCGAGGAACTCAGCTACCGTGATTGTTCTGGTGCCCATTATCGTGCCCCTTCGGCGGCTGGAAAAGTAGCGCCCCAGGAGGCAGGCGCGAGGCCTGCCCCCGAAGCCGCCGCTCACTCCGCCTCGACCACCTCCACCGTATCGTCCTCCTCGTCGGGCACGTCGACCTCGACCTCGACGGGCTTCGGCGGAGTGATGAAGGCCGTCAGGCGCACCAGCCGCATCGCCGCAGTGCCGTGGTTATTGGCGTGTTCGCCGACCTGCTCGGCGACGTCGTCGTCCGCCATGCACACGAACGCGTTGTTGTCCTCATCGAGACCGATCACGATCTTCACCCGGGTTTTCTCGCTCATTGCCGTCCTCGCTGCTGTCCGCTCCCCGTGAGCGGCGCCCCGTCAGGGCCGGGGTTATCCCGGCCCCGCTAGGCCGCCGTTCACTCCTCGGCGAAGGGGTAGCGGCGCTGCTGGCGGTAGGCCTCGATCTCCTCGGGGGTGAAGAAGTCTTCCATCTGGGCCAGCTGCTCGGCGGTGAACTGGAAGTCGGTCTCGGTGGTCATTTTGTCCCTCTTGCGTTTCGGTCTCGACAGGCGTAGAATATTCGGCTGGTGATGGTGGTGTCAATACAAAAATGCCAGCGCAGGTGAAATTTATGTCTGATCAAAACGTGACCCAGAAACGGATCGGCCGGCCGCCAGGCCGTGTCCACACCCACATGATGTATATCCGCGCGTCAGACGAGTTTTTGCGCTTACTCGACGATTGGCGCGAATCCAGGATGGACCGGCCATCTCGCTCCGCAGCCATCCGGGAACTCATCGAGCGCGGCATCGCAACTGACGCGCTTGGGGGCTGACCCATGGTCGACAAGCGCCCCGATCCACCCGTTCCGGTCGATGTCGACCTGCGCAACTTCCCGACCATGCCGTTCGACGTCCAGCGGCTCCGACAGAGCAGAATTATCCGCCGATCCTCCGGCGAGGGCTTTAGAGCGGCCGTTCTACTGTGGTGCCACGCTTGGCACCAAGTTCCAGCGTCGTCACTTCCGAACGACGACGTCGACCTTGCGGACTACGCTGGGTTTGGCCGCGACCTCAAAGCATGGAAAAAGGTGCGCGAGGAGGCGCTCCACGGGTTTGTTCTGTGCTCCGATGATCGCCTCTATCACACTGTAATTGCAGAGATAGCTCTCTCATCATGGGACAAGAAGGTCAACCGGCCCGACCGAACCACCGAACGGTCGGAGCGTGCTCGCAGGGCTGCTCAGGCACGATGGGCAAATGCTCCGAGCAATGCTCAAAGCATGCCCGATGCAATGCCAGAGCACCCCAAGCATATGCTCGACGCATCGACAGAGCATGCTCCGAGCAATGCTCGTGAGCATCCAAAACATGCTCCAAGCAATGCCTTGAATAGAAGGGAAGAGAAAGGAAAAGAAGAGACGCAGCAGCCGCGCGAGCATCATGCTCCGAGCATTGCCCAGAGCATGCCCGAGCATCCCAAGCATGCGCCCGAGCATCCCAGGCCGGAAGCCCTCGTCAAAGCCATCACCGACGACTACGATCGCATCGATCGCATCTGCCGAGCCGCAATCCCCGACGAGGTCTCCTGGCCCATCAAGGCCTCACCAACCGTCGAGCCGATGCCCCTCCTGTTCCGCGAATTCGACGAGCAGGTCATAACCCAAGCCCTTGTCATAACAGCCAAAAAATGGGCAGCATCCGGAACAGTCCCGCGCACCTGGGGCCTCACCGCCAAAGCCGTCCGCGAGCACATCGAGGACAGCCGAAAGCCTCGCCCGCAGAGCCCGCAACGCCAGCAAAATGGCGCCCCAACTGGTATAGGAACCGGCCCAAACGGTATGGTCCTCAGGGCCGACCTCGACCGCCAGCAGGAAGAGGCAATCGCCAAGTACTCCGACGACACATGGGAGCGCTTCGTCCGCGCCTACCGCGAAAGCGCCACCTGGCAGACCTTCCTCGGTCCGGAGCCCAACAAGCCAAATTGCCGGGCGCCATTGAAATTCCTCGAAAAATACGGCTACCGCGGAGACCTCAAACCCCCAAGCACCGAAACCGTCGCCTCCCTGTGGGAAGCCGCCATCGACGCTTTCCGGGCATCCGAAGGCGAGGACTGGCCGCGCCACCTCGGCCCGAACCCCGTCGAGCCCAACTGTCGAGCCCCGCGTAAGATCCTGGAAGCCAAGGGATATCCGCGCTTGATCGTTGTGGACGGCACGGTCCAGCCCGAGCCGGCAGCAGCAGGGGGGCAATGATGGACGCAACCACCGCGCTATCCGCCGCCCGCATCGAGGACGCCATCTGCCATGCCCTCCGCGGCGAGTACCTCACCATGCGCGAGATCGCTGCCAAGCTCGCCCAGGCCGGCCACCATCTCCCCCGCGCGCAGCTGTGCGAGGTGGTGTGGCGCCTTGAGGAGCAGGGCATTTTGGGGGTACACAAATCCAAGGGTCGCCGGATGTACCGGCTCGACTGGAGATGGCGGCGATGAATGCAAGGCACTCCGGGATCGTAGGCAAACACATCGTGTGGACAGAGGCGCGGGTGGCGCTCGCGCTCGTGATGTGGACGGATGGCAAAACCGCACAGCAGATTGCCGATGTGATCAACGAGATGCCGGGCCCGACCGTGTCGGCGCACGCGGTGATCGGCATGGCGTGGCGGCGGAAATTTCCACGTCATGCCCATGCGGCCGACCTCACGAAGGCGAGGGAGGCGCAAGCGCAATATGTCGCTGTGCGGCGGGCTATTCCGCGCTCGGCGCCGGTCAAGAAGAGCAGGAAGAAATCGCGGGTGCACAAGCGGTTTGCGAGAAAGGCTGGAGAGATCGCCCCGCGCCCGCCGGCGCCGGTCCAGCCGCTGCTCACGGCTCCGGTCTTGCCGCATGACCTCTACCAGGTGACGATGCCGCCGCCGATCGAGCCTGTCCGTGCCAAGATCCTGGGCCTGTTGGTCCGGCGCGCAGGGCACCTGCTGCTCCGGGAGCGGGCGGCGGAGCTGGCGCGGCTCGCGGCGCTGCGCCGGCCGAAGCCGCCTCCGAAGCCCAAACTGGTCCAGACGCCAGCGGCAAAGCCTCCCCCGTCGAAGTGGATACCGCGGTCCGAGTGCCTGTACCGGTGCATGTGCGGGCGGGGCTTCGAAACCATGGGGGAGTTGTGGCCGCACCAGGATGCGTGTGCGACGCATCAGCGCTTGACGGCGCCCGTCAGCGGGCGTATGGGCGATGAGTCGAGCGCTGGCACAGGGCCGGACGCCAAGCGGCAAGGAGGCCGGATGTGACGTGCACCCCCACAAAACCTAAAGATGGCAGCAGCAACGTTGTCGGTGCGTTCGCCTGTCTCGCCTTCTTCGGCGCGATCCTCGTTTGCATCGGGCTCGGCTTCGCCTTTGGTGCTGCAATCGGATTTGTCGCCTCCGCAATCGGATTTGTCGCCTCCGGCGTGCTCTGTCTTGCCATTGGCGTGCCCGTGGTCATCAAGTCATGAAGGTCACCATCTCCCCCTCGAACGAGATCGTTGATCTGGTGACGGTGTTCCCCGGCGCCGAGGCGTACGCGGCCGCCGAGGAGCAACTGCGTGCGGTCGGGCACGTCGAGATCGCGGACCTCGACGGTGAGGTTCAGCACGTCGTGGCGGCCTACCCGTGGCTCGGGCCGATGTCCGAGGTGGCGGCGATCTCGCGCATCACGTCGATGCTGGAGGCGCACTCGCTGTGGACGACGCACAAATGCCGCGGCGTGGCTGGCGACATCCTCGCGTCGTTGCTGGCGATGCACCCGTCGGCGCGGCGCGACCTCGCCGAGCGGCTGCTGAAGGACGTGCCTTCCGGCGAGACGACGCCGTCCGACCGCACGAGGATGGTCTGATGGCAGAGGATCACTTCGTGCTGAAGGCGCGGACCGCTGAAGCCAAGAAAACCTACCGCGAGGGCGTCATGGCCGGCTTGAACATGGCCGCCGATCTGCTCGCGGTTCAGCAGGACCTATCCTCTCCAGACATCGAGGCGGCGCGACGGGCAATCCTGAGCCTGCGCGAGCAGGTCAGAATGCTGGCGGTGGCGACATGAGCGCCTGGCGCGACCACGCGGAGGCTTTGTGGGGCCGGATGCCGGCGCGATCGATGTCGATCGTGCTGGGCGTGAGCGATCGCACGGCCGAACGCTGGTTGAGCCGCGACGATTGCCCCGGGAGGGTGCAGGACTGGCTTGCGCGAGCTGTGTCGATCTCGCCGGCGGACGCGCGGGCGTACGGGATGATGCTGCGGGCTGCGTACGAGTTCGCCGGGCCTGGCCGGGTGATGCGGATCGCGACGCGGGTGATGGAGGATACCAGCATGCCCGCGTCCAAACATGGGCTCTGGGAATCGGTCCCAACGATGAACCCGCCGCCGCGGTCGGGCGGCAAGGCGGCGGCACGGGAGGCGAGGCATGGCCGAGATTGACGCAGCGCGGATCGCACACCTGCACGCGATTGCCCGCGCGACGCTTGACCGTGGGGCGGAGGCCCTGTCGGACATGATCAGGCCAGCCGGGAAGATCCTGCTGCTCGTGGTGCTGTTCATCGTGGTCGCCACGTGGCTGCCTGCTGTGTCGGTGTGGCCATGACCCGGCGTGTGCATGCGGTCCGTAGACGGGATATGTCTGTGTTCCACATTCGGATCATGCCCGCCCTGAAGGCGAAGATTGACGGTGCCGCGGCCGAGTCTGGGGTATCGGTCAATCAATGGGCGGAGCTGGTGCTGGCCGAAGCGGTGACGCGGCCGTTGCCGGCGCGGCCGCAGCCGAACCCGGTGTGGCCGTCATGAGCGCCGTGGTGATCCTCAGTCCTGCAGCCGCAGCCGAGGCAGTGTGCCACGAGGAGCAGTTGCGCATCTGGGCGCACGACGACATCATCGGCGCGCTGGCGATGACCGACTTTCTGCGCGACGACATGAGCTACGACGACGGGATCGAGCTCGAGCGGCTGATCATGCACGAGCTGAAGGACATCATCGCGTCGGCGTTTGACCATCCGGAGGCGCGGACGCTGCTGGTGGCGAGGGATCGCACATGACGGTCGCGCTCACGATTCTCGATGCCATCGCTGTTGTTGCCGCGTGCGCGGTGGTGTGCGGCTGCATCGCCTGCTGCATCATGGTGATCGGGTCGGACGACAGCGGAGCGGGGCGGCTATGAGCAGCGACGAGCGCGACTTCGATCAGGAACTGGCGGACGATCTGGGGCGGGACGAGTACGACCGCGTTGTGGCCGAGAACGCGGCGTTCAAGGCTGATGTTGCCCGGCTACGCGATGTGGCCATCGGCTATGTGGAGAAGGTGAAGGAAAACGAACTGCTGCGGGCAGAGGTGGCGCGGCTCATCGCGCCGGTCGACACGGCGCGCATCGGCGAGAAGTCGGGGCAGGCGATCACGGCCGAGGTGCTGGCGATGTACGGCCTCGCGCAGGACGCCGCGATGGAGGTGGCCGGCCAGGTGCTCGTGACGATGTGGCTGGCGGGCTTGCAGGTGGTGAGGCGCGACGCCCGTGCGGAAGCGATCGACGAGGGCAAGGACCTGCCGGGCACCGAGGGGGCGATGTTGCGGTTTATCAAGCGGCTCGACCTTGAGCAGGTGCGCGCCTGGATCAACGAGGAGCTGGCGCGCGGGACGGGGCCGAGCGCGCGGTTCGATGTGGCGGTGAGCGCGGCGTCGTTCATCCTGGCGCAGGCGATCATGTCGGTAAAGGAGCGCGGGGTGGCGACGAAGGATGTGCTGGCGCGGGTGCCGGGCGCGGTGCACGCGCGCATCCAGGAGGCTGTAGACGCGGCCAAGCCGCGGATCGTGGGAGGGACGGAGCGATGAGCGGTGCTATGGAGACGTGGGTCGTTGACCAGGAGAAGCTCCATCCTGAAGCGGCGTACCAACGCGAGACAGCGCTGATCGCGTACGGGGCGCTGAAGGCGATGTGCGGCTCGAACGGCGAACTCACGCTCGTCGTGAAGGTGCTGGAGGAGCGACTGTGGCCCAAGCCGGTCGCGGTGGCGACCGTGGTGCATCCCGAGCACCCGGCGCGCGAGAAGGTGCCGTTCTGATGGGAGGACGCGAGACATGAGCGAAGCGGAAGCTATGATGATCATCAGCGGCCTCTGCGCGCTGGCCGGCCTTGTCATTGGGGCCGCGATTGTTATCATCGGGGGGCGATTTCGATGACCGCCCCGAGCCTGCAGCGCCCATGGCGATGCGACGCGACCGGGAATCCGGTCGGCACAGATGCCAGAATGATCGGGGCGTCGCCGTGCGACTGCCAAGGATGCCGGGCCGCCTCCGCGCTCGACGCGGCCCGCGCCCGGATCGTCGAGCTGGAGGCCGTGATCATCTGTGAGCGCGAAAGCGGTGTCTGCGTGATGGTGCACGACCCGGAGCGGGAACCCTGCACGGTCGAGAACTGCCGCGTGCTGGCTGCGCGCGCCGCCCGCGCCCTCCTGGAGCCGCCCCATGGTTGACCGGATCGAGGCGGCGGCGATCGCGTTATGGCTCGAAGCTTCCCATAGGCAATGGAAGTGGGATGAAATCGGTGACAAAGCACAGGAGCTATGGCGAAAATCAGCCCGTGTAGCCCTTGCCGCAGCCGATACAACGGCGTGGCAGCCGATCGAGACGGCGCCGAGGGATCGCCCGATTGATGTTTGGCTCGGTCGTCCCGAAGACGATGATATGATCGGATTTTATTGCCTGGATGGAACGCGGCGGTCCTGCCAATGGATGCTGCAAACCGATGTTCCTGGCAGGCATCTGCTACGCCCAATCGGGGGCCTCGGCGGCCCGTGCTCTGTCGTCCCGACGCATTGGCGTGACATCCCGCCCCCGCCCAAGGGAAATCCTGATGGCTGACCTCACCCCACTGATCGAGCGGCTGCGCGCGGCGACCGGGCCGGATCGCAGGCTTGATAGCTTCGTCAACGTCCTCACAGCGTCCACCACATGCTTGGTCGTCTCCATCATTGGCGAGCACGTTGGCGCCAGCCCCTTCTGGCTGGTCGCCGGGGGAGGCCTCGCTGCGATGCTGTGGGAGAGATTTTTATGCATTCCCGATGCCGCCACTCGGCCGCAGGAGCGCACATGACGCGCAACATCACGAAGCCGGGGCCGCTCGCGGTCTACCTCGATTACGTCGTCGGCGAGGGCGACCCCGACGAGTACATGCCGATCGACACGCTGGTGCGGTCGGAATGGAAGATCATCATTACGGCGCTGAAGGAAAGCGTGGACCTGCGCGAGCAGATCGACGTGATGTCGAAGCTGAACCGGGAGATTGACGCCACGCTCGCGACCATTGACGAACATTCGGTCGACCTCCCGTGGCTGCCGATAGCAACCGCTCCGCATACCGGCGAGCCTGTTCTGTGTTGGCGACAGCGTTGGGGCGCAGCGTATCTTCTGGTCTGGAAAACCAATCATCGGATCGTCGCCGGGCACCAAGGGCCGCATTTCGACGCAGATGCCGCGCTGGCCGAGAGCTATTTCGGCGACCCCAACGAGATGGACGATTTTGACTACGCGCAGGCTGATGGCATGCCGACGCATTGGCTGCCGTTCGCTTTGCCCCAGGAGGAACCCCATGTCGAAGCGGATCGAGCTGGAGCCCCTGCCGCGCAAGACCGCGAAGGCGGTGCGCCGGTTCTCGACGTCGAAGCCATCCGGCGGCGGAACGACGAAGCTCTCCGCCGCGCCGGGTGGCAGCAGCGGGACGAAGAAGCGGGGGGCGAGCCGCCGCAAGTCCCGTCCGCCGAGCAGCAAGCGGCGGAAGGAGAACCGAAGTGAAAAAGCCACGTAGACCGCGGGCCGCAGCGCGAGCATCTGTTGTGAGGCGCTCGTCGGCGAGACCGCGCACAGTCGAGGAGATCGACCTCGCCATCCGCTCATCTGCGAGGGCGAAGCGTGTGCCTACGGGTCGCCGGCGAGGGCCGCGGCTGCGCATTGGCGCCGTTCGGCGAACGCGAGTGGTCGAGAAGACGCTGCTCGACTTCAGGAGGGCGTTTGGCATGATCCTGGGGCCGATCCCGCCTGGCAGCCCGCTGGCCGGCGCGGCGTATTCACAGGACGGGTTGGTCTTCGACACGAAGGGTCATCCGCTCGATCCGCAGCCGACGCAGGAGGCGATTGCGGCGGCCGAATCCGCCGCGTGGCGCGCGCCCGAGCCTGAAGGCGAGGCGCACCACCCGACTGGCTCCCAGGTCGACGTGGAGCACACGGCGTCGGTCGGCGACAAGAAGCGGGCCGAGATCGCCGCTCGGGCCACGGCGCGGCGCGCGGAATCCGATGCCATCCAGCATGCCGAAGCGGAGCGTGTGCACCGGGAGCGCAACCAGGGCCTCGTCGACGCCGCTCTGATCCAGGCGTTCGTGGCGGTGACCCAGCTCACCCAGACGCCGGTCGTGTTTGTCGATCGGCAGACGGCTGACGCGCTGGTGCGCCGGCTTGTTCCCCGCGAGCCGTTAAGCGACAACGTGGGAGGCA
>Ga0307479_10005634_pt1 | contig 11462 bp, 8 predicted proteins | sample atmos_gasesECM4C_FD_203743 | JGI IMG/M metagenome (GOLD analysis project Ga0307479, IMG submission 203743) | Hardwood forest soil microbial communities from Morgan-Monroe State Forest, Indiana, United States - atmos_gasesECM4C_515 | ecosystem: Environmental > Terrestrial > Soil > Temperate... | reverse complement strand
CAGGCTTGATCCGCGAAAACAATATTTCTACCCCTACTGTAGCCACGACTCCAATCGCGGATGCCAGGCAGAGCCACAGCGTATCTTCGACATTCGTTCCGGCCGAGACATGGCGGTCCCAGAGAGGCACTCCGACGCAAATCACGATCGCGAACGAGGAGCTGGCACCGAAGTTCTTGATGGTGCTGATCGCGTAAAATCCCAGAAAAAATGAAGCTATGACCCAGAGAAGATGCAGCGTTGGTATGCTGATGACGAACCAGGCCGAAGCCAAAAGATATGCGCCGCCGATTCCGGTCAAGGAGAGGATCGACGCAGCCGATTTGAGTGTGGCTTGAGAGCTCTCTCGAGAAACGATGAGCGCGTAAATTGATCCTTGGAACGCGTAAGGGATGCGGAATGCCATGCAGATCACCATGACGAGGGTCGCGGCAATAACCATTCGTGCGACCAACGCTGCTCTGTCCCGGTACGGTGACAGTTCCTGTTTAAGAAACTCTCCTAACCAAGACAGGGAAGAGGGCGCCGCAGAGACGCTTTGTACGGCGGTAGCCATGCTCACTTCCCGCGAATCGTCACAACCGCAGATTCGCCAATCCGAAAGAGTTCTGGCGCGGGATTCTCTACCCGCACTCGAACCGGGTACCTGGCAGCCAGGTGTACCCAGTTGAGCGTTCGCTGGACGTCCGGCAGGCCTTTATCCAGTTTTCCGATGACATCGGGATCAGGGGTGACTCCAAACCCGACGCTGTCCACGATGCCCGAGAATCGAACGTCAGGCTTGGATAGGACGTAAACATCGGCCCGCATTCCCGGTTTAATATGCGACAGTTGCCCTTCACGAAAGTTCCCAATGGCCCACCACGTGCGCGCGTCAATTAAAGTGAAGACATCCTGCCCCACATGGGCGTAAGCCCCTTCCGAAATCGTCAGATTTGTGACCAGAGCGTCAAACGGCGCATAAACTTGGCAGTTATTGAGGTTGTATCGGGCGTCCTTCACGGCCGATTCACGCGCGCCTCGCTGGTTGACCAGAGGCTCGAGTGTTGTGACCGCGTTATGTGCTTGCTCGTGTTGCGCCTTGCTCTGTTCGAGACCTGCCTTAGACCGCTCGTATTGCGCTTGGGCAGATTGGAGGCCTGCCTGAGAAAGCCTCAGTTGCGAATCCGCTTGCTTCAGTGCTTCCGACTGCGCGATTTCAGAGGTCCTTGCACGGTCCACCTGATCGACGGTGACGAATTGCTTTGCCAGAAGCGGCTCGAGACGGTGCAAATTGTTGCTCGCGTACGTCCACTCTGCTTTTGCCCGGCTCACCCCTTGTTCGGAATTGGCCACGTCCGCCCGCGCTTGTTCGACGGCCGCCGCCCCGCGTGCCACGTCGGCCTGGGAACTGGAAATATTCGCTTTGGCAACGGAGACGCCGCTCACCAGCGCATTGATTCTCCGCTGCTCGTCAGCGATTTGCCCTTCGAGGGCGGCCTGGTCCGAAAGAGCTTTCTCGAACGCGTACTGATACGGTCGCTCATCAATTTCGTAGAGCAGTTCGCCTTTCTTGACGAACTGGTTGTCTCGCACGTTCAGGCGGACAATTGGACCCTCGACTTGCGGAGCGATCCCGATCACGTTGGCGAAGACTTCGGCGTCGTCCGTTCGCGGAGAGTGGTTGGCGTGGTACAGCACACCGAGTCCCAGGATGATTGCCGCCAGTAGTATGCCGATGCTCACCCAGCGGCTAAGCTGCTTTGTGTTTGTCGTGGCCAAATCAAGTTCCATGGTCTTCTTGCCTCGCTGCCGAGAATTGCAGTAAGAGAAATCCTTATACGAGCCGCTAATAAAAAAAGATGAGCCACAGCAGGAAGGTGAAGAGTGCAGCCAGGCTCGGATAAGCCAGCAACGGTAATGCTACCTTCACCCGGAAACGCAACAACGCCAACTGGACGAGGGCCGTCAGCACGATCGCCACGACGAAACACAGCAGCCATGCCGGGAAAAACGAACCCAGTACATCCACGGACGGCGCCCGGGAGCAACTCGATAGTAGCGGCGCCACCAGCAGGAAGGGGAGAAGTCTTACGAAGCGTGAATCTCGAAGGGGAGTCATGGCCTGGGTTTCGTTGCGTTCGATTGAATTGAGTCCCCCGCTCTGAAAGCCAAAGCGGCCAGAGTCGTAAGGACCTGCGTGCGGGCGAGGACGTCGGTTGAGCGAGCTTGCGCGAGTGTTCGTTGCGCTGCGGTCACGTCCAGCAGATTGCGAAGCCCATAGTTATAGGATTCGAGGGCGGCATCGTAGGAACGGCCAGCGGCTTCGAGCAGCGAAGTCGCGGCTTCGCGCTGGCGCAAGGCAGTATTCAAATCGGAGTATGCCGCCCAAACTTCGTTCGCGATCTGATCGCGCGAAACGTGGATTTGAGCCTCCGCCTCATGGACGTTGGCTTCCGCTTGCGCGAGCCTATTTTTTCGTGCCCTGCCGTCGAATACGATCCAATTCAAGCCAAGGGCCATGCCACCCGCCAGGCCTGCTGTTTGTCCCCAGGGAAATTGCTGTTGCAACCCGTACAGCGACTGCGCGGTTGGCGTAGCGGTGAAATTCAGTGAGGGATAGTAGGCGGCACGCGCTTCTTTCACTCTGGCTTTCGCTGTTTGGACGTCGGCGACCCGCTGAAGGAGGTCAGGTCGCTGCGCCAATGCGCGATCCATCGCAGAGTTGACTGTGTCGTCGATGGTGCTCGGAATTGTCAGCTCTCGCAGTGGTTGGACGTGTATGGCAGTTTGTGGAAGCGTTCCGAGAGCGGTAGCCAGGTTTCCCTGAGCGATTTCCTCGGTTCCGAGCACTGCCTGCAGTTCGTATTCCGCCTGTGCGGTAGCGCTGCGGGCTTCGAGTACGTCGGGGAGAGTCGCCAGGCCATTCTTCAAACGCTCTTCGGCCGCTTGCTGCACGGCCTGCGCGTTCGAAAGATTCGCCCGGGCAGCTTCTTCCTGGCCTGAGGCATTCAAGAGTTGGTAGTAGCCCTGCTCGACTCGGTAAATCACTTCGCGGTGTGTGTCATTAAACGCGAAGTTCGCGCCGAGGGACTCGGCTTTTGCAGCGTTGATTCGGCCGGTCCGCGCGCCGAAGTCAAAGATCGTGTAATTCAGATTCAACACGACCTGAAAGTCGCCGATTGTCTGACGGAAGAAACGGTCTGCCAGGTAAGCTTGTTCGCGGTCAACCCCAGCGAGTGCCGCTGCCGCCACCGTGGGATAGAGCTCGCTGCGCGCGATGCCCCAAGCGGCGGCTTGCGCGCGGGCGCGCTCCCACGCAACGCGCGTCTCCGGATTGTGCGATTCGGCGAGATCGATGAGCTCCGGCAAGGAGTAGTTCTTCGCCGGATCGAAGTTGAGTTTGGGTTCGGTGAGATTTCTCGCGTCCGCTTCGCTCCTCGCCTCCCCAAGTCCATGCCAAGGATGGTCTGGTGACGCAGGCGCATTTTGGGCAAGAGCACGACTCACGGGCTGCAAAAGAACAAATACAATCGCGGCACGAGCTAGCACTCGGGCAGAACCTGGTGGGAATATTGACTGCCGTAGTATGGGTCCAGTTGTTCGCAGGAAATCACCGCCGCAGCGCAGGCTGAGCTGATCAATGCGAATGCGAGCCATTCTCAATCGGGATTGAAATACCACGTTTTATCAACTCGCTGGTCTATTGTAGGTCTTGAAGTGGCCGCGCCCAAGCGCTGATTCAGTGGCCCGTGACGCGAACCAGCATTTCCTGCCCGCTGCTAAGCGTGATCTTCTGGTGTCCATGGAATGCAGTAGTTCCCAGGCCGCCGACGCCTCCGATGATCGATCCAATCCCGGCCCCTTTGCCCCCGCCGAAAATTCCGCCCAGCAAGGCACCGGCGCCGGCGCCGATTGCTGTGTGCTCGATGGTTTTGCGGCCACGGCCTCCTGACTCGATCGCACCCTCGACATCGACCTTCTCACCTGAAGGTGCGTGGTAGAGCTCGACAACTTCTGCGTGAATCGGAGCGCGACGGCCATCAGACATAACCAGGCGGTCGAAGCGAAGCACCATGCTCGTATGGCCTTTGACTCTGCCGGATATGTCAATTTGCGCGATGTGACCGTACACACGGGCATTCCGGTATTCGCCCTGATCGACGACGGTTGCGCTGAACGGATCGCCCACTTGCGAATCAGTGCTCGTCAGCGTGTCGTCCAAGCGAATGCGCAGCGCGGTGTCGTCGGGAACGGCAAAGTTCGCGGTGGTGGCAAGCAACGGGGCAGTCACCATCATGACCACTGCCAGGAGAAAACCTGAAGCGGTCGCAAAGGATGGAACTGAAAACCGTTTGAAATGGCGATTCATCGAAGTCCCCTCCTCATTCAGAAAAACTTGGATAAGTGGGCGTCCACTGCGCCTTCAGCACGCGCTGGCGCAGTTCGTCTTCGCTGGTCTTCGGAGCCAGTCCCTGTTTTTGAGCCTCAATTCCAACCGCGACCGCAATATCCACGGCGACCCGCCTGCTGTCTTTCAGGGGAGAAAGCAGGGACGCGGAAGGATCTTTGAGGGCGGGCGAATTCGCGGCAAGGGCGCGAGCTGCGGCCTGCATCATCGAGTCGGTGACCCGGCGAGCGCCGGAAGCGACAACGGCAAGTCCCATTGCCGGAAAAATATGGACGTTGTTGCATTGTGCGATCGTAATCTCGCGGCCGTTGTAGTTGACAGGCGCAAATGGAGAACCCGACGCGACCAGAGCGCGTCCGTCTGTCCAACGAATCAAATCCTCTGCCGTTGCTTCGGATTTTGAGGTGGGATTTGAAAGCGGAAAAATAATGGGACGCTCGACCTTTCGCGCCATTTCGCGAACGATTGGCTCAGAGAAAGCACCCCCAACCGTGGAGAAACCGATCAGGGTTGTTGCATTGATTTTTCCGATCACGTCGGCCAGGCCGATGTGCCCGTTGGAAGTCCGGGGCCAATCGGAAACGCGGCTCTCCGGCTGTGCGTAAACGGCTTGCTCAAGAGAGAGATTCTTTCGACCGGAATGAAGTAGGCCATCTATGTCAATGACCCAGAAGCGGCTTCGCGCTTCGTCTTCAGACAATCCTTCCCCTTTCATTGCCGCGCGCAGGCCATCAGCGACACCGATTCCGGTCCCACCTGCTCCGAACATGACGATCTGCTGGTCTTTCAAACTCCTTCCAGCCACCTTGACCGCGCCGATAATTGCCCCAAGTGCAATCGCTGCGGTCACCTGGATGTCGTCGTTAAAGGTCAACAATTCGTCGCGATAGCGATTGAGGATGGGCCGGGCGTGCGGAGTCGCAAAGTCCTCCCATTGCAGGCACGTTCCCGGTAGCTCCTGCTTGACCGCTTGCACGAACTGATCGACGAAGTCGTAATAGGCTTGGCCCGTAATGCGTTCATGACGCCAGCCGAGGTACTCCGGATCGTTGAGCCGTTCTTTGTTGTTTGTGCCCACATCTAAGACGATCGGTAACGTTCGTTCCGGACGAATACCGCCAATGCCCGTGTAGAGCGAGAGCTTGCCAATAGAGATGCCGAGCCCGCCTGCGCCCTGATCACCGATGCCCAGAATGCGTTCGCCATCGGTTACCACGATTACATCGATCTCTTTATTAGGGCGATTCCGCAGAAGCTGTGGGATTGAGTCGCGCAAAGGGTATGGAATGAATAGTCCGCGAGCTTTGCGATAGATGTGGCTGAATTGTTCAATCGCTGTCGCAACTGTTGGCGTGTAAACCAGCGGTGTCATTTCTTCGATGTGGTCGGTGAGGAGTCTGTAAAAGAGAACCTCGTTGGTGTCCTGCAAAGCTCGCAAGTAGATATGCCGCTCGAGATCATTGTCTTTTTTCTGAAAAGCCTCGTAAGCGCGGACCACTTGTTCGTCTAGGGTTTCTACTTGTGGCGGCAGAAGTCCTAGCAGGCCAAATTTTGTCCTCTCCTCCTCCGTGAAAGCAGTGCCTTTGTTCAGCAAAGGAGTGTTCAGAAGATCCGTCCCACGCGGAAAATCCGGTGAACTTGACTGCCTGACTTGTTGCGACGTAACCATTTGCGTATCCCTTTCTCCCTTTTTCTTTGAACGATTGAAATTCATCAGCGAAACAGGTTGACCTTGGCGAGGTCGATGATTTCATCGCCGCGTCCGCTGAGAACCGCTTTCATCATGAATAGGCTGAAGCCCTTCGCTTGTTCCAGAGTGATTGTCGGAGGCATCGAGAGTTCCTGACGCGAAACGAACACCTCAACCACGGCGGGACCGTCGTGCTTCAGAGCTTGCGCAATCATCGGCTCTACCTGGTCCGGCGTTCTGACCGTCAATCCCAGTACTCCGGCTCCTTCCGCGATCTTTGCGAAATCCGGGCTCTGTAGGTCAGTTCCAAACTCAAGGAAGCCGGACGCCTTCTGCTCCAGTTCCACAAAGGTCAGTGCTTGATTCTTGAAGATGATCACCTTCACCGGCAAGTTCTGTTGTTTCAGGGTAATGACATCCCCCATGAGCATCGAGAAACCGCCATCGCCCGAGAGTGAAATAACCTGGCGGCCGGGATAGGCAGCCTGCGCCCCTATAGCGTCTGGCAATGCGTTGGCCATCGATCCATGGTTGAAGGAACCTATGAGACGACGTTTCCCGTTCATGGTGAGATAGCGTGCGGACCAAATTACCGGCGTACCTACGTCGCAAGTAAAAACCGCGTCTTCGGTTGCGAGTTTGTCGATCACACGGGCAACATACTGGGGATGAATAGGCCCTTTGTTGGAATTAGCAGTTGCCAGGTCATCCAGGTCTTTGCGTGTCTTCCGATAGTGTTCCAGCGAATCTTTCAGGTGCTGTTGATATGAGTTCTGCTCCAGTTTGGGTAGCAGTGCTCGCAGCGTGGTCTTCGTGTCTCCAATGAGGCCGAAGTCCAGCTTGCTGCGGCGTCCCAGGTGCTCACCGCGAACGTCAATCTGCACGATGGCCGCGTCCTTGGGATAGAAATCCCGGTACGGAAAGTCCGTTCCGAGCATCAACAAGACTTCGCAGTTCATCATGGCGTGGTAGCCAGAGGAAAATCCGAGCAGGCCGGTCAAACCGACGTCAAACGGGTTGTCGTATTCAATAAATTCCTTGCCGCGCAGGGCATGCACAATGGGAGCCTGGAGCTTGTCAGCGACCTCTATCAGCTCTGCGTGGGCTCCGGCGCATCCCGCGCCCCCGAGGATCGTGATCTTTTTCGATCGATTCAGGAGTTCGGCAAGGATGTTGAGTTCTTCATCCGATGGACAAACGGTGGATTTCGGTTCGTGAAAACGTATACGCGTCCCCTGGACGGCATCTTTCAGAGCTACGTCCCCGGGCAACACAATCACGGAGACTCCACGCTTCGAGATTGCCGTCTGAATGGCGGTTTCCAGGATGCGAGGCATCTGGTCGGGATCGGAGACGAGCTCGCAGAAGTCGCTGCATTGCGCGAAGATATGTTTCGGGTCAGTCTCCTGAAAGTATCCGCTGCCAATCTCCCGACTCGGAATGTGCGCTGCAATAGCGAGTACTGGGACACGATTGCGCTGACAATCGTAGAGGCCGTTGATCAAATGCATATTCCCAGGTCCGCAGCTCCCGGCGCAGACGGCCAGCGTTCCCGTGAGATGCGCTTCGGCTCCGGCAGCAAAAGCCGCCACCTCTTCATGCCTCACGTGCACCCACTCAAGATTGTTCTTTACGCGTATTGAGTCCGTGATGCCGTTCAGCGAGTCGCCGACAACGCCGTAGATTCGCTGAACACCCGCCTCAGCAAGAACGTCCACCAACAGGTCCGCTATTTTTTTCGTCATGCCGCTACCTTTCTTTGGCTCTTGGCCACATCTTGCGGAATGAGACAGTGCAATTCGTTTTCCACCAAGGAGGGCACTAAGACCTTCTAGATGTACAACTTAAAAGCGGAGCATCGAGTATGCCCGCCAAGCGTCTAGCGTTTTCGTCAAGCCGTTGGCACAACAGAGCGCGCTCGCAGCCCTAGACAACAATCGGCATTCGAGATTTGCGCTTCACCCACGGAGCACAACAATTAGGTTCAGGACCAAGCAAGGAATGGCAGCCCGCGCAGGCGCACACTGCGCGAGAGCGAGGTTCGCGCCGCGCGAAAGAATGAGCAAGCCCTTGGGCTTATCGTGTTTTCCGGAATCTCGCCAATTGCCGAAACTCGGGCGTCGTGGTGCCAGCCTAAGCCTCTTTCTTTCAATAAACTGGGATTGGATAGGGGATTGCATTCCCGCTACAGGAATTTCATTCAGACCAAGACGATGGCGGAGCTTATGGTTCAAGAGAACATATACGAAGATGCGATTCATGAAGAGCGGACTCGAATTGCCGGGGAACTCGACACTCTCCTGCAGACATTCTTGAGTGCCTCGATGCAACTGGGCGTGGCGGCGGACAGCCTGCCTTCCCATTCACCGGTCAAACCACGATTGGATCGAGTTCTTCAGATAATGGACGAGGGGACAAAAGTGGGCCTGAACACGATTCAGAGCTGGCTGTCCCAGCCGCCGCCGAAAAGGAAACTAGAGAGCCGACTTTATCTCTCCGAGGAGGTGACAGCCAAAGAAAAGGAAATCATAGAAGCAGCTCTGCGAGAATGCCTAGGACGGCTGTTCGGAGCCTCAGGTGCCGCCGCGAAGTTAGGGATTGCGCGCTCCACGTTGGAATCGAAGATTCGATCACTCAAAATCAACAAGAACCACTTCAAGCCCTATCCGGGGACTTAAGGGCTCCCGTTTCCCAGAAATCGCTCGTAAATATGGCAACATGTTTCAAGTCGGCAGGTTGAGCTTCTTCAAAAACGCGGCATATCGCGGGTCGTTGCGCAAGCTCTTCAGTAGCGGGTCCACTTTCGTTCCTATCAGGCCGCCGTCACGTTGGGCATAAGCTCGGTCCAGCCACTCGAACGCTTCGTCGGACTGGTTCCGGAAAGCATCAACCTCGGCGATCTGGTACGCACCACCTTCATGGTATTTCGCAATTAGCTCCCTCAATGCGCTGTCCGACTCTCTTTTCCGAGCAAGAGCGTAGTACGCCATCGCATACAGATATGCACGGAGGAAAGGATGGCGTACGAGCTCGATTTCCGGCAAAGCATCCTGAGGCCGCCCTTGCATCACATGGATTTCGCTTAACAGGCTGGGGCCGGGCCAAGCATCGGGGCTCAGTTCAAGCCCCTTCTTGACGTCCGCTGCGGCTTCGTCTAGCTGCCCCATGAAAAACTTGGTCTCTCCAAGTTGCTCCCAACTATTTGCATTGAGCGGATCCAAGTCCACGGCTCGGCGATGCAATGGAAGTGCTTCGTCAAGGCGGCCGAGAATGGCTGCCGAGGAAGCCGCCAATCGTACAAATTCGGGATCTCCGGGTTCGAGAGCAATCGCCCTGTGGATGGAAGCATCCGCTCCAACCCAATCGAAGTCGACCTGTTGCTTAATCCGTCCCATTTGGGCGTGGGCGTCTGCCAGGTTCGGGTTCAGCGCTAAAGCTCGCTCAACTGCCTCACGCGCACGTCGGTGACCTTCTTCACTGGGAATAAGACCTGCGTTGGCCTGCCAGTTGCGCACCCGAGACAACCCAGCCCAAGCCAAAGCATAGGAGGGATCAAGCTGAATTGCTCGTTCATAATACCTCGCAGCCATGTCGGTATCTTTGTCGGTGCTCCGCTGAAAGAAGGAATATCCCTGCAAGTAGGCATCAAAGGCTTCCGGATTAACTGGGTGCGACTGGGCCAACTCTGCTTGCTGTTGCGAAGTCAAACGCACCCGGATTTCGTGCGCAACAGCCTTGGCTACATCGTCTTGGACATTGAGGATGTCTTTCGCCAGATAGTCGTAATCCTGGGACCACAGGTGCGTTTGATCCTTCACCTGAATAAGCTGAGCGGTAAGGCGTATGCGATTTCCGCTTTCACGGAGGCTGTTTTCCAGCACATACTGCACAGAAAGATCGCGTCCAATCTGGTCCAGGCGTTCGTCCTTGTGTTTGTATCCCATGACGGAGGTTCGCGCGATCACACCCAACTGTTCCGGGTTAAGCCTGCCTAACTGTGAAATCGTTTCCTCGGTCAAGCCGTCCGCAAGATATTCCTTATTGGGATCGCCGGTGAGATTCTCAAACGGCAGTACGGCAAGCATGATTTTTTGCGACTTTGGCGGCGTCATGCCCGAAAAGTGCCGCCAGGACGCAAAACAGACGACCACCAAAAGGACGGCAGACGCACGCACGACCGCAGCTTTCCGCCAGTTCTTTGGCGCTTTTGGAACCGCCTCATCTGCGGGGCCCCGGAGGGCGGGTTGTGTATCGGCCAGCGAACTTTCGGCGGTCGAGACCTGAACCGCGGCTTGTTTTGCGGTGTCTGCCGCTTCGTCAACCATGACATCCGCCGTGAACTGGTATCCCTTTCGAGCAATGGTGACGATCAAGCGGGTGTCTTCCGAGTCGTCAACCAGCGCCTTGCGCAAATGGGAGATGTATTGCGTCAGGTTTCCCTCTTCCACGAAGGTGTCTCCCCACACGGCTTGCAGCAATTCCTCTTTAGTGACCAAGCGGCTGGGGTTTTGCACCAGGAAGAGAAGAACGTCAAAGGCCTTAGGTGTGAGAGGGACCGGTGAATCGGCTCGAGACAGCGTGCGCTTCCGGGAATCCAGCGCAAACTGGCCGAAACGGTACAAGTAACCGTTGGCTAGGCTCGACTCTCTATCCTTACCGAGATCGCCCAATGCGAGAGCCATTCCGAATGCACTTTCACTGGAAGTTCCCATATTAAGGCTCTCAATTCGCGGGTGCCCTGCCACCCTGTGACTAACAATCAGCCCCGCGAGCATTGCTGAGTCGAAGCTTCGCGTGCGTACATGCTGCCCGAACTTCAAGATTGAAGGATCACAGCGAAGAAGACATCACGAAATCGAAGACTTTTTGAGTACCACGAGCAGGGGATGGATTGGTACTACTTTGCTCTGATCGCTCAAGTAGTTCTAGGAAGCCACAGTTCGCTAACGTGAACGATTCTGAGTTTTTCATACTTTTTCAGAGTTACCTGAAGGACTTCCCAAGGCCTCTCCTTGAGAATACGGCCCAGCACGGCCCAGATTCACCTCAAAAGAGGCCGTTCAGCAAGGGGGCTCGGATTTATGGCGACACAACCGGTAGCTTTCCGAGATGGTCATCAGGGTGTCGGTGACCTCGATGTGGTTCGCCAGCGTTTTAACGCACATGACAGCTCGGGCGGACAGCAACGCCACAACAAACTCCGGACAAACCACAATAGTCTCCATGACTCCGAAAGGATCATAAGCATTCGCGCCGCCATGAAGATAGTTTTGGATTTCATCCGGACGGCTAAGCTCGGGGATTTGACACCCGCGTTCTGGGATGGGGCCGAGCATTTTGAAAAAAGGGCAGCCCTGGAATCTGCGGTTGAGGAATTGGATC
>Ga0307479_10005633_pt1 | contig 11462 bp, 10 predicted proteins | sample atmos_gasesECM4C_FD_203743 | JGI IMG/M metagenome (GOLD analysis project Ga0307479, IMG submission 203743) | Hardwood forest soil microbial communities from Morgan-Monroe State Forest, Indiana, United States - atmos_gasesECM4C_515 | ecosystem: Environmental > Terrestrial > Soil > Temperate... | reverse complement strand
TACCTCCCCCCTTGCGGGGGAGGTCGACGATGCGAAGCATCGGCGGGAGGGGGGTGTCGCGGCGGAGGTCATGGGGCGTGGCTACCCCCCTCCCCAACTCTCCCCCACAAGGGAGGAAGAAGGAGAGAGCGTACAATGCACAAAGGCGTTCCCTGCTCATGTCTGAGCTCCGCCGGTTTCGAGCGTCTTCTGCATCGTGGTATTGGCGAGCCATTCGCCGTTGATGGTCACGGTGTTGCGCTGGCGCGCGACATAGCCGCGCTTTTTGAAAAACTCCTCGGCGTTGTCGCTGGCATCGACGGTGAGGCTCTTGGCGCCGCGGCTGCCGGCGAGCTTTTCCAGCGCGTCGCACAGCATCGAGGCGACGCCTTGGCCAGCGACGCTCGGATGCACATAGAGCATGTCGATGTGGTCCTTGCCTTTGAGCGCTGCAAAGCCGATCGGCGCATTCTGCAATGTGGCGATCAGCGTGAGTTCGCTCGCCAGGCGCTTGCCGAACTGCTCCTCGTCATCCGCAGCGCTAGTCCAGGCTTCCTGCTGCGCTTCGCTATAGTCGTCGCCGGTCAGCTGCTCGATCGCAGCGGCAAAGATCGCGGCGAGCATCGGCGTGTCCGCCGGCAGGAACGGCCGCATCGCGGGTTTGGGCAAGGTCTGTCCCATCGTGTTCACCACATGCCATACAACTTCAAAACCAGCGCCACGGCAGGTCGGCTCATCGCGCGATCTCCCAGGTGGTGCCATCCTTAGAGTCCTTGATCGCGACGCCCATGGCGGCAAGCTCATCGCGGATGCGATCGGATTCCTTGAAGTCTTTTCGCGCGCGGGCGGCGGTGCGATCCGAAATCAGACGATCGATTCGCGCCGCATCGATCCCGCTTGCCTGCTGCTTTCGTTCCTTCCATTCCTCCACACTCTCCGACAGAAAACCGACGAGCCGCAAGGAAGCGGCAAACTGGCCGCGGTCGCGTTCATTTCCGGAAGCCGCTTTGTTCCGCAAACCGTGCAATGCGGCAATCATCTGCGGCGTGTTCAGGTCGTCTGATAGTGCCTCGATGACGGCGTCGGTAGGCTGCTCGCCCCTGGCGTCCGCGACGACCGCATACCAGTCGTCGAGTGTCTTGGCACTTTCCTCCAATCCCTTCAACGTCCAGTCCATCGGAGAACGATAGTGCGCCTTCAACATATTCAGGCGCAGCACCTCGCCCGGCCAATCCGCCAGCAACTCCCGGATCGTGACGAAGTTGCCGAGGGACTTCGACATCTTGGTGTCCTCGACCTGCACGAATTCATTGTGCATCCAATAATTCGCCATCGCGCGCGTGCCGTGCGCGCAGCGCGACTGCGCGATTTCGTTCTCGTGATGCGGAAAGATCAAGTCGATGCCGCCGCCATGAATATCGAAGACATCCCCGAGATAAGCGGCGCTCATCGCCGAGCACTCGATGTGCCAGCCCGGACGTCCCCTGCCCCACGGGCTTTCCCATCCCGGCTCATCGCCTGACGATTGCTTCCACAAGACGAAATCAAGGGGACTCTTCTTGTGTGCGTCGACGGCAACGCGCGCACCCGGCCGCTGCTCGTCGAGCTTGCGGTGTGATAGCGCGCCGTAATCGGGCATTGACTGGACATCGAAGAGAACTTCGCCGCCGGCCTCATAAGCATGGCCGCGCGCGATCAATTGCTTGATCAGCGTCACCATATCGACCTTGCCGTCGGTGCGCGGCAGCACGAAATCGGTCGCACGCGGTTCGAACGTCGGCGGCAAGGCGCCCAGCGCCGCCGCATCGGAAGCGAATTGCGCGGCCGTCTTCTCCGTGACCTTGCGGATCGCCTCGTTCAGCGGCAGGCCCGGAAAATCCCGCGCCGCGCGCGCATTGATCTTGTCGTCGACGTCGGTGATGTTGCGCACATACGTGACGTGGTCCGCGCCATAGAGATGGCGCAGCAGGCGGAACAAGACGTCGAACACAATGATCGGGCGCGCGTTGCCGATGTGGGCGAAGTCATAGACTGTCGGCCCGCAGACATACATGCGCACGTTGTTGGGATCGAGCGGCACGAAGGGCCGCTTTTCCCCGCTCAGCGTATCGTAAAGGCGTAAATCCATGGAAATCCCGTACCCCCTGCGGCCGGGCGTCCAGTGATCTCATGTGAGAAAAGACGGCCTCAGCCAGCGAATCGCTAGCGCGTAATCTCGCGGCAAATGCCGCAAATGGCGAGGAAACCGTTCATGGAAGCACAATGGTCCAGCTTTGGGTGTTCCGTCAAGAGCCGCGAAAAAGCCGCTTTCGGCGACCAAATCGTGCGGCCCCGCCGCGTGGTTAATCATTCTTAATCCCTTGGGTGTATCCAATGAAGGCGGTTCCCTCATTCCTCGGTGCCTCATGCGATTCGTTCCGGCGCTCCTTGCCTGCGCATCCCTTGCCGCCGCGACGGCAGCCTCTGCCGAAACCCGCGTTTTCATCATCGCCAACCAGGCCGACGGCTACGGCGTCGACCAGTGTCTCGCCAAGGGCGACAAATGCGGCGCCCACGCGGCCCGTTCCTATTGCCAATCACGCGATTTTGCACAGGCCTCGTCCTATCGCCGGGTCGATGCCGATGAGATCACCGGCTCGGTGCCGAAATCAGCCGCCCACTGCCCGCGCGGCGGCTGCGATGAATATGTCGCCATCACCTGCGAGCGCTGAAAGGCCGAACTCGCGAGCCCCCGGCGCCACACCGGTGCCCCGGAAACGACGTGACGCTGCCGAAAGAAGCGGCTATGGGAAGCGCCTGCGGCTTGCCGGCTGCGGACGAACGCCCTAACGGCCGGATATGCCCAAGAAACTGCTGGCGAAACTATTGGCGACATTATTGACCGCTCCCCTTTGGCGACACCGACGATTGCTGGCCTGCGCTGCGCTCGCCGGCAGTCTTGCGCTGAGCACGGGCGCCTTCGCGCAGATGGATCAGGGTCCGGGAATGCCGCCGCAGCCCCCTGCGTCGGTCGGCGCACCGCCGGTCAATCCGATCTGCCCGCGGCTCGAAGCGCAGCTCTCGACCATCGACCGCGGCGGCAGCAATGACCCCGCCAAGGACGACCAGATCCGCCGCTACCAGGACGCCGCCACCAAGCAGCAGTCGGAACTCGATCGCGTGACACAGCAGGCCAGGCGCATGGGCTGCAACAGTTCCGGATTCTTCTCGCTGTTCTCTGGCCAGTCGGCGCAATGCGGCCCGGTCAACACCCAGATCGAGCAGATGCGGGCCAACCTCGATCAGATCACGGGCAGCCTGGAGCGGCTGCGCGGCGGCGGGTTCGGCGGCTTCAGCGCCGAGCGCGACAATCAGCGCCGCTCGGTCCTGACCGCGCTCGCGCAAAACAATTGCGGGCCGCAATATGCCAATGCCGCCGCCGGCCCCGGCAACTTCCTCAACAATCTGTTCGGCAACAACAACAATAATAACTATCCGGGCGCGCCCGGCGCCGATCTGGGTCCGCAATCCGGCACCTATCGTACCGTCTGCGTGCGCACCTGCGACGGCGGCTATTTCCCGATCTCGTTTGCCACCGTGCCGCAGCGCTTTCCCGACGACGAGAAGACCTGCAAGGCGCTTTGTCCGGCCACGGAAGCCAGTTTGTACGCCTACCGAAATCCCGGCGAGGACATCAACCAGGCCGTCTCGACCAACGGGGCGCCCTACACGGCGCTGCCGAATGCGTTCCATTTCCGCACCGAGTTCAATCCGTCCTGCGCCTGCAAGGCGCCGGGCCAGACCTGGTCGGACGCGCTGAAATCGATCGACGACAAGGCCGAGGCCGAGCAGCAAGGCGACATCATCGTCACCGAGGAGAGCGCGAAGAAGATGCAGCAGCGCACGCTGGCGAAGCCGGGGCCCACCTCCGGGAAAAAAGGCGCCCCGCCCGCTGCCGCAGCCAATGCACCGGCGCCCGATACGCCGGCCGCGCCTGCCGATTCCACGTCCGGCGCTGCGTCCGACAAGATCCGCACGGTCGGCCCGACCTTCATCCCGGCGCGTTAATCTATCCTTCGAACGCGTCTGCCGACGCGCGGCCGGCGCGGGCGAGAAGCGTTTCGTCGGGCTCCGGCAACGGCGTGCCCTTGTCGCGAAACCGGTTGGTGATGGGATAGCGGCGGTCGCGCCCGAAATTTTTCTGCGTGACCTTGACGCCCGGCGCCGCCTGCCGCCGCTTGTACTCGGCGATGTTGAGCAAATGGTCGATCCGCGCCACCGTCGCGCGATCAAAGCCCGCGGCCACGATCGAGGCCAGCGGCTCCTCCCGCTCGACCAGCCGCTCCAGGATCGCATCCAGCACGTCGTAGGGCGGCAATGAATCCTGGTCGGTCTGGTTTTCGCGCAGCTCCGCGGTCGGCGGGCGGGTGATGATGTTGACCGGGATGACCTCGCCGGACGGACCGAGCGCGCCATCGGGCTTCCAGGAATTGCGCAGGGCCGACAGACGAAACACCTCGGTCTTGTAGATATCCTTGATCGGATTGAAGCCGCCGTTCATGTCGCCGTACAACGTGGCGTAGCCCACCGACATTTCCGACTTGTTGCCGGTCGTCACCACCATCGCGCCGGTCTTGTTGGAAATCGCCATCAACAGCGTGCCGCGGGTACGCGCCTGCAGGTTCTCTTCCGTGATGTCGCGCGGCAGCCCTGCGAAGGTATCCGACAAGATCGCTTCAAAACCCTCCACGGCGTTTGCGATCGGCAGCACCTCGTAGCGGATGCCGAGATTGCCGGCGAGTTTTGCGGCGTCGTCGAGCGACACCTGGGCGGTGTAGCGATACGGCAACATGATGCCGCGCACGCGCTCTTCGCCCAACGCGTCGACCGCGATCGCCGCGCACAGCGCGGAATCGATGCCGCCGGAGATGCCGAGCAGCACGCCGGGAAATCCGTTCTTGCGCACGTAGTCGCGCAAGCCGAGCACGCAGGCCGCATAGTCGCCCGCATCGCCCTCGAGCACCGGCGTAATCGGGCCGGCACAGCGCCAGCCGTCCTCGCCCCTGGTCCAGCGCAGCGTCGTGATGTTCTCGGCAAAGGCAGGCAACTGCGCGGCCACCGAGAAGTCGGCGTTGAGCGCGAACGAGGCGCCGTCGAACACCAGTTCGTCCTGGCCGCCGACCTGGTTGAGGTAGATGAGCGGAAGCCCGCTCTCGGTGACACGGGCGACCACGATCGACAGCCGCACGTCGTTCTTGTCGCGCGCATAAGGCGAGCCGTTCGGGACCACCAGAATCTCGGCGCCGGTCTCCGCCAGGCACTCGACGACGTTCTCGTAGTCCTCGGACTCTTCGAGCCAGATGTCCTCGCAGATGGGAACGCCGACCCGGATTCCGCGGACGGTCACAGGGCCAGCGGCGGGCCCGCGCGCGAACAGGCGCTTTTCGTCGAACACGCCGTAGTTCGGCAGGTTGGCCTTGAAGCGAAGGGCGGCGATCCGCCCGCCGTCCAACAGCGCGCAGGCATTGTAGAGCTTGCCGTCCTCGACCCAGGGACTGCCGATCAGCACCGCCGGGCCGCCGTCGGCGGTTTCCCGCGCCAGCGTCTCGACCGCCGCGCGGCAGGCCGCCTGAAATGCCGGCTTCAGCACGAGGTCCTCGGGCGGATAACCCGTGATGAACAGCTCGGGCAACACCAGAAGATCGGCGCCGTCGGCGGCGGCGCGGACGCGGGCCGCGCGCGTCTTGGCGGCGTTGCCCTCGATATCCCCCACCGTCGGGTTCAACTGCGCCAGCGTGATCTTGAACTCAGTGGTTCGTTCGGTCATCATATATGCTCATATTGGGTATAACAATAGTGACCCTTGGCGCGCCGGACTGCAATCGCCAGCATTAGATCGCTCCTATGCGCTCGGCGAGGGCAAACAGCCAGAACAGCCCGGCCATCAGCAGCGCCACGCCGACCGCGGCCGAGCCCAAATCCTTGACCCGGCCGATCTGCGGATCGTGATTGGTGGTTAGCCGGTCGGCGAGCTTCTCGATTGCGGTGTTGAGCAGTTCCACGACCAGGACCAGCACCACCGCGCAGACCAGCTCGACCCGGCGCATCAGCGTCACCCCGACCAGCCACGCCAGCGGCAGCGACAGCACCAGCGCCACCAGTTCCTCGCGAACGGCCTGCTCCGAACGGATGGCAAAGGCCATGCCGTTACGCGAGTTGATCGTGGCCCGCCAGAACCGCAGCAATTCAGAAACCCGCGGCCGCCGGCACGGCCTTGACCTTGCCGCCGCGCTCCTGCTTGAGCAACTCCGCGATCAGGAACGCCATGTCGATCGACTGTTCGGCATTGAGACGCGGATCGCAGACCGTGTGATATCGGTCGTTGAGATCCTCGTCCGTGATGGCGCGCGCGCCGCCGATGCATTCGGTCACGTCCTGCCCGGTCATCTCCAGATGAACGCCGCCGGGATGGGTGCCTTCCGCCGCGTGGATGGCGAAGAAGCTCTTCACCTCCGACAGCACCCGGTCGAACGGGCGGGTCTTGTAGCCCGAGGTCGAGGTGATGGTGTTGCCGTGCATCGGATCGCACGACCACACCACGACGCGGCCCTCGCGCTTCACGGCTCGGATCAGAGGGGCGAGGTGATCGGCGACCTTGTCGGCGCCGAAGCGGTTGATCAGGGTCAGCCGCCCCGGCTCGTTGTCCGGGTTGAGCACGTCGATCAGCTTGAGCAGTTCGTCGGGTTTTAGCGACGGGCCGCATTTCAGACCGATCGGATTCCTGATGCCGCGGAAATACTCGACATGGCCGTGATCGAGCTGCCGGGTGCGGTCGCCAATCCAGATCATGTGGCCTGACGTGGCGTACCAGTCGCCGGTCGTGGAATCGACCCGCGTAAAAGCCTGCTCGTAGCCCAGCAGCAGCGCCTCGTGGCTGGTGTAGAAGTCGGTGGCGCGCAGCTCAGGATGGCTTTCGAGATCGAGCCCGCAGGCGCGCATGAAGTTCAGCGCGTCGGAAATGCGGTCGGCCAGTTCCTTGTAACGGCGCGACTGCGGGGAATCCTTCAAGAAGCCCAGCATCCACTGATGCACGCTGCCGAGATTGGCGAAGCCGCCGGTGGCGAACGCGCGCAACAGGTTCAACGTCGCCGCCGACTGCCGATACGCCATCAACTGGCGCTGCGGATCGGGCGTGCGCGCAGCTGCGGTAAAGGCGAAGTCGTTGACGATGTCGCCGCGGTAGCTCGGCAGCTCGACGCCGCCAACTTTTTCGGTCGGCTGTGAGCGCGGCTTGGCGAACTGGCCGGCAATGCGGCCGACCTTCACCACCGGCACCGCGCCGGCATAGGTCAGGACCACCGCCATCTGCAGCAGCACGCGGAAGAAGTCGCGGATGTTGTTGGCGCCGTGTTCGGCAAAGCTCTCGGCGCAGTCGCCGCCCTGCAACAGGAAGGCTTCTCCGGCGGCGACGCGGCCGAGCGCCTTTTTCAGGTTGCGTGCCTCGCCGGCGAAGACCAGCGGCGGGAAGGTGGCGAGCTGCGCCTCGACATCGGCCAACGCCTTGGCGTCGGGATAATCGGGCATCTGCAGCACCTTCTTGGCGCGCCAGCTGTCGGGGGTCCACCGCTCGGACATGGGGTCAACTCCTTGAGCAAAAACCGCAACTTGTCCGCCTTCGCTAAAGCTTCGGCGGACCAACACTGGAAAACCCGGCGAAGCCTTTGGCGTAGCCGGGCTGCGACTTGCGGAGGGCCGGTTTATACACAGGCTGTTGCACAACCGCCACTTAGATTTCATCTTCAAGCCAAACCCTTGCGGCGAAAGCTTAATTCGCATTTCCTTAAGAGAACGGCCAAAATCCGTTTTGGGGGCGATCTCGGTGGGCGAAGCTGAGCTGGACCACGTTTTTACCGACGACATTACCGTGCCCGCCACCGACGGATACAAGCTCGCCGCGACGCTGTTCCTGCCCCGCGGCGCCAAGCGCCACGCTGTCCTGATCAATTCGGCGACCGCGACGCCGCGCAAGATCTACCGGGGATTTGCCGGTTACCTCGCGCACCGGGGCTGCGCCGTCCTGACCTACGACTACCGCGGCATCGGCGGCTCCAGGCAGAAGGCGGTGGAGGGTTACAATCAGCCGAAATCGCTGGTCGGCTTCAAGGCCTCGATGTCGGACTGGGCGGCGCTGGACACGACCGCCGCGGTCAACTGGATGCGCGAGCGCTATCACAATATGCCGCTCGGCTATGTCGGGCATTCCTTCGGCGGCCAGGCGCTCGGCCTTCTCGCCAACAACACCGAGATATCGCGCGCACTTCTGATCGCGGCGCAGGCAGCCTACTGGAAGCTGATGGCCTCGCCCGAGCGCTACCGCGTCTACACCATGATGAATTTCATCGGCAGCCCCCTCGCCCGGCTGCTCGGCTATGCGCCGGGCTGGAGCGGCATCGGCGAGGACCTGCCGAAAGAGGCTTTTCTGCAGTGGGCGCGCTGGGTGATGAGCCCGCACTATCTGTTCGACGAGAAAAATCTCGCCGGCCTGCCCAACTTTGCCAGATATAACGGCGCGCTGCGCGCCATCTGCCTCGCCGACGATCCCTGGGCGACCCGGCCGGCGGTCGGACTGCTCTGCTCCGGCTTCACCGCAATCGAGCCCGATATTCTCACCGTCACGCCGGCTGAGGTCGGCGCCGCAAAAATCGGCCATTTCGGCTTCTTCCGCCCCGACCACCGCGACACGCTGTGGCGAGGTGCTGCGGAGTGGCTCGAGGCGGAGACGTAGCGGTTTGAGTAGGCGCGGTCGCATTCCCAGAATAACGTTTGCAGAATAACGTTTGCAGAAGGCGCCACACACACTGTCGTCATCGCCCGGCTTGACCGGGGGATCCAGTACGCCGCGGCCTGTCGGTTCGTCATTGACGTCTCTGGAATACTGGATCGTCCGCATTCGCCGACGATGACGACGGTTGGTTTGGCGCGTTCGCGTGCGTCAGATACGGCTCCGCGTTCTCGCAGCGCGAAGCGCTCGGGCTTTGCAAGAATACGTCCCTCGAAATAAGAGGGCGCAGGGAAGACCGGGTGCTCAGCGCGCGCCCGCGGCCCGTGTGCATTGGTAGAAAGCACACGGTAGTCACCACAGGTGGTGCCGGATCATCCGGCCTTCCCTGCGCAATGGTTTTAACGGCTTATATCGCGCTCTCCCCGGGGACCGGGCTCTTTTGCCCCCGTCACTTTCGTGGAATCGCTTCCGCGAAAGCTTAGCGCCAGCGTCGGGGCGCCAGGACCACACGGCTTTGCCGTCCGCTTCAAGCGCCGCTCGTCTAGCGTCGCCAAAGCGTCCACCGCATCCCGCCCCGCGTTCGTGACGACGCGTACGCCCCTCTTGCCGGGGCAGGACGGCGCGAACACTACGACTGATTTGGGTTTCTGAAAAAGCGAAATATTTTTTGCGCAGGGGCTGGACAGGTTTTTGCGCGCGGGACGTGATTTGCCCGTCGGGCAAGCCGGGGGACGCGAATCCATAAATTCGGAGTGGTCGGCGGACGTCGACTGAGGGGGCGCATCCGGACCCGAGTTCGGACATCGCGTGAGGTCCTGTCACTTCCGGTATTCTCCAATGAAGGGACCTTCTCGGGAGCCGTCGGCATGTCTCAGAGGTGCCATCAGCGACCGATACACCGCAGCAAACAGCAGCTCTATTCGATCACCTCATCGGCGTCCACCAATGGGAAAATCTATTTACCAGCGCGATGGTAATGTTTAGCCCATGTGGTCAAACCGATTTCTTTGGACGGGTCTATCGAGTGGTGTTGCCGTTGCGGCGTTGACGCTCGGCGAACTTTGGCTCGCATTTTTTCGTGTCGGGCACCAAAGACCCGACATGGACCTTCGCCCATATCGTCGACTTGGCACTTCCTGGCCTGATCGCCTATCCAGCGTGCTGGTACATGGCCATATTTCGCTATCGCAATTATTCACTGTACCAAACGATGGTGCTGGTTGGTGCAACATTTGCTGCGGTCACTGCTGTAGTTGCCGCATTCATGATAATCGGTGGCATCTATGTCGTCCTCACGACCTTCGCGGCGGCACAGTTATGGAAGGTTGCGTTATTAGCAGCCTCGGCGACATTCGCATATGCGCTCATGGTCGCGATCGGCGTAATCATCTTGATCGTGCCCTATGCGATTGTTGCCGCGCCGACGGCGCTGGCTCACCGCTGGTTGCTTTTGAAAATCTTTGCGCCGACAGGTCCCGCAACGCCCGGCGCGGCCAGCACTAGATTGAAGAGCTGACTGATCCGCAGGGCTTAAAGGTTTTGATCGAGCGCCCGTGCAAGCACCCTTCATGTTGCTGGGCGAAGGCAAGCAAGCCCATGATAATCAAAGCCGCTAAGACACATCCGGCTACGAGGTTCTGCATCATGGCAGCCACTCCACGGGGGTAGCACACTACGTAGTAGGCGACCGCGCTGCCAAAGATGATGGACGCCATGGGCGCGGCCGTCAATGCGCCGCAAAACCGATCGAGCCCGGTCGACCGGAGGCGGCAAGGCGGAACATGACCTAAATTTTCCGGCGCTCCGAGAAGCCGGGGGCTTTTCCTCCGATAGCGGCCGTGCAGCGGCCAGTGGAGCGCCACCACGAGGTTCTAAACGCCCAAGTACCTATTTCTACTATAACAATTGGGATTTCAATTTAGCCGGAGCTGTCTTTGAACGTCTCACTGGACGCACCGTATTTGAGGCGTTCCAAAAGGATTTGGCGGTTCCGCTGCAGTTGGAAGACTTCGACCCGTCTCGGCAAAGGATGCTGGGCTTTGAAGACCAGTCGCGATATTTAGCTTATCACTTCTTTCTGTCGGGGCGCGATATGGCTCGTCTTGGTCTTGCCATGGTGCGGGGTGGTACTTGGCAAGGTCAACAAATCATTCCGGAAGATTGGGTGAGAGCAAGCACGACGCCCCGTGTTTCAGCGTCAGATATTAACGGCCCTCTAAAAGACGGTTCGCTCGATTATGGATATCTTTGGTGGCTTCCAAACCAACAACGCGGACCTGAATGGTCACGATCATTTCTTGCCTTCGGCAATTACGGACAATTTATCCTTGGTCTGCCGACGTTAGACACGGTGATCGTTCATCGTCACGCGGTCAGCGACGAATTCGCAATTGCGCGAAACCTCGGTCGAGACCTTTCATCCCCGAAAGGTGTGTCGGTGTCGCAGTTCTTGACCATTGCCGACGCGATCCTTGCTGCACGTTCTACTTAAATAACTAAGCGGACATGGTCCCGGGGCGCTCTTTCTCAGGCCTATCCGCAAGGGGCCGCACGAACTGGTAGTTGCGGAAGGTCCGCAGGTCGGCTAAGTCCTAGTTTACGAAGAGTCTCCGTGCTCATTCGTCCTATCGCGCGACTGGCGAGCTAACGTGGAATCGACCACGGTGAAGCGCGAAGGGTTCCAACGCCGATCGCCTGGGCGACCAATCTGCTGGAAAAACAG
>Ga0307479_10005632_pt1 | contig 11466 bp, 12 predicted proteins | sample atmos_gasesECM4C_FD_203743 | JGI IMG/M metagenome (GOLD analysis project Ga0307479, IMG submission 203743) | Hardwood forest soil microbial communities from Morgan-Monroe State Forest, Indiana, United States - atmos_gasesECM4C_515 | ecosystem: Environmental > Terrestrial > Soil > Temperate... | reverse complement strand
GTGCGCGACAGGCCCCGGGAGAGTCCACCCCGGATTTCCTCGCGCGGGCAATGAGGGAAGACCACGGCTTCACAGTGCCTGGGCGGAGCCTGCGTGTCCCAGATGTGGTGGAGGGCCAGGAATAAAGTTCCTGCTGCTCCGAAGTCATCTGGTCATATGGCGTCTCGGCGTAGCGCCCAAAGGTGGCCTGGGCCTGGTCCGTGTCCGTGGTGGATTCGCACATGAGACATCTCCTTTCGCTTGTTTTCTCGAGTAGCGGCGGCCGTGATCAGTGATCGTCGGCTGGGGTTGCGTCGGTCATGGTGCCCACCAGCAGGCATGGTTCGTTGGATCGGTTGCTCCAGGCGTGGTTGACGCCGCGGATGATGACGGTGTCGCCGGGCTGCATGAGCACCTCGTCGGTGTCGGTGACGAGGTAGATTTCTCCGCGCACGCAGGTGAGGCAGTCCAGGGTGTCGGTGCGGTGCATGCTCGGGTGACGGGCCATGTCCGTCTCGCTGGGTAGGTGCTTTTGGCGCACCTCTTTGTTCAGTTCGGTCAGCACGTGGCGGTGTTCGGCGGCGTCGGGGCGGTCGGGCGGGATTTCCAGTGCCCGGCAGATGAATCCGTTGGGGAAGGGTTCGCGTTGCGCGCCCAGGCCAGGGGTTTGTGACCGGTCGCCTTCGATGGTGTTGTCGACGGGGGTTTCCTGGGTGGCCCACAGGGTGGCGCGCCAGAAGAAACCCTCGTGGGATTGCACATTGGTCAGTCCGTGTTGTAGGACCGCTGAGCGGCCATCAGGGTCGGGGCCGACGACGAATCGGTTCGGGTGGGTAGACACAGCAGAATTCCTTTCAATGGTGTTTCCACAGGGTTTTCAGGGCCGCTAAGCGGCGGGCTTGTTCATTGGCGCAATGCTCCCGTGGGGGGTCAGATCGCATCCGAACAATTCATGGACTAGTTGTGGACTGGCCACGATGCCGTCCGGCCGTACCGCCACCGGGTGTGAGACGTCTTTGGAAACGATCACGTTGAACGAGGCGGGCAGATCCGGTGGCGCAGTGTCGGGCGTGAGCAGCCGCCACGCGAGGTCATCGGCGCCGATGGTGTCGGGATTGACCCGTGTTCCTGGCGTGAAGGGCTCATTGCTGTCGCCGTATCCGATCGCGATTTGGGAGAAGCGAACAGACAGCGCCTCGGTGACGCCGGGCACCTGGCTTAGCGCCGCGAGAATGTCGTTGCGCATTTGTCGCTTTTTCTCGCCGGTGAGTGTGGCCAAAGTGGCGATCTGATGGGTGAATTCGATGAGCTGTTGTGCGTTGGGGCGGCGCTCGGCGTCATAGGAGTCAAGTAACGACTCGGGAGCGCCTAAACACAGCACGTGGTGCAGCTTCCAGGCCAGGTTGGCCGCGTCTTGAATTCCGGTGTTCATTCCCTGTCCGCCGGCGGGGCTGTGCGTGTGGGCGGCATCGCCCACGAGGAACGTGTTGCCGTGGCGGAACTGGGTGGCGACGCGCTCCTGGACATGCCATGTCGCGCTGGACAGCAGCTCTGCGACTGTGCCGTTGCGCAGCCAGCCGGGGCCGCGGGTCTGGATCAGATCAGCGACGTCGCGCTGGGTGGGGGCAGGTGTTCCGGGTGGCACCGAGGCCACCACCCGCACCATGTCTTTTGGTAGGGGTGATGAAATGAGCATCCCGTGCGGCGAGAGCGTGAACGCGGTCTCGACCCGATCGGCGGGCCACCCGTCAAACCTCACGTCAGCCACGGCGAACATCTGCTCTGGTGAGCTGCCGGGGAATCCGATGCCCAGCTGTTCGCGCACCCGTGAGTGCACGCCGTCGCAGCCGGCCACGAAGCGGGCATTGATGACGCGCAGCGCGCCGTCGGCGTCCACCACGGTGGCGGCGCTTCCGGGAAATTCCGGCACCAGATCCAACAGGCGCACCCCACGCAGGACCGAGCCACCGAGCTGGGCGAATCGCTGGTCAAGGTGACGCTGGGTCTGCCATTGAGGAATGATCAGCAGGAACGGATAGGGGCTGTCGACGCTGTCATAGGACAGTCGAAAAAGGTCGCGCTCCGGATCGGCGAATGCGAACCCGCGGGGCTTGAGCCCGTCGTCGATCATCGGACCGGCAACCTGGATCCGGTGCAAGTATTCCAGGGAGCGCGGCTGCACAAAGGCCGCCCGGGTGTCGTCTGGGGCCTCAGGCGCCCGGTCGATGACGACGCAATCCACCCCCAGCTGCTGAAGACTGATCGCCAGTGTCATCCCGGCGGGACCGGCCCCGACAATCAGCACGTCGGTCGACGTCGGAAATTCGTGCTTGGTGTTCATCGAATGACCCTTTCTTTGTTGTTGCGGCGGCCCGTGAGGGCTCACGGACCGGTCGAGAATTCACGAGGTGGAAGGAAAGACCAGTGGAGTTGCGTGTGTGTTGGTCCCGACGACCAGGCATGGCTCGCTCGACCGGTTGCTCCATGCATGCTTGACGCCGCGGATGATCACGGTGTCACCGGGCTGCATCAGCACCTCATCGGTCTCGGTGACGAGGTAGATCTCCCCGCGCACGCACGTCAGGCAGTCCAGCGTGTCGGTGTGGTGCATGGGAAATCCCGCCCCGGGCGGGATTTCCAAAGCGCGGCAGATCAATCCGTTCGGGAACGGTTGGAGACTTTCGCCAAGACCTGGTGTTTGGGAACGGTCGCCGGCAATCGTGTTGTCGACCGGTGTTTCCTGGGTCACCCACAGGGTGGCGCTCCAGAACCCCTCGCCGGATCGCACGTTGGTCACTCCGCGCTGCAGGACCGCCGACCGGTTGTGTTCGTTGGGTCCGACCACGAACCGGTTCACATGTGTAGTCATCGTGGTTTTCCTTCACTCTCGTTGTGTGGTGGGGTGGTCAGAATCGCGTGTGCGGCGCAAAGTCCCCGGCCGGTGCTGGTGGGCGGCTGTCGGCGCTGTTTTGCCTGGCCTCGTTGGCGCAAGCCACGGCGTGTTCGCCGAACCGGCGAAATCCGATGACGTCCAGCCCGAGGCAGAACACCCGGATGCCGTGGCGGGTACTGCCCGCCTCGCGCGTGCCCAAGGGCCGCATCGATGATCGTGCGGGCGTCGTGCAGGGTGATCTCAGCGGGTCCGTAGTCTGGCATGTCCACCTCCAAACAGAAACATACGTTCTTGTTTGACTGCGAATGTACGCCTCATCCAGCAATAGCGCAAGTGATCGTTTTCGTTTAAACTGGCCGCTATGCCCAAGCTCAGCGACACCACCCGCGCCCAGCGCCGCCAGCACATCCTCACCAGCGCCTGGCGGTGCTTCTCGCGTGAGGGCTTCCACGCCACCTCGATGGACGACGTCATCGTCGCCACCGGAATGTCATCGAGCGCGGTCTACCGGTATTTCCGCAGCAAGGAGCAGATCATCCGGGCGTCGGCCGAGGAAGGAGTCGCAAATGTGCGGCAGATCTTCGTTGCCTTGCTCGACTGCGACCCCAGTCCGGATCCGGCCGAGACCCTGACCTTTTTGGTGGCAGAGCTGCACCGCCGGACCGACAACCCCGACTACGACATGACCCGCATCGCATTGCAGACGTGGGCGGAGGCATTGCGGGATCCCGTCCTGCATCACCGTGTCCGTCAGCTATACGTCGACGCCCTCGAGCACGCCGCCGAATTGGCGCAACGGTGGTGCGACAACGGGTATCTACCGGCAGGAGCGGACACGAAAGCCGTTGCAGCCACCCTGTTTTCGATTATGCAGGGCCTGGTTATGATGCACCACGTCGTCGACGACGTACCCGCGCACGCGCTGCGAACCGGAGTTGCCCTACTCGGGGCCGCAACCCGCACCCCACCGCCCACCTCTGTCCCCGCATCGCAGACCACACCCTGACCGACATCGACCGCACCGACCTGGCCGCCGGGCGCAACGACTCGCAGAGCGTGCGCGGCTACGCTACCTGTCGATTCGATCGCGGCCCGGTCCATGGCCGTCCCCTCGGGAGGCGCGCAGTGAGCCTAGACACACCAAACCGGGTTCGGCGGTCGATCGCGGCGACCCCGAGCTCATTCACAGACTCGGCCCACACCAGAAATGACAGGCCGGCCTCGGCGGGGTCACTGCTCGTTCCGCTACTCCCCGATAATTGCTTGCTGCCTCGGCGTGCTGAGCGATCAACAGCGAAAGTGGGCGGATGACATGGGTGGATGCCTAGAATGACGTGCACAGCAGTGGCTGTCCAGTAAACGGTAGACAGGACACCCGTGGGGCCTTCCACCGGCCTATTCGACGTCGGCGGCCAGCGGCTCGTTACTCCGCCGCTTCGAGGGCGGGCGAGTGAGCTGAAGGTGATCGACGCTCTCGTGGCCGCGGTGGCGCAGGGTCGCGGCGGGCTTCTGGTCATCGACGGGCCGCCAGGCATTGGAAAGAGTCGCTTGCTGACCGAAGGTCCACGGGGGACGGGTTGAGACAGTCTCGGCTGGTCAGAATGCTTCGAAAGTCATTGCAAAACAACACGATTCAGCTCATGTCCGACTGGGGGTCAAGTGGTCGCGGGTTCAAATCCTGTCAGCCCGACCGAAGGAAATAGGCAGTGACCAGCCACGACGCAGCGGCCAGTTGTTGGCCGACTGTGGAGGTGGGGACCACATGGAGTCGATTTCGCACATACGATGGCTCGCCGCGGACCCGGCGTCACGGCTTCTGGGCATGAGGCTTCTGCACATTGTGCCGGGATCTGCGACCGAGGCAATGCGGGTCACCGATGACATGCTCAACGGGCACGCCATCACCCACAGCGGGTTTGTGTTCGCGCTCGCCGGTACCGCGTTTGCTGTGGCGTGCAACGGATATGGCCGGGCCACGGTGGCCGCAGCCGCTGCGATCACGTTCGTGTCATTAACCCGCGCCGGCGATGAGCTGGTCACCGACGCTGTCGAGTGGGTGCGCCGGGGCCGCAGTGGCGTGTATGACGTCGCGGTGCGCCGCGGCGACGAAGTGGGGAGCCGAGTTGCGCGGCAACAGCCGCGAGATCGGCGGCATGTCCGGCTGAATCCGGCCAGGTTAGCCGCGAACGGTTTCCTCAGTGCTGTAGAGCGTGACTCCGCCGGTGGCGAAGTTGGCGACATCGGCGCTGGCGGCGGCCATCTCGGGCGACTTCAGGGCGGTCTTGAGATCCTCGGCGGTGTCGAACATGAGGCTGGCGACCATGTAGTAGGGCGCGGCGTGGCCGCGCATCAGGGACCGGCATTTGCCGGTGGTGAGCCCGCTCAACCCGGGGATTTTCAGCGCCAGCGGCGTGTGGGTGCTGCTGTAGTAGTCGTCGAACGCGTCCGGGTCGGCGGGCTGGCCGTAGCAGACGGATACGCGAAACATGTGGTGCTCCTAGGCGTGTGAGTCGGCGGGTAGTTTGGCGACTAGCGTCAGGACGTCGTAGGTGGCGACCGGCGCTTGGTCCTGGTTGGTCACCACGGCGTCCCAGCGGACTTCGCCGTAGTCGGCGGAGACCCGCGGGGTGATCTGTTTTGCGGTTAGCGTGACGGTCAGCGCGTCACCAGCCTTGACCGGCGTCAGGAACCGCAGGCCGTCCACGCCGAAATTGGCCAGCACCGGTCCGGGGTTGGGTTCGACGAACAGCCCGGCGGCCAGCGACACGACCAGATAGCCGTGAGCGACGATCCCACCGAAGAGCGGGTTTTGCGCGGCGGCCTCGGGATTGGTGTGGGCGTAGAAGGTGTCGCCGGTGAACTCGGCGAAGTGGTTGATGTCCTCGCGGCTGACCGTGCGGGGGCCGCCGACGATGGTGTCGCCGACGTGCAGCTCCTCGAGGTGTTTGCGGAACGGGTGCACTTCGGTGCGGGTGCGCGCCGATCCCGTTGTCCAGCGCCCGGTGATCGCGGTCAGCATGTCCGGCGAGGCCTGGATCGCGGTGCGCTGCATGTAATGCAGGACACCACGGACACCGCCGAGCTCCTCGCCGCCACCGGCCCGTCCGGGACCGCCGTGCACCAGTGTCGGCAGCGGGGAGCCGTGACCGGTGGATTCTTTGGCGTCGTCGCGGTCGAGGACAAGGATTCGGCCGTGGTATGGGGCGATACCCAGCACCACGGCGCGGGCTACCCCAGGATCGGAGGTGACCAGGGAGCCGACCAGGCTGCCCCGTCCGCGGGCGGCCAGCGCGACGGCGTCATCGACGCTGCGGTATCCGATCACGGTGCTGACCGGGCCGAACGCTTCCACCTCGTGCAGCGCGGCCGCGGTCGGGTCTTCGGCGCTCAGCAGCAGGGGCGGCAGGAACGCGCCGCGTCGGGCGTCGGCGCCCTCCACCGTGAATTTGTCGGGGTCGCCGCTGACCAGGGTCGCGGCGTCGGTGAGGCTTTTCAGCGAGCGCAAGACTTCCTCGCGCTGGGCGATGCTGGCCAGTGCACCCATCCGCACGCCCTCGACCTCGGGGTTGCCGACGACCACCTTTTCCAGGCGGGCGGCGGTGGCGGCGACGACGTCGTCGATCTGCTGCTCGGGAACCAGTGCGCGCCGGATCGCGGTGCACTTCTGGCCTGCCTTGGTGGTGATCTCGGCGACGAGTTGCTTGATGTAGAGGTCGAATTCGGGTGTGTCGGGGGTGGCGTCCGGACCGAGGATGGAGCAGTTGAGCGAGTCGGCTTCGGCGTTAAACCGCACCCCGCCCTCGACAACGTTCGGGTGGGTGCGCAGCTTGGCTGCGGTCGCCGCCGATCCGGTGAAGACCACGGTGTCTTGGCTGTCGAGGTGGTCGAGCAGGCCGCGGGGGCTGGCGCACACCAATTGCACGGAGCCCTCGGGCAGTAGCCCGGAATCGATGATTGCGCGGAACACCAGCTCGGTCAGGTAGGCGGTCTGATGTGCGGGTTTGACGATCGACGGCACTCCGGCCAGAAAGGCCGGGGCCAGCTTTTCTAGCATCCCCCAGACCGGGAAGTTGAATGCGTTGATCTGCACGGCGACGCCGGGTCGCGTCGTGTAGATGTGCTGGCCCACGAATGTGCCGCCGCGGCCGAGGGTTTCGGTGGCGCCGTCGAGGTAGATGGTGTCGTTGGGTAGCTCGCGGGTTCCCTTGCTGGCGTAGCTGAGCAGTGTGCCGATCCCGCCGTCGATGTCGATGGCCGAGTCCCGGGTGGTGGCGCCGGTAGCCGTCGACAGCGGGTAGAACTCGTCTTTGCGGCCCATCAGCAGCTTGCCCAGGGCTTTGAGCGCGCCGGCGCGTTGATGGAAGGTCAGCTGCCGCAATCCCGGTCCGCCGACCTCGCGGCCGTGGGCGATGATCGCCGCGGCGTCGAGGCCTGCGGAGGCGAACCGCGCGACTTCGTCGCCGGTGATCGCGTTGGCGAGCGGGACGGTGTCGCCGTCGGGAACGACCCATCTCCCGCCGACATAGCTTTCCAACAACCCGGTCATCGCAGACGCACTCCTTTTCCAACCGTCCGTTCGTTCGGTAACTACTCTGGCAGGCCGGTCGGGGTGGCGTCAAGCGCGGCCGGGTGACAGACCGGAGGGGATCGACCTCAGGCGGGCTGATCGCGGTGGACCCGCAGCCCGTCGAAGATCATCTTGATCACCGCGTCGGCGAGCTCATCGGCGCCGAGGGTGCGGGTGGGGCGGTACCACTCGATGAGCGAGTTGACGGTGCCGAAGATAAGCCGGCTGGTCAGGCCGGGGTCGACGTCGGGACGGATGCTGCCCTCGTCGCAGGCCTCCTGCACGAGCCGCTCGACGATGTGGTCGAACTCACGCCGGCGCGCCAGCGCGCGGCGCTCGGCGGTGGTGTTGCCGCGGATCCGCAGCAGCAGCGTCACGTACGGCAGCTCGGCGACCAGCACGTGAATGCTCCGGCGGACAAGGTTTTCGAGTCGGTCGATGGCGGGGCCGACGGTGGTGTCGGGCTGTTCGGTGGCGGCGAAGAGTGCATCGAGTGCGCGGTCGACGGCCAGCCGCAGCAGCTCTTCCTTGCCGGACACGTGGTGGTAGATCGACGACTTGCTGATGCCCAGCCGCGCGGCCAGGTGCTCCATGCTGGTGCCGTCGTAGCCGCGCTGGTTGAACACCGTCACGGCGATGGCCAGCAGCGAGTCCAGATCGTAGCCGGGGCGGCCGACCTGACCGTTGGAGCGGGATCGCGGCGCAGCCATGCGACCATCATCGCACCGCCGGCGCCCCCGGGCAGGCATAACCCGCCGAACGTTCGTTCCCCGACTTGCCAACCGACCGAAGGTTCGGTTATTAATGGAGTGACTACTCGGCGGAAGGTGGATCGTGAGCGAGGACGTTTTTCTGGTCGACGGTGTGCGCACGCCGCTGGGCCGCTACGGCGGCGCGCTGGCCGGTGTGCGTCCCGACGACCTGGCCGCGCTGGCGGTCGCGCAGGTCGTCTCCCGCAGCGGGGTGCCCCCCGACGCGATCGACGAGGTGATCCTGGGGGCGGCCAATCAGGCCGGCGAGGACAACCGCGACGTTGCACGCATGGCGGTGCTGTTGGCGGGCCTGCCCGACACGGTGCCCGGCTACACCGTCAACCGGCTGTGCGCCAGCGGACTGACCGCGGCGGCCTCGGCCGCCCAGGCGATCCGGTCCGGCGACGCCGATTTCGTGGTGGCAGGCGGGGTTGAGTCGATGACGCGCGCCCCGTGGGTGATGGCCAAACCCGGCACCCCGTGGGCGCGCCCGGGGGAGGTCGCCGACACCGCGCTGGGCTGGCGGTTTACCAACCCCCGATTCGCCGCCGCCGATAACGCGATCGAAGCCGGCGCGGGACCTGAAGTGGCCAAGGTGACGCTGTCGATGGGGGAGACCGCCGAAGAAGTCGCCGCGCTGGACGACATCACCCGCGCCGAATCCGATGCGTTCGCGTTGCGCAGCCACACCCGCGCGATCGCCGCGCAGGATGCGGGACGGTTCGTCAAGGAGATCGTCCCGGTGCAGGCCGGTGACACCCTGGTGGACACTGACCAGGGGCCGCGCCGGTCAACCACGCTCGACAAGCTAGGCGCGCTGCGCCCGGTGTTCCGCCGCGACGGCATCGTGACCGCCGGATCGTCCTCGCCGCTGTCCGACGGCGCCGCGGCGCTGCTGCTGGCCAGCGGGGACGCGGTGCGCCGCCACGGGATGACGGTGCGTGCCCGGGTGGTCGCCGCGGCCAGCGCGGGGGTACAGCCCAACCTGATGGGACTCGGTCCCGTTCCGGCGACCCGGAAGGTGTTGGCCCGGACCGGCTGGCACATCGACGATCTGGACGCCGTCGAACTCAACGAAGCCTTCGCCGCGCAGAGTCTGGCCGTGATCGGCCGCCTCGGCCTCGACGAGGAGACCGTCAACGCCGATGGCGGGGCGATCGCGCTGGGCCATCCGCTGGGCTGTTCCGGGGCCCGGCTCATCGTCACGTTGATGGGCCGGCTGGAGCGTGAAGGAGGCCGGCGTGGGCTGGCCACGCTGTGCGTGGGGGTCGGTCAGGGAGTGGCGATGCTGATCGAGGCGCTGTGACCGACTACGACACCCTGCGGGTCGCTTCCGACGAGGATCGGGTGGTCGCCGAGCTACACCGTCCCGCACAGCGCAATGCCATCAACGCCGCGATGGTCGCCGAGCTGCACGCGATGTGCACAGAGCTGGAACGCCGGCCACGATTGCTGATCATCACCGGCGCTGGAACCGATTTCGCCGCCGGCGCCGACATCGGCGAACTGCGGGCCCGGGGCCGCGACGACGCGCTTGCCGGGATCAACCGCACCGTGTTCGACCGCATCGCCGCGCTGCCCATGCCGACCATCGCCGCGGTCGAAGGCAACGCGCTCGGGGGCGGCGCCGAACTGGCCTACGCCTGTGACATCCGTATCGCGAGCTCTACCGCCCGATTCGGCAATCCCGAAGCGGGCCTGGGCATCCTGGCCGCTGCCGGCGCCAGTTACCGGCTCGCCGATTTGGTCGGCAAGTCGGTGGCCAAGCAGGTCATCTTGGCCGGGCGGCTGCTCAACGCCGACGACGCCTTGCGCCACGGTCTGGTCTGCGAGGTCGTGGAGCCGGGATCGGCGCTGCCGGCGGCCTGCGCCCTCGCCGAACGCATCGCTCGCTCCGCCCCGCTGGCACTTCGGTTGTCCAAGGCCGTCCTCGACGCGGAGTCCCCGCACCCGTTACTCGACGACATCGCCCAGGCGGTGCTGTTCGAGAGTCCCGACAAGAAGGACCGGATGAGCCGGTTCCTGGAGAAGAGCCGGTCATGAACGCGGTCCCCGAGGTTGTCGCAGTCATCGGCGGCGGGCGCATGGGCGCCGGCATCGCGCAGGTCTTCGCCACCGCGGGGGCGTCGGTCACGATCGCCGAGGCCAGTGACGATGCCGCCCACGCCGCCCGAGGCCGCGTCGCCCAAGGACTACAGCGGGCGACCGAGAAGCGGTCTCTGCCCTGCCAACCCGATACCGTTCTGGCCCGCGTGCACGCCGTCGGCGCTCTTACCGGCTTGCCCCCGGATGCGGCCCTGGTTGTCGAGGCGGTACCGGAACGGGTCAGCGACAAAATCACGGTCCTGACCGCGGCCGAACAGATCGTGGGCCCCGCCGCGATCCTGGCGAGCAACACCAGCTCACTGTCCATTACCGAACTTGCCGCCCCGCTGGCACATCCACGCCGGTTTCTTGGCATGCACTTCTTCAACCCGGTTCCCGCGTCCCAGCTCGTTGAAGTGGTATGCGGCCCCGAAACCGACCCGTCCACGGTGCGCACCGCGCGGAACTGGGTTCACGCCCTCGGGAAAAGCGATGTGGTGGTGCGAGATTCACCCGGATTCGCGACCAGCCGCCTAGGTGTGGCGCTGGGCCTGGAGGCCATCCGGATGCGCGAGGAAGGCGTGGCCGACGCCGAATCGATTGACCGTGCAATGGAACTGGGTTACCGCCACCCGATGGGACCGTTGCGCTCCACCGACCTTGTGGGCCTGGACGTTCGGCTAGCCATCGCCGAGCATCTGCACACCACCCTGGGCGACCGTTTTCGGCCCCCGCAACTGCTGCGGGACAAAGTCACCCGGGGCGAACTGGGCCGCAAGACTGGTCAGGGCTTCTACCGCTGGCCCACTTAAACTAGGAGTACCCACGATGAACGAAACCTCCCCCGCACCGGTCGCCTACACGGCCGAATCCGGTGTCGCCACCATTACGCTCGACCGCCCCACGGCCTCCAACGCACTCAACCGGGCCATGAAGGACCAACTGCTGCAAGCCTTGTCGGCGGCCAAGAATGACGACAGCGTCCGCGCGGTGGCGCTCCTCGCGGCCGGGAGGAACTTCTGCGTCGGGCAGGATCTCGGCGAGCACGTCGAGGCGCTGCGCGCCGACCCCTCCCACGCCATGGACACAGTCCGCGAGCACTACAACCCGCTCGTGCGTGCGCTGCACGACATCGAGGTGCCCGTCGTCGCCGGCATCACCGGCGCCTGCGTGGGCGCTGGCCTCGGCCT
>Ga0307479_10005631_pt1 | contig 11467 bp, 6 predicted proteins | sample atmos_gasesECM4C_FD_203743 | JGI IMG/M metagenome (GOLD analysis project Ga0307479, IMG submission 203743) | Hardwood forest soil microbial communities from Morgan-Monroe State Forest, Indiana, United States - atmos_gasesECM4C_515 | ecosystem: Environmental > Terrestrial > Soil > Temperate... | reverse complement strand
AAAACCTGATGATCTGGTTTTTGCGAACCTGATAGTCGTGCTCCGCCGTGGCGGGCCGGAACTTGACTTCCTTAAGCTGCGAACCTTTCTGGTGCTTGCGCTGCTCATGCGCCTTTTTGTTGGTCTGGTAGAGGTATTTGCCGTAGTCGGTGATTTTGCAAACTGGCGGATCGGCCGTCGGTGAAATTTCCACCAAGTCCAGGCCCCGCTCACGGGCAAGTTTGATCGCCTCAAACGGCGGCATCACCCCCAGCTGCCCACCATCTTCGTCCACCACTCGAATTTCGCGCGCCCGGATGCGATCATTGACCCGGATGCGGTCCGCCTGCCGAAAACTCCGTTCAGCGATAAACCCACCTCCCAAACATCGCACCCGCCCGAGGGGGGCGCCAACATCCCAACCCAGTCCCATCCGCTCGACCGAAGTCACACAGAGGACGGGTCCGCAAGTATAGCACGGGCGAGTTGTGTGGTGTTAGACCTCAGATGTGGTCGGGTCGATCATGCGTCGGATGGCTGAGACGTGATTTGCGGGGAAGCCGCCCTGCCGGGCGTGCTCTCGAATCATGTCCTCATTAGGGGCGATATAAACGCAGTAGATTTTGTCGTCGGTGACGTAGCTTTCCACCCATTGGATCTGCGGCCCGAGGTTTCGCAGGACGCTGCACGACTTCTGAGAAATTCCTTGCAGGTCTTTTGGGGAAAGTTTCCCCGCCCCCGGAATTTCCCGCTCGATAATAAATTTCGGCATCAGTGCCTCCTATTGTGCGAGGGTTTTCGAGTCACCCTGTGAAGAAATACGCGAATCCACTTCCTTGCGCAAGGCTGTGAGAAAATCCGCGAGCGGACGCGGGCCAAGGTCTCCCTTGTTCTGGTGGCGGACCGAGACAGTCCCGGCCTCGGCTTCCTTGCCGCCCACGATGAGCATGTAGGGGATTTTCTGAAGCTGCGCGTCGCGAATTTTGGCCTGCAACTTTTCGTTGCGGTCGTCGAGATGTGCCCGGAACCCCGCGGCACGCAGTTCAGCGGTAACGTTAGTTGCGTACACAGAGAATTTTTCGCTGAGCGGCAGAACTTCCGCCTGCACGGGCGCGAGCCACACGGGAAACGCGCCCGCGTAATGCTCGATCAGGATGCCGAAGAAGCGCTCGACCGAGCCCCACAGCGCGCGATGGACCATGAGCGGCTGGTGGCGGTTGCCATCTTCGCCGACGTATTCGAGGCCGAAGCGCCCGGGCAAATTGAAATCAAATTGCACGGTGGTGAGCTGCCACGGCCGGCCGATGGCGTCGATAAGTTTGACGTCGATCTTCGGACCATAAAACGCCCCTTCACCTTTCATGCGCTTGAACGGCACGCCCAATTTGGTGAGCGTTTTTTCGAGCACGCCGGTCGACCAGCTCCAATCTTCGGCCGATCCAGGGTAATTCTCCGGATGCGCCGGGTCCCAGTCCGAAAGCTCGACGACATACTGGCTGAAGCCGAAAGTTTTCATCACGGCGAAGGCGAAATCCATGCACGCCTCGATCTCGGCTTCCATTTGCTCCGGCATGCAGAAGATGTGCGCGTCGTCTTGAGTGAATCCGCGGACGCGCAGGAGGCCGTGCAGCACGCCCGAGCGCTCGTAGCGATACACGGTGCCGAGTTCGGCCAACCGCACCGGCAGCTCGCGATAACTGCGCAGCCGGGACTTGTAAATCAAGATATGGCCCGGGCAGTTCATCGGCTTCAACTGATAGTCGGCCTTTTCGACCTCGACCGCGCCGAACATATTTTCGCGATAATAATCGGTGTGTCCGCTGGTCTTCCACAAATCCAGGCGCATGATGTGCGGCGTGTAAACCAAATCGTAACCGCGGCGCAGCAACTCATCGCGCAGCCAGTCCTCCATCAGCTTGCGGACCAGGCCGCCTTTCGGGTGCCAGAAAATCAGTCCCGGCCCGGCCTCTTCTTGAATCGAAAATAAATCCAGCTCCGGCCCGATGCGCCGGTGATCGCGCCGCCTGGCCTCTTCGAGTTTGTGGAGATATTCGTCGAGCTCCTGCTGCGTGTAGAAGCACGCCCCGTAGATGCGCTGCATCTGCGGGTTGCCTTCCTGGCCTTTCCAGTAAGCGCCCGCGACGCTCATCAGCTTGAATGCGCGGATGCGTCCCGTGGAAGGAATGTGCGGCCCTCGGCAGAAATCGATGAATTTTCCGGTGGTGTAGAACGAGACCATCGGCTCGACGGCGCGCTCCTCCACCAACTCGCATTTGAAGCCCTGGTCCCATTTCCGGTACAGCTCAAGCGCCTCGGGCTTGGGCATCATCTTGCGCTCGTTCGGGATGTCCTGCGCGGCCAGTTCGCGCATCTTTTTTTCGATGCGCTCGAGATCTTCGGGAGTGAAAGGTTCGTCGCGCACAAAATCGTAAAAGAAGCCGGTGTCGATCGGCGGGCCGATGCCGAGCTTCACGTTCGGGAAAAGTTCGAGCACCGCTGCGGCCAGCAAATGCGCGGCCGAGTGGCGGAGCACCTGGATCGCATCGGGATCTTTCGGCGTCAGGATCGAAAGACGCACATCCTGATCGAGCGGGGCGCGCAAGTCGACGAGAAAGCCCTCGCCGTTCCCTGTAGGGCCCGAGGGCGCGCTAGGAGATGCGTTGAGAGGGCTAATGCGCGCGACGAGCGCTTCCTTGGCCAGTCGAGGCGAAACCTGCTGGGCGATCTCCGCCGCCGTGGTGCCAAGCGGGACTTCGCGGACCGCGCCGTCTGGCATCGTGATGTGAATTGTTTCCATGGAAACTGCTACGCTAACAGATGGCTTCGAGTACGGTCAAGACGACGCGCATGCGGGCAAACGAGGAGAACTGGATAATAGTAAACTCGTGCTTCACTCTGCGGAGCATTCTTTGTGCTGGGAACTCCAGAGGCTACAATGGCAAGCGGTTTCGCGATTCCGAGGTAAACGCGGCGGAGCCTTGAGAGAAACCAATCGAAGCGCGGAGCTAAGCGAACGGCGGAGACGCATGCCATGAGGTTAACTCGATGCGCGCAGTAGTCACAGGGGGCGCGGGATTTCTTGGATCGCACCTGTGTGACTATTTGCTTGAGTGCGGCTGGGAAGTTCTGTCGATCGACAATCTGGTCACCGGCGCGGAGGCCAATGTCCGGCACCTGGCGGGGAATCCCCGATTCCGAATCGCGCAGCACGACGTTACAAAATTCATCGATGTGCCCGGCCCGGTCGATTACGTGTTGCACTTCGCCTCACCGGCCAGCCCCGTGGATTATCTGAAGCTCCCGATCCAAACGCTCAAAGTCGGCGCCCTCGGCACGCACAACACACTTGGGCTGGCGCTGGCAAAGAAGGCGAAGTATTTTCTGGCGTCCACTTCGGAGTGTTACGGCGATCCGCAGGTGAGCCCGCAGCCGGAAACGTATTGGGGCAATGTGAATCCGATCGGCCCGCGCGGGGTCTATGATGAAGCTAAACGCTTCGCCGAAGCCATGGTGATGGCCTACCACCGCGCGCATGTCGTGGACACGCACATCGTGCGAATCTTCAATACCTACGGCCCACGCATGCGGCTCAACGATGGCCGCGCCCTGCCGAACTTCGTGTACCAGGCGCTGAGCGGCCAACCCATTACCGTGTATGGCACGGGAGAACAGACGCGCAGTTTCTGTTACGTGTCCGATTTGATCGAAGGAATTTATCGGCTGATGCATTCGGACGAACACGAGCCCACGAATATCGGCAATCCGCAGGAAATTTCAATTCTGGAGTTTGCCGAGCGCATTCACACCTTGCTCGGCGCGACAAAGCCCATTGTCTTCGAGCCATTGCCGCAGGACGATCCCAAGCAGCGCTGCCCCGACATTTCGAAAGCGCGCCGCCTGCTCGGCTGGGAACCTAAAGTAAATCTTGAAGAGGGGTTAAGGCTTACGCTGGAATCCTTCAAGAAGCAGTTCGCCGAGATCCAGGCGCGTTGAGCGCGCCACGACTCACAACTTCAAATCGCCACTATTGCGTTGCCATGACTGCGACCTGATCGGGACGTCCGAAGCTCACGTACTCGAATCCCAGTGCTTTCATCTCCTCGGGCCGCAGCATGTTTCGCCCATCGATCACCAGCGCTCGCGCCATTTCGTTGCGGATCCGCTTCCAATCCAGCCGCCGGTATTGTTCCCACTCCGTCAATAAGAGAAGAGCGTCGGCCCCTCGTGCCACCTCGTAGGGGTCTCCGCTATAGTGCAACTCAGGAAATACGGCCCGGGCGCGCGCCATGGCTTCCGGATCGTTGGCACGCACAACCACGCCTTCCGCAAGCAGGCGGCGGATCACTTCCATCGCGGGAGCAAGACGGATGTCGTCCGTATTGGGCTTGAAGGCGATCCCCAACACGCCGATCTGCTTCTCCTTCATGACCCATAGCGCCTTTTTCACTTTGTCCAGCAGCTGACCGACGCGCTGCTTGTTGACGCGCTCGGCTTCCTTAAGCAAACCGAAATCGATTCCCGCCCGGTCGGCGAGCTTGATAAAAGCCTGTATGTCCTTCGGCAGGCAGAAGCCGCCAAAACCCAATCCGGCCTTCAAGAACTGGCCGCCAATGCGAGGATCGAGGCCCACCGCGCGCGTGACTTCATCGACGTTGCCGCCCAGGCGCTCGCACAGGTCGGCGAGCACGTTAGCGTAGGAAATTTTCAGTCCGAGGAAAGAATTCGAGGCGTGCTTGATGAGTTCGGCGCTGGCAATCGTGGTCACGACGAAATCCGCCGTAGCCGCCGGCGGACAATTCGGCTGATGCACGGGGCAGCGGAAGCGGCCTTCGAGAATCGGGTGATACAATTCGCGGAGTTGCTGCTCGCTTTCTTTTTCCTCCACGCCGATGACGATCCGGTCGGGATGGAAAAAATCCTCGACCGCCGTGCCTTCACGCAAAAATTCCGGATTCGATGCCACGCGGAAGCTGGCGCCGGCATCCCGCGAATAAACTTGCAGGGCTCGCTTCAACTGCTCCCCGGTTTGTGCCGGAACCGTGCTTTTCTCGATGACCAGCTTCGGCGAGCGGGACTCCTTCGCGATCAGGCGGGCGACGTTGTCGATTGCGGAAAGATCCGCCTCCCCGGTTTCCGTTGGCGGCGTACCCACGCAGATGAAAACCACATCCGCACCGCGCACGGCTTCCGCGCAATCGGGCGTGAACCGAATACGTCCTTCCCGCGCTACCGTCTCGAGAACTTTATCGAGGTTCGGTTCGTAAATGGGGATTTTTCCGGTCTGCAAAGTCTTGATGCGAGACGCGTCGTTGTCGGTGGCGACGACGTCATGTCCCGCCTCGGCGAGGCAACTCCCCGAAACCAGCCCCACGTATCCACATCCGATCACCGCCAATTTCACGCGAGATTTCCCCCTCAACGAACTCTGGACTCAATCCGAAATCTGTCCAAATTGATTCTCGCCCAATCGCCCGGCCAGGGAAAGCGGAATGCCACCCCGGTGTAGCGGATGGCGCATGGTCACGATTTCGCCAGCGAAAAGTTACCGATGATGAGCGCGTCGATGCCGGAACAGAAATAACTGCGCACGGCATCACGCGGCGAAACAACCAGCGGCTCGCCGAACAGGTTGAACGAAGTATTCACCAGCATGGGCGCTGGAGCGAACTTGCCGAATCGATCGAGCAGCCGCCAAAGCGGGGAGTTCGCCGCGCGCTCCACCACATGCAAACGCACGCGGCCGCCCGGAAGAAGGAATCCCTCCAACAGGCGGGCCGCTTCCGGCTTGGCAAATCCGAGCGTGGCCATGAAATGCGCGGAGCGGCTGTAATCAAAGAACTCCGCCGCGCGCTCGGATACCACCGAGATCGCGAAGGGGCGAAACGCTTCGCGGTGCTTCACATACTCGTTCAGGTTCTCCTTGACGTAGGTCGCCCAGGGAGAAGCGAGCAGGCTGCGGTTTCCCAGCGCGCGCGGGCCAAATTCGGCGGCGCCGTGAAACCATCCCACGATTTTTCCGGCGGCGAGCAGTTGCACGGTTTCTTCCAGAATCTGTTCCTCGCTCACATGGAACCGGTAGCGCGCCTTGCAATTGTCCAGAACCTGCTTGATTTCCTGGCTGGAATAGCCCGGCCCCCAAGCCAGTTGGGACGGGGGAGCCTGCCGCGGCTTACCTTGCACGTGATGGCGCACGTACCACGCGGCGCCCAGAGCCGTGCCTTCATTTCCCGCGGCGGGTTGCACGAAAACATCCTCGAAGCCATTATTTTTTTCGACGTGCGATACGATCACGGGATTTAGAAACAATCCTCCCGCCAGGCACAACGACTTCGCGCCGGTCTCCTTCCGATATCGCTCGGCAAGCTCCGCTGCAACTTTGGCGCATGCTTGTTGCACGCTCGCGGCAAGCTGCTTGCGAAGCGGCTCTGGAATCTGCGGGCGAACCGAACCGCTCTCCGCAGCCTTGCTGACTGTGGGATCCAAGCCAACCGCTCGATAAAATTTCGGCGAAAAAGCAATGCGGCCGGCGAGTCCCCTGTTGAAGTAGCTCGTAGCAAGATGAGGCAATTTGCCCGCGGAGCCGCGCAGCAGCCCTAGAAAAAGATTCTCGAACACAGGCTCGCCGTCGAGGCCAAGCCATTGCGTCTTGTGTTCATCCGCATGTGGCTCGAAGCCGATCAGGTCCGTGACCTGAGAAAAAATCCAGGCGGGCGAATGCGGGTACGAAATTGACCGAAGAATGCGCAACCGCATATCTTCACCGAGCGCAACGGCCCCTGCGCGGCCGTCGCCCTGCTCGTCAAGCGTAACAACGACGGCGCGATCGGCTGCCGAGGCGTAGAAAGCGCTGGCAGCGTGACAGAGGTGATGTTCGAGGTTCAGGACGCGCAGTTTTGCTGATTCACCGAGCGATTGCAACAGGCGGCCATTGTTGAGTTCGCGGCCCAGCTCGCCGAGGGCCTTGGTCTGGTAATAGCCGCTGGGGACCGGCGCGAACGGCGTAAGCCGCGTGCGCAACCACGCCTGCCGCGCCCAAGCGCGAAGCGGATGGCTGGCCACCGCGACGCATTCGACCCCGCTCCACCCCGTGCCGCCACGCTCCAGGCAATAGCGGATCGCCTCGCGCGGAATTCCCGTGGTGGCGCGCACCCGAACCAGCTTGCTCTCTTCGATCGCGGCCACGATGCCGCTATCGGAAAGCAACGCGGCGGCGGAATCGTGCGCGAGTGCAGAAAGCCCCAGAATACTCACGAGTTTCCCCTATTTCTTTCCAAGGTCGGGTACGGGCTCTACTTTTCCTATGGACGCCAGGTCTGGCCCGGACGTCGAGCCCGCCCAGAATAACAATAACAACGCGGAGTTTACTCGGCGAGGACGCGCGTGTCCACGCACCTGGGTCGCGTGCGGGCCTTACTTGAAGCCCGCACTTCGTTGACTTGCAGTGGGGTGCAACTTAAGATGTGCGCCAATGGCGGACCCCCAATCACTGCTCGGGCAAGCCGTCTCCCACTACCGTATATTGGAAAAGCTGGGCAGTGGCGGCATGGGTGTTGTTTATAAGGCCGAGGACACAAGGCTCGGCCGGTTCGTCGCCCTTAAATTCCTGCCCGAAGATATGGTGCGCAACGCGCAGGTACTGGAGCGCTTCAAACGTGAAGCGCGAGCGGCTTCGGCTCTAAACCATCCGAACATTTGCACTATTCACGACATCGGGGAGGACAACGGCCGAGCCTTTATCGCCATGGAGTATTTGGATGGCGCGACGCTCAATACCATCATCTCTGGGCACTCGCTCGAACTGGAGCGGTTTCTCGACATCTCCGTCGAGATTGCAGATGCCCTTGATGCCGCGCATTCCCAAGGCATTGTCCATCGCGACATCAAACCTACGAACATTTTTGTCACCAAGCGCGGCCACGCCAAGATTTTGGATTTCGGCCTCGCCAAAGTTCCCACTGCCAAGTCTTCTTCCAGCAGCGCAGACACTCTCGAAACAGTGACAGATGCCCCCGAGCATCTTACGAGTCCCGGCAGCGCGCTGGGCACGGTCGCCTACATGTCGCCCGAACAGGTTCGCGCCAAAGACCTCGACGCCCGCACAGACCTTTTTTCCTTCGGTGTCGTCCTTTACGAAATGGCGACGGGGCAATTACCCTTCCGTGGCGAAAGTTCCGGTGTCGTCTTCAGCGCCATTCTCGAACGGGACCCAATTAGCCCCGTGAGGCTGAATCCGGAATTGCCCACAAAACTGGAAGACATCATCAATCGCGCTCTTGAAAAGGACCGTGACCTGCGCTACCAGGGCGCAGCGGAGATGCGCGCAGAACTGAGGCGCCTGAAACGCGACACGGAGTCGGGGCGCAAACCAGCGAGAAGTGAGCCAGAGGAAGAGGCTGAAGCGGGCACTGGTTCTTCTGCAACAAGGAAGGCTTCCAGCGGGAACCGGAAGGGGGTTTCCTCCGCAGGTCAACCGATTGTTACCGAGCAACCGCGCAGAATGCATTGGAAGATATTGGCGCCTGCTGGTCTTCTAGTCGTGGCCTTGGTTGCGGGTGGTCTGTATTGGCGCACGCGGCCCTCCGCGAAACTCACCGAGAAAGACACAGTAGTTCTGGCGGATTTTACCAACACCACTGGTGACAATGTGTTCGATGACACGCTGAAGCAAGCGCTATCGGTCGACTTGACACAGTCCCCCTTCTTGAACGTGCTGCCAGACCAGCGCATGCAACAAACGCTGACGTTGATGAGCCGGCCCGCGAACGAGAGAGTAACGCAAAATGTCGCGCGAGAAATCTGTCAGCGCACGCAAAGCCGCGCGCTGCTGGTGGGGTCGATCGCTCCGCTGGGAAGCCACTATGTCATCGGACTAATTGCACAGAACTGCGAAACTGGAGATTCGCTGGCTCAGGAACAAGGAGAAGCGTCACGTAAGGAAGATGTTCTTGGGGCGTTGGACCAGGCAACGGCGAAGCTACGAGAGAAGCTTGGCGAGGCTTTACCCTCAGTGCAGAAATTCGATGTACCGACCGAGCAAGCGACCACGTCCTCTCTCGACGCGCTGAAAGCATTTTCCATGGCCATAAAACTCAAAGCCGAAAAGGGAGACGTCGAGGCCATTCCGATGTTCAAGCGGGCTATCGAACTCGATCCGAGTTTCGCCTTAGCATACGGTGCACTGGGGCGTACCTACGCGAACATCGGTGAAGACGAACTTGCCGCCACAAACATCCAGAAAGCCTTCGAGTTGAGCGACCGGGTGAGCGCACGCGAGAAGCTGAGGATCTCCTCCTATTACTTTTCGATTGCTAAAGAGGATCAGGAGAAGTCTCTGCAAATTCACGAGCTTTGGGCGGAGGAATACCCCCAGGACGAATTGGCACGCCGCGGACTCGGAGCCACCTACTCTGCACTGGGACAAAGCGAAAAGGCAGCGGCCGCGTATCGCGAAGAGCTTCGTCTCAATCCAAATGACAGTATCGGGTACGGTAATTTAATAGGTGAGTACCTTTCGCTCAATCGCCTGGATGAAGCGAAGGCCGAATATCAGCGGGCCTTGGAGCGTCACGTCGAGCATCCTTACGTGCATAGCAACCGCTACGTAGTTGCATTTCTGGAGACCGACGCGGCAGAGATGGCGCGGCAGGTGGCGTGGGGAGAAGCCAAACCAGGCATAGAGGATACGTTCCTGTCCTTGATGTCGAGCACGGAGGAGTACTACGGCCGTTTGGATAAAGGTCGCGAGTTGGCGCGGCGAGCGGTCGAATCAGCGAAACGAAATGACGAGAAGGAGACAGCGGCCAACCACGAAATCGTGGCGGCCCAGGCCGAAGCAGATTATGGAAATTCCGAACGGGCGCGCCAGGGTGTGGCGGCCGCGCTCTCGATGTCTTCAAGCCCTGACGTCCTGCCAGGAGCAGGTCTGGTCCTGGCGACAGCAGGGGACTCCACCCGTGCGCAGGCGATAGCAGAGGATTTGTTGAAACGCATGCCAGATTCCACTCTCGATCGAGAGTATTGGGTGCCGGCGATTCGTGCAGCTATTGAATTGCACCGCAATAACCCCAGCAAAGCTCTTGAGTTTCTGCAAGCAACTTCGCCTTACGAATTTAGCGACTCGTGCTCACTGTACGCCGTCTATCTGCGCGGACAGGCAAGATTGCTGCTGTCCGAAGGCAAGGACGCAGCGGCGGACTTCCAGGAGATTCTGGACCATAAGGGCCTCGTCGGAAATGGCGACCAGGCCGCGCTGGCGCGCCTGGGCCTTGCGCGCGCCTATGCGATCTCCAAGGACCCCGTCAGGGCCCGCACTGCGTATCAAGATTTCTTCACTCTCTGGAAAGATGCCGACCCCGACGTACCGATCCTCCGCGCCGCCAAATCCGAATACGCCAAATTGCAATAGCTATTGCCAACCAGATCGGGAATGCCAAACCTTGGCGTCGGCCAGCTGCACATGTGGTTCGGCTGATCACCCTGCACTTGGCCATAGCTTTCCGGGGCGGTCGGCGATTCTGGCAGACCACGAGCTCTAGGTGATTCTTTAAGTGATCTAAAACGACCCGCCTCTTCGGTAGACATCGTAAATGCCAATATTCCGTACGAGCTGGAAGTCCTGGGTGAGCAATGCGAGCAGTCTGGCCCTATCCTCCACCGGCTCTCCATTGACCTGAAGGTCTTTCTTGACAATGAGCCAACGGATGTTGCGGGCGCGGGCGATCCGCTGGATTTCTTCCGGGGAAAGTGGATTGACTGTGTGGTCGAACATGAGAACGGGGAATCGCGGGCGCCTGCCAGTGGTGTAATAAAACAGGTCCTCGCCGGGAATAAATAGCAGGCCGTCTTCGACGGGGATTTCCTGCTGGGCGAAGCGCACCAAGCGCTCGAATTCGGGAATCCAGGGGCCGCGAACTGACAGGCCGGCGAGCTCCGGCAGGGTCGAGTGGACCATCTCCCCCTCGGAAATTTTGGCGTAGCTCAGCCGCTCGTGGCTCCAGGCGTAATACCAGCCAGAGACCAGCAGGGATACGGTTACGAGCGTTACAGTCGCCAGCGATACGGGAACGCGGGCGATGAGCGTGACGGTCTGCGATGCACGCGGCATTCTAGTTGGGAAGAGAGCGGAGACCGTACACGCGCAAAGAAGCATGAACAGGGGCCAGAGAGCGTACGTGGAGCCCCAAACCTGTTGCGACAGGAAAGCGCCGTGCACCGTGGCGATCAGGATAAATGGCAGGGCGAGCGCAATCTCAGGTGGCGTGGCGCCGGCGCGCCGACGGAAGGTCCACAAGGCTGACCCCAAGCAAACCACTGACAGGAATGGCCACAGCGCGAGGAGTTGGTCCGCGCGGTCCGACGCATTGCTTTCGATCAAGAGCGCTATCAATGCCCATACAAACGGCAAAGACAGCAGAATAATCGATAACAGCATCAACGCGGGCCTATTCTTTCGATTCAAAGACAACAGAAGCGCTCCACTCACGATAGC